>JABAHP010010272.1_pt2 | contig 15713 bp, 9 predicted proteins | sample 7062081 | NCBI WGS metagenome assembly JABAHP01 (sample SAMN14534357, study PRJNA622989) | marine sediment metagenome | biome: marine biome [ENVO:00000428]; feature: marine pelagic biome [ENVO:01000023]; material: deep marine sediment [ENVO:00002113] | place: India: Gulf of Kutch | collected...
AGGTTGCCTACGTCAGGATCTGGGTTCGTTGCGGTGCGGGGATCAGGCCCAAGAAGTACCTGCAACCCTACTGGCAGAGGATCTTCAACGAAAGCGGTGTACCAGACGAGGCGGGGTCTGGCGAATGGCCCAACGTTCATTCGGGAACTGATTGGGACACCACGACCAAGTTTGTGTGCGAGCCCGGATCGGCGGGGTACGACCAGATTCAGTCGAGCTCGAAGTGGGAGACGGTCCCCATCGAGGGGAAGGTGTGGAATTCTGACCTGATGCAGCGGCTGGCCTGGGGGGTGCGCCACGGTCGTAGGGGCACCGAGGGGCAGCCGAGGAACGCTGGGGATCCGGCCTTCCACGGTGTGGCCTCCCTCATGATCGAGGTGGGCTACGACGCGGCGGTCGAGTACGACGTGACCACTCTTCCGGCGGTGGGTGTGACCGGAACCGAAGCTACCCTCCAGGGTCAGGTGAATCCCTTCGGGGACACCGGGGGCGACTGGTTCTTCCAGTACGGCACCAGCGAGCTCCTCGGAACCGAGACGGTTCACCAGCCCCAGCCCCTGAACGGAGACCTCTACGAGACCAGCTGGGACATCGCGGGGCTCTCGTCTGACACCGTGTACTACTTCCGTGCGTGCGCGACTGACTCCAACGGGGTTGAGCATTACGGTGAGATTCTCACCTTCCTCACCGTGACGCCCTGCTCTGTGAGAGCAGGTCTCGTCGGAGGCTAGGATGCCGCAGACTGACTACACTGCAGTTCCGCTCAAGTTCGTCAACGAAGGGCTGAACCTCGCGGTGCCCCCAGACCTCGTCGGGCAGTACGAGTACACGAGGCTCACGAACATCCGAACGCTCCAAGATGGTCAGCTGGCCTCCCGGTTTGGTCTAGCCAAGACCGACTACGGCACCGAATGTGGGTGGATCGTCTACATGGCCCGGGGTGCGGGAGGGAAGCTGCTGTTCGTCCTCTCCGAAGGGAACGTGTTCTGGGGGAGCAACCAGCTCCGGATTCCGGACGACGCTCTCGGGGTAGGCACGCGAGTAGGTACTGAGAGCAACCCCAATCCTGAAGAGGGGACCATCCCGAAGCGGCCCCTGATCCTCGAAAACGTCGAGGAGATCTCCCTGATCAACTACACCAATGCGTACTCGGGGGAGGACTGGACCTTCTTGGCCACCCAAGAGGGGATGTGGAAAATCGATGACGAGGGGAATGCCTACAAGTGGGGTATCCGCCCTCCCAAGCTCGTGGAGGCAACTCCCAACGACGAAGGCGGGGCAGACTACTCCTACCTGCCAGCACCCCTCACGCCCCAGATCGTGCCCTGCCCTCCCGATGACGAGGGGGACTACGGCTGTGGCCTGGATGATGTGAGCTTGAACACCAACCCCTACCGGTGNNCGTACAGGGGCCGAGAGCAATCCGTCAGATGAGATGTCCGTTGAGGTCGCAAACATCAAGTTCACCAAGTACGACGACGACGGGAACCTCACCAGAAGGGGCGAGGCAGTCAAGATCACCGGGTTCGTCACCCCCACCGACCCACAGGTGGACAGGTTGAGGATCTACCGTCTCGGTGGAACCCTGAACGAGTACTTGCTGGAGCAGGAAGTCCCCTGGGACACGGTCGAGTTCACGTCTTTCGAGTCGGATGTAGCCATCGCGGCCAACCCCATCTTGAGCTTCGAGAACGACGTACCGTTCACAACTCTGGTCCCTAGTGACGAGAGTGAAGACATTCCTGGACAGTACATCGAAGAGGAAGACGAGTTCGGGATCACAGCTCCCACGAGCCTCTACGAGACCCCCATGGGCAGAGCGTGGGGGCCCTTCGCCGGAAGCTACATCTTCGCCTGTGGGGATCCCTACCGTCCCGGAGTGGTGTATTGGACCAACGCAGGCAACCCCGACGGGGCCAGCGACCTGAACGAGGTCCAGGTCACGTCCACGATCACACCTCTCCAGAACGGCTTCGTGTTCGGAGGAAACTCCTACACCTGGACCAAGGATGATCTCTACGCCCTGGACTGGTCCGGGCCTACGGCGATCCCGGCTTTCATCCCCCGGAAGACTCCTTTGGGCATGGGCCTCTCGGCCCCGGAGGCCTTCGCGGTGGGCACGAAGGGTGTGTTCTTCCTGTCCAAGGATGGCATCTACGTCACCGACTGCCAGACCTACGCTCAGAGCATTACCGAGGATTCGCTGAAGCCCATCTTCCTCGGGCAGGAAGTCGGCGTGGGAGACGCCGACGCTGGAGACGAGGTCTACCTCAAGCCCCTGAACTGGGACGACGACTGGATCTCCGAGTGCTACCTCATGGTGGCGGCGAACGAGCTCCACTTCCTCTACTGGGACACCGGTAGGGAGAATGACGAAGGAGAGACGGTCCCCGCGAGGACGCACCTCGTGTACGACATCCAGAAGAATCGGTGGCAGAAGTTCAAGCCAGCGAACGACCGGTACGCAGCCTACGTCTACGGGGACATCAACAGGAGCAAGTACACCGTCCTGATGGCCCTGAACGACGGCTTCGTCTACACCGTGGACGAGGACCTGGAGGAGGGGGATCAGGTCTCCCTTGAGGACTACTACGCGGAGATTCCTTTCACCTGCGAAGTGCGCACTGGGTCTGGTGACCTGGGCAGGCCGCTTCTGGAGAAGGAGTTCGGTGCAGTTCAGGTTGACGTGGCCCCCTACGGGAAGGTCATCGACCTGAAGCCTCTGTACAACGCCGAGCACCTAACTGGTACGGCGCTGCAGATCAACGAGAATGGTACTGACTCTGAGAGGAAGGTCTACCCCTTCTATTCTCCCTGGAGGACTACTACGCCAAGAACATCGCCTACGACTTCCAGTGGGACGGCAAGGCGATACTGTACCAGAAGACCACCCAGGCCCGCATGGATGAGGAACTCCTCGTGCACTGGGAGCACCCGGAAACCTCCATGGACATCCCTGGTTGGAAGCACATCCGGGACGTGTACCTCGGCATCAGAACTCGGGGGCAGTGGATCTTCACCGTCCGCGTGGACGGTGTTGACTACAACTACATCGGGTCGGCGACCATCCTCCCCGACGGCTCGGATGTCACCATGGAGAAGGTCTACCTGCCCATGGAGCCTGTCAAGGGTAAGGTCTATCGGTTCTTCATCAATGCCATCTCCGATTTGGTACAAGATCCTTTCGCATTCGTAGAGGCAGGATTCGACCCGGAAGAGCACCAGTACGGGGCCACACCGTTCAGACTCTACGCCGAAGACACCTACCTCTACACGAAGCAGTGGCACACGGGGAACAGCTACAAGAAGTTCAACCTCGGAGGCACTGACAGTGNNCTGACCGGATCCAGAACCTCAACCTCAACGAGGTGGTTCGGCAGGTCATGGAGAGGATCTACGCCGAGCAGGGCCGCCGGGGTGCAGGGGACCGCTTCGACTCTCTCAACATCAAGGCCGACGACAGGAGGACACCCCTTCGCTTCAGAGGTCAGGGGAACCAGGGCACCGGAGCGATCGCTTTCTCCGGGGTCGACAACGCGTCCATGTTCATTGCCAAGGGCGCGTACATGAACGACAACGGCTCCTGGGTCGCGGAGGACCAAACGGCGGTCATCCAGGAGATGAACCGGGACTCCACCACGCCGATCATGTACCGGAACACGGGGCTCACGATCGGTCAGATCTTCCAGCCTACCGCAGTCGGGGCAGTGGTCACGGGGACTACCCCCGGAGGTGGTGGAGGAGTCATCACCCCCATCCCTGGGGGGCCCGAGACGCCTGTCAGCGTCTCGGTGCAGGCTGCCGAGGTGGAGCTCGACTTTGGCGAAACGGACAAGGACTACGAAGTGTTCGAGTTCCCCAGTGTGTTCGAACTGTCCACTACGGCGCGAATCTTGATGACCCCTTCGGCCCGACCGGCCACTGGCAGGGACGAAGACGAGGCCGAGTTCGACACATTCTCTTGTGCTTGCATCCCTTTCGAGGACGACGGGTGGAACATCCGCGCCTACGTGCACGCGCTGAGGGGCGTGGTTGTGGGTCCGTATAGGTTCACCTACACTGTGGCAGTTTAGAGGTACCAATGGCTAGAATCCTTGACGGAAACTCGGACCCCATCCTCGATGACGTCAGCGCAGCGGACACCCTGGCAGCGCTTGGGGACTCCCTGACCCTGGAGCTCACGGGACAGGCGGGGGCGGCGATCGCCCTCACCGACGTAGGCGCTTCGGTCTTGACCGTGACCTTCGAGGCCTCGGTGGATGGGGCGAACTTCTTCCCCTACCTCGGGACCAACCAGGCCACGGGCGTGCAGGAAGGCACCGCCACCGGAAACGGCCTGTGGGGCTTCCACACCTCGGGACTGGCAAGGCTCAGAGCTCGCATCACCGCGTGGACCTCGGGGAGCATCAAGGCCGACGGCAAGGCCGGACAGGGCGCGGGACCCGCAGCCTTCTCGGGTGCGGTGAGCATCGCCCCCACGCCCATCGACGTGGACGCCAACCTCGGAGGAACGGTCTCCGCGAACAACTCCACCAACACCCCTCTCGGCATTGGAGGTGTGTTCCTCGGCACATCTGATGACGTCATCGACCAGGCGGTGGTGATTGTCTCGGTGAGAGCGGATCAGGCCTCGGCAACGGATGGCCTCCAGATCGAGTACTCTCCCGACAACGTCACCTGGTACGTCAGTGACAACTACACCATCAACGCCAACGCGCTGAAGACGTTCACCTTCCAGCCGGTCATGCGCTACGTGAGAGTTCGCTACACCAATGGGGCCGTGGGGCAGGGCAGCTTCGACCTGCAGGTGCAGTTCCGCCAGGTTGCTGTGAAGCCGAGCTCCCACCGGGTGCAGGAGTCCATCTCGGACGAGGACGACGCAACGCTCTCGAAGGGAGTTCTCGCAGGTAGGCAGGCCGACGGGACTTACGACAACGTGGGGATGGACACCACCGGGAGCTTGAACATCGCCTTCGGAGACGGCGCGAACCTGGATGCGTTCTCGCGGCTCCGGACCTCTGAGCCAGCGACTGTCTTCGACTCGACGTTCGAGTACGATGTGCAACCTTTCCTCTACTCTTCTGTCCTGGCGGGTGGCGGAACGGTAGCACACTCTCCCAACAACGCTAGCGCGGTCATGGCCGTGGCGGGCTCGGGAGGAGACTCAGCAATTCTCCAGTCGAAGGCGTACCACAGGTACATCCCGGGCAAGAGCCAGTTGGTGATCGTCACGTCGGTGGTGGGGTCCGCTGCGGCAAACGTGCGGAAGCGGGTGGGCTACTTCGACGCTGACAACGGGATCTTCTTGGAGCAGAACGGCACCACGGATGTAGCTTTCGTCCGCAGAACAAACACCTCGGGTGCCCCTGTTGACAACCGCGTGGTTCAGGCCAACTGGAACATCGATCCCCTGGATGGTACCGGACGGAGCGGGATCACTCTGGACCTGTCCAAGGCCAACATCATGGTCTTCGAGCTCCAGTGGCTCGGGATGGGCCGCGTCCGCGTCGGCTTCGACATCGACGGGCGGATCTACATGGCCCACCAGTTCCTCAACGCCAACAACTTGGCGACGGTCTACATGCGGACCGCGAACCTGCCCATCCGGTGGGAAATCACCGAGAACGGAGGCGTGGGTGTGGGGAGCATGTTGGCAACTTGCTCCAGCGTTCAGTCCGAAGGGGGATCCCAGTACTTCGCTGGGTTCCACCAGGCCTACGACAGGGCCTCGGTCACGGCGGGGTCTGGAACCCAGACGTATGCGTTTTCCGTTCGAGCAAAGAGCACTTTCAACGGCCTGACCAACCGTATGCTCCTGAAGCTCTTCAAGATGAAGCTCCTCGTTACGGGGTCCAACCCCGTTCTTATGGAGCTCTACTACGGAGGAAACGTTGGAGGTGCTCCCGCCTGGGTCGACATGGATGCCAACTACTCGGGGATGCAGGTGGATACTGCGGGAACACCTTCTGGTGGGGTCAAGGTGGCTAGCTTGTTCACAGCCGCCACAAACCAGTCAGAGGGAGCTGTCGCAGAGGATCTCGCGGCGAAGTACCCCCTCTCTCTGGACCAAGCCGGAACTGGCTGGGGGGCTGCTGCCCCCTACCAGTACTACACTGTGTACGTGACTGGGCTCGGGGGGACGAGCGCCTGCCGCCCGGGCATTGAGTGGGAAGAGGTTAGGTAGTGACTACGGCCCCGAATTATGCTAAAATAGTCGCACGTATGGGGTCTCCAGCCCTGATTGGTAAGTGTCACATCTGCAAGGAGATGGACAAGCCGATCGCATGGTGCGGTAAGTGCCAGCATTGGTTCTGTGCAGAATGCCGAGGCAAGTACTGGCACCGTGGGCTCGCAGCCGTTATGGAGCTAGTCGGGGGCAAGACCCCCGGCTGTTGCGGAGTGACAGAAAATGGGCAGACTGTACGAGCCGGGACCTAGCTTCCGGGACGGCTACGGTGGAGATCAGTTCGGTAGGGATCGTCCCACTGGGCCCGGAGGAGGTGCAGGCGGTGGTGGCGGCTCAGGGGGACACACCGGAGTCGATACCGGAGATCTCGCGGACACCACAGCAGAGGTGACTGGAGGGCAGGAGACTGGTGATCCTACTCCTGGACCCACTGGAGATCAGGGTGGGCAGACCTCTCCCCAGTACGATTGGACTCCTGACGCCAACATCGCGCGGCAGGTCTGGGAGCGAGCCGGAAAGCCGCAGACCGAAGACGTCTCTGCCTGGTTCAAGAACGCTGTAGAGGCCGGGGTGTACAACCCCGACGGATCGGACCGCTGGAACGTCCCCGAGGGAACTCCCTGGGAGGAGGGCCATTCGGGGTACAACCCCCAGACTGGTCAGTACGGTGCGATCCCCTCGGACATCACTGGCCGACGCCAGTGGGCTCGGGACACTAACTCCCCCGAAGACTTCGATCGGTTCGATGAGGCNNCAACTGCCCTCCGCCTGGCGGCCATCCTAACGCTATCTATCAGGCCTACGACGGATCTGGGTGTGTAGGCAAGCCCATCGACTCGAACTCTGGCGGAGGTGCAGGAGGTGGTGGAGGTGGAGGAGGAGGAGGAGGTGGAGGTGGTGGTGGAGGCGGTGGTGGCTCCAAGGCCTCCACAGTGCAGGAACGTCCCGAGTACGACCCCACATCGAATTACGTGACCCAGCGGCAGGTGAGCGCCAGCAACTATGGGCCCGCTAGCGCTACCGACGTGGGGAGGGGCGCGAGCCCTGCAGATCCCTCGGCGGGCATCGATGGTCCGATGCGTTGGACTCCTCCTGGGGCTTCCCAGGGAGGGATCAACGTGAATCGTGAGCGGAACCGGAGGATCCAGGCTGTGCCGGGAAGTTCTACCATTCCAACTGACGTGATCTGGACCACAGGGATGTAGCTATGCCACAGAACAATACCCCATGGTCGAACTGGTCGCAGAACCTGTCCAACTGGGCGACGGGAGGGCCAAGCTCAACCACCGACTGGTTCCAGCCCGGAGACGACTGGGGCAGAACTCAGACAGAAGGTGACCGATGGGGCAGCGCCGCTAGCGGAGCTATGCAGGGCGGAGCCGCTGGTGCCTCAACGGGCAACCCCATTGCGGCGGGTGTGGGAGCCCTGGTTGGTGGAGCTCTTGGCTTCGCAACAGGTGGTCCCAAGGATCTCTCCCCTGCAGAGCAGCGGGTCAACAACTGGGACATCCTCATGAACCAGGCCGGGATGAACCTCGCGCCTGAGCTTCTGGGTCAGTGGGCCCAGGTTCCTGGGATGTACATGCAGGGGATCGGAGCTCTCGCGCAGCAGGGTCCTCCTGACATGAGCAAGGCCGAGGCCAACCTCGGAGGTGTGGAAGCCAACATTGGACGGCTGAGTAACTTCAAGCCAGAGCGCATCGACAGACAGATTGCTGACCGCCGACGGATGATGGAGACCGGAATGGGCTCCGTTGTGAACCCCGCCATGCTCGCTTCCAACCAGCAGTACCAGGAATCGGCCAAGGCGATCCAGGCCAACCCCAACCTGAGTGCCCAGCAGAAGCAGCAGATGCTTGCCCAGGGCCAGCGAGGCCTCGCACAGACGAACGCCCTCCAGCAGGGGCAGGCGATTGAGGCTGGCATGTCGGCCATCGACGACCTGGCGAAGACCGGGGACATGCTGGTGGAAAGGGCTCTCGAAGCCGCAGGCCAGCTCGGAATCTCCGCTGCGAAGCTCCGTGCGGACCTCGCCATGGTGCCCTACAACTTCCAGATCCAGCTACTCAACCTGCTCTCCCGGGCTCCCGCGATGTTCCAGAACCTCATGAGCTTCATCCGCCCCGGAGACCCTCAGTACAGCGCTGCAGAGGCTGGTGGCCGCACCGGACCCGATTGGATGGGCATGTTGCAGCAGGGAGCGGACATCTACACGGATCTTAGAGCAGGTGGTGGGGGAACCCCAGGGGAGTACACTCCTGGATTTGACTGGCCTGAGGGGGCCCCTGCAACTACCGGGAGAGGGTAATGGCTAACGGAAGAGCTGAAGAGACTGGCTGGAACATTCCTCTTTCCCAGCTTCAGTACGCTCCAGAGTTCCTTGGCTCCCTGGGCCGCCAGGCTTGGACCTCCGGTAAGGAACACGTTCTGAGCAACCTGCAGGCGATTGGGCGAGATCCGCTCCTGCCCCTGAAGCAGGCCGGTGAGGCTGGACTTCGCCTCCAGGAGTTCGGCAACTGGCTCAACCCCCAGACAGCACTCTCGAAGGAGGTCTCTGACAAGCTGACCTCGGGGGCTCTCGGAGCCGCGAACCGAGTGGGCGTGACAGTGAACTACCCCGAGACGGCCGGGGGAGGGTACAGCCCCGTTCCTGACATCCGCCTTGGGGGCCCGGGGCTCCCTCCGAGACCTACTGCACAGCCCGCACCTCCCACCGCTGGGACACGTCCTTCCCCCGAGGAGGAGCGTGGTGAGATGTTCCGCTACCGCTCCCCCGACGACCTCGGGCCGATGGACCCCCGAGGGTACAACCCGGATGAGCCCTACATCTCCCCCGAGCACGAGATTGGGATCACCGATAGAGGCGGACTCGATGAGGCAGCACAGCGCCAGCGCGAAGGAGCCATGGACCGAGAGCAGGCTGCGATGGAGCAGCCTGGAGCGTTCCCGAAGCCTGCCTCTCCCGAGCCTCCCACTGCGACCGGAGCAGTAGGAGAGGCGGAAGAGCAGGGAGAGGGTGGTCCCTCCACCCTGGACAGGATCATGAAGTTCATGGGGGACCCCCGCACAGGGCGGCTCATTTCGGACTTCAGTCGATCTCGACAGCGACCGGACGCCTCCCGGCCCTACGCCCGAATGGGCTTCGACGCCCAGACCAGAGAGATCGAACTCGATCGGCAGAACGCCGAGAAGCTTGCACAGCAAGAGGCTGTGAAGCGGGCTGAGATCGAATCCCGCGAGAGGATGTCCCAGGCAGAGATTGAGTCCCGCGAGAGGATCGCAGGGATGGACCGGGACGCGATGGAGAAGCGCTACGAGATGCAGTTCGGGCAGCCGATCACGCCCGAGCTCGCGGCGGCGCTAGGCCCCGACGCCCAAGCCTGGGTCGGTCGGCCCATCGATGAGTACCGCCAGTGGAAGGCCGAGCAGCGGATGAAGGCTGCGTCCGAAGCAACAGCGGCCTACCAGCTGATGACGGCGGCGAGCCAGATGGACAAGAACAACGCCACGAACCAGATCTTCAAGAGCCTTCTGGACAACCCCTTTGCGATGAGGTTCCTTGCCGAGGCAGACCCACAGGGCTATCTTGAGGCTCGCCAGTACATGCTGAACAACGGCTGGCCCAGAGTGCTGCCTCCTCCGGAGAACATCCCTCCGCCTCCCGGGGCGGAAGGAGCTGGACCTGCTGCAGACGATCCCCGCAGGAGCATCTGGGGGCAGATCTGGGACTACGGCAAGAGTCTCCTGGGCATCGGTGGTGGGCCAGTCAACCCGAGCGGTGCGGCTCCCACTGTTCCAGCAACCGGCCTGAGCGACATGGCAGGAACGATTCCCGAGGGAGCAGCAGCGAGTCTAACGGGAGCCCCCGGAGGTGCCCCTGCCCCTACCCGCCCTAGCTCGGGCCCTTTCGAGGGCCTACCCCTGAGGGCGAAGGAGCTGCTGTCCGAGGCTCGACGTCAGCACGCTGACGATCCAGAGGCGCTTCGGCAGGCCATCAACCTGATCATCGAGAAGGCTCCTCCGGAAGACAGAGAACGGGTCATCAGGATCCTTGGCCCGTACGCAACGGGAGCGCGAGGATTCTAAAGTGTCTTGGGACGATCCGGCCCTTGACCGCTATCGAGCTGGCGGCGGGTCGGCGCTAGATTCCTACCTAGAAGACCTCTCCACGCGGGTGGGGCTGGACCCCTTCTACGNNACGTCAATCTCCTCAAGCAGCGCGAAACGGGTGGGCTTTCGAACCCCTACAGTGCGGAGAGCTCCGCTGGAGCTCTCGGTGCGCTCCAGGTCATGCCCGAGACCGGGGCCGAGATGGCCGAGAAGTACGGCCTCGACTTCGGCACCACCGAGGGGCAGATGGAGGCCGGAGCTCGGTACTTCAAGGAGCAGCTGGACCGCTTCGAGGATCCCTCAATCGCAGCTGCGGCGTACCACTCCGGCCCTGGACGTGTACAGGGGATCCTGGACAGAGGCGGAGACCTGGGCACAGACCTTGGTCCGGTAGGCCGCGACTACTACTCGTGGTTCCGCGAGCAAGTTGAGGGCCGCGAAGACCAGGTTAAGGCTAAGCCTCCGCCTCCACCTGACATCTCTCTTGTAGGCTCTGCCCCCCAGCCCACTCGGATCGAGGCACCTCCAGCTGTGGCGAGGCCACAGCTTCCACCGCCTCCCGGAAGGGCTCCAACCACCGCTGAGCTCCGCGCCCCCGCTCCCGATGACGAAGAGCTCATCCGGAACATGCCCATGTGGCAGAGAGCTCTCCTTGGCTTCGCGGAGGGAGCCGAGAAGGTCGGTCAGCTTCCAGGTCTGCACCAGGCGCACCAGCTCGTTGGGCTGCCCAAGCAGGCCATGGAAGAAGGAGTTTACTCCAAGCTGGGCGGGTATGACCCCGCTACCCAGACCCTTGGTGGAGTAGCTGCAGATCCTGTAGGAAAGGGAGTCTTCGAAGCCACCAAGGGACTTCCTCCGTGGGCCCAGGCTCTTGCCACCGGTGGTTCGATGGCCGCGACCTCTACTCTGGTGGACATCGCCTCCGACCCTGTGGTCTGGGGAATGACCTTCGCCAGGCAGCCAGTAAGAGCTCTGGGAAGGCTCTCTCCTGCACTCGCACGCGGAGCGATCATCGGTCTTAAGGGCATGCACCGGCTCTTCCAGCTGGGCNNAGTGGATATCCCCCGGGGTATCGTCGGAGCGGTCAACGAGCCCGAGGAGCCTCAGGGTTGGTACCAGATTGGGTCCGGTACGATCTCTGGCTACATGGTTGCCCACCCCTTCCTCCGGAAGGTGGGGCAGCCCAAGCCCTACCAGGGGCCTGTCAAGCTCAGTGTTCCCGATAAGGCTACGGGGGAGTGGGTCGATCTGCGTAAGGTCAACCCAGAAATCGCAGGGTACCTCGACCGCGCTCCGGGGATGGGCAAGGTTCGCACATGGGAGAACGACAACGTCGCTGGCATCTGGGACCTGTTGGTCGAGAAGGGAGTCAAGGTCGAAGACCCCAACACGGGGCAGAGCTACATCCTGCGCCCCGACTCGGTCGAGATCCCTGAGCAGCACGTCGTCTTCGGAACTGGAGCGCGTGGTCTCTCCAACGCCGAGCGCGGAGGGCGACTTGGTATTGACATCGGTCATCTCCTCGTAGACATCTGGGCTCACGAGAAGCCTGCGGATCGACCCAGAGCCCTCGCGGAGATGATCCATGAGCTCTCCGTCCATGAGGTTACACACCTGATCATGGAGGGAGGCGTTCCCCACGAACTTCCTGCGGAGGTTCGGCAGAAGCTCTCGACCCTGTCCCAGAAGTACGGCCTCGCCCGCAGAGGGATTCTCTCCCCCAGCCTGGGTGAAAGGCGCGTGGACTGGAGCCAGTACTACGCCGAACGGAGGGCCATCCTCCAAGAGGCTGGAATCGACCCGGGTTACAAGGGCGAGACCTACGCACAGCTCTACCGAGCGGTCGAAGGGGCGATCGGTCACGGGGACATCGCGGCCATCCTGGCCAAGATGACCGGGCACAAGGACCCGCAGGGGTTCATCGAGGCCTACAAGCGAAACCCTGAAGAGGCGGTCAAGAGCCTCGACCTGAGTGAGTTCCAGAAGACAGTTGAGAACCTCGAACGTGAGATCGGGGAGATGCGGAGGCTCTTCCCCGAGGCGTACCTCACCGAGGTGGAGCAGGGCACTCGACTCACCACTCCTGAGATCATGGCCGAGACTGGGGGCATCCCAGCTCCTCCAGCTCCCGGACCTCGTGCCGAGGCGCTTGGAGCTCCACCCCTCCCCGCAGGTTACGAGAGGCCACAGATCCCTGGGACGGCTCGGCCTCCCCGACTGCGTCGAGACATGCCAGCCGAGGGCAGGGGGAAGGGCCGCAAGAAGCTCGAAGAGGAGGATCTCTGGGAGGGGACCTGAGCGGAGCCCGGATGCCCGGGGAAGAGGGCCTCCCCCGCCCTGAGCCCCTCGACGCTGCGGCGAAGAGGGAAGAGGCCCAGCGAGGACCCAGAGGTGAGACCACCAAGGGTGCTCCACCGAGAGTTCAGCACCCAGAGGAGAGGGGTCTCCGCTTCGCGCTCCAGTTCAAGGAGAGGCAGATCCGAGAGAGCCAGCGCGCGATAGAAGAAGCGCGGAAGAAGGCGGACCAGATCCGTGCTGAGCTCGGTGAGGGAACTGTCGAGCGGGAAATCCGCGAGATCGTAGACCAGATCCAGATGCGGAAGCTGGAGGAGTTCCAGCAGCGCAAGAAGAAGAAGGACATGGAGGCAGGAGGCCGCAGGCCTCCAGAGGAGCCCATCTGGCAGCGCCGACGGCGTGAAGCTCAGGAGCGCAGGGCGGGCATGTCCCAGCGCACAGCCTTCATGATGGGCCCGCCTCAGCGGGGCATGAGCGCCTATGAGAGAGATCTCGTACAGGACATCATTCCACGGTTGGAGCGGCTCCGAGACATCGCCCGTACGCGGAACCCGCTGGAGCTCGAACTCGCTGAGTACACACTGAAGGAAGCTCGGAAGGAACTCGCCGCCCTGAGAGGAGCCAAGCTCCCGCTCGCCCATGTAGCAGAGCACTTCTACGCAGCGGGAAGGCCTCCGAAGAAGGAAGGACCTCAACTTCGAACAGCTGGAGAGGCCTACTTCAAGGCCGCCAAGTACCGCCAGAAGGAGGGGATCAGCGCCCGGGCTGAGCGCAGAAGGGCGATCCGGCAGGCTCCACTGCGAACCGAGACCGACATGAGGCCCAGGCTCAGGACCCAGGAGGGCCTGGTACCTAGTCCTACTGTGGAAGGTCCTAAGCGTAAGATCAGGAAGCCTCCCGCCCGGCAGTCGACTCGCGCCAACCAGGATCGCATGATGCTGGAGGCCACCAAGGCTGCGATCGAGGCGAAGCGCCGCAGAGGTGAAGACGTCTCCGATCTGGAGGCCTGGGTCAAGCGACAGGAAGCCAAGATCGGTGACATGAAGGCCGAGGGTAGGCTGATCTCCCCAGAGGAGTTCGGCCTGAAGAAGGGCCAGGAGCCCACCCCCGAGCAGTGGGACCGCATCAAGATCAAGGCCAAGTGGCGGATCGCCAAGGCCGCGAGGGAGTACGCAGAAGAGCTCATCGACAGAGGTTTGACCCCGAGGGAAGCCTGGGACTACGCCGAGCAGCTGACCCAGCCGACGATCAACTTCATCGACCGCCTCCCCGAACTGGTGAGAGAGCTCAACCAGATGAAGGCCGAAGGCCGGAAGCCTCCCGAGATCTTGAAGGCTCCCAAGGACCGGATCGAGACCCCCGACGAGCTCATGGCCCGGGCCGAGAAGAACCTCAAGATCAAGCTCGAACAGCGGAAGTGGAAGGCCGTCCAGCGCGAGATGCGCCGACAGGCCGAGAGGGAAGCCCAGCGGCTCCGCGAAGAGCGGGAGTTCATCAAGGAGCAGTTCCGCAGGGAGGTCCGCGAACAGTTCAAGCCCCCGCCGAAGCGCAAGACCGTCACCCCCGAGGAGTCCACCGAGATCCTCGGCGACACAATCGCAGAGAAGGACCTCTTCCCCTCGCCGAAGGAGAAGGCACTGGCGAGGAAGGGCGTCCGCGAGGCGGTCAAGGCCAAGAAGAAGGAAGAGCTCCCTCCCCCGGTTCGGAAGAAGGACTTCCAGCCAGGGATGAGGGTCGAGCACCCCGAGTTCGGTCCCGGGACCATCGAGAAGCGCCGAGCCAACGGGAATGTGGTGGTCCGCTTTGAGGACCCGAGCGTGGGCGAGAAGCTCATGAGCCCGGATGTTCTCAGGCTCCGCAAGAAGCCCCCCACCATGAAGGCTGAGGGTCGAGGCAAGAAGAAGAAGGTCATCAAGGACATCCAGAAGAAGCTGGAAACCGAGTACGACTGGACTCATCAGGTTGCGCTCCTCGAAGGGATCTACACCTCTATCGAGAAGAACAAGGCACTCCTGGCCAAGGAGACTTCTCCCAAGGGGAGAGAGCGTCTACAGAATCTGATCGACATGGCGCAGAACGCCTTCAACCAGTACCCCAAGGAGTCCAAGTCGGAGGCCATTGGGAACGTTCGTGCNNAGGCTGAGGGTCGAGGCAAGAAGAAGAAGGAGAAGCACGTCTGGGACGACGAGCTCAAGGAGTGGAGACGGGTCTTTGAGGCTCCCCCCACCGTTACCCCCGAGCGCCGCAGGTTGAACATGCAGGCGTTCATGGATGAGAGCAAGGTGAAGGTGCCTCTCTACCATGGAACCAAGTTCGACCGAGAAGCCATCCGGGCATTTGAAAAGAGCAAGCAGGACCCCAACGCACTTTATGGCCCCGGCGTGTACATGTCGGACTCCCCCCACCTGGCGAGCACTTACGCGAAGAAGCAGAGGCCTCTCACTGCTGAAGACTTGCGAATTGCTCACGATACTCTGCTGGACACTCTCTATGGTACAGGCAAGAGAAAGCTCGACCCTCTGGGTAGATACTTCAGGCAGGAAACTCGCCGCTCCTTCGAGGTAATCCCCAAGTACGTTGCAGACTTCTACGCCAAGTACGTCATCCCCAAGCTCGGGACGGGCATGTACAACGAGGGGCTTACGTGGCGAACACACAAGCCCTTCCTCACCGCTACGGGCAAGAAGATCCCTACAGCAATTCGCCCTGGGTTGGAACCTGCCCCTGACCATGTTGTGGACATTGAGGTGCTCCGCGCCCAGCGTGACCGGGGACTGACAAAGGAGCAGGGTATAGAGATCAACAAGCACTCTGGGAATATCGACTGGGCCTGGAGGGAGATCATCCGCGAGCAGACCAAGGGCGCGGGACAGGTGCTCAAGCTCGTTGCTCAGGTGAGGAACCCCTTCGTCATCGACCGCATGGTAGAGACCAAGGAGAGTGCAAGTAGGCGAAAGTACGATCCTGAATACAAGCCTCGCCACGACATCGTTGATGAGATGTACACCAGGGAACAGGCAACCGAGATCATGGGCAAGATCCGGGATGCACTTCGCTTGGAGCACCGTCTCGGCAAGGACTACATGGAGTCCATGGACGCATCGGAGGCTCTCTCCATCAA
>JABAHP010002437.1_pt2 | contig 15710 bp, 19 predicted proteins | sample 7062081 | NCBI WGS metagenome assembly JABAHP01 (sample SAMN14534357, study PRJNA622989) | marine sediment metagenome | biome: marine biome [ENVO:00000428]; feature: marine pelagic biome [ENVO:01000023]; material: deep marine sediment [ENVO:00002113] | place: India: Gulf of Kutch | collected...
GCTTCAAAATCGTTCACGATCCACTCCGCTGCCTCCAGTATATCGGAGGCTATACAATCGGGAAAATGCTCGGTTTCAGATCCAAGTTTGCTTTTTTCAGTTTTTCCATATCCGGTCAAAACCAGCACACCTTTACCCCCAAGATTTTGACCCAGACCGACATCGGAAAGCTTATCGCCCACCGAATAGCAATTGCCAAGATCGATATCAAATTTCTGGGCTGCCAGTCGGGCCATGCCGACTCCCGGTTTGCGCAAATCGGATTCCCTGCGGTATTGTTCCAGTTTGGCCTCGGGATGAAATGGGCAGAAATAGAATGCATCGGGTACTTCGCCCATTATACGCATCTGGCTGAATACGGCCCGATTCAGATCCTCAACCCTCTCCTCCGTCAGGTAGCCACGGGCTACGCCGGACTGATTGGACAGTATAATCAGAAGAAAGCCCTTGCTTCTCAATAGCCGCATTGCTTTGATCGCTTTCGGCCAGACTTTGATCTGCTTCTCATTCAGGAGGAAATTCACCTCTTCGATTAGAGTGCCATCGCGATCAAGAAATACAACCGGCTTTTTCATCTCAGTCCAGATACTTTTTGACTTTCGAAATCACAAATTCCGGAGTCATGTTTAAAAAGCAATATTGTCGGTCACGAAAACAGGGGCGCCGTCCATGCAGCGAACAGGGGGAGCATTCTTCGTTGGTCGTTATGGCGATCGCATCTCGGCCCAGAGGTGAGAATCCAAGAACTGGATGAGTCGGGCCGAAAAGCCCTGCAGTAGGTCTTCCTAAAGCTGCGGCGAGATGCATTATTCCTGAGTCATTGGAAATTACCAATCTCGCATTTTTCAGGATGCCGGCAAGTTTTTTCAAATCTAATCCTATTCCGAACTCAAGTATGCCCCGTGACTTCAACTTATCAAAAAGGTTCAGATATCCGAAATGTTCCTGTTCGACCACAAGTATTTTGAATCCGTACTGCGAATTTATAGTCTCGGCCACTTCCGCAAACTGGTTTATCGGGTAATGTTTGGGCGGATGAGATGCGCCGACGGCGAGAACTACAAATTTCTCATTCCCAAAGCCGATAGAATTGATATATTCAATGGCTTCCTGTTTTGATTCATCAGGCACCAGCAGCCGGGGTATAGGGTCTGTGCAGATCAGCATCAACTCGTCCAGAAGCGCCAGGTATTTCTCAACGGTATGCTTGCCGCCCTCTTTCCTGCGGAACCAGACAGCTAATTGCCGGGCAAGGCGATTCTTCTTATAGGTCATCTTCTCCGGGGATTTGAGGTTTTTGAGAATCACGCGGCTGCGGATGTTCTTGTGAAGATCGAGGACAAGATCGAAATCATAAGGCAGCTCCCGTATTTTGTGCTTCAGATCTCCGAGTTTTTCATCCTGGCCGGGGATGTCGAACGTAATAATATCGTCTACAGCCGAAAACAGATCCAGAACAGGACGATACATTTCTTTTGCAAAATATGTTATCCTGGTTTGCGGAAAATTGTTCTTCAGCGCTCTGGTGACCGGCTCGGTCAATATTATATCGCCCAGCGAGGAAAGTCTGATGATACCGATACTATGCATGCGAGAAAATTATGGCAAGAATTGCGATTATCAAGGTATAAATTCCGAAATATGCAAACTTCCCGGCGATTACTATTCTTCTTAATACAATCAGACTGACATATCCCGAAACCAGGGCGACAACCATGCCCGGAATATATGTAAGGATTTCACCCCACTGAATCGATGCATCGAGGGCATCTTTAAGCTGCAAAAGAAATGCCCCGAATATTGCAGGAAGCGACAGCAGAAAAGAGAAATTGAAGGCTGTCTTCTTATCAACACCCAGAAACATAGCGGTCGATATGGTCGAGCCCGAGCGCGAAATTCCCGGCAGGATAGCAACTGCCTGGGCTATGCCAACCAGGATACCATCCCGCGCCTTCAAATCACTTCGATGCGGCCTTGCCAGAAGGGTAAGGAACAGAACAGCGGTTGTTACCAGAAGCATTAATCCGGTTAGAAACACCGATGAAAAGGCCCTTTCTATCTGATCTTTCATAAATAGTCCAACAATGACTGCAGGAATTGTTCCGATTGCAATAAGGAGTGCATATTTTGACCAGTATAGATCCTCATTCCCGCGAGATCCTGCGAAGACATAACGCACCGGGGATATAATTATCTTTAAAATCTGCCTGAAAAAGAAGACGAATACTGCCAAAAAAGTCGCGAAGTGCAGGAAGACCTCGAATGTAATATCCTCAGACTCCAAGTCAAACAATGCTCCCCCCAGCACCAGATGGCCGGAGGATGATATGGGCAGAAATTCGGTTAATCCCTGAATCAGCCCGAGTATAATAGATTGAAGTATATCCATAAAAAAAGCCCCCTTCCGGGGGCATTAATAAATTTTTTTATATCCCGAAGGTAACGCCTCCGACAAAACCCTCGTCAACTGCTCCGCCGGCAATTATTATCTCGCCGAAGAACCCGAAGTATTGGGTTATATCGAATCGGGCGCCAAATCCAAAGCCCAGCTCAAATTCAGTGTCATCCACACCATTGGCAACTCTGTCAAACCTGAGATTTAATCTGAAAAATGGCGACAGCACCTGGCCGCCCTCGAATTCCACAGGATATGATACCAGGGTATTGCTTCCAAACATAAGCAGGGAGAAATCGGCTGGATAGTCGTAATATTCTATAGCCCCGCCAGTGGAAAGGTCAACCGGATCGCCATATTCAGTATCCAGAAACTGGTAGAGCATATCGATACCGAGAGTCAAACCAGTATGGTCATCGCCGAAATTGTTGTCAAAGTTCACGAAACCCAGCTTGCCGCCAACCTCAAGTTCGTTTATCACGCCTATCCTGATGAACCCTCCCAGGCCGAGCATGTTATCAAAGACTGAAAACGCCCCGCCAAGCTGAACCTCATCCGATCCGATTACACGTGCATCGGAAAGCTGGCTCATGAAAAATTGTGCCGATCCTGTCGTGCTAAGCCCCACCACCAGTAATACGGCCAATGCCGCAACCGTTAGTTTTTTCATACAATACTCTCCTTTTGAACTCCTCATAAAGATTTGCCGCTAAAGATAAAACTCTAAATCCGCATGTCAATATTTTAACATTTTTCTACCTTCAGTTTTAAAGCTTGTTTCATAAAACTATTAAAGACTGCAACTATATGTCTCCAAATGGCATATAAACAGATGCAGGAGAACAAACAATCTACAATAAATTAATTGACAAAAAATAAATGGGGACTATATTGTTCGCTTTCTGAGGAGCAAAATTATGGCTACTGTGTCAGATTTCGATCTGGAAGAATATAAAGAAAAAATAGAGAAGCTGAGAGGTTATCTTTGACCTCGACTCACGCCTCAAAAAAATCTCCGAGTTAGAAAAAAAATCCACTGCTGATGATTTCTGGGATGACCAGGAACGGGCCCAGGCCATCCTGAAACAATTAAAAATCGAAAAAGATTGGATTGATTCAGTCAAAAGCATTGAATCGGATTACGAGGATTTGACCGTCCTTAAGGAGCTGGTGGAGGAATCCGATGATTCGACCGAGGCGGTGCAGGAATTCGTAAAAGCGGCAAAAGATTTTGAGGAGAAGCTATCCGAGCTCGAGTTGCGGACTTTCCTTTCTGAGCCAGATGATATGCGTGACGCTATCGTATCGATCCACCCGGGGGCGGGCGGCACCGAGTCGACCGACTGGGCCTCGATGCTGCATCGGATGTATATGCGATATGCCGACAAAAAAGGCTTCGAGACAGAGCTGATCGATTATCAGCCCGGGGACGAGGCCGGAATTAAATCCTCGACTTTTGAGGTAAAAGGCGACTATGCCTACGGGTACCTAAAATCAGAATCGGGAGTTCACAGGCTGGTCAGGATTTCGCCCTTTGATGCCAACAAGCGCCGGCACACATCATTCGCCTCAGTCTTTGTCTATCCCCTGATCGAGAGCAATATTGATGTGGACATTAAGGATGATGATATCCGAATCGATACATTCCGTGCCTCCGGCGCGGGCGGGCAGCATGTCAACAAAGTCTCCTCGGCTGTACGTATAACTCATCTCGAAACCGGGATTGTGGTCAGCTGCCAGTCGCAGCGGTCACAGTTAAAAAATAAGGAATCGGCCATGAAGGTGCTGAGAGCACGTTTATACCAGCTCTATAAAGAGAAGGAGGACGCCAAGCGCGAGAAGGCCGAATCGGAAAAAAAGAAAATCGAATGGGGATCGCAGATACGATCCTATGTTTTTCACCCATACAATCTCGTCAAGGATCATCGCACGGAGCATGAAACCTCCAACGCCGAGGCGGTTATGGAGGGTGAGCTTGACGAATTTATTAATGCTTACTTAACGACGAAGTGAGGTATTGAAATGAGCATCCTGGATAAGCTTCAGGAAAAGGCAAAGGGACTGGGCAAACATATCGTTCTGCCCGAGGGTGACGACCGCCGTACAATAGAGGCCGCCAAGACTATTATAGATGAAGGCATTGCAAAGCTGACCATCCTGGGCACTCCCAAGATTATTGAAGAACATGCCAAAGAAGTCGGATTCGATCTCTCCTCGGTCAAGGTAATCGAACCGTCATGCTCGGATGATCTGGACAGGTACGCCGATGAGTTCGTGAAACTGCGCGCCAAAAAGGGCCTGACCAAAGAGCAGGCTCTGGCCAAGATGAAAGAGGTTCTTTATTTCGGTGATATGATCGTGCACATGGATGAAGCTGACGGCTGCGTCGCGGGAGCTGCACATACCACCGGCGATGTTATCCGCGCCGGATTGCATGTTATCGGACTCGCGCCGGGAATTTCATCAGTTTCATCATGCTTTATGATGGTCGTTCCTGAGTTCATGGGCCGGAAAGACAAGGTCTTTCTCTTTGCCGACGGCGCCGTGCTCCCAAATCCAACCCCGGAGCAGCTGGGTGCGATCGCTGTTTCGACTGCCCGGACTATGAAAGTTCTGGCGGGTGAGGAGCCGCGGGTGGCCATGCTGTCGTTCTCGACCAAGGGTTCAGCCGAGCATCCGGATATAACCAAAGTCCGCATGGGCCTCGAGGAGGCCAAAAAAATCGACCCTAAATTGATAATAGACGGGGAACTTCAGGTTGATGCCGCGATTATACCTAAGATTGCCAATTCCAAGGCGCCTGGCTCGCCTGTTGAGGGCAAGGCCAATGTTCTGGTCTTCCCCGATCTGGATGCCGGAAATATCGCCTATAAGATCGTGCAGAGGCTGGCCAGTGCGGAGGCTATCGGGCCGATTATTCAGGGTCTGGCCAAACCGGCCAACGATCTTTCGCGCGGATGTTCCGCCTCGGATATCGTCAATGTGGTGGCGATTGCGTCGATATTGAGTACCATAGAATAAGATGAAATGAAATTAGCAGGATATGGATAATGCCGACATACCAGTATCAGTGTACAGAATGCAGCTATGAGTTCGAGGAGTTCCAGATGATCTCCGACAAACCGATCGAGACCTGCCCCGAGTGCGGCGGCAAGGTTAAGAGGTTGATTTCAGGCGGAGCGGGACTTCTCTTCAAGGGTTCCGGTTTCTATATCACCGATTATAGATCGTCGAAATATCAGGCTGACGCCAAGAAAGACAGCTCGGACAAAAAATTCGCAAAAACCGAGAAGAAAGCAGACAAGAAATCCGACAAAAAATCAGCCTGAGTTCGATACAGTTTTCGTATAAAAATCCCATCTTTCAAGATGGGATTTTTTTATTTCCACTAAGTGTCATTCTGAGGGAGTCCCGACCACCGGTCGAGGACGACCGAAGAATCTCCAGCGATACAACAGATTCTTCGCTGCGCTCAGAATGACAGATATATCATCGCACTGTGTCATGGCCCCGACTTGTCGGGGATTTCTTTCAGGCTCGGCCGGATCCCGTATCATAAGCCCTCGAACCATCATAGAGACGAGCATATCTCCCGGGCGTTCCCTGATACTTGGCATCACCAAAAGCCAGAATCGGATAAAAGATAAAGCTGAGAAAAACAAGTCCAATCCCGAACTCGGTGGACTTGCCGAACTTTTTTGCTATTTCGATAGTCACGATGATCTCTACCACAATGTTAACAAGTGGAATAAAATAGAGTATCAGCCACCATCCCGGTTTGTCGGCAATCATAAGATGCAGGTAGATATTGTAGATTGGGATTAATGCGCCCCATCCCGGCTCGCCCGCTTTCACATTGAGCTTCCATGCCGCCGCCGCATAGAAAACTACTATTGCGACCATGAATAGAAATGCGATCATTGAAATGCCAGCAGAATCTTCCATCTTTTCCTCCCCGATAGATTATTCATTGTATGCAGTATTCCTAAATCAATAGCAGTTTTAGAAAAATAAGCAACAAGTTTTTATTTCGAGGAGAGATAAGCTACTATCTTCTCAGCGTCGGAGATGCCGATATTGGGAGCTTCTATGATCTGCTCAGCATTGAGCTCTTTGATTTTCTTGACGGAGCCGAAATGCTTTAAAAGCGCCTCCGCCTTCTTCGGGCCAATGCCGGGGATTTTCTGAAGTTCGGTGCCGATTGTGCGTTTACCGCGGAGCTTACGGTTATATTCGATCGCAAAACGATGCGCTTCGTTCCGCAGTCTCTGAATTAATCTCAATGAGGGCGAGGTTTTTGGGATCATGATACTTTCTTTCTGGTCAGGCACGAATACCTCCTCCAGACGCTTGGCCAGCCCTATCACCTGCTGATCTTTTATGTCAAGGGCATTTAGAGCATCCAATCCCGCCGAAAGCTGTCCCTTACCCCCGTCTATGACCAATAGATCAGGCATTTCGCGGTCCTCGGTTTTCAGCCGCCGGAAATACCTGAATACGATTTCACGCAATGATGCATAATCATCCTGTCCGCGCACGGTCTTGATCTTGAAATGACGATACTCTGATTTTTTCGGTTTTCCCTTGTCGAAATAAACCAATGATCCGACCTTATCATCCTGCCCCAGATTGGAGATATCGAAGGCGACCATGGTGACCGGGGTCTTTGCCAGCCGTAAATCCTGCTGGAGCCTCAGTACAACCTCAGGAATTCTTTCCTTATATTCCTGCTTCTGAATCAGAAGCTCATTCAGGAGTAGTTCAGCGTTGGCATGAGCCATCTCCACCAGTTTGAGCTTCTCCCCTTTCTGGGGAACATATATCTTCACATTCTTATCGATCTTGCCGGAAAGCCACTTCTCCAGCAGTTCCTTTTCTTCAACCTCATGGGAAAGATATATTTCAGTCGGAAGCGAGCTATTGTGCATGTAGTGCTGTTTCAGGAAGCCTTCCGCAATATCGGTGTCGCTGTTCTCCGGCCTGATTTTCATATAGAAATGCTGCCGTCCAATCAAAACACCCTCGCGAATCTGCAAAACCACAAAGGCGGCATCGGAGGCTGACCTTGCGAAAGCCGCAATATCGCGATCAACCCAGCGGTCGGCCATCACCCGCTGCTTCAGACGAACCGATTCAATGGAATCAATCATATCGCGTACTTTGGCCGCCTCCTCGAATTCCATCTCATCCGAAAGCTCCTGCATCCGTTCCCGAAGAGAATCAACCAGCTCAGCCGAACGTCCGGAAAGAAGCATGAGAACATCATCCACTCGCTTGCGGTAATCCTCTTCGGAGATCAGATCCTCGCATGGTCCCGGACAGCGTTTGATATGATATTCAAGACATAGCTTTACCTTTTTGTCGGGAAGCCGGTAATTGCAGGTGCGGATATTAAAGTGCTTAAAGATAAAGCGGAGAGTCTTTCTCATTTTCAAGGCTTCCGTATACGGTCCATAATAGCGCGCTTTATCTTTCTTCAGCCTGCGAACCACCAAAACCCTCGGAAAAGGCTCATCCACAGTCACCTTCAAGTACGGAAAGCGTTTGTCGTCCTTGAGGTTAACGTTGTAGATCGGCCTGTGCTCCTTGACCAGGTTGGATTCCAGAATCAGCGCTTCGATCTCCGAATCAGTGACATAGAATTCAAAATCGCGGATTTTGGAGACCAGCGCATCGGTCTTGGGGTCGGTCGGACGGCCCTTCTGGAAATAGGTTCTGACCCGATTTTTAAGATTGAGCGCCTTGCCGATATAAATAATCTTGCCCCGTGCGTTCTTCATCAGATAAACACCGGGACGATCGGGCAGATTTTTCAGTTTTACAGTGAGTTCGTCTAAAGCTTCATTCATTTTTTACTTTTAATCGAATATATATAAGTCAGTACCAGGAAATATACGGTCGGGATCCAATGAATGAAGACTAAAAGTAAATTTATTTTGTTGGGCGGAACCAGGAGTTTCGCAAAATATGACTGCCAGGCCAGATGTGTGAGATAAAATCCGACCAGATAGGGAATATAATAAATCAGGCCGATCGCTACAGGCTTGCCGATATCATCCCCCGGCTTGACGGATTTGGAAACATAGGCCCCTATAAAAAGCAATATCGCCAGAAATTGTGAGAGAATCGGCACCCGTGAATAAGCCGAAATCTGATCCGCGAGAGCGGCATTATAAAGGTTCGATGTCGGCGGCAAAACCAGGTGTATAGAGGCCTCATCGAGCACAAAAAACATAATCTGAAGAATGAATATTATCAAAGCATAGGAGGCCGAACTCAAAAGCAGGCGCTGGAAGGCCAGGGTCTTTTTCGACTTGCGCATGGTCATAAAGACCAGGAAAGCTGGATACGGTCCCAGCACCAGGGCATAGAATACCTGCTCCAGTATAGACTTTTCCGGTACCAGTTCGCCGAAAGGCATTATCAGTTCAGTAAAATACAATAATACAAATAGAGCCCCGGACCATACAACCATTATGATCCAGAATAAACTGCGTGCTCTCATAAAAACTGACCCCGTTCTACTGAAATACTCTTCTCGAGCCCTTGTAGTTCAGCCGGTAATAGTCTTCGGTAATATCCGATATTATCACGCCTTTCGATTGCGAGGCATGCACAAACTTGTCATTACCGACATAAATACCCACATGCGATACCAGGGAGCCATCAAAAGTAAAGAAAACAAGATCGCCGTATTTTATATTTCTGTAGTCGATCTTCTTAAGATTCCGATAGAGTTTGTCGGTACTGATCGGTAGCCGTGTGCCGTTGTAATCACGGTAAACTACATAGACCAGCCCGGAGCAATCCAGCCCCAGCTTGCCTGTGCCTCCATTCTTATAGGGCGTACGAAGATACCCGGCTATGATCTTGCCCATCCTTCCTCTATCGACGCCTGCAGGTGAATTATCTGACGCGTCGCCGCTATTATTATCGCCCGGGCTAACATCGACATTCTGTTCACCCGTAAACCGGACTGCAGGTTGACACGCAAACAATAATGATATTGCGATTAATATAAAGAATCTCATACACAGCCTCCGGTCTAAATTATCAAGGCCGGATATGCTTGGCAACTAAAATTTTTAGATTAACAGCTGTCGAATATTGAAGCGCTTATTTAAGCCGGGGATAGGCAAAGTCAAAACGCCATTTATAATAAGCGCGTGTGCCCAGTATGCCGCCCGCGGCTATGATCAAATATGGCGGGAAATAGATGCACGCCATAATAATTAGAAGAAGAATCGCAGCCTGAGTAGCCATGACCGAATCCGAGATTCTTCGGGTGCTGTATGCCCTGATGAACAGAATCGATGCCAGTGCGGCTGCAATCAGGACAGCATAATCACCGGCCATCAACGAAAAAAGGATTGCCAGAACCAGCCGCAGCAGAGCTGAGCCCTGTGTATGCTTGACCGACCAGACCACGCCATATGTTTCTTTGCCGACTTGTTTATCACCCTCACGGTCCGGCAATGTCGTGTTGAGATAAATTGCACCAACCGCCAGCAGATAGGGCAGCGACTTCAGAACCGCTTCCATATTGATAGCCCCCTCATACAGCGACCATCCAATCAAAAACGGCAGCATCCCGCATCCAAACATATTTGACCAGAGCGCTTTGCCGGCCCTGCCCTTGTAGTTGGTCCTCGGATGTGAATAAAAAATTCCCAGCACCGCCACAACCAGGAACAAGAAACCCATAGTCATATTGATCAGAAATGCCCCGATAACCGAGGCTGCGTTCAATACAGTAACCAGGACATAGGCGGTATTAAGAGAAATGACATTTTCCGAAAGAAAAAACAGCTTGCCGTTTTGACGATCCGACTCGATATCATGAATCTGATTATAGATATATGTCGCGCCAGAAAGGAGTCCTGTCAGAAGCATGGCCAGGAGAATTTCCGGGATGAGGGCAGATATATCTGAGATTGAGAAGGGGCTCGCCATCTCACGCACGTCGGCGGCTCTCACACCCAGAATCATAATAGTCCAGATTGGCAGTATAAGCATCGGACGCAAAAAGAAGATATGATCAAGAAGTTTTTTCATCACTCAATCCGTTTTTTAATTCCATATATGAAATCGATAAAAGACTGAAAGTCAATCAGTATTTTTAAAGTTCTATCGGCCAATCCTGCTGTTTATAGGCCATTTCCCAGAACATATACTCCCACATCGAGGAATAATTAAATATCTCCTGCAATTTCTCGGTCTGTATATCTGATATACCTTCAACCAGGCGATTATATTCAGATTTTAACCATTCATTTAAGTCCCAGAATTCCTGTGAGGAATAGGTCTCAATCCACTGCCGATAATGCTTGTCATCAGGAAGACCTTTCTCTTTTAAACGATGCGCGATCTCCACATATCCCCAGCTGCATGGCAATAAGACCGTTATCACCTCCGCTGTGCTTCCCTGATATGCGGTTGAAAGAAGATATGATGTATAGGCCAGGCATATTGGCGAAGGCTTTGTTCTCTCGAGCTCCTCGGGGCTGATATCAAAGTCGGCACAGATTTGACGATGCAAATCCATCTCGATATTCAATGTAGCCTCTAAAACTTTTGAGAGCATCTGCATCTGTTCCAGTCGGTCGCCCTTGGCAGTTGCAAGTCCGAAGAAACGCGAGAAAGCAATCAGGTAAACATAATCCTGTTTGAGATAGTATTTGAAAATTTCTTTGTCCAGACTGCCATCCCCGATTCCTTGAACAAATGGATGGTTGAAATTGGCTTCCCAGATTTTTTCAGCATTCTTTCTAAGTTTATCACAAGCGAGCATCTTAAACCTCCCCTGTTAACCAATATAGATGAAATATTTGAGCATAAAGTACAGCGCCGGCAGGGCCAGCAAAGTTGAATCGAACCGGTCCAGCACACCTCCGTGCCCCGGGATTATATTGGATGAATCCTTGACACCCATGCGCCGTTTGAACAGGGATTCCATCAAATCGGCTAACTGGCCGACTAATGCGATCGTGAATCCCAGAAGCACCATCTTCCATTTGGCGATATCCTGAAAGGCCAGGAGCGAGAAGACGTAAGCCATGAGAGATCCAAACACAAGCCCGGCGATGAATCCCTCAACGGTCTTGTTGGGCGATACAGTCGGGGAAAATTTTATTCTGCCGAACGGCTTCCCGATAAAATAAGCCGCCGTATCGCATATAAAAATCACCGCAAACAAAAACCATATCCAGAATGCTCCCCAACGGTAGTCGTCATATCGAATAATATCCATCTCCCGTATCAGGATCAGGAAATTGAACAGCATCACATAGAAGAAGCCATAGAACATATTGACCATGCGGGTTGTAGCAAGCGCAAAATCGCGCCTGAATATATTGGACAGCCCCAGTATGAAAAATGCGGCCAGGATGCTGTAGAAAAGTGCAGGCTCACCGTAGTAAAAGACCAGCCAGGATGTGATTATGCCCTGCAGAATGATCAGAATCTGGGAGAAGAATTTTATTCGGATCCCTGCGAGCTTGTAGTATTCCCAGAGTGCCACACAAACCAGGATGTTCACGAATATTACTGTGGGGGCTTTTCCAAAAAGTATTATTGCTGCTATCAGGGGGATGGCTATTATAGCCACTATTACCCTTGTGAATAATTCTTTCATCGGGATTTTTTTGCCAGACGGCCAAATCGCCGCTCGCGGCTCTGATAATCGATAATCGCCTTACAGAAATCTTCTTCTGTATAATCCGGCCAATAGACATCGGTAATGTACAGCTCTGTATAATATGTCTGCCAGAGCAGGAAGTTCGAGAGCCGCATCTCGCCCGATGTCCGAATCAATAAATCCGGGTCAGGTAATTCGGAGGTGTAAAGGTAATTCTCGAACAATTCAGGAGAGATCCTCCGTTCGGCCACATTACCGGCTTTGACATCCTTGACCAGTTTTTTTACCGCATCGATTATCTCTGTGCGCCCGCCATAATTGAGCGCCAGATTCAGTACCAGTCCATTGTTATTTGCAGTTTTCCTGATTGCCTTGCGCAGCATCATCCTGCTGCTCTGGGGAATCCCGGAAATCCTTCCGGTGGCGATCAGCTTGACCTGATTCTTGTGGAGCTCATCCAGTTCGGAACGCGTGGTGTTGTAGAGCAGCTTCATTATATACGCCACTTCGGATTTGGGTCGCTTCCAGTTCTCTATGGAAAAGGTGTACAGGGTCAGATATTTCACTCCCAAGGGATAAGCGAGCCTGACCACACGCTGAACAGCCTTGACCCCGGCTTTATGACCCTCTGTACGTTTAAGGCCGCGCTTCTTGGCCCAGCGGCCATTACCATCCATAATAATGGCTACATGCTGAGGGACATTGCCTGTCTCTTTGATCTTCTTTTTAAGTTCTTCTAAAGACAAGCTCAGACTTCCATTATTTCTTTTTCTTTGTCCTTCATGATCTCATCGACTTTGCCGGTATACTTATCCAGAAGCTCCTGCACCTTCTTAAGGCCGTCATGCATCTGATCTTCAGAAATCTTCTTCTCTTTCTCGGCCTTCTTGAGTTCATCGTTGGCGTCACGGCGTATATTGCGCATGGCAACTTTGCCGTTTTCAGCCATATCCTTAACATGCTTGGCCAGTTCCTTGCGACGCTCTTCTGAGAGAGGCGGAATCGGAATCCTGATTATCTGCCCGTCGACCTGGGGATTGAGCCCCAGATTAGATGCCTGTATGGCTTTATTAATTTCATCCACAACAGTCTTTTCCCAGGGCTGAATGATTATCAGCCTCGGTTCCGGGGCCGAAAGAGTGGCAACCTGGTTTAAGGGCGTCTGGGTGCCGTAATACTCAACTTTAATTCCATCAAGAAGCGAAGTCGTAGCTTTGCCGGATCTTATTGATGCCATCTGCTGCCTGACAGCCTCTGCCGATTTACGCAGCCGGTCTTCCGTGCTTTTAATAATTTCGTTTATCATACCTGCTCCTTGGAAAATATTTTTGTACCAACTTTTTCACCCATCACAAGGCGCACCAGCTCACCCTTATTATAAAGATTAAAGACCAGAATAGGAATGTTATTTTGCTTACAGAGGATTGTGGCCGAGGCGTCCATAACCTTCAGCTCCAGATTCAATACCTCTTTATAAGATATTTCCGGATAAAACTTTGCCTGCGGATTGACAACCGGATCTTCACTGTAAACACCATCCACCTTGGTGGCTTTAATCAATGCATCGGCCTGAATCTCCATTGCTCTAAGAGCTGCAGCCGTATCAGTTGTAAAATAAGGGTTACCGGTCCCGGCGCCGAAAATGACGATACGCCCTTTTTCGAGATGACGAAGGGCCCTGCGGCGAACATACTTCTCTGCCACTGCATCAATCTGGAGCGCGGTCATCACCCTCGTTTCCACGAAAAAAGTCTCCAGGCAGTCCTGCAGCGCAAGGGAATTGATGACGGTCGCCAGCATCCCCATGTAATCTCCGGTGGCGCGGCTGATACCGAGTGAACTCACATTGGTCCCACGGTAAATATTGCCGCCGCCGATAACCACAGCTATCTCGACACCGAGATTCTTGACATTGACAATTTCGGCGGAGATATACTTCAGTGTATCGGCATCGATGCCGAACTGCCCCTTGCCCATCAAAGCTTCACCAGAGAGCTTTAAGAGAATTCTATTATAGGCCGGTGAACCCACCAGAATCACTCTCCAAGTCTGTAACGGCTGAACCGCTTGATCGTGATGTTTTCTCCGAGGGTGGCAATGGTTTCGTTTAAAAGATCGGTTATCGATTTATCCTGGTCTCGAATGAAGGGCTGCTCCAGAAGACAGACTTCCTTCAAATATTTTTCAATTCTGCCCTCAACGATTTTATCCACTATTTTCTCAGGCTTGCCCTCATTCAAAGCCTGTGTCTTGTAGATCTGCTTTTCTTTTTCCAAAACTTCCTGGGGCAGTTCCTCACGGTTGACCACCAGTGGATTGGCAGCCGCCACCTGCATAGAGATATCATGAACCAGATTCTTGAAATCATCGGTCTTGGCCACAAAATCGGTTTCGCAGTTGACCTCGACCAGGACACCCAGCTTATCGCCGGGATGAATATATGCAGCTATGAGACCCTCATTGGTCGTACGACCGGATTTCTTGGCGGCCTTGGCGATTCCCTTTTCCCGCAGAACCTCCACAGCTTTTTCGAGGTCCCCCCCGGCCTCCTCCAGCGCCTTCTTACAGTCCATCATTCCGGCATTGGTTTTATCTCTCAATTCTTTTACAGTCTTCGCTGAGATAGCCATCTTATCTTTCTCCTTCAGTCTCAGAAGTCTTTGTCGCCATTTCTCTTCTTTCCGCCGGTTCAGCTTCCGGTTTCTCTGCAGTCGCGGCTTTTTCAGCAATCTGGGAGCCTTCTTTTAGACGGTTGGCTGAATCTATTACCGCATCAGCGACCTGATGAGTTATCACCCTGATTGATTTAATCGCATCATCATTTCCGGCAATCGGGAAATCGATCGGATCGGGGTCGGAATTGGTATCCACAATGGCGATAATCGGGATTCCCAGTTTGGCAGCTTCTGCCACTGCAATTTTTTCTTTCTTTGCATCAACTATATACACCAGGCCAGGCAGACGGTTCATTTCTTTTATACCGTTCAGTACCTTCTGCAGCTTTTTCATCTCGCGCTCCAGCATGGAGACCTCTTTTTTGGCCAGCTTGTCGAATGTGCCGTCCTCTTTCATCCGCTCCAGATCTTTCAGCCGCTTGATATTATTCTTGATGGTCTGAAAATTTGTGAGCATACCACCCAGCCAGCGTTCAGTGACATAAAACTGTCCGCAGCGGGTAGCCTCTTCATAAATCACATCCTGGGCCTGTTTCTTGGTGCCCACAAAAAGCACCGAATGGCCGCGTGAAATTATTTCGTTGACCTTGTTGCAGGCCATCTCCAGCGAGAGCATGGTCTTTTTCAGGTCGATGATGTAGATACCGCTTTTGGCGGAAAAAATAAAGCGTTTCATCTTGGGATTCCAGCGTTGAGTCTGGTGTCCAAAATGCACGCCTGCTTCGAGAAGGTCCTTGATAGTCACATCAAGCATGCAGATCTCCTTTGGTTGATTCCTCCAATCGCCTCATCCCCCGGGGGACATCCTGTTTCGGATGACCGCCCCCGAAGTCTGCGATTGTGCGTATTGGTAAAAAATATACTTCTATCTCTTGGAATACTGGAAGCGCTTGCGTGCTTTCACCATTCCATATTTCTTTCTTTCGACTTCACGGGGGTCGCGTGTCAGAAGCCCGGCGTCTTTCAACGGCTGGCGAAGCGTGCTGTCATATTTCGACAATGC
>JABAHP010008116.1_pt7 | contig 15707 bp, 13 predicted proteins | sample 7062081 | NCBI WGS metagenome assembly JABAHP01 (sample SAMN14534357, study PRJNA622989) | marine sediment metagenome | biome: marine biome [ENVO:00000428]; feature: marine pelagic biome [ENVO:01000023]; material: deep marine sediment [ENVO:00002113] | place: India: Gulf of Kutch | collected...
GTCAGCGAGTACGCCCCCGACGCAAAAGGGCTGCCGCCAGGCGACGTCAGGGTGACGGTCGTGGAGAAGCGATCCGCCTCTCGCACCTGAGCATCCTGCCAGTCGATCTGCTCCCCGGCATGATACAGCCGCCAGCCCCAGCGCGCATCGGCCGGGAGGCGGGACAGGTCGAACTCAGCCGCGATGGTGTACGTGCCCGCACAGAAGACCTTGGCCGGTAGCGCCAACCTACCGTCTCCCGTCGAACCCACGCCCACCTGCACATCGGCCAGCGGGACAGGCGTCGCGGTGGGAGTAGGTGGCAGGGTCGGAGTGGGCGTAGGCCTGCCAGCACTCCGCAACGATTGTGCAAACCAGACGCCCAAGACGCTGAAGACCAAGACAGCCGCGACCACCGCCCAGGGCAGCCATCCGGCCTCCTTTCGCCTCTTGTCGATCGAGGGCCGCTCGGCCAGCCTCTCCTGGTCGAGCGGCTGAAGGGTCGTGTCGGGGTAGACCTCGGTGGCATCGTAGACCACGTCGGCCAGGAAGCGCATGAAGGCACGCAACTGGCTGCGCTCGGCCGGCTCAGCGATCACCGCGCCGGCCCGCTGGGCATCAGCGATGAAGGCGCGCACGCCCTCCAGAAGCTCCTCCCCGCTCTCGCCCGCCTCCTTGCGCACGACCAGCGCCTGATACCGCTTCCTCAGCGTGTCGAAGAGCTTGCTCACTGTATGCCTCCCAATAAGCGCGTGGATAGCCGCTGCACGCCTTCAACCGCCTCGCGCAACTCCCGGTCTGCCATGCTGAGGAAGCAGTCGCAGGCGTGGATGAACTCCGCGGCCAGTTCGGCCAGGCCACTGACGCTGCACCTGTCGTCCCTCAACGTATCCTCCAGCTCCTGCCGCAGCTGGGCGATACGCTGCGCCCAATCCCGCCGGGAGGGACGCCAGATGGTCGCACCACTCCCCTCTACGAAGTCTAGCAGCACGTCCACCTCGGTTTGGCAGGCCCGCCAGTCCTGCAGCGGTGCTCGCTGCCCCATCGGCCCTGCCCCATTCTCCCGCAGTGCCTGCACATTGGCGTAGAAGGGGGCGAAACTGGACATCACTTTGTGGATCAGGTGGTGCAGCTCCTTCCACTTCCCCATCTGGATCTGGAGCTCGGTCAACTGCGCGACCACCTCTTGCAGCTCCATTCGCGCCTGTCTGTCGCTAGACAATGCCTGGCCCAGCGCATCCCCCGCCCGCTGCGCCACCAACTCCATCGAGAACTGCTCCAGGCGACTCTGCAGCCGGGCAATTCGGGCGCGCGTCGTCCGCTCCGCCTTGACCAGTTGGAGCGGAACTTCCACCTCCAGCACGTACTCCGTCTTGCGCTCCTCAATCAAGCGCAGGTTCCGCTGGGCCTGGGCCAATTGATGGCGTAACGATGCAACCCGCGATGCGGTTGCATCCCGTGCCTCGCTGCCTAGCATTCCCTCCATCATCTCAGCGGTCATACGTCTCACACCTCCACTGGCGCGGCGGCACCCGCAGGGCACACAGCCGTCGCTGGCTGATCTCGCACCACAGATGGCTTTCTCCTAGCCCCGCTGACGAGTATACAGCTCACAGGGAGCGACGGACGGCAGGCCGACTACTCCAGCGGGCGGGCATGGTCGGGGTCGAACAGCAGCAGCATGGTGTCGGGAGAGCGCCCGTGTGGCCAATGATGACGATGCTCCAGAGGCGCAGCAGCGTCCTAGCACTCATTCGTCAAGTCCCTATCAACGAACCGCCGGTACTGATGCCATCGTCGGCCAGATTTATTATAGCCAGAAGTCCAGGCTTTACAAATCGGCCAAATTGTTGTAGAATGACTCCCGCTGTAAACTTGTATCTGTTGTGGGAGGAATTAGGTATTGGCCAACAAAAAGTCAGCCATCAAGCGTCTTCGGAGCGCGGATCGCCGGCGTCTACGCAATCGGGTATACCGCGTAGGTGCTCGCACTGCCGTCAAGAAAGCCCGGCAGGCGATGGATAGTGGTGACCCTGAGCGAGCCCGCGAGGCCGTGCGTGCGGCGGCCAGCGCGCTGGATAAGGCCGCGGAGAAGGGCATCATCCACAAGAATAACGCCGCGCGGCGTAAATCACGCCTGATGCGGCAATTGAACCAGATCGAACGAGCCGCCTGACCAACAGGAGGGGCCGTGATTCGATCATCGTCCACGAGCGCACCGTCGTGTTGTACAGGTGTTCTCTGTGTTTTGATTCCGGGTTCATCTTCTGCTCGTAAGCCAGCCACGAGTGGCGTGCCACAGGTTAGGGTAATTGTCGCCCCGCAGTGGGCGAGTGGGATTGAGTAGGGTCAGCACATACACAGGAGGTGCAACGATGCAGATCAGCGGCTATGAATTCCCCGACGGCCTGTACTACGACGAGCTTCATAGTTGGGCTCGAGTGGAAGGGAACGTCATCACACAGGGCATGACCGAATTCGGTCAGGCCATCGCTCAAGAGATCGTCTTCGTCGAGGCCCCCCGTGCCGGACGGGATGTCGAGCAGGGTCAGACTTTTATGTCCATGGAGTCGGGCAAGTGGGTAGGCCGCATCGCCGCCTTGGCCAGCGGCACGATCGCCGAGGTCAACGAGGAGCTGGAGTGGGAGCCCACGTTGGTCAACGAGTCCCCTTACGAGGAAGGCTGGTTGGTCAAGATCGAGATGGCCGACCCCACCGAGATGGACAACCTAATGAAGGCCGATTCTCCAGAACTCAAGGCCTTCATCGAGGAGGCGGCGGAGGAGTACAAGGAGATCCTGGGATAACACCACACAACCCGTGAGACGTGAAACGTGATTAGACGCCAAGGTTGGAGTCTTTTCACGTTTTGCGCGTTATGCTTCAAACCCGTGGGAGCAGTCGCCTATGCTCTAGACTCGGCCGGCCTGCTTCTTTCTAGCTTGTCAGTTTCCCCATTTGCCAGCTCACTAGTTCTACCCGAGGGAGCGATTACATGAAGCCGATACGTACCTGGATCATCCCCGTGCTGGGTCTGGCCATGGCGTTCTTCGTCGCCCCGACCGCTCTTGCCCAGCCTCCGGTACCCGATGATGAAGAGTATCGGAACTGCGTCTCTTGCCACCGCACCACAGTCTCGCACCCCGTCGTCGGATGGGAGGACTGCCGTGGGTGTCACGACCAGTGGGAGAGCAAGGAGATTCAGATCCCCAACCTAGCCGACTCCTACTACGATCACAGCGCCCACGATAACGAGGCCTGTGTGAGCTGCCACCCTGTGGCGACCAGCTACTACGAAGGTGTACCACCAGTCGCCTGCGGCGTCTGCCATCCCAAGAGCACCGCCACAGAGACGGTCCACAACGGACCGGACAATTGGGTGGACTGCGTGAATTGTCACCAGGCGGCCGCCAGCTATCCCCACGACCTGGAGCGGATCCACTCGCAGAACGAGGACTGCGTGGCCTGCCATCGCGAGGGGTACAGCCTATCCGATCACATCGCCACGGGTGACCCGCATGTCAGCGTGGACTGCGCCGCTTGTCACCTCCAGGACCTCGGCGAGCCCAGTCAAGGCGTCGCCACCGCTGAGCGCAACCCAATCACCAACCGCATCCAAATCATCCTCCCCGAGGTAGAGGAGGGCGTCGCTCTGGATCACCCGGAGCTGGCGGCGGCTGGCAAGGAAGTGAACTGCCAGCGCTGTCACGTCTCGGACAACACCGTCTCCGCACCAGCAGCAGAGCTGCCGCCACGCAGCGTCCTCTGCCTAGCCTGCCACGATGCCTCGCTCGTGGTTCAGGACGGCCTGTCCTGGGCCGGGATCGGCATCTTTGGCGCGGGGATGCTGGTGGCCGCCTCCATCTGGCTTCAAGGCTCGATCGATGGACAACAAGGCCTATCGCTCCCGGCGCGCTTGTCGCGCATCTTCGCCGCCTTTCTCAGCATCGTTGCTACGCCACGCCTTTTCGTCCTTGTCTGGTCTTTTATTGTGGATGGCATACTGCACAGGAAGCTTTTCCAAAAAAGTAAGCTCCACTGGCTGACGCACGCTTGTATGTTCCTGGGGATGGCAGCCCGCATGGCACTGGGCGTCTTCACCTGGCTCGTGGCACTGCTGGCGCCCTTCGCCCCACTAACTCAGATTCTGGTCAACAAGAGTTCGCCCACCGTCGCCCTTGTCTACGATGGGCTAGGGCTGCTGGTCATCCTGGGCGCAGTCCTGGCCATCGTGCGGCGTTACGTGGTCAAAGACAAGCAACTGATCACCGGGGGACAGGACACCGTGGCCATCGCCCTGATCGGCGCCATATTCCTGATGGGCTTTGTCGTAGAAGGTGCACGCATCCTGACGACAGACCTCCAGCCGGATCTAGCCGCATTCTCTTTCGTCGGTCACCCCATCTCTGCGGCGCTGGGACTGATCCCGGCCAACTGGGGAGCGGTCTACGGCTGGCTGTGGTATATCCACGCTGGCCTGGTGGCCGCACTGGTCGCCTACCTCCCGTTTAGCAAGTTTATCCACGTCTTGATTGGCCCGATCGTCGCGGCCTTCAACTCAGCCCTGGAATGGAAGCGAGGGTAGCCTAGATGTCCACATCTCGACAAAAGATGATTGCAGCCACCCGTTTCGGTTTCCGCCAATTATTGGAGTTGGACGCCTGCACCCGCTGCGGCGAGTGCGTCACATGGTGTCCCACGTTCACTGAAAAGCAGGAACTGGACGACATTACCCCGCTGCGCAAGATCGAGCGCCTCCGTTCCTTCCTGAGGGCACAGGCGTTGGGGCCTCTGGGCCGCCTGTTCGGCTTTCGACGCGCTACCGAGGAGACGCTCCATATGTTCTCCACAGGCACGTACGGCTGCACCCTGTGCGGCCGCTGTGCCGTCGTCTGCCCGGTCAATATCCAGACCCGTTCACTGTGGATTGCCATGCGCGAGACACTGGTGGATCAGGGCGTTTACCCTGCGATGCTGGACGACCTGAGCGAGACGCTCACCACCCACTACAACATCTCTGGGGACGCGAACGAGGATCGGCTGATCTGGAGCCAGAACCTGCCACAGGTGCCCGAAGGCGTGGGCGGCAAAGAGCAGGCGGAGGTGGTCTATTTCGTGGGATGTGTCTCCTCCTTCTATCCGCAATCCTATTCGATACCCCAGAGTGTTGTCCAGATTCTGGAGCGAGCTGGCGTGGACTATATGACGCTGGGCGGTGAGGAATGGTGCTGTGGCTTCCCGCTGATCATCGCCGGGATGGGAGAGGCAGCGGTCGAGTCGGTGCGGCACAACGTGGAGGCAGTGCGGAAGACTGGCGCTAAGCGGCTGGTAGCCGCCTGCCCCTCCTGCTACCACACTTGGAAGGACGAATACCCGCACATTTTGGAGGAGCCGCTGGGATTCGAGGTACTCCACACGACGCAGTTGCTAGAGGACATAATCGGGGGGCGCAAGCTCCAGTTCCGACCGCTGGAGGAGAAAGTCACTTACCACGACCCGTGCGATCTGGGCCGCACCAGCGGCATCTACGATGCACCCCGCAACGTCATCGGTGCCATCCCTGGCGTCACCTTCGTGGAAATGAAGGACAACCGCGAGTACTCGCTCTGCTGCGGCGGCGGCGGCGATGTGGAGATGGCCGACGCCGACCTGACCGCGGCCGTCGCCCGACGGCGCATCGAGCAAGCGAAAGCGACGGAGGCGAAGGTATTGCTCTCTGCCTGCCAGCAGTGCAAACGCACGCTCGCCATCGCCGCCCGCCGGGAGAAGGTGCGCGTGCGCGTGATGGACGTAGCTGAATTGGTCGCTCGCCAGTTGAGCGACTGAGTCCCGTTCATTATATCGCAGCCCCGTCAATCCGCCCCCCGCGTTTTGGGGGGCGGATTGTGCCAGGGCGAAGCCGAGCATAGCATTCCCCGTATTCCCCTCCACTGACTTGAGTTTGCCGCCACTTTGGCTATAATATGCGTGCAGCTTCCGGCGGTCTCCTTTGGAGCGCTTGGACGCCGCTCCGAGCAAGTTCTGGCCCATTGCTTTGCTTCATTTCGTTCAGATGGACATCGTTACTGATAATCACCCTAGAGCAGCCGCGATGGTGGCCCTATCGAGAGGAGGGCGCACTTGAGCGACGAATTGCAGCGGTTCATCGATAACCTGGCCGACTGGGTGCTCGTCCTCGAGCCAGGGTTCCGTGTCGTGCGGGCCAACAAGTCGCTGCTGCGCGCCCTGGGCCGCTCCAGCGATGAGGTTGTGGGCTGCCATTGCTACGAGGTGAGCCATGGCCGCTCAGAGCCGTGTTCCCTACCCGACGGCATCTGTCCCGCGCTCGAGGTCTGGAACGAAGGAGCGGTGAGCCGCACTACCCACGTCCATCTCACCGCTGACGGCTCCGAGCGCTACGTTCAGGTCGTCGCCTCTCCACTCACGGACGAAGAGGGACATGTTCAGCAGGTCGTCGAGATCATGCGTGACGTAACCCCCCAGAAGAAAACCGAGGCTGAACTCGTGCAGCGCAACCGGGAGTTGGCTGCCCTGCTGGGTATGGCCCGGGCGGTGACGCGTTCACTCGATCTGGAGACGGTGCTGGCCGAGGGCTTGCGCCAGGCAGCGGCCGTGATGGACGCGGATGCTAGCGCTATCTACCTGTGTGATGAGACCGAGGGCGACCTGGTTCTGGCGGCTCACGAGGGACTGACGAAGGAGTTCGCCGCAGCCCTGACGCCCTACGCCTGCAGCGAGGCAACCGCGGACCAGGCTCATCGCGCGAATGGAGCGGTGATCTTCGACCATGTCCCGCCGGTTCTGGCCCAGTCCCATACACCGGCTGGCGAAGTTCAGATGCGTGCTATGATCAGCCGACCGCTGCAGGTGGCTGACCGACTGGTTGGGGTCCTCACCCTGCTCACCCGCGAGCCACGCACCTGTGCCCCGGCCGAGATCGCCTCGCTGACCGCCTTGGCTCGCGGGATGGCTGTCGCTATCGAGAACACGCGGCTCTTGGAGAGCGTCTCGCGGGCTGAGAGGGAGTGGAAGCAGACATTCAGCGCGATTCGCGACGCCATCGCCATCACCGGTCCGGACTACAGGATCGTGCGGATCAACCAGGCCTTTCTGGAGATGTTCGGACAGCTCGAGGAGCAAGTTATCGGTCGGCGGTGCTGCAACTTCCTTTACGACCGTAGTGGTCCTGCCCCCTGGTCTCGCTGCCATCAAGTTTTGAAAACCCAACAGGCTATGCCGGTCGAGGTAGACAACCTTGCCATACCTGGCACCTATCACATCTCTTTGTTCCCGCTGCACGACGAGAATGGCCAGTTCGCGGGACTGATCCACAGCATTCGAGATGTGAGCGAGACGCGCGCCATGCGGGATATTATGGTCCACAACGAGCACCTGGTCGCGTTGGGTCGGCTGGCCGCCTCGGTGGCCCACGAAATCAACAACCCGCTGTTCAGCATCCGAAACTGCCTGACACTGCTGGATGATGTGGTCCCCGAAGACGAACCTTCCAAGTCCTTCCTCCATCTGGCGAAGAGCGAACTCGACCGTCTGGCACGAACCGTGCGCAGTCTGCTCGACTTTGTCCGCCCCGGCCCGGAGCCTTGGGCTCCTGTCAACCTGAACCAGGTGCTGGAGAAAGCGGTCTTCCTAACCGGCAAGCAGTCGGAGTACGCCCACGTGACCGTGGTCAGGGAACTGGCCCCCGATCTACCGCCGCTGCTGGCGGCGGCCGGCCAATTGACCCAGGTGGCGATCAACCTCATTCTCAATGGTATCGAGGCCATGCCAGATGGCGGCCAACTGCGGTTCGTGACCTGTGTGGGGCCCCAATGGGACAACGTGGAGGTCGCCCCAGGGCGCACGGTCGATACCGTCCAGATGCACATCACAGACACCGGCTGCGGCATCGCCCAGGAACATCTGGAGACCGTCTTTGAGCCTTTCTTCAGCACCAAGGACGAGGTCAAAGGGGTAGGGTTGGGGCTGGCGATCAGCTATGGCATCGTACAGCGCCACCATGGCACGATCGAGGTGCACAGCGAGGTAGGTACAGGCACTACCTTCACCGTCACGCTGCCCTTGCTGACGGAAGAGGAATGGAAGTCATGGGAGAAATCAGAGGACGCATCCTCATAGTGGACGACGAGCTGGCGATCCGCCTGACGGTGCGCGAGATCCTGCGTCGTGCCAACTATGACGCCGTCGCGGTTGCCAGCGGTGAGGAGGCACTAGGATTGATCGAGTCACAGTCCTTCGACCTGGCACTGATTGACTTGGTGATGCCTGGGACGGACGGCATAGAGTTGATTAGGCGCCTGCAGGAGGTGGCTCCAGACACGGTGACGATTGTGCTGACTGCCCGTGGCTCGATGGAGACGGCGATCGAGGCGCTCCGGCTGGGCGCGCACGATTACCTCACCAAGCCCTGTGACGAGCGGCTGCTCAAACGGTGTATCGAGACCGGACTGGCCAAGCGACGGGAGGAACTGCACCGCCGCAAGTTGGTCGACACGTTGAGCACCGCCGCGCTGGAACTGGCTGGCGAGCCGGCGACCTCGGCGCACGCGCCAACGACGCCAGCGGGTGAGCGCATCCGTTTGGGCGACTTGGTCATCGATGTAACCGGGCATACCGCGACGGTGGGTGGTCGCGTCCTCGAACTCACTCCGACCGAGTTCGACTTGCTGACCGTCCTAGCCAGTAACGCCGGGCGCGCCCTCTCACACCGCGAACTGGTGCAGGCCATCCGCGGCTATGAGGCCGAGGACTGGGAGGCCAGGGAGATTGCCCGTTACCACGTCCACGGGCTGCGCAGCAAACTGGGCGGCGCTGACTATGTCAAGACCGTACGGGGCGTGGGATACAGACTGGTCGTGCCCGGGGAATGAGAGAACGAGAGTCGGTGCGTCGATCTGAAGCGCCAGCGTGATNNAACACACGACCGCCCCATCTTCGGGGCGCAAGTGACCCCAACATAATCCCAACGAAACCCTCCCGTTCGAACCCAACATTGGTGGTATGATACTATTCGAGCCTGGCCGCCATGTGTGAAAACAGGCTCAATCGATGCATTGACCAATGCCGGTGCAAATGACAGAGTGAACGGGAGCCACTAATGAAGATTGAAAAGTATACCTACCCAGACGAACTGTACTACGACCAGCGCCACGCCTATGCTCAGGTCGAGGGTGACACTGTCGTCCAGGGCGTCACTGACCTGGCCCAGGAGCTACTGGGCGAGGTTTTCTTCGTCGAGTTACCCCACGTGGGCCGCCAGGTCAAGCAGGGACAACTGCTGTTTTCGATTCAGCCGATGGCGCTCCGTGGGCGTGTTCGCCGCTTCTATGCTGTTGTCTCCGGCGAGGTCGTCGCTGTCAACACGGCGCTGGCAGAGACCCCCCACCTCGTCAACGGTGATCCCTACAGCGCGGGGTGGATCCTCCGGATTCGCCCCCACGACCCCGTCGAACTTCAGGTCGAATTGGACCGCCTGCTGTGGTGCTCCGACCCAAAATTCAAGACCTGGGCCCGTCGCGAACTGGCCGCTGCCCGGCTGCGCCACCCGGAGGCATTCCCCGAGTCGGTGCGGCTCAGGGCCGATGAGTACGACTATCCGGACGAACTTCATTTCAATCACTCCCACGCCTACGTACACGTCGAGGACGGCCTGTCCACCCAGGGGATCACCGACCTGGGACAGGAGTTGTTGGGCGAGGTGCTGTTCGTCGAACTGCCCTACGTAGGGCGCAGGGTCAAACAGGGCGATCGCCTGTTCTCCNNAACCAGGAGTTGGAAGACCACCCGGAGTGGGTCAACCTTGACCCCTACGGCGTCGGCTGGGTGGCCCAGATTCGCCCTACCGCCCGCTTGGGCGACGAATCGAGCAGGCTGTTGAGAGCCGATGATCCGGAGTTGCTGGCCTGGGTGGAAAAAGAACTGGAAGCGGAGGGATTGACTCGCCCCACCCTCCGCCGCAGGGCCGCCGAGCGGCCAGTAGGGATTCGCGTGCCCAGGTCGATCCCGGTCGCGCCACTCCGCCTGGGCGACGTCCCGCTGGTGAACGGACCCAGCCCAGCCCAGCCAGCCACGCCTCAGGTGGCCGGCTACGAGTTTCCCCTTGACCTGTACTATGACCTGTCCCACGCCTACGCCCGCCCGGAGGGCGACCTGGTGGTCGAGGGCATCACCGACCTGGCACAGGGGATGCTGGGCGAGGTGTTGTTCGTCGAGTTGCCGCCCACGGGCCGGCGCGTGACACAGGGAGACGTGCTGCTCTCCATCCAGTCTATGGAGCGCGGTCGCCCGATCCGCCGTATCCGCGCGGTCGTCTCCGGAGAGGTCGTCGCCGTCAACGAAGCCATCGCTGAGAACCCCGCGCTTGTGAACCAGGCGCCCTACGGCGAGGGTTGGATGGTCAAGTTCCGACCGACCGACCAACTTGAGGCGGAACTGGCGAACCTACGGCGCGCCGACGACCCGGATTTGGAAACCTGGGCCTGGCAGGAGTTCGAGCGGGATGGGCCACCGCTGGAGTTCCTCGAGCGATACCTGGCTGGCCGCGTCACTCGGGACGAGATGGAGCGGCAGGTCTACTCCCGCGATCTGGCCCCGGTGCCCGAGTTGCTGGTGACACCGCTCGGTATCCGGACCACACCGGAGTTGATCCTACGTCCAGTCAACGCCGAGGAGATCGCGGTCGTGATGAGGCACGCCCACCGCCACCGCATCCCGGTTACGCCGCGCGCTGCGGCCTCGACCGTCTATTTCGACGCGGTCCCCTACCGCAGCGGCATCCTGATGGATCTGAACAACCTGCGGGGCGAGCCAGTCCTCGACGAAGGGCGCGCCACCGTGAGGGTCGCGTCGGCGATCCGCTGGGCCGAACTGGACGACTGGCTGCGCGACCGGGGCTGGGCCGTGCTGAGCTATCCCACCAGCGCCCCCACGGCCACGGTCGGCGGCTGGTTCAGCACTGAAGGCTACGGCATCGGGAGCTTGACCTTCGGCTGCGTCCACGAGCAAGTCGTGGGGGGGCGCGTGGTCTTGCCCAATGGCGAGGTCATCGAGGTGACGCGTGATTCGGACCCACCGCTGGCCTGGTATGCTGGCACCGGGGGCACAATGGGTATACTCACCGAGGTGGCACTGAAGGTGCGCCGCGTGCCGGAGGACGAGAGCCACCACTTGATCGTCTTCCCCAACCAGGCGGCGCTGCGCGAAGCTGCCGTCGCACTGGGGCAGAGCGACCCGCGCCCCTACAACATGCACTACAGCGACGTGAGCTACCATCGCCTGTTGGAGCAGGCCAGCTACTCGTCCCCCGGCGACCGCCCCGCGCTGCAGGTCGATTTCGAGGGCAATAGCGAGGAGGTCTACCAGGGGATCGCAAACCTGATGGCAGTCGTCGAGCGGGCGGGCGGCGAGGAGATGGATGCTGAGACCGCCCATCGCGAGTGGGAGGAGCGGTTCCGCGCTCTGCGCGCCAAGCGGTCGGGCCCCTCGCTGCTGGCGGCCAAGGTATGGCTGCCGCTAGACCAGGTNNGGTTCCATCGTCGCGCCCAATGCGGCGGTCGCTTTCGCGATGTACCGCTCTGACGAGACGAAGGTGATTGAGTACGTGATGTCGCTCAGCATCACGAAGCGGCTCAACGACATCGGGAGGCGGCACGGCGGCCACCCCTACGGCGTCGGGTTGTGGAACACTCCCTACCTCAGCGACATCTTCACCCGCGAGCAGATTGCCGAAATGCGCCGTCGCAAGGCAGCACAGGATCCCCGAGACATCCTCAACCCGGGCAAAATGTATCGTACACTCCCCCTGCTCCCACCGGTCGTCTTCAGAGTCGGGCTCTCGGCGCTGTCCTTACTCGCCGCGCTGCGCGGGCGTGTGCGCCAGGCGTTCGCCCGTCCAGCCCCGCTGCCCACGCCCAGACCGGCTCCGCGTCCGGCCTCGGGTGCCGCGACGCCAGCCCCGGCCCTCGCGCTTGCCACGCAGACGGTACCCGCCTACACCGGAGTGGCCAACGAGGCACTCATCTGCGCCCAATGCGGCTACTGCCGCACGGTCTGCCCCGTCTTCGACGTGTTGGGCTGGGAGACGACGGCCCCCCGGGGCAAGATCGCCGTCGCCAAGAATCTGCACCTGGGCAACGGAGGGGGGGGGGACGTGCCGGAAGAGTTGATCCAGCGGCTGTACCAGTGCACCCTGTGCGGCAGTTGTAAGGAGGTCTGTCCCACCGGCATTGACACGCGCCAACTGTGGCTCGACCTGCGGGAGATGGCGGCCAAATCGGCCACCGTCTCAAGCACCTTCGAGCGCGTGAGCCAGTGCGTTAGCAACGAGTGCAACATCACCTGCGAGACCGGTGATGCCCGGATGCTGTGGGCCCAGCGGTTGGACGTGGTGCCAGAGGGCTTGATCGGACAACGGGGGGCAGAGTGGTTGTACTTCCCCGGCTGCGTCGCCTCGCTCTTTCCGATGACCAATGGTATCCCGCGCGCCTTCGTCCAGACGCTGGCTCGTGCTGGCCTGTCCTTCACCACGCTCGGGCCGGACGAGTGCTGCTGCGGCTTCCCCCTGCTGGCCGCCGGAAGGGTTGAGGAGGCCCGCCAGGCAGCCGCGCTCAACGTGGCCCACGCCCGGGCGCTGGGTGTGCGGAAGATCGTCACCAGTTGCCCCTCTTGCTACCACACGTGGAAACACGACTACCCGGCGTTGGTCGGTGAGAGCCTGCCCTTCGAGTTACATCACTCCACCCAGCTACTGGCGGAATTGATCGCCAGCGAGGCTTTCCCCCTTTACCACTCGGACGGGCCGATCACGTACCACGATCCGTGCGACCTGGGCCGCACCAGCGGCATCTTCGACGCACCCAGGTCGATCCTGACCCATATCGAAGGGTTGCAGTTCATCGAGATGGCCCGCAACCGGGAGGACGCGCTCTGCTGCGGCGGCGGAGGCAACCTGGAGATGGTGGACAGCGAGCTGGTCGCTCAGCTCGGCCGCCGCAAGATGGCGCTGGTCACCGATACCGGCGCGCGGACGGTTGTCTCGGCCTGCCAGCAGTGCAAGCGCACGATGACCGGGGCCACCCGGGCCACCAGGACCCGGGTGCGCATCAAGGACATCACGGAGGTGGTCTGGGACGCGATCCAGGCCGGTGAGGAACACTACGGTCTGACACCCTAGAACCTGGACTGCGACTACCGCAGGGCACCTCCCGCGTCGGAGCGGGAGGTGCTTTGGTATCACAGTATCTTGCGCTCTGCGCTGCGTGTAGTACAATCAATCGGGAAGATGACACGCTCGTAGGTTGGGAAGCCCGACAGGCCAGAAGGCCGGCGCCCAATCTACCAATTTACCCACCGGCCAACCTCACACAGGAGAAACCAACATGAAGCTGTACCGTCTTGAAACCGTGTCCTGGCAGGACTCACAACTGCTCTACCACGCCCTGCCCCGCCTGGGTCGGGAGGGACTGATCTTGCTCTCCCCCGGCTCCCCCTATCTCTGCATCGGCTATTTCCAGGACGCGGACCAGGATGTCGACCTGGCGNNCAGGACGTCGACCTGGCATTCTGCAACGAGCACGGGATTCCCGTCTTCCGGCGCGAAGTCGGCGGCGGCGCGGTCTACCTGGATGGAGAGCAGCTCTTCTGGCAGCTCGTCATCCACAAGGACAACCCGCTGGTCCCGGCCGGCAAGGACGCATTCTACCGCCAGTTCCTCCAGCCGCCCATTGAGGCCTACCGGGCGCTGGGCATCCCGGCCGAGTACAAGCCGGTCAACGACATCGTCGCCCACAATCGCAAGGTCTCCGGCACCGGCGTGGGCGAAATCGGGGACTACATCGTCTTCGTGGGCAACCTGATCGTCGACTTCGACTACGAGATGATGACCCGCGTGCTCAGGGTGCCCGACGAGAAGTTCCGCGACAAGGTCTACAAGACGCTCCGCGAGAACCTCTCGACCATCAAGCGGGAGATCGAGCACCTCCCGCCGCGCGAGGCGCTGTGGTCGCTGATGGCCGACAAGTTCGCCGCGATGCTGGGGCCGATGGACGCAGAGACGACCGTGGACGCCCAGTGGCGGGCGGAGGCGGATCGGCTGGCGGGGCAGATGCTCACCGACGAATGGCTCCACCGGCAGGGACGACCACAGGAGGGGCGCGCAGTCACCATCCGCGCGGGCGTGCAGGTGAGGCAGAAAGTGCACAAGGCCCCCGGCGGGCTCATCCGCGCGACGATCGAGGTACAGGACGGCGTCCTCGTCTCCGTCTCCCTATCCGGCGACTTCTTCTTCTTCCCGCCGGAGAAGCTGGGAGACCTGGAGGCGGCGCTGGCCGGAGTACCGGTCGAGGATGTCGAGCGCGCGGTAGCCCGCTTCTACGAGGAGCACGGGATCGAAAGCCCCGGCGTCACGCCGGCCGACTTCGCACAGGTGGTGGGTTAGGTACGAGCGCGTGGGCCAGAGGGCTCAACTGGGGAACAGCCGAGAAGCGATGGGACGCAGATGACCGAGGACCCCGGCCCAGCTATGGAGTCGCCCGATCTCTCCGACCTGGAAGCGTTCGCCAAAGCGCGCATCGCGGCCGAGCGGTACCCGGACGATCTCCATACGCGGCGCGTCGCTGCGTGCGAATCGTGCGGGGTGACGTCGTTCGAGTTGACTGTCGAGTACGACGAGGGGGCCAAGCCTGGGCGGTTCAAGGGAGTGATCTGGGCACAATGCTCGGGATGCGCAGCCAGACAGCGCTTCCTATCCTTCACCGCCCACCCGGAGCGGGGCAGGACCGTCGAGGTGGAGCACCCGACCTGTCAATGCGGGGCGACGACGTTCTTCGTATTAGAATGTGAGCGGATCGAGGTATGGGATGGAGCGCCCAGTTTCTTCGACGAGGGCATCGTAGCCGGGAAGTGCGCCGAGTGCGGCACGTTCCACACCTTCGTCCTCACCGATTAGGTGCCCCCGTTTGGGAGGCGCACGCCTCACCGACCAACGACCACGGCCCGGCCCAGGTGACGCGTACCTGAGCCAGCCGCCCCCGCCAGTCCCCCTCGTCCTCGAAGAAGACCAGTTTGTCGGTGCGGGTGCGCCCCCACCAGCGCTCCCCGCGACCTCGCTCGGGACGAGCCTTCTTCACCCCCTCGACGAGCACCTCGACCGTCTGCCCCACCAGGCGTCCGTTGATCTCAGCCACAACCTCAGCCTGCAGGTCGTCGAGTGCCTTACGACGACGCTCCTTCTCCTCGGGCGGCACGTCGTCGGGCAAGCGGCGGGCGGCCAGCGTCTGCGCGCGCGGGGAGTAGCGGGCGATGTGGGCCTTGTCGAGCCGCAGTTCGGCCAGCAGGTCGTAGCTGCGCTGAAACTGGGCCACCGTCTCGCCAGGGAAGCCGACGATCACGTCGGTGGCGATCGAGACCCCGGGGATACGCTCCCGGATACGTGCGATCAACCGCCGGTAGTCGTCGGCGGTGTAACCGCGCCCCATCTGCGCCAGCACCTCGTCGTCGCCGGCCTGCACCGGGACCTCGATGTGCTCGCACACCTTCGGCAACTCCGCCACAGCGTCCAGCAGGTCGTCCGCCATCCAGTTGGGATGCGAGGTGAGGAAGCGGATGCGCTGCAGACCCTCAATGTCGTGCATGCGCCGCAGCAGTCCCACCAGGGGAGTTTCAGGTTTCAACGTTTCAGGTCTCAGGCTGGAACCTGAAACCAGATCATAGCC
>JABAHP010000482.1_pt2 | contig 15674 bp, 9 predicted proteins | sample 7062081 | NCBI WGS metagenome assembly JABAHP01 (sample SAMN14534357, study PRJNA622989) | marine sediment metagenome | biome: marine biome [ENVO:00000428]; feature: marine pelagic biome [ENVO:01000023]; material: deep marine sediment [ENVO:00002113] | place: India: Gulf of Kutch | collected...
TTTTCTATCCCTCAATGGAGGCACATAGATTGGAAACACGGCCAGGCGATAATAAAGGTCCGCACGGAAATTTTGGGCCTTCACCTCCTTTTCCAGATCCCGGTTAGTGGCCACCACGAGTCGGAAATCCGAGCGAAGGGTCTCACTGCCCCCAACCCTCTCAAATTCCTTGGTCTGAAGGACCCTCAAGAGCCTTACCTGAATATCCAGGCTGAGATCCCCGATTTCGTCCAAAAAGAGGGACCCTCCGTCTGCCAATTCAAACCTTCCAATCCGGCGTCTAGTGGCTCCTGTAAAGGCGCCTTTCTCGTGGCCAAAAAGCTCACTCGGGATGAGGCTTTCCGGGAGGGCACTGCAATGAACCCGGATGAAAGCTTTATCAGAGCGGGGACTGTGACGGTGGATGGCCCTCGCCACCAATTCCTTGCCAACGCCCGTCTCACCAACGATCATGACAGTGGCATCGGTTCCAGTGACCTGATCCACCTGGGAAAGCACTTTCTTAATAACGGGACTCTCTCCCACGATATCTTCAAAGTGAAGGCCCTGAAGATGCTCTTCCTTGTAATATAGGGTTTCTTCACTAAGTCTTCGATTCAACTTCTTGATCTCCTCGTAGGCCTTGGCATTGTCAAGGCCGAAAGCGGCCAGTGCGGCAAAATAAGAGAGAAGCTCCAGGTCCGGTTCTTTGAATGCACTGCTAAGCAGTCGATTGTCGTGGTAAAGCACCCCCACCGTTTTGTCCCTGAGAATCATGGGCACGCAGATCCTGGAGCGAATGATCTCATTTGCAGGAGATGGCAAGTCTTTTTCAGAACTCATCCCAAGGATGCGACCTTTCCCGGCACGAGCCACCTCCTCTATCATTTTCATGGAAGATGCGAAACTGCTGTCTCCAATTTGATCTGAAGTAAGATTCTTAGATGCCCTCAATACGAGCTTCTCTGGATTTTCCTTGTCTTCGAAAAGAAAAATGGCCCCCCTTTCCGCACCTGTGATTCGATTTACCGTAGATATGATGTGCTGGACCAGGTCCTTGTTGTCCCGGATGGTGACCACTTCCTGTCCAAGATTCAGGATCTCTTTTAAGAGATTCTCTCCAGCCGGCCGATCCTTGATCAGTGCCCTGAGATCATGGGGAATTAGCGCCTCATTTAAGGGAGCCAAAACCTTAGTGGCAATTAAGGTAAGTTCCTTGGCTTTTTCTTCCTCACCGAATCGCGAGATACTGACGCGCCAGTGCCAGTTTCGACTTGGAAAGTTCGATCTGTTGGCCCGACTCTTCGAGCCATTTTATGGATTTTCTTAAAGACTGCGTGATCTTCTCGTGGGGCCGTCCTGTCATCTGATGGAGGGTCGCTTGAAATCGATATGCGACCCCCTTGAGAAAGATGTTTTTCCCCTTCATCATCTTTTGAACGACCTTTTCGAGCGACAGTCCATCGATCGAGGGGAGTTCCCCTTTTTTCATGGCCAGGCAGAGTTCCATGAGATAAGGATACAAGTAGACTGTGGCCTGGACCTTTCTACTTTCACGGAAAAACTCGCGAAGATATCTAAGCGCTTGTTTTTTTTCATCCTTGAGATAGTAGGCGTATGCCAGGCACATCTTTCCAGTGATCCAGACCCAGTCATTATGCGCCTTACGGGCCTCTTTTGCCGATTTTTCAAGATATTGAATGGCATCATCTATTCGGCCAATGTCCAGCAAAATATTTCCTATATTTGCGCCCGTATAAGCGGCTAGATAGAGGTTCCTTTTTTCCAAGCAATGGGTACGGATGGCATCCAACATTCCCAGTCCTTGGGTGACCTGTCCGATCTGTGCATAGCAATAGCCCACCGTCATGACTGCCAAGAGAGGAAACCCGCCTTTGGGAAATTTTTCGATATCTGGAACGGATTTTTCATACATCCGAACCGCCTCTCTGAACCGTCCCTGCCAGAAAAGGAAAAATGTGCTAAAGGTCGTGGCCAATCGCATGAGCTTCGGATCATTGACTTGTTCAGCCAAGGCCCAACCCTCTTCAAAATGTCTCAACGCGCTTTCGTATCTCGATCTTAGCCATTCATTCTTGGCCATGTGCATTTTCAGTAAGGATTGAAAGTCTTGTATGTCCCATTTTTTGCAACGCTCTAGTGCCGAGCGGAGAATGGAAAGCACCTTAGTTGTGTCATGTCTTGCCGTGGAGATCTTAGAGTATTTGATAGCCGTTTCGCTGAAAAGGCGATCTATCTCCTCTCCGTGCAGATCGGAGAGATCTTCAAGGACCTTACTGTAGCACTGCAGGGAATCCTCGGTGCGGAAAGCTTTTAGATGAAGATCTCCCGCCTCGACCAGGTACCGACATTTTTCAGCATCATTTGAAGTATGCATGAGATGATGTGCGACAGCATCAGCCTTTTGCTCGGTGTCCGGCAACTCCTGCATCAAGATAGCCGCAATAGACCGGTGCAGCTCCCTTTCTTCTCCCTTCGACAGGTAAGGTCTCCATTTTTCCTGCTTTTTCTCGTCTGCAAAACTGTAGTGACCAGGCCCTTTCTTAATAAGCCAACCCTCTTCCACGCCCTCTTCCAGTTGGGCCAGAATTTGAGATGGTTTCCTTTCAGCGAACAAGTCCAGCAACCAATCTATGGAAAAGACCCCCTTAAACAGGGCACCAATGGCCAGCAGTCGGTGGTAGTCAACGCTTTCATTCTGATAAATATGGGTACCCACCATTTGACTCACCTCCTTCATATGCCTCTGGGTTAGCCTATTTTCCGTTTAGCTAAACCCCCTCGCCTCCTGAGTTATTCTTCTCGCGCAATGCAGCGTAGAGAGAACAATAGGGATTGTCAAGACCGTTGCACAATATTTGGTTTGCAAAAAGCAAAATATTGTGCAGCTGAAACGGAACGAATAATAGATTATTTGATAATTAGCTGAAATTTTGTGCCTTATTCAGAAGAGAGAGCTAGGCACTTTTCTTGCACAAACATTTCACTAATCGGATGCTGTGATTGAAGCATCTGAAAAGGGGAAACTATGCCAGAATATGATGCAGTAGTGATTGGTGCAGGCAACGGCGGGTTAAGCGCCGCCGCCCAGCTGGCCGCCTCCAGCGTCAAGGTGCTCGTCCTGGAGCAACATAACCTGCCCGGTGGTTTAGCAACGAGTTTCGTACGGGGCAGGTTTGAATTCGAAGCCACGCTCCACGAACTTGGCAATGTCGGTTCCAGGGAGAACAAGGGCGGAATCAGAAGATTACTGGAAGATGGACTCGGGGCGAAGGTGGATTTTGTCCCTGTCCCTGAAGCCTTCCGACTTATAATTACCGATGAAGATCTCGATGTGACTATGCCTTTCGGCGTCGATGCCTATCTGGATGCCATTGAGGAAGCGGTGCCAGGCAGCAGGTCATCTGTGTCTGAGTATCTTGAACTCTGCAAAGAAGCTACCGTTGGCACAGGCCATTTATTCAAATCCAAGGGTCACATCGATGAAACGGTTCTAAAATCTGAATATTCCAAATTCCTTAAGTGTGCCGGCTACAGCTATGAGAAAGTGACCTCGCGTCTCGGTCTTCCGGACAAGGCCAGGAAGATATTGGATGCCTATTGGCTCTATCTTGCCGTGCCACCATCCAGGATGGCCTTTTCCGTTTACGGAGCCATGCTCTATATATTTCTGATTCACGGTGCCTATGTCCCGCGGTTCCGTTCCCATGAGCTATCTGTGGCCATGGAAAAAAGGATCCGAGACTGCGGCGGCGCAGTTGAATTCAACACCAGGGTGGATAAGATCTTGGTGGAAAATGGCCGGGTTGTGGGGGTAGAGACCGCACAGGGTGACAGGATAACCACAAATCACGTGATCTGTAATGCTTCTCCCACTTTGGCCTATAATTACCTCATTCACCCAAAGAGCGAGGTTCCGGAGGTTGCGTATAAAAACGTAAATGCCAGGATAGAAGGCGTCAGCAGTTTCGTGGTCTACCTTGGTCTGGATGCCTTGCCAGAAGAACTGGGGCTGAGAGAATATAGCTACTTTATCCATGATCACATGGACCTTGAAAGACTCTATGCGTCTTTGAGTAACCTCTTCAACCCCCAAGCGCAGGCGTGTATCTGTCTGAATGCTGCTATTCCCGATTGCTCTCCTCCGGGCACAACCCTCCTGTCACTGACGGGTGTGTACCAACTCGGGGTTTGGGAGACTGTAAAGCCAGAAAACTATGTCACAATCAAGCGCAAGGTCGCCGAGCAGTTCATCGATAAATTTGAGAAGGCGATGAAGACAAACGTCCGGGATCATATCGAGGAGATCGAAATCGCCACACCACAGACTTTTTCCCGCTATACAGGTGCCTATAAAGGGAACACCTATGGTTATGAGCTGGAGACCTGGGACTCAATCATTACGCGGATTATGGCCATGGAGGAGGAGCGGTATATAAAGGGTGTCCGCTTTACGGGCGGGAGCGCATTTCTGGGTCCTGGCTACAACTCCACCCTGAGTAGCGGTAGGGCTGCTGCCATACAAACCTTGGGAGACATGGAGGGGGATAAATGAATACGCGCGATAATGGAAACACCAATGATTTACTTGCCTTAAAGAATTTGATGCCCCAGCGGCAAAAGAGGATCGCCAGAGCGCCTGCTACAGCCCTTGGCACCCACTCCATGAAGGAACTCAGCGGTCGGCTGCATCCACATCGACAATACTTGAAGATTGATTCGATCAAAAACGAAACAAAGACAACAAAAACTTTCAGGCTGGTCCCTGATATGGGTAGGGGCACAGAGAAGTTGGCGGTTTTCAGGGCTGGACAGTATCTGAGCGTCAAGGCGGATGTCAATGGGGTGAGGATTACTCGGCCTTACAGTATCTCATCCTCCCCAAAAGAGGCCCGTGATGATGGGTTTTACGAGATCACGATCAGAAAGCTCCCAGGCGGGTTTCTGACAGCGTATGTATGGCAGAACTGGAAGGAGGGGCATACGGTGGAAGTCTCTGGACCGGAAGGCTTCTTTTACTATGAGGCCCTGCGGGATGTCAAACACGTTGTAGGGCTGGCGGGCGGCAGCGGGATCACACCGTTCCGTTCGATGATCAAGGACATCATGGAAAATGATCTCGAGATGCAATTCACTCTGCTTTATGGCACTCGCTTTGCGGACGATATCATCTTCGGTCAAGAACTAGAGCATTTTGCCTCACGAGTCCCGGAAAAGTTATCCGTACACTATATCTGCAGCGAGCCGGATGCTACCTGGAAAGGTCCCACAGGGTTCCTGACCAAAGATTGCATTCAAGAATTCGTAGGCGATGTGAGCGACAAATCTTTTTTCATATCCGGGCCTCCAGCCATGTACCTCTTCCTGGAAAAGGAACTCGAGGGCTTCAACCTGCCCAAAAAAAGAATTCGCCGGGAGGCCTTTGGTGAGGTCAAAGACATTGAGACGTATACGGATTTTCCAAAGGAGCTTTCTCATAAAACCTTTAAGATTGCTGTCAACATGGCAGAGAGGGCTCAAGAGATACCCGCCAAGGCCGTCGAAACCGTGCTTGTAGCCATAGAGCGCGCTGGGCTTGCCCCGCCCTCGAAATGTCGATCCGGTGAGTGCGGTTTCTGCCGCTCACGCCTGGTCTCGGGCGAGATCTACGTGCGCCCTCAAGATGACGGCAGGCGCCTCGCAGACCACCAGTTCGGCTATTTCCACCCATGCTCCTCTTATCCGGTCTCGGATCTTTCCATCGAAGTGCCGAGGGACCCGTAAAACGGGTTGGATTCGGGGAACTCATGGTGGGGTCTGGGATCTGATGTCTTTTACTCCATAAAGAGAGACTTGAAATAGGACAGTTGTTCTGTGAAATGGCGTTAATGAGCAAAGATTTCGAAACTTACGGCCAAGCGTTCTTCGCTAAGAAGAAAGGTAAGAGAGGATAATCCAAAGAGGAACGGATGAACCCTTTCCCGCCTGAGATAATAGAAGAATATACAAAACTTGGAGCATGGGGTGCGCTCACACTGGACGACCTGTTCCAACAAAATGCTGAGTTAAAACCCCTAGAGATTGCTTTGGTCGATGCACCCAACAGGGAAGATTTCTCCGCTGGGGCACCACAGTGGTTGACCTATGATGAATTACGCCAAAACGTTGATCAATTGGCAACCGTATTGATATCCGAGGGACTCGTAAAGGATGATATCATTCTTGTGCAGCTTCCCAACATTGCCGAATTAGTCATCCTGTACCTTGCAGCTGCTCATATTGGGTTGATAGTCAGCCCCATTCCTGTTCAATATCGCATAAAGGAAATCAAGGATATTGTTTCAATCATTGAACCCAAAGCCTATTTTACAACGACCAAGTTTAAAAAATTCAATCATGCGAGGTACTTTGCTGAGTATTCAGCTGAGTTTGACGTTGAGATTTACGCCTGGGGTAATGAGCTTCCAAATGACGCCAAATCTATCGACGATCTTTTGCATCGAGTGACGAACAAAGTACGACTCAATGATTATCTAAAGACGCTTCATACCACCGCCAATGATATTTTTACCATTTGCTGGACATCGGGTACGGAGGCAAAGCCAAAGGGCGTACCACGCACCCATAATAACTGGTTAACAACTGGTACGGGTAATATTGATGGTGTTGGGTTACAGGATGGTGACTGCCTTCTGCTCCCATTTCCCGCAGTTAACATGGCTTCAGTAGGGGCTCTGTTCGTTCCCTGGCTTATGATCTGCGGCAAACTTGTTTTGCACCATCCGTTTGACATGAAGGTGTTTCTAGATCAAATCCAGCAGGAGAAAGTGAACTATACGGTTGCAGCTCCCGCACTACTCAATATAATCCTTCAAGAAGAGGAGATATGGAAACATACGGACATTAGCTCTCTAAGGTATTTAGGAACCGGCTCCGCACCACCAGATGCCTGGATGATGAAAAAGTTCCAGGAAGACTACGGCATCGCGATCACCAATTTTTTTGGATCGAATGAAGGGACGCCTTTGAGCGCGGGATATGCGGACGTGCCAGACCCTGAGAAACGTTCCAAATATTTTCCAAGGGCCGGCGTTGAAGGCTATGTATGGAGGAACCGTGCAGCGAACTGGATCCAAACCAAACTGGTAGATATTGAAAAGGGGGAATTGATCGAAAAACCCGGAAAGCCAGGGGAATTGGCCGTTCGCGGGCCCTCCCTTTTTCCAGGCTATTATAAAAGAGGTGAATTTGATAGAACCGCTTTTGATTCTGACGGCTATTTCTATTCTGGAGACCTGTTCGAGATTGCATCGGATGGCGATGATCCTTGTTACTACCGTTTTGTTGCCCGTAAAAAGGATCTTATTATTCGCGGTGGCATGAATATCTCTCCTGCGGAACTCGATGATCTTCTTTCACGTCATCCAAGACTGCTCGAGGCCGCGGTCGCCGGTTATCCGGACGAGATATTGGGCGAGCGTGTTTGTGCATTTGTTGTCCCCAAATCGGGAGAGCGGATCAGTTTCGAAGAGATGACAGACTATTTCCATGAAGTCGGTGTTGCCCCCTATAAGATTCCCGAACGAATGATCGTCATGGATGCATTACCGAGAAATCCATTGAACAAGGTTATCAGGCACGAACTCACTGCTATTTTAGAGAAGGAGAAGTGAAATCTATGAAGCGGACCTGGTTTACCGAGGAGCATGCCATATTTCAGGAGAGCATGCGACGTTTTGTGGATAAGGAGATTGTCCCCAATATTGACCAGTGGGAAGAGGAGCGGAATATTCCACGCGATCTGTGGCGCAAAATGGCTGTGCAGGGGTTTATCTGCCCCTGTCTCCCTGAAGCCTATGGCGGGGCTGGAGTGGACTTCAGCTATTCGCTGATCGTGCAGGAAGAACTGGTCCGATCCACCTGCTATGGAATCGCCGGCGGCGTGCGATTGCACGCGGACATCGCGGTACCTTATGTGGAACAGTACGGTACTCCAGAGCAGAAGGGGGAAATTCTTCCCAAGTGCACCACCGGTGAGATCATCATGGCCATCGGTATGACCGAACCTGATTGCGGTTCAGACCTTGCCGCCCTGAGGACCACCGCTCTGAAAGATGGGGATGAGTATATCCTCAACGGGCAAAAAACATTCATCACAAACGGGATTAACTGTGACTGGGTTGTGCTGGCAGTGAAAACCGATCCAAAAGCCGATCCACCGCACGANNGCTACATAAGCTCGGGCTTCATTCCCAGGATACGGCGGAATTGATCTTTGAGGACTGCAGAGTTCCGCAACGCTACCTGCTTGGTGAAGAGGCCAAGGGGTTCCGTTATCTCATGGAAAATCTCCAGCGAGAGCGACTGGTGCTCGCTATCGGCTCCATAACCATTGCGGAAAAAATGCTCCAGGTCACCCTGGAATATACACGAACCCGCACGGCGTTTGGCCAATCCATCTCCAGCTTTCAGCACAATGCCTTCAAGCTGGTGGAAATGGCCACAGAAATCGAGTTGGGACGCTGCTTTATAGAATCGATAATTGAAGATTTCCTGGCAGGCACGGACATCACTCGCCGTGTGTCCATGGCCAAATGGTGGGTCGCCGAAATGGCAAACCGCGTGGCCTATGATTGCCTTCAACTTCACGGGGGTTGGGGATACATGGAGGAGTACCTGATATGCCGCCTTTACCGTGATGTCCGGTCTCAAACCTTAACGGGCGGCACAACCGAAATTATGAAAACTATCCTGGGGAAGATGATGAAGCTTTGATTCCTTCCTATGCGGCCATTCAGTCCTAAGCAGAGTCGGCTTCGGTTGTGATGCAGCCTTCAGCTAACAGACCCGCAATCTCATCATCAGACAGGCCCACAATCTCTTTAAGGACATAGTTATTATGTTCACCCAACATGGGTCCCGGTCCCAACACTGGCGGGGTCTTGGACATCTGGTAGGAAGGAGCCCTATGGATCTGCTTTCCTGTTTCAGGATGCTCAACCGTTGGGAATGCTTTCCGATGCCGTAATTGCAGGTCTTTCTCGTACATGTCCTCAAAGGTCTCTACAACGCCCGCTGAAACGCCTGCTGCTTGAAGCATCTTCATGACGTCTTCGGATGTGTGTTTCATGGTCCATTCCTCTATCAGTCTTTCCAGCTCATCTTCGTTCTTCTTCCTTGCCACGAAGGTGGCAAATCGGGGGTCTTCCCTCCATTCCGGTTTCCCTATCACGCTGCAAAAACCGCTCCATTCCTCGTCCTTAAATACGGCGATAGCCACCCATCTATCCACTCCTCGGCATCGAAAGACCCCATGGGGAGCACCATAGGGGCAGCGATTTCCCATGCGAGCGGCGACCCGTCCGTTCACCGTGTAGTCCAGTATGTATGGCCTTAAGAACTTAAGCCCGCACTCGAATTGGGATTCATCGATATATACACCTTTTCCTGTGCGACGTCGATAGAGAAGGGCCGCCATAAGCACAGAGGATTGATGATATGGGTTAATGAAATCCGTATAGGCTCCCCATACTTGAGAAGGGCCTCGATCAGGCCAGCCCGTAAGGTGATAAAAACCTCCGAGGGCAGCGGCCTGCCATCCATAGCCCATAAACTTGGCATGGGGGCCATATTGCCCCTGCTGGGTTGTGCTCAGGTAGATGATGTCAGGTTTCCTTTTCTTTATGCTTTCATAGTCCAGCCCCCATCTTCTCATGACGCCTGGCGTGTAACCATCTAGGACAATATCAGCCCAAGTCGCCAATTTCATGGCGATATCCCGCGCCTTTGGTTTGCCTAAGTCAAGACTTACGCTGTATTTTCCAGAGTTGAGAGATTCAAAAACGGCCCCCCGATTGATGTCCGCCTTCCCACCCCTGAAGGGAGGCACAACCCTGAGCATATCCAGCCTCTTGTGGGTTTCCACCTTGATCACCGTTGCCCCGTGCATGGCCAATTGTGTCGTGGTGATGGGGGCGGCCGCCGCAAAGGCGCATTCAAGAACCCTTATCCCTTCGAAGATCTGTTTTCCTTTCATATTTCTGCTCCCATGCCCATCCATTCAGGTTTTCACGGGTTAGATGACGGAGGCCTGCTTCAACAGGACCAATTGGGCCCTCGATATCCCCAGCTCCTTCCCATAGATCTCTTCGTTGTGCTCCCCAATGAGCGGAGCCCGACGCCAGATCCTGATGGGAGCCTCATTTACCCTGGCAAAAGCACCAGGATATGTGATTCTATCATTAAGCTCGGGATGCTCGACTTGTTCCCAGTACTCCCTGGCCGCCAGCTGAGGATTTTCCAGCAGATCGCTTACAGTACCAACCGGGGCAAGTATGATGCCACCCTTCACCGCTTCATCATAGAGTTCGGCTTTGGTCTTGGTGACGAAATAGTTTAGAAACGGTTCCTCTAGTCGTTCCTGTTCCTCCTGAGGGATGGTTTGCCAATCATACTGCCTCCAGTCGTAATCCTCCAAAAAACCGGCCACCCCTTCCCTAACCAGCACGGCCGTCATATTCTGTAAAGAAGTTCTCGACGCCACGTCTACGCCTCCGGCCATCCGGAAGCAGACATGTCCGTCCTTGCAAGGCCAAATGACTCGAAGATTGAGTGGCCCCAGGGGAGCTGGTCTTGGTCTGGAAAAGAAGGGGCCACGCCTCATGACGTTCACTCTCCCTGTGTACCAGTCTTCAATCCCTTTCATGGCCACATGGGTGACAGCCTGCTGAATGGTGATATCCACATGCTGGCCCTCTCCGGTTATTTCACAATGATAAAGGGCGGCAAGCGTCGCCTGGACAGCTTGTAGACTACCGTTGAAATAAGCTTGGTGGGGAGCACTGACCTGCGTTGGGGGCCGATCGGGATCGCCAGAGGCATAGAGCTCCCCGCTCATGGCCCAAAGGACAATGTCGGCGCCCTTGAATCGACTATAAGGGCCCGTTTGACCGAATGGGGTGATCGACGTAACGATGATACCGGGATTTACCTCACAAAGAGCTCCATAGCTCAAGCCCAAGCCCTCCATAAGCCCCGGCGGATAGGATTCCAACACAACGTGGGCCGACCGAACAAGTCTCTTGAATATCGCCTTTCCGTCCTCAGTTTCGATGTCTAAGGTTATGCCTCGCTTGTTAAGGTTGGTCGCAAACCAGTATAGACTCTTCTCTGGGTGGGGGATGTCCCTGTAGAAAGGTCCAATGCTTCTTGCCGGATCTCCGCCAGGTTTCTCAATTTTGATGACATCGGCGCCAAGGTTACCCAGCGTCTCACCGCAGATAAAACCTTTTTCATCGGTCAGATCTAAAATACGATAAGGCCCGAGTAAAGATTGAGTCTTCCGCTCATCCATCTTTGCCCCTTTGAACCTATTTCATTTGCCTCTTGTTTATCAATACTCTTAGTTTCGCTTTGGACGACGCTTGAGTGCTATAATCCCTCTTGTTAATAACCTCCATTTTCTTATAGCTAGGCTTAGGAGTTTCAGCTGTCAAATCCGTATTCCGCCCATCTTTTATCTACAATTTCTACAATCTCAGGTGGAGACTCCGTGCATTTTGGGGGAAATCTTTCTCCGCCCCATTCGATTCGTTTGGGGTGGGTGGTCCAATCCACGGTCGCGTCAATAAGGACCTTATCCTGCAGCGGCGAACCGTATTTGATCTCGTCTCTTGCATCGGGAGAGAGACTGGTATCCAGCGGACTGCCCGCCCCCAAAGGGTAAACAATGATATCCTTCGTTGGATCAACATTGGCATGAATGGCCAGCTCGATTTCTCTCAAGTTGCGAATATCTACATTCTCTTCCACGACCACCACGATTTTTCCTGTATTGCTGCCGAATTTCGATCCCCAGAGTGCCGCCGCCAACTGCCTGGGTTGGCCCTGGTAGGATTTGTGGATCTTGATGATCGTTGTAGGTGCCGGAACCAGGTCCAGCACACCGGAAGAGAGCCCCTGCATCTCTAAAATATTCCACATGACCGCGGAAAATGCGACGTGAGAAAACATCGCGTATTCCGAGACGATCCCTTTGGAGGTTCCTTCAAGGGACCCCCGGTAGATGGGATCTTCTCTGTGGGTAATACAGTGGACATCGATCACCGGTCTTTTCCCGTCCCATCCCCCGTAAAAACCGGTAATTTCACCAAAAGGCCCCTCTTCCACATAGCTGCCGGGATCGGGAGAGATCGTCCCTTCCACAACGATCTCGGCAGTGGCCGGGACATGGAGATGAGATGTTTCACATTTAACCAATTCAACGGACTCCTGCCTGATGGCTCCCATGAGCTCAAACTCGTACACCGGGAAAGGCGCTCCGGCCACAAAAATCATAGACGGATCCCATCCATAAATAACCGCTACGGGCATGGGTTTTCCCATCTTTTGATATTTGGCATAATGCATGCCCCAGTCCTGTGACTTTAAGAGCAGAACGCCGATCCTGTTCTTTTCTGTGATCATACCCCGGTAGCATCCTACGTTGCGCCGTCCTGTTTCGGGGTCTTCCGTCACATAGGCGGCCCACGAGTTTATATACCTTCCTCCATCCAGTTCATGCCATTTGGGCACAGGGATTTGATAAAGGTCAATGTTTCCCCTTTCAATGACATTCTCCTTCACCGGACCGTTTTCCACGAGAGTGGGTTCAAGGGGCTCCCTGATCCTCTTTCTCAGGAGCTGTATCATCTCAGCATGGGACGCATCTTTTGGAAGACCAAACATGAGCGCCATTCGTGTCCTGTTACCCAGACCACCGGCAAAGAGTTTTCTGCACCATCCCTCCTGATAACCTTTGATATTCTCAAACAGAATTGCAGGCCCTCGTCTCCCATTCACTCTCCTGAGAATTTCACTGATCTCCAAATCCCAGTCCACCTCAGCCTTAATCCTGTGCAGCTCGCCTTCTGTTTCCAGCGTGTTTATCCAATCTCTTAAGTCCTTGAATCCCATAGTGAACCTCCCCATTTCAATCAGACACTTGCCTGACTGGCTTGTTCTGCAATATAAATGCCAAATAAATATATTTCACAATATCAGACGATTAGCACCAAGTTAATTGCACTTATAAGGCCAGGTGCACAAAGTGTTGCGCACAGAATCCATATATTGCTTTTTTAATAAAGGAAATGGTGATAGCCTGCCCTCTAAATAACAGGGAATTGTCTTTGGTGCTTTTGGATGGCTGCTGGGCAGATCTCTCTACGTCCCTGGTTAAAGCGAACAAATTGTGAGATTTTGCGGACGTTGTGATGGCTTTTCTCCAGCTAAACGAGAAAGGAGGATCAAGATGGCCTTATATTTGCACATCAGAAGTGGATTGATGCTCGAGGAATAGCCGTAAAGGCCCTACAATCCTAGAACTCCTTTGCGTAGCCCGCTGAATTTTGCCTTTCAGGCCATTGAATATTTACTCAAAAAGAATCCAGAAAAAAGTATGGGACAGAAGTAGAGCGTCAGAATAAGGGGGAGGCAATCATGAATGTGGGTAAACTATTGACAAAATCGGCACAAACCTACCCCGATAAATTGGCCATCGCCCACGGAGCCAAAAGACTGAATTACGCCCAATTCAACGCCAGGTCCAATCGCATGGCAAACGCCCTCTACAAGCTGGGCCTCAAACAGGGTGATAACGTGGCTTTGCTCCAGTACAACTACCCCGAGATGCTGGAGTCCATGTTTGCCTGCTTCAAGGCAGGCTGCGGCGCGGTCCCCATCAATTGGAGGCTACATCCTAAAGAATTCGCTTTTATCATGGATCATTCCGAGGCCAAAGCCGCCGTGCTCTCTCCAGAATTCAACGAGGCCATCCTGGAGGTGCGCGATCGTATCCCGAACGTGCGATCCCTAATCACCTTAGGCCACGCAGAGGGAGAACTCTTGGACTATGAGGCTCTTTTGTCTAGGGAATCCAAAGATTTTGAGGACACCGTTGTTCATCCCGATGACCTGGCATGGCTATTCTATACATCGGGAACGACCGGGTTGCCCAAGGGGGCCATGCTGACCCATCGCAACCTGTTGGCCATGACCATGAATTTTTATGCGGATATCTGCCCGGGGTTTGGCCCGGACGATGTTATTCTGCATGCGGCGCCTCTATCCCACGGAAGCGGTTGCTACGCCCTGCCCAATGTGGGTAAAGGGGCGGCGAACATCATTTTGGAGTCTAAATCCTTCGACCCCGAATTGATCTTTAAAACCATCCAGGAATACCGGGTGACCAACATGTTTGCCGCGCCGACCATGATCAAGCTGATGGTCGATAGTCCGGCGGTCGACCAATATGATCACAGTTCCCTGAAATCCTTAAATTATGGTGGGGCTCCCATGCTGGTGGAGGATCTGAAGCAGGCCATGTCCAAGTTAGGCCCCTGCCTGGTGCAGTTGTTCGGTCAGGCCGAGTCTCCCATGACCATTACCTACCTTCCACATCAAGATCATGTCCAGGAAGGAAGTCCGGAGCAGATGAAAAGGCTCTCCTCCGCCGGTATGCCCAGAACCGATGTAGAGGTCAAAATATTTGATTCTGATGAGAATGAACTTCCCCCGGGAGAGACCGGGGAGATCGTCACCCGTTCGGACCTGGTCATGAAGGGGTACTGGCGGAATCCCGAAGCCACGGCCGACACCATCAAAAACGGCTGGCTCCATACGGGCGATATGGGATATCTGGATGACGGGGGCTACCTGTTTATTATGGATCGTTCAAAAGATATGATTATTAGCGGCGGAGAGAATATCTACCCCCGTGAGATTGAAGAGGTTCTTATTAAACATCCCGCCGTTCGAGAGGTGGCGGTGATCGGGGTACCTGATACAAAATGGGGTGAGGCCATCAAAGCCGTTGTCTCCTTGAATGCCGGAGAATCCGCCTCAGAGGAGGCGTTGATCCATTTCTGCAGAGATCATATCGCGAGCTATAAAAAACCGAAGACCGTCGATTTCGTGAATGAATTACCCAAAAACAACTATGGAAAGATTTTGAAAAGAGAGCTGCGGGAAAAATACTGGCAGGGTAAAGACCGGAAAGTTTAAGAGAACCCAAACACCATCTGAAATGGTGCGCAACATTTGGTTTATTGGAAACAAAATATTGCGCAGTCACATCTCTCATCTTTCACCTATAGGGGATAACGTCCCAGGATTCGGCGTAATATCAGAACCCTAAGAATTGGCATCTTTTTTGCTCAGATCTCAAATATTACAAGTCTATTCAATCTTTTTTTCAATATAGAAGGAGGTCAGCGCATGGCGAGAAAGAGAAAAGAATATGATGCGATTATTGTTGGGTCGGGAGTCGGGGGGTGCGGTACCGCTGCACTGCTTGCCAAGGATTTTGGGAAAAAAGTGCTCGTGCTGGAAAAGGCCCCTCATATCGGAGGCCGCGTGGCCTCTTATGTGGGAAAGGGCGATAAAGTGACCATCGACGGGAAGGAACTGGATGCCCGGAGATTCAGAAAATCGCTGGCTGACACCCGTTGCTGGGTGTCCTACTGTGAACCGGACCTGGAAACCATGTTCAGCAAAGGGCTGCTGGACGGTTGGACCTTTGAGAACGGAGGCCATGGGCTTTTTTGGGGAAACAAGTCGAGGGTCCGTTTGCTCTTGGACCACCTGGAAAAACCGGTAGACCTGCCTGTTAACAAGGGCCTCGGATTTGTGGAGAAAAATACGAATAGGATTTACCA
>JABAHP010006643.1_pt2 | contig 15630 bp, 12 predicted proteins | sample 7062081 | NCBI WGS metagenome assembly JABAHP01 (sample SAMN14534357, study PRJNA622989) | marine sediment metagenome | biome: marine biome [ENVO:00000428]; feature: marine pelagic biome [ENVO:01000023]; material: deep marine sediment [ENVO:00002113] | place: India: Gulf of Kutch | collected...
GTCATCAAAAACCCGGCTGCTAACCTTCTCTAAATGACCAACAATAATCGGCCGACTAACCCGCTTCGCCTTCTTTTTACTCATCTTTTCTACCTTATTGTAAACAGCTTTCCTACCTCTTTTTCGACCTCTCTTTCTCTGCGCTTAATATCCCCTTCTCTTCCCTTTTCTTTTAGGCGATGCAATGCCTTTGAAAGTTCGCTCAATCGCTTGTGAACTTTTTTATTTTTGTTAAACTTTGGTATCCCAACGTGCTCCATAACAGATGGAGATCCGAAACCGCGACCCGCTGATGAATAAGACTTAATAAATCGTCTCACCACTAATGAATTCAAAATTGCGCATAAATAATGCGCTTCATCTTCATTCTCTATTGCAATCAAAGACGTTGTATCAGTTGGTATCAATTTTTTCCACCCAAACTTTGTCTTCTCCTGACTTATAACCGCAGCAACCAAATCGTTTGCCATTCTCTTCCACACTACTTTATAGCGAGCGAAAGTATAATCGGCGACATTATACTGACTGTAAAATGGATTTTCTTTATCCGCATGGTATTTCTTATATGCGGCACGACTCAATAGCTCTTTTCTAAACAGGCCAAGGTATGAGAATGTCCTCGGCCACTCCCTCTTCATTATTGTCTGCCTGTAGCCCACACGTCTTTTGGGATTCTGGGTAATTAGAACACAAAGCTTTACTTCCACACCCCATCTTTCGATATCCCGACCCCTTACAGCAGGATAAACTAAATCCGCTTCAATTTTCTCTCGCACCTGTCTTATCTTGCGCTTGCCCTTTTCAACAAGATTTCGCACTATCAAGTTCCCATCGGACAATACTTCTTCAACATCCAGCCAAAAAACGCCGTATGGTTCAACGCGTGCCCCCAATCGTGCTTGATAGCAATTCTCACCTTCTATACGTTCCAATTTCAAATCCTGCTCTTTTACCGTTTGCCATGAACCATTACTTTTACCGATTGGCTTAGCAATAAGCTTTTCCTTGTCCATAAGCCTCTTGGCATCCTCAAGTCTCAGATCCGTTGGCACTTGACCTATCCCTTTCTTTCTTTTCCAAACTGTATATGGAACAGGATATTCTGTAACACCTCTTTTGCTTAAAAATATTGCCGCAGTTTTATTCGATGCGCCTTCAAACGGTTGAACAGAAACCAAATCATGAGCCTTAAACACCTTCAACTCATCCCTGTCACCAAGCCGAAATTTCCGAAATCCTTCCCCAGCTCCTTTCGACTTGAATACTTCCTGTGTGATTAGAAAACCGAGTTTCCCATTCCTCGCAAGATAATGATCTGCCGTAGCATAGGTAAATAGCATGGAAAAATCCTTCTCGCCGCCGCCTAAACGTGCTGCTTGACCCTTCAGCGAAAAGAGACCGTAGTTCTTCCACATATCCAGCGTAGCTTCTCGGTATTCCTTCGATAGGTAACCCCATCGTATCCAGGGCGGATTCCCCACGACAAATTCAAATTTCTTAGCCATCATCGGAGCGAATACATTCTTTAGAAATCTCGCCCAAATTCCGTTTCTTCCTTCCTTCTCAAGTTCCACAATGTGTTTATAAAAACCTCTTACCGCCTTTTCATACGGCGGGTAGACAAGCCCTTCCTTCTTTAATCTATGTATCGCCTCATCCACACTGCATCCCTGTCTTGCCATATTTTCAACTGTAGAAGATGCCTTTCGCATCAAATATCCTTGTTCCTCAACCCATATTTTTGGTACAAAAAATATCCCCACCGATGTCTTCACCTCAACACCACCATCGTTGCCTAGCGTCATTTGCCCTGTCTGCTTCGGCCAAAGTACAGAATCTGCAAGATAAACAGGTATTTCGAATTCTTCCAATTCTTTCGCCACCTCCCCTAGCGAAAAAAGATAATTAGTTCTCGCCGCAATCACTGCAAGAGGATTGAAGTCGAATCCCCATATGTTTGCAAGTATTCGCTTTGCTGTCTCTATTCTTTTCTCTTTCTTTTTTGCTCCAAATGCAAGTGCTCTTTGTATCGCCAACACCAAAAACGTCCCTGACCCGCACGCCGGATCAAGCACACGCTTTCGTGTATCCCCTTTATATCCTACCTCATTCAGAACCATTTCTGCCAACCAATCAGGTGTGTAATACTCTCCAAGATGATGTCGTACTACTTCTGGAACCAGATACTGATATAACTTCTTCAAAAGGTCTCGTGTAATTTCCGGCTCAATAGCCGTAGTAGCTGGCTCAAATTCCGAAAGAGTCCTTGCAACTGATCTTATCGCATCCTGAAGCCGCGGTGATCCAAATGCTTCTAGATACCAACGGAAAAAATCCCCTTCCAAAAAGTTTGTAATACCTCGTTTATGGTAAATCCCACCGTCTTCTATCTCAATCAAATCCGAAAGTAATTCCTCATCTTTTCCATGTGCAAGTTTGCTGCTGAACGAAGTTCCAAAGCTCCCTTCACTAATCGAAAGCAATTCTGCCGCAATTAACTTCATAAGAAGCGCAAAATAAGTATGTACACAGAACAGCATTTTTTGAAAATCTATTTCCTTTGTTAGCCCATATATATCCGCTAACGCTCTCTTCTTTTGATCTGCTCCTCTTTCATACTGTTCTCCATATACTATACCGAACAACCGCCCCCATTCCTTAAAAAACACTCCCACGCGCTCCGTTCCCCAGTTCTCAAGCGCATCCTCAAAAGCCCCAACCGCTTCTTTCGCCACCTCGCTCTTTGGCCCAAATCGATCTGCCAAGCTCTCAGCGCTCAGGGGTACTCGTGCTAGACCCCTCAAGTAAGTTATAAAAGTAAGCGCACTTTCGACCTCAAACACATAAGGCCCATCCATTGTGAAATCTAATGATCTTGCTCTTTTAAGTCTCCTACCTTTGCTTCTACATCTGACAAAAAATATTGAGCTGCCATCAAAGCCGATCCCTACAATCCCTACAGGTCCCGTCTCTACGTCCTTCCTCGTTGCTTTTGCCTCAGCCGTCACGTACTCAACTAACTGATCATAAGCGTGCTCTATTTTTACTTTTGATCTAAAGGACTCTGGTGCTTCATACTCTATTACAACTTGCCCGTGCACCGCATCAGGCCGTTTCCCCTTTAGGATTGTCTTAGCTTTCTCGCTTAGGCGTTCATAACGTTCATCAAACTTAATACCACCGCTTTCTATTAGAGGCTCAAGTTTCTTCTCAAACTTGATGCGTAAATCCTCCTCGGTCTTAGCTGTCTGTATGATCCGTCTTGTTGCCTTGACCAATTTGTCCGCAATACTCGCTAGAGAAGCATGTCCTTCCGAAGACTTCCCTGTCTGTTTCATAAGATTTCCTTGAACATTATATTTACAAACAGTTTATATCGTTATATCCACCCTCAATTATGCCTTATTTATCCCGCTGAGACAATTGTCAAACGCATCCTCTGTCATATCATTTCCTTGCCTGTGGCATGGCCTAACCATAAAATCCCAACATTTTTCCACCTATGGTGTGGCATAGCCACCACCACAAAATATTTACCCCGTGAGATCTTTTCTTCACTATCTCACTGACGCCCCAAAATACCCCAAATTACCAATTCCGTCAATTCAAATTCATAAGCCAAATTTTTATACAATTAAAAGCCTCTTTTTAGCCAGTTGATTAAAAGGCCATTTCGTTGGTCTTGTGGTCGATGGCGAATCTCTGTGGCGAAAGTTTACTTTCAAAGCAGAGCTTGCCAAGAACACCAAACTGGCAAAAACTTTAACTTTATGATCCTTGCCTACTTATAAAGTAGGTCTGCGTTAATCTGTGTTCTCCGCGATTAAATATTTCTTCGTGCCCTTCGTGGTTAAAAAATCCGTGAAATCAGTGAAATCCGTGGTTAATAATGTTATAATCTCTCTTATGAGATTGCTGCGGGATAGAATAAAGGATTTTTTCTTACCCACCTTCAGCGAGTTATCGCTGTTTATGATGAGTCTCTCTTTCCTTCTTGTATTATTCTTCAGCCAATCTATGAGAGCAGGATTTTTTAAATTCCTGACTGTGCCTTGTCGCGACACCCGCATTTTTGCCTTATTAGTGTTTTTTGGGGCGGGCCTGGCCCTGTCGATATTTCACGTCTTCACCGACCGGCAAAAGTCCAGAATTGAAAAATATGCCATGCTCTTTTTCGCGGTCATGGCAAATGCCATCTGCGGCATCCTGGCCAGTCTCCATATTTTGGGTATATCAACTAAGGCTCCCGATGCATTTTTCATATTGCGCGTATGGGATTTATTGGATCCTGAGGATGCCCCTTCTGTTGTTTCCCGCATATACCTGATATTACCGGTATGGAACATTATCAACTGCGTGCTTTTGATTGTTTCATTCCGTCTCGGCTGGATTACCGATAAAAACATATCGGATGAAAAGGCTGGCCGTCTCGAAATCTTACTCGGTTCTTTAATTACGGCAGTCATCTTTGTAGTTTGCCAGTTTATCTTCAAGCTCTACTGGGCCATCACCTTCTCAATCTGTGTTATATACGCCACAAGTTTTAGCGATGCCTTTGGCTCTATTTTCTATCCCGAGCGCAGGCAGGCAGCGCTGGCAAATCTTGATAGTCAGGGAACGCCCGGCCCGGCTGAAAAATCAGAAACATGCCGCCTGTGCGGAAGGCAAATCCAACCCCCCGAAACACCATATGTTATTAACAGGAAACTCATCGTCTGCAAACAGTGCAACGACAATATCCAAAGCCGCACATAACGACCTTAATAACCTAACCGATATGGACTCTGCAAGGCCCTAACCGATATGGACTCTGTAAGGTCCTAAGTGATATGGACTCTTAATCGCTTTCTTTTTTCTTGGCGTACTGGGCCACGATTTGCTGCTGCACGTTGGACGGAACCAGCTCATAATGGCTCAGAGTCATCGAATAGCTCCCCCGTCCGCCGGTAACGCTCTTTAGTTGGCTGTTATACTGCGCAACTTCCGCCAGCGGCACCTGTGCTTTGATAACGATAATATTGCCCGGCAGCGTGTCCTGCCCTAGCACTCTTCCTCTTTTTGACGACAAATCGCCCGTAATATCACCCACGTTCTCCGCCGGGATTGTCACTTCGATATTCACAATCGGCTCCAGCAAAACCGGCTTTGCCTTCAACACTCCGTCCTTAAACGCCTCCCTCCCCGCCGCACGAAACGCAACTTCCTTCGAATCCACCGGATGGTGCTTGCCATCGTAGATCGAAACTTTAACATCCTGCAAAGGGAAGCCGGCGACGACGCCGTTGAGCATGACTTCGTTTATTCCCTTTGCCACGGCCGGTTCGAACTGGCGGGGGATTGAGCCGCCGAAGATGTCCCAGGAAAATTCGAGCGCGGGGTCGGCTCCTCGTTCGGTGGGTTCGACACGCAGATAGACTTCGCCGAACTGACCTGCGCCGCCGGTCTGCTTTTTGTGCCGGTAATGACCCTCGGCCTTGGTTGTAATCGTCTCTCGGTAGGGGATCTTGGGCTCCTTCGTGTTTACAGACAGCTTCGAGCGGTTTTCCATCTTCTCCAGCATTACCCGCAGGTGCAGGTCGCCAAGTCCGCTGGCGACGAGTTCTTTTGTCTGCTGGTCTCGTTTAATCTTGAAGCAGGGGTCCTCCTCGCATAATTTATCGAGCGCCGAACTTATCTTTTGCTCGTCACCCCTCGAAGCCGGCTCCAGTGCCAGTGAATACATCGGCTCGGGCACGGGCGGCTGAACAAAGCCGCCGGCCGCCTTGCCGTCGTGTATAAGGTCCCCGGTTTTTAACTCGTCGACCTTTGCCAGCGTAATAATATCGCCTGCTATACCGGCATCGACTTCATTGTTTTCGCCGCCCTGAGATTTGAGGATATGGCCCGGCCGGATACCCTTTTTCTCGTCGTTACGCAGCAGGTTCGTGTCCGATTTTATCGTCCCGCTGAACAGCCGGATCGTGGAGTACTTCATATTCGAGCGAGGATCGAACGCGGTGCGGAAGACAAGTCCCGCCAGCGGGGCGGCGGGATCGGCCGCAAGGTCTGTAGATTCTTCGCCGGATTTGAGCTTTGTAGGGGCGGCTTGTGTGGGTGAGGGCGTGTATTTTGCGATAATATCGAGAAGCTCTGTTACGCCGATTTCCTTGCGGGCGTTGGTGAAGACTATCGGCACAAGCGTGCCAGCCTTGAGGGCCTCCACAAAGACAGCGGCGATTTTCTCGGCCGATATATCCTCACCGCCAAGGTAGCTTTCCATAAGGTCATCGTCGGCCTCTATAACGCTTTCGATTAGCTCGGTGTGGGCCTGGGCGACGTCCATCAGGGGCGAATCGCCGGACTCGTTCTCGATGCAGTCGATAACGGAGCCCTTGTCGGCGGCCGGGAGGTTGGCGCACCGGCATTGCGAGCCGAAGGATTCCTGTATGTTCTTTAGCAGGCCCGGCAGGTCGATATTGTCAGCGTCAATTTTGTTTACCACGATGATGCGGGGCATTTCGGCCTCGGCAACCAGCGCCGAGAGCTTGCGCGTGTTCGTCTCGATGCCGGCGGTGGCGCTGATTACGATGACGGCGGTTTCTGCGGCCGGGATCGCCTTTATGGCAGGGCCTATGAAATCGGGCGAGCCCGGCGTGTCGATGATGTTCAAAAGCTTTCCTGCGTGCTCGGCGTGCACCACCGCAGAGCCTAATGAGTGCTGATGCTCCTTTTCCTCGTCCAGGAAGTCGCAGATGGAGGTCTTCTCGTCTACGCTTCCCAGCCGGTTCGACGCCCCGGTTTTGTGCAGTATTGACTCGGCCAGCGAGGTCTTTCCGCTGCCAGCGTGCCCTAAAAGTACGATATTGCGAATGTTGTCCGTATTTACCACTTTTGTACCTCAATTATTCTCTATTTACCGTTTTAGAACTCAAATATCTTCAAAACCCCGTAATATATAGCAACAGCACCAAAAAGGGCAAGGTTTTTTTTGACTTACTTGAAAAGTAAGCAAGGATTGCTTTAGTATCTCGTGAATCGTGAAGCGTATCTCGCCGGTTGAGGCCGGGATGATGTAGCATTTCTACCGTAGGCCGCGATTCGCATCAGACAGTATCACGTAGGCATGAAATGCCGGAGTGAGTAAAAACAATGCGAACCGAAGGTAGAAATGCGAAATTGGTTGTCGTATTTGGTTGACAACCGGCGTATTTTTGGTTATTATGTAATTATCGTTTGGAACGTGAGATGTTAGGGGTAGCGTATGGCTCGTATAGGAGAAACTGGGCCGTTGCATTTGTTGTCATTTGGGGGCAGAAGGATAACTTTTTACGAAATTTCTCATTCGACTTTTTTGCAGGATATAGGTTTTTTACGCGCACGTGTTAAGAATTCTTGAAGTGGAGTATTGTTATTTTGGAGGTAACAATTTGAGGAAACAAATACAATATAGACAAAAACGATCTAATTAGGATAAGGAGAATTAACAATGGCTAGAATAGGTTTTGGGTTCCTTTTGGGAGCCTCTTGGTCGATAGAACCAATGGTGCAGAGAGAGAAATCTTTAATTGAAAAGATAAAAAAACTTAGTTATGATGGAGTACATTTGGATGAACCGGGTAAAGTCATGATAGATGGGGGTAAGTACATTTCAACCGAGAAAGATGCAAAAGCAATAAGAAAGGCTTTTAAAGAGGCTGGCATCATTGCAACGACATATAGCTATGTCTCTGTAGATGAATCGACTGGTAGCTCTAATAGCCAGATTCAGGCCGAAGGATTCGCCGTTGGTACTTGTGAAACGGTAGTTGATGTTCAATGTGATACAAGTGAAGGCGGCCAAAGTCAGAATGAAGGGGGCGAACAACGTGAAGGCCAGGCGGAAGGAGCAGAAGGCTTGGGCGGTGATGATGGTGGGAGTGGGGAGGAAGACGACGAATCAGAACCACCAAAGCCGCCTCATCGGGCAGCCGAAGGCGGCGATATAGGGAAACGATTCCCCTCCATATTATTGGTTGTTGTTGTATTAGCACTTCTTACTATTCTGTTCAACCTAACATACCTAACTATTAAGATTGGCACTTCCTTAGATGTGGTCAATGGAAAGATCATTGCGGCTCTTTGCTCTATTGTTGCTCTGCTATTGACTTTCATCTACAAAGTCTTCCTGTGGTTGAACGGAGATAAGCCGAAAAAAGAAGATCAAATAGACAGCAACTAAGACAGGTTAATGTAATTGAAGATAAGCATTACCTATGTTTTTGAAAAAGGTCATTGCGTAGATAATGGCAAGCATAGGGATGGCGCAGTGCCTTCGAGGCACGTAAGTAGCGTTTAGCGTACGGTGTACAATCCTTCGACTTTGCTCAAGATAAACTCTGTAGTGAAACTTAGCATTTCTACCGTAGGCCGCGATTCGCATCGTACAGTATCGCGCAGGCATGAAATGCCGGAGTGAGTAAAGAAAACGCGAACCGAAGGTAGAAATGCAGAGGGAGAAGTAAGGGGTAAGAAGTAAGGATTTTGAAATGGTGTGCAGTGCACCCCCTACCGATGAGATTTCCCGCGTGTGCAAAATAAATTTTGCACACGCTACCAGTTCTACCTGTTCGAAACCATGTAGGGTGTGCAACTTGTTGCACACGCGGAATCTATTCATTAACAAATACATTATTGACACTCTCCTGCATTTTTTTCAAATCTACTTTTCCATAATATCCTGATTCAAAATATTTATGATATGTTGACCAGGGCCACTCAACAACATCCTTAACCAATCCATGTTTAACAGGATTATAATGAATATAATCAATGTGACTCTGCAAGTCTGGCTCATTTCTTATCTGATGCTACCAGAATCTTTTTTGCCATATGCCGCGATGACGGTGCTTTAATCTTGAATTGCTTTGGGTAGATTCATCTCCTCCTTCTTTTAAATAATGTATAGTAAAATCCCTTTTAATTAACGACCATCTTATCGAAAAATCTGCGTCACCTTCGGGCAACTTCCATACACAATGTAAATGCTCCGGTAAAAGACACAACGCTACAGTTGTGAAATGTCGTTTCGATCGTACCTTCTCAAATGCATGACGCAGACACTTTCTGGCAATTTCATCTGTAAAAATCTTGCGTCTTTTATAGCAGACAACTGTAAAAAAATAATATCCTCCACAAAATTTCGCTCGTCTATAATGTGACATAGAAACATCATAATTATTTTTCCCGCGTGTGCAAAATAAATTTTGCACACCCTACCTGTTTTGTGTGGATTAACAGGAAACGATTGAAGTTTTTCATGTTGTTTTGAAGTTTAAATATGCGAATTGGCCGTAGTATTTTCTCGCGGCCGCGTCGTATGCCTTCGCGGCATCAATTTCGTTTTTGAAGATACCGAGGAAGATTTTTTTGCCGTTTGCCTGAATTCTTGCGGTCCATTTGTTTTCTCTTTTAAAGAAAGAAACTCCTTTATATTTTGATGAGTGGTTTCCCCTTTGCTTTCTCTTGTTCCATGAGTTCTGTGCGTTTGATGCGAGTCTTAGGTTTGCTTTTCTGTTGTCTAATCCGTTATGATTGATATGGTCTATGAATTGGCCGGGGCGTGCGTTCATAATCACCCGGTGCATCCGTACAGTCGTTTGCCTGCGGTAGCCGATTGTAACATATCTTGCTGCATAGTCGCTTCGAGGGGACCTTACAACGTACCATTTGTGTTTTGAGAGGCGGGGGTAGTCTTCGGGATCTACGATAGCGTATTTTCCCTGTGTAAGTGGTATTCTTCTGAAAGGGTAGCCGTAGCGGAGGCGACGATATAAGAGCAAAGCGAAAACGAAGATTCGCTCAATCAAAACGGGAATTGAAAATGTGATTTTAATAATTAGCCGCCCCCGCCACCTTATGGGGAGGCAGGGCGTGCGCCGCACACCCTGCCCAATGTCAACCAACCCCCCAAATCATCAAATTTTAGACAGCATGTAACTCAATGATCCCCGGCGTTTGTCTTAAGAAATTGAATTTTGAACCTTTCATATTGTTTCGCCTGCCCCGGTGTGTCTTATGCCGGGGTATTTCTTATTTTTTTCTCACCGAGGGGCAAAAAAACATGTCCCTCTATAAATGCACGAATGTGCGCATTTGATTGAAAAATCGGCGATTTTTTCGATGCGGAATTTTCGTAACTTGTTTATGTAGGGGGAGTAAAAATTTTTTTATTTTTCCCGTTTTTACCTTTTAGGTATGTGCGCTTTTGATTGAAATTTCGCGAAATTCTTACCTATTTTAACGCAATTCTCGATACCATGTTCTCGATTTGTGTGTGGAAATTTGTTGACGGAATTGAGGCTTTGGTATATTTTGTGTGTACAATCGTGGGAAGTGCACAACCGGGAATTTTCTTACAAACGCGGCCTGAGAACCGGCGACCGGCGACGGGTAACTGAAATTGTACTGCTCAAAGTAATTTGAAAATGGAGGTACTGTTATGAATGCGAGTTTATTTAGGAAAGTAAGAGTAAAGCGGTGTTCCGGCTATTCCGGCCTTATGATTCTGATGGTAGCTGTTTCGGTACTGATTGGTTGTTTAATTTGGATCAATATGGTGAGTAGTCCGTTCGCTCCGTTTCATGGAACGGTAAAAGACCGGTATTCCGATCCTAATGCTTATCCATGGCAGGAGGGGCATTTATTTATTCGCGGTGCGCTTGATGGTTATGATATGGGCGGGAGGCGTCCTCCTTTTCCGATTCAGCCTCAGTTTACAAATCTTCTTAACTACAGTGCCGAGGTGTACTCAGGCGATAACAAATACGGCCGGATAGAAATGGAGGTCTGCGATGATGGCGACGTGCGGGCGTCGTGGAGCGGAGAATTTGAACTTATGGGCAAGCGCTATCAGGCGGTTAAGCCCAGAATCCCGGCAAGGAAGGAGATGAATATGTTCTTCGGTAATTATGCTCCTTTGAAGGTATATGAGGATGAAAACGGCAGGGATCCGTCGAAGCTTTATGTGATTACGGATGGTGTGTTTGAATTGAAGGACCCTGCCTCCAAGGACGGCATTGCCTCCGACAGCATTAAGGATATGGCTTTTATTACCTGCTGGATTGACAGGGATTTGAAGGCCGCCGGCAGGTTGTCTATACCCTCATTCGAAGGTCAGGGAATGCTCATATTTCAGTGGGGTCCGGTGGCTCCCGTTGAAAAGTAGCCGGTTGCCTGGAATTTCAACCGCGGACGTAAGCTTTTGCCCCGTCGGCAGGTTCGTCTGCGACGAGTTCATAATAGCCGTCCGGTTCAACAGGCGAATCAGCGGGCTCCCATTTGCCCTTTACTTTCTTGTAGCACTTTCGCCGATACTTGAAACGCTTTACGATGGTGTCAATTTCCTTCAGAAGATTTTTTTTGTCATACCATATGGAACCGCACTCGCCGCACCCCCAGAACGGCCCATCATCGTCTTTAACGTAACTCACCTTTCCCGAACATCCCGAAACAGGACACCAATAGGTGATTTCCTTCTTTTCACGCGGCGGCCTGCCGGTCTGTGGATTATAGAACGTGCTGAAGTGACAGTTGCCACAGTCAAAGATGATGAAGTCCATCCCCTTGGCCCTGGATTCTTTGATAAACTTCATTTGTTCACTGGTGGGTGTAAAGTCCCTGCCGCACTCTGAGCATTTGACTTTCATTGCCATTTTCCTTCCTCGATGCGAACCGGCATTTCAAATATCAGGGTAATAAACTATGTATCTTATTCTTAACTACAATAGTATATCGTTTCTACCGCCGGCAGTCAAGGCGTGCAAAGCGGAAATGGCCGGGAGGGAAAAGCCGCCAGTGAGTGGATCCCCCAGCGGGTGAGAAAAGCGTTCGACGGTAACCACCGTAACAAATGGGAAACAAATCTTCGGTGATACGGTTCATAATAATTAACTGAGCCCTTGTCAGGCGACTATTGAGTTTAGGGACATCCTCAGACCCTTCGGGCTTTCCGCCTGGTGACTCCTTTCGGCGGAGGCTGCCACCCGGACAGTGCACCAGGATGGGCCTTTACTTTATCAAACCGGCATAAATTTGTGATTAAATAAAAAAAAGTTGTTTTTTTTTGTATGGATTTGCCGTCTTTGTCAATGATTTTATTGGACATATAAAACCTGAGTGGTTGCGGGTGCCGGATTTAGCTATATGTTGTGCCCGAATGGAGGACGCGGCCTGTTATATAGTAGCTTGTGTTATAGGGCGTTGTTTTGTGTGGGAAGTGTGTTGCTAAAGAAAAAAAGTTCAGCCTGTCGATAGTGGTTAGGTTGGGGACGCAGCTTTAATGGAAATTTTGAAGGATGTCATTATGAGTAAAAGGGAGTTGATCGATTGCATCTGTGAGATTAACAAGGGCGCCAAGCCGGAATTTCTTGCCACCTTTACCGAAGATGAGCTGAACACCTATCTTGAGCATCTGATGGAACTGGATGTGGAAGCGTTGGTCGTAAGCTGCTGAGAGTTTTTAAGGGGGGGAATCGACTTTAAGCAGCCTGTGATTTTGAGGTGGGCGGCCTGTTTTGAAGCACCAGCTAAGATTGGCCGAGTAATGTATCCGGAGTGGAGTAGTTCATATCAAATGTGCCGTGAGGGCGGCTGTTGAGGTTTTGTGAGAGGGGATCGGTTTACTTGTAATCGTCGAGCTGCGGTGCGACGAGCGTTCTGCTTAGGGGGGTGAGTCCTCCCGGGCCCATGGTGTTATTTTGCTGATCATTTCGTTTTGAGGTTTTTTGCTGAGACGAGTCGCCGGGTTTTGTGGTGTCCTGCGTGTCTGAGGAGGAGGGATTGAATGGTATGGGTGTCGGGATCTGCTCGGTCGATACGAACTGAGGTACCTGGATGATGCTGTTTAGCTTGAACTGCAGAATTACGGGGACGGAACCGTTGGGGACGTAAAATGCGAAGTCGATCCATTTTTCCCTTTCGTTATCCTTGTAATCCTGGCGTGTGACTTTTATCAGGTCGCTTAATCTTATAAGCTGTAGCCTGTCCTCGGCCATCATGTATCCGAGTGGGTAAATGTTTTGTCCGTTTCCAGCGAATGGATTTTGGAGGGCTGTTTGAGGTTTGCAAATTAGCCTTAACTGCGAAGGCGTGAATTTACCCGCTTCCGCCAAGGCACTTTTCTTTAATCCGACTCGGACGAGCATGAGGCTGTAGCCGGTTTGTGGGGAGATGGGGTTTCCCTGGGAATCTTTTAAGTCTTGTGGTGCGTGCCATGCGGCGTTTTTCCTGGGTACGGTTATCGCCTCTTCCCTTGTGATAGGCAGTACGTCATTTGCGATTGCGTGTCGATTGAGGAAGAGCTGGTCGAGGTAATCAGGGTGTATTGTCGCGAAACTTCTTTTCCCACTGAGGCTGCCGCTGCTTATAGTGCTGAACAATCCCGGAGCGAGGGCATCGGCATTGAATGCGACTTTGTTTGGGCGCCATGCGTCGGGGTAGTTTCGGTCAAATCTCTCGTATGGATATTTGTTTGGTAAAGGCGCCATGGCGGCGGCGGTAACCAGGAAGCTGGATAGTACAAGGCCGGAGAGGCTTCCGCAGACGGCGCGTCCGACGCGTTCCGGCCACAGTCCCAAGTTTACCTCCCGACGCGTGAGGAACTGGGCGAGTGTCTGGAGGAGGGCGAACGAGAAAAGGAACAGCAGCATGAATACGAGTGTCTGCATCCACGGGGGCGGAATGAATTTGAAACTGGAATCGCGGCCGCCGATTAAGAGTTTTGCCAGGACCTCGAAGAAGTTGAAAGCGATGATACAGGCACAAATAGTGACGATAAAAGTGGCAAAAGACCTGACGAATGTGCCTTTAAAATACTGAAAGGCAGCACAGCCCAAGACTATTAAAACTATAGCTATGGTTACCATAACAATATCCCCATCCTTTCTTAAAGTTCGAGACGACGGTCAAGTCGCGCGCGATATCGAGGTTATTTTGCCTTTTGTTTTGTCGGGGGAGAAAGCACCCTAATCATTTCATTTATTGAAGTTATTCCACTAACGACTTTTCTCAGCGCCTGCTCCTGTAGATAGAGCATTTTAGTAGCTCTAAATTGTGAGCCGATTTCCGAGAGCGATTTTGATTGTATTATTGTTTTTCTCAACTGGTCTGTTATGGAGATAATTTCAAATATTCCGGTCCTTCCGACATAGCCTGTTCCCTGGCACTGGTCGCAAGTCATTTCTTTGCCTCTTTTTCCAATTATGACTTTTCCCGTTCTGTACAGGGCCTTTACCTTGTCGGCCGGTATGTTGAATTTTCTAAAAAGGTCTTTGTTGGGTGCATAAGCCTGCTTGCATTCCTCGCAGAGCTTTCTAATCAGTCGCTGGTTACAAATACCGAGCAGTGTCTTTGCCGCAATATTTTTATCACCGACCAATTTCAACCATTTACCGACCGCCTTTACAACGCTGTCAGCGGTTAGGGTGGTGTACATAATTTTTCCGTCTTTTGCGGCCAAGCAGATTGTTCTTGCGGTTTCGACATCCTGGCAGTCTGCGACGCCAACGATATCAGGGCCCATTCTTACAATTTCCTGGAGTTTTGTAGCGTATGATGATGTTGCGGAGTCGCTGAGTTTGAAGACGTTTTGAGTGATATTGGGCAGTTCTGCAGTAGGGCGTTTTTCAAGAGTGTTTATACTGTTAATGAAGGCATCATGATTTCTCAAGAGTGCGTAAAAAGTAGTAGTTACTCCTGATTTTTGTGTTCCAGTAACAATAAAGACGCCCTGTTTGATTTCCCGCAAAGTATTTATCTGTTCGAGCTGTTCGGGCATCAATCCGATGTCTGCGATCCTTGAGACAGACTTCTGTACTATTTGTTTTAGTCTAACCTGCTCACCTGCAGTAGAACCGGCGGTTGTAATTTCCCATTCGGTATCCTTTTTTCCCCTTCGGACTTTGAAGATTCCCTTCTGTGGTTTTCTCTTTTCCCTGGTGTCCAAATCAGCGAGGTTCTTTAGGAAGTTAATAGAATAATCCATTTGTCCCCTTGCAATGTCAGGCTGTTTCAAAGCCGCTCCGTCCACGTAGTAAGTAACACTGTAGTTTTGTGAAGCGGGCGAAAAAATGATGTCGCTTGCCCTTCTCCATGTAGCGTCGATCAACATCTCGTAAGCCGCTTTATATCCGAAGAATTCGGGTGTTTGGGCCTGAGGCAAATGGATTTCGTTGTTGTTTGCAGTTACAAAGAGAAATCCTTTCATCTGTTCGCTCTCTTTTTGTTTTCCCTCGAAGAGGCTTTTTATGTGTTCAGCGGTCAGTACGCGTTGGTAATCCATGACCCTTGAATTTCTATGCTTAACATAAACAAGAGAAGCAGTTGCAACAGCTATGGCATAGATGACGGCACCGATGAAGAAAACAGGAATAAAAAGGAATATTATTGCCGCGGAAGCTCCGGTTGCGAGAATTACGGCGGTCCACGTGACTTCCTTTGTCCCCACCGTCTTTGCATCATCATAGACCCAGCCAACGACAGGGAGCCAGAGGAAGAACAACAGGAGAAAGACGAGGAATTTAATTATGGATATATAGCCTGTGTATTCGGCGGAACTTAGAAGTAAATCCGGCATAAAATACCCCAATAATTTAAACGGCGTAACCGAAGGTTTTT
>JABAHP010002726.1_pt2 | contig 15606 bp, 10 predicted proteins | sample 7062081 | NCBI WGS metagenome assembly JABAHP01 (sample SAMN14534357, study PRJNA622989) | marine sediment metagenome | biome: marine biome [ENVO:00000428]; feature: marine pelagic biome [ENVO:01000023]; material: deep marine sediment [ENVO:00002113] | place: India: Gulf of Kutch | collected...
TATTGTACAGATAGCCTCGGAGTGCGCTCCGGTGGCCAAGGTTGGCGGACTTGCCGATGTGGTCTTCGGACTGAGCCGGGAGCTTGAGATCCGCGGGAATGATGTAGAGATCATTCTGCCCAAGTACGACTGCATGCGTTACGACCACATCTGGGGACTTCAGCCAACGTTCAACGACCTATGGGTTCCTTTTTATGGGGAGCATGTACACTGTACGGTCTGGTTCGGCTTTGTGCACGGGAGAAAGTGCTTCTTCATTGATCCGCACAATGACCGGAACTTCTTCAACCGTGGTATTTATTACGGACATAACGATGACCCCGAGCGGTTCGCGTTCTTTTGCCGCGCGGCGCTTGAGTTCATGCGGCAGACAGGCAAACATCCCGATGTTATCCACTGCCATGACTGGCAGACCGGACTCGTTCCTGTGCTTCTGTACGAAATATACCAGCACCAGGGCATGACACATCCGCGCGTGTGTTACACGCTCCATAACGTCAAACATCAGGGAACGACCGGAGAAAAGGTCCTCTGGGCCGCGGGGCTTGGACGTCCGGAGCACTTCTTCCATTATGACCGGCTTCGTGACAATCATAATCCGTATGCCCTGAACCTTATGAAGGGCGGAATCGTGTACTCGAACTTTGTGACCACGGTCTCACCCCATTACGCGTTCGAGATACAGACCTCCGGCCAGGGGTTCGGTCTCGGACACACGCTCTGGGTACACCGAGGCAAACTGGGCGGGGTTCTCAACGGTGTGGACTACAGCGTCTGGAATCCCGAGATCGACCGTCACATACCGTTCAGCTATTCGCCGGACGCCCTGGACGGAAAATACCAGGACAAGGAGGCTCTTCGGGACCGGCTCCTGCTGAGCAAGGACTACATGCCCCTCGTGTCATATGTGGGGAGGCTCGACCAGCAGAAGGGGGTACACCTTATCCGTCATGCCATATTTTACGCCCTTGCTCATGGATGCCAGTTCGTGCTTCTGGGATCGAGCCCGGAGCGGGCCATTAATGACCAGTTCTGGTACCTGAAGCATCAGCTCAACGACAATCCCCATTGCCATCTTGAGATAGGCTATGACGAGGAACTGGCGCACCTGATCTATGCCGGGTCCGATATGATGATCGTGCCCAGCCTGTTCGAGCCCTGCGGCCTTACCCAGATGATAGCCCTGCGGTACGGGACCGTCCCGGTGGTGAGAAACACCGGGGGACTGAGCGACACGGTGTTCGATGCGGACTACTCTCATAGGCCGTACCATGAACGTAACGGCTATGTTTTCGATAATCCCGACTACGGCGGGATCGAAAGCGCTCTGCACCGGGCCATAGGCATGTGGTACAGTTACCCGGACTATTTCCGTGAACTCGTCCAGAACGGCATGCGTTACGATTTTTCCTGGAACCATCCCGGTCAGCACTACCTGAACATCTACGAAAATATCAGGGACAGGTAGAGGTTCATTTTTTAATTCTCAGAGGGCCCCTGCTTCCAGATCAGGGTGCCCTCTGAGATGAAAGTGTTTATTGTGAACTACTTCCTCTTACCTTTGTTCTCCAGGACCCTTACAGCGTCATACCCTTCTATTAACTGGCCGTCATAGGTCTCACCTGTGAGCCCTGCCTCAATATCGTCAGGGGCTATCCCTGCGTCCTGCGTNNCAGTGTCCCCGTCGTAGTCAACATCTTCAAGCGCATACTGCTCAGGGTACGTCCCAAGAGGACCGAAAAGGACTGTGTCTGGATTGACTTCCGTTGCATCAAAGTCGTCTGTCGACAATATGGCGACAGGTATTACGCCCCTGTTGTTGATGTTAATGGAGTTTGGATCGCTGCCGGGCTTGATGTCGATAATCACATCAATGACATATGGACACCTGGCGAATGTCGCGCCTTCGTGGTGTCGCTTTGTGGCATCAAAGGTGGTAACCTTATACCCTGTATCTGTTGCGGAAATCATTTTAATGGGATTGTTGTACTCTCCTGCAACGAGAACATTGCCCTCAATGCCTGTGAAATCGCTTGCCGGGAACTTGTCTATGCGGTTCGCATTAAATGAGCTTACAAAAAAAGCGCCCCCTGAATTGCCGAATTCGCAAATTTTATCGGGAATGACATGTACGGTCTCAGCGCCAGCGATTCCGGAGGCTACTATATATATCTTCCCTTCAGGACTTATGGCATATACCCTTCCCTGATGTTCGGCAGCGGTCCATACATAACCGCCATACGGACCGAATCCTTCAGGGACGACCTCCGGATTTTCATTCTGCGTTTTTACATTCGCAAGGAACGTTACAGTACCGGAAGAGTCTACTGTATATATGTGGCCGGACGGGAGAGTCGCTATCATTTTGTTCCCGAATGTGCCGACCCTGTCAAAGGTTATCCCGGAGTGGTCATGGGAGTAAACCGGTACTTTGGCGAAGAGGGTTACCTGGGAGCCGTCAGGGGTTATCTCGTATATATCGGACCCCTGTATGACATATACGTAGTCCCTGGGGAACCCTGCGAGGCCGGGTGATATATCTATATACCTTTCAACATATCCGCCTCTCGTAGGGAATGAAGGTGCGAAAACCTTCTTGTTGCCGTTACTGTCCACTTCGAAAAGGGATGGCTGGCCCCATCCAGCATAGTAAGTGCTATACAGCAGTCTCTCGTTTGTCGCGACTATCCCGATCGGTGAATAAGCATATGTGAAAGCCGACGGACTTGCCGCCAATACACTTCCGCACATCAGCGCGGAAAAGACGATACAGACCATTACAAGTTTGAGTGTCTTCATACGTTACCTCCTTGCTGCGTTTTTTTCTCTTCCCATGAAGAGAGAGTAAAGATACTCCTCAGTTTTGTGTTGTGTCCTGATTAATGTTTAATATTCTTTTACTTCTTCCCGCCTCCTTTTGAGGTCACCCTTATGGTGTCGCTGCCCTCGAAGGGAGTGCCGTCGGTGAGCCAGCCTGACACTAACAGCTCAACATTGCTTCCAGCTTCAACTCCAACAAGATCCTCTCTGTAGAAATGAGCAACAAGGACTCCATCTTCGATGGAAGTCCGTACAACAGGGGCCCCCGCGCATTCGATTGTGTCAGCGTCAATGTCCTCCGCGGTGTAGCCGTCCAGCAATGAGATGTAGGCAGTGAAGACACCTCTGGCGTTGAGGTTCAGCGTGTCCGGGTCAATATCTACAGTTGCCTCGATCGCAGTTGTTTGAAAGATAAGGTCGTCAATAGCGAAGAAGTCCATATGGGATAATGTTGTAAAGGTCATCCTCACTATTATCCTTTCATCTGTAACAACGCCCCACCACTCTCCGGAATTCCAGCTTTCACCGGTCTTGGAAATATAAAAACTGCCAATCAGCTCATCGTTTATGTCATACGCTTTAGCTAGTATGGGAGCGCCATTGTCAATAAAATACGCTCCTACAAAACTTGTGCCGGAACTGAAAATTACCTGTAATTCGCTGACAGAGTATCTGTCCCATGGGATACCCACACCGATAGGATAGGAAACAGGGTTGGAGCCTGAAAGCGAACCGTTGCCATATCGTGCGGTGGGATAATATCGGCTGACGCCATAGTAGTTACAGCAGACTGGTGAGGCGCTGAACAGGATACCTTCATCAGCATAGATGTCAGTAACCAAGGTCCCGTTACTCAGTTCATCAAAGTTCAGATATGTGCTTTGATGTCCTGAAATAGCTGAGTTAAAACCCTGCAGGTCTTCGTCATATGTCCAGAAATAATAACCTGAGTCAGATGCCTCCAGTTTTTCTGCTCCAGCGGTTGATACCCCATACAAAGTGATGAACATCACCGTACATAACACTATCCATACATTTTTCCATTTTCTCCTGTTCATTTCTCCTTACCTCCTTTTTCGCCTGTTCATTAAAATAATCAGCTCAGTTTCCTGTCATTTCCAGTTTCACTTTGAAATAATCCTGATAGTACTGGTGTCCTTCAGGGGTAAACTGGCTGCGCATTCACTCCAAAGATATAACAAGAAGTGTGCCAGAATAGTTGCAAAAAATAATAACAGGGCAACTCCATTGTAGATGTTTGCGATATTTAACGAAAAAATATTTCGTAGAAAAGTTCTGTCTTTGGTTGATGATTTAAAGGAAAAGTAAAACAGCAAAAAATGTGTTATTTAACGCACATGGTGGCAAATTAAAACTACTAAAAGTGGTGATATGGCGCAGATTTGTCAGTTCTGCTTTGATGTGCATGATTTAAGGTGTTGCGTTCTACGTTAGCAACAAAGTACTACTTACGGTTTACTCACCAGAACGATCCCCTGTCCCGGGCTCAGCTCGTAATCGAAAGGGGTCGCTATGAAGTCCATCCGTCCGCCGGGGGATACGTCTGTCAGGGGCGCGCGGGACTGTATGAACGAATACAGGTCGTCCGCATGGAAATGCTGCCTGTGATGAACGTCCTTGTTGATGATGATAAGTGCTTCCTCGTTTGTCCGGCATGAGCCTTTCCAGATCAGAAGCACTTTTGGATTTCCCGCGTCAATAAGCGAGGTCGGGCACTCTTCAAGGAAAACGCCATAGCTTCCTTTAACGCTGTTTATCTCCTGTATGAATCCCGTCAGGTCAATGTCCGTTTCCTCCCAGTCCTCCGGGCGGCTCTTGACCACATGGAGCCTCTTTCTGAACCCGTACTCGAACCCCATGGGGATCATTATCCCGGCAGAGAAGAAGGCGGAAAAAAGGTATCTCTGCCTGAGGTGATCAACATTGCCATCATTCTCCGCCGCCAGACGGAGCGTATCGTGCGTTTCGGGGAAGCTGATGGACGGGGCAGCCTCCCTGGTCAGATTGTATTGCTCCATGAGCCAGGGCTTNNCTTTGAACTGTTGAAAATATAATCGAATCCGGCCGAGGAGGTTTTCCGGGTTTGCTCCGGGCTGCATCCGAGGGTTTCGGCCGCAAAGACAATACCCTTGTGCTTTGAGCGAACATCCTTGATGAGGCGTTTCCAGAACCGTCCCGGCACCTGATAGGCCGCGTCGCACCTGAATCCCCGGAACCCAAGGTCAATGTAGTGCTCTATGACCCTGTGAAAAAATTCGTACAGCCCTTCCTTGTCCCTGCTGTTTTCGTGGTCGAAACGGGCGAGGTCGCCCCATACTACTTTTTTCCCGTTCTCCCATGCCCACGGATTGACGACCTTTTTGCCTTTCCACTCGAACCATTCCGGGTGCTCCGTGATGATGTCTGAGTCCACGGCACAGTGATTGACCACCAGGTCCACCATTACTTCCAGGCCGAGCTTTTGTGCCTGTGCAATGGTGCTTTTGAGCTGATCATCAGGGTCAAGAGTACTGTCAGCCGAGAGCAGCAGGGGATTCAGGGAGAAATAATCTTTGATGCTGTACAGACTGCCGGAAAAGCCCGGGTACTGGACGGGATTTACGAATATCCAGTTGAAACCCATCTGCGCGGCACGCTCCAGATGCGGTTGCCATCCGGTAAAGGGCCCAGCCAGCAGCGGGAATATGTTGTAGATGAACATTTTTCGGGTTTTTTTCATTATTTCATTATACTCCGTTGGTTTTGGGTGTCCAGTAGGTGTCTGAGCAGGCAGAGGTTTCTGACGAGGCACATGAGCCAGTGGTTGGTGCGTTCGGCGTTAGCGGTATCCCCCCAGTGAGAGAAAAAAGCCTCTGCCGCCGGGTCGAGCGGCAGGCGCTCTCCGCAGGGGTGTATCTCCAGGCTCAGGGAAAGGGCCGATGCATGTGTGGCAACACGCAGTATCTGCGCGAGCCCGTCCGGGCCGTAGAGCGGGGGGAGGGGAGACTCCCTGAATGGAACGGGTATTGTCTCGAAAAAGCTCAGGTGGTCCGAGAGCCCGAATGAGCTTTTATCATAAAGAGGATGGGCGTCATGCAGATGAAAATGAAGGGGCTTTTCAAGCTTTGCGAGTGCTTCGATAGTATGAAGCACTTCAGGTAATGCTGACTGGACCGCTCCTTCGACATCCTCCAGCAGTTCGGGAAGGTGGTCGTCCCGGGGGGAAAGCGAACATATATTTATTTCTGGATGACGTTGCGCGAAGCGCCCCCTAATGTAATACAGGCCCAGATGGCCGATGTCGATACACGCGCTCAGATGATCGGTGTCCTTCAGTCGCTGAAAAAGTTCACCGTACAGTTCCGGACTCAGTCCCACCGCATATTCGATAAAGAGCATCGGGATGTGCTCTGCCTTTGTTCTTGCAAGAAGGGAATTCAGTATGAACGCGGCATCGACATACCCGTCTGTGTTCCGGGTAGCTTCTTCCTGGTCGTGTACGACAAACGCTTCCACGCGCCCGGAGAAGCGGGCTGCCATCTGTGCTATCCGGGCACGCCATGCCTCCGAGGTTATATCAACATCCCGGGACAGGTGGACCACCGGCCTGAGCCCTGTACGGGGAGCAAAGGTCAGAANNGTCAGAAGATGCTCAAGCGCTTCAGCGGAGGCGGCATACATTTCCGCCCCCAGTCCTTCGTCCTCAAAGCGTTTCCGGGCAAATGAGAGCAGGGCATCGTCGCCTTCAAAACGTTTCTGGAACAGTGCATATAAGGAGGGGGATTGCTTCATGAACGAAGCCCCTGCTGCGGGCGGCTCTGAAGAAGCCATATTTCATTGTTCGCAATGGCCCCTTCTATGTCCTGCGCCGCACCAAATTCCTTTTCCACGAACACTCCGGTTTCCATGAGACGGACGGCCAGCTCATGCAACGTTTTCTTTTCAGTGGTCAAGGGGACCTTTGAGTAGTCAGCTACCTCTGACCTGAGCCCACCATTATCAGAGGGATGAAGGGACTTCGATATGTTCGCGTAGGCGAGTATCCGGCTTTCCCCGGTCTTCCTGTTCACAAGGACACGGTAGGGCGTGCCCCGCTCTGCGCGCGACGCCAGTGCTTCACCGAGCCCTGTAACCAGCTCTACGTAAAATTCATTTATGTTATGCGTAACGGGGTTCGCGGTATGGAGAAAGAAAGAATACTCGGGATCAAGTGTCTCCTGCAAGAGGACAGCCATATATGCCCTGTTGGCTGGAATCCCGGCCCTGTTACGTGCCCGCACCGCCCGGTCGCTCCAGAGTGAGCTCCACACAGAACGTACGGCATCGTCTAGCTGCCCCTGTACCGCATTTGCCACTGATTCATAAAGCCCGGCTCCGGCAAAGCCTGGAAGGTCTTCGATGTTCGAGCTGGAGCGGACCATGAGACCGGTTGCCGGGCTGAAGGCGTTCAGGATACTTTTCAGTATTTCCCTGTCTATTTGTGCCCGGGCGAGGATAGCCCTTATGGAATGGACCTCATGCGGGTTCAGCGGTTTTTGTCCGTCTCCTATGATATCCCTTACCATCCCCGCCTCGCCCGTGTCTTCGAGAGCTTTTGTGTAGGCGGAGAAAGGCAGGACCATGGATTTCGGTGTGTGGAACAGAAGCCCGGCTGCTTTTGCTTCCTCCGACATTTCGGTAAGCCTGCGCATGCCCCAGGCTTTGGAGCCGCAGGTTTCGGGTGTTGACTCATTCAGGGACAAAAGCATTTTTTCCGTAGCGAGATTTATCTCAGGGACCTGAATGCCGGTAAGCCCTTCAACATGAATCTTCATGCTCGTTTCATCGGTTGAGGGAGAGATGCTTGCTCCATCCTCCCCTGCTTCGAACTGAATGAGCTTTCCTTCATGCTTTCTTATGGATTCAAATACTCTGCGGTCTTCGCACATGGCGAACACCAGACCATGCTGTCGTGCCCGCACGCCAAGATGGGACAGGTGGGGGAGGGGATGTCCAAGGATAATGCCGGCGGCATTGCGTGGTATGTCTTCCTCCCCATCGGCTCTTGCCGCCATAATGATTGCGGGCCCCTCGCCTTGAGGCTCAAAGGCATCGAGCTTTTCCGCGAAGACCAGTTTCCCGGAAACCTGTCCGGCTGCAAGCGTATCCCAGGGGGGAAGTTCCGCAAGCGTCCTGATCTTTCCAAGCATTGCTTCAAGGAAGCGGGAGAGCTGGAACACAATATCGCCGCGTAAGGCCCCTTCGGTGAAAAAACGTATGTCCTGTCCGTTGATTCCCAGAGCGTGGCCAAGCTGTTCCACCCGCGGGGGGAATATCCGCAGGATGAGGTCGGTATATCCGGCCGAGAACCGCAGTGCCCGGTCGATGGCCGCCTTGAGCCTAAGCAGGTCATTCCGGTCCTTGTGGTCGAATGATGTTGAGAGGCTTTTGATCTCAAGGAGGTTTGAGCGGCATTCTTCTGGGGCCAGTCCGATATGAATAATATTTCTCAGCCCGAGTTCCGTAATGGCGAGGGCATCGTCCCATGATAGTCTGTGAGGCTTGATCGCACCGAAATCGTTGGTTATCCGGCTGAGAAGCACGAAAGCGTAATCTTCCAGCATCTGATCGGCAGCCTTAAACCTCTGAAGGATATGGGGCTCCGCGATAGCGCTTTTCTCGTTCAGTATATCCCTGAGTGCCGTAAGTGAGGTGAATGTTTTCACGGCCCAAGAGGTATCCCCTGTTCTTCTCTCCTTTAATGAGAGAAAAGCTTTTATCTCGGCGGATGATTTGCTCAATTCTCGCTCGGCAAGGTCCCTGAGGCGTTCATCTAGCGTCGTTACATTAAAAAATTCCTTAAGTTCCTGATGAAAGGTCCTGAACTCTTCCACGAAGGATGGAGGATACTGGTCCTCGGACTCCAGAATGCGCTTCAGAAGGGCTTCAGAGGTCCGGAGGTCTTCCGGTCCGGCGCATCGGTGGAGTTTGTTCTGGAGGGTATGCTTTATTTCGGCCTTTAATTGCTTGGGTATGTCATTACGATGGGCGATATCCCGTATCCGGGTAAGAGGCTCTTTTCTGATGAAATGCTCCTCGAAGGACGGAAGCCAGAGATACAGGTTACGCATGATAAAGGCGTTGTTGGGCGTGGTGAGTTCGTGGAGCTTCTGCGCGATCGTACGGGATGTCTCGGCATGGCGGTTCGGTCGGAAATGTCTTCCGTCCTCAATACATGAAATTTTCCCGCTGCCAAGAAAACGCAGATAAATGGCGATGTATGCGAGATTGCCCGGTGTGGGTTCGAAACGCTTCCGGGTGATCACCTCCAGGACCGTTTCGAGTTTCTGTCTCCAGCTCTGTGCTTTATTGTTGCCTTCCATGAGAGCAGCGAAAACATAGGGTTGCTCAGTGTCCGCTGCAGAGGGCTGGGCCTCAATGGAACTCCGGGAATGCTGCTGAATGAAACGGAACAGCCTGTCTCGCGCTGATATGAGCAACTCTGGTGGTGAAGGCCATTGTTCAAGGATGATGGCGCCCTCGAACTCCCGCTCGATAAGCCGGGACAGCATTCCCTCGATACCCGCAGGGTCATGGGACGACGGGCCGGTAAAAACGGTCAGGTGTGTATCAGCGTCTCCATAATTCTCATGTAAATGGACGTGCCGTATCGGCACATGAGGGGCAAGGAGGTCCATATATCTGAGATAATTGTTCCGTGTTTCATCATGAAGGTTTGCGTGTCCGATGTCCAGGCACATGCCGAGATGGCCTGTTGGAGTGTCCCCGCACTTCTCCAGCGAACTGAAAAGTTCATTTATCTCGAAAGGAGAGGTCAGGGGAGTGTTCTCCAGTGTCAGCGAAATGTCCTCACGCGAGGTGAACTCAAGAATCGGGGCTACTGTCTCCAGAAAACCCTCCGGTCCGAAATCACCGTGGTAATGAAGGTTTACCAGGACAGCTCCTATATCCCGGGCAAAAAGGATGTCCTCACGTATTGCTTCGTGGAATCCCGGTGCAAAAGGGCTTTCCTGCCACCGGGAATGAACCGCAAGAGTAATGCCCATGCCCATTGCCGTATGGCGAATATAGCGCCTGAGTCCGAGGTCTATGTCCTTTGGCAGCCATCCCTCTCCGGTCTCTTTCTTGTCCGGGAACCATTCGAAGGCCGTGAAGCCCCCGGCCACCGCGAACTCAAAAGGCTCCAGCGGGGAACGTGCGCTGAAAGCGGTCTGACTTCCGATTAAAATCCCTGATGCCACTTATACGCCTGCCTGAGGCCGTGTCTGAACGAGAAGCAATTTGTTATTGACCACTATTCCCTCGATGTCCTGGGGGAAATCCATGATACGCTCTATCTCAGTACCGAGTTCCCCCAGCCGAAGGAGCAACAGCTTCCGGGCTCCGGGGTCCCAGAGAATATCCATTTCCGTATAATCCAGTCTGACGTGTCTGGGGGATTCATAGAGATAGCTTTCATAAAGCCCTGCGCCCGCGAATCCTGGAAGGTCCTCGCCGTTCGAGGATGAGCGGAATATGAGGCCGCCTCCACTATGCAGGGCGACGCTTTTGCTCGGATAGAATGCCATTTCATATTCCGGGACGGCCTTTTTACAGGCGAACGACATGGCCCGGCCCGGATGGTTGCCAACGAGGGTTTCCCCCAGACCGGGAACAAGCTCGCCGTACACAACGTCTGCGTTCCCGTTTCTGGGGTCCACGGTATGAAGGACGAACGCGTAGTCAGGGTCGGGTGCCTCCTGTATGATGACCGCCATCTTAAGGTCCTGATGGGGAATGCCGAGGGCCTGCCTGCTCCGGAAGGCCCTCGGGGTCCACTTCGACGCCCATACGGCCTTTATGCGCTCCCATCCGGTATGCCAGTCGTCCGGGGGGCGGAGCCCCGAGTCCTCCATCTCCTTTGACAGTTTATCCGTAAAACCCTGTGGTGCGTTGAGCTTCATAACAGCCTGCACAATGTCTTTCAGGCTTTCCTGCTCGGGATTTGATATAAGGGAGAAATATTCTTCCCTGATGTCAGCATTTGCCGGCGCGTCAAGCACTTTCTCGAACGTGCCGAACGGCAGGGAGACCGAGACGGGCATCTCTATCCAGTCCGGTAATCTGCCTCTGAGCGATGCAAGATTAAAGGCCTTCGCCCCGACAGTATCAAGTGCATATTTATCCTGCCCGATCACGATATCCCCGGATTCCGATACGGAAGGAATCTGATATTTCCTGGCGCCCTCGAATGTTACAGCCCCCCCGGCAACTGCTCCTTCCTCTATGATCACATCCCCTGCCGTGGTGACGGACAGACCCACCGGTTTCCCTTCGCGGGCTATAAGACGCTCAATATGTTTGGGGTCATGACAGGTAGCGAACAGGATTCGGTTGTTGCGTGCCCTGACGGCCACATGCGACACAATGTCGGTGGTGTCCGGGGTGATCACGGCCCGTACCCCCGGAGGAGGCTCTTCGTCTCCGTGTACTTTATGCGCTATCACGATCAGCGGGCCCTGTTCCTTCTTTTGTTCAGAAAGGTTCTCCAGCGTATCCACGACGACCACCCGTCCCTGTGCGCGGGCGTTGCTGATGACCTGCCAGGGGCCAAGCTCTGCGATCTCCCTGAGCGAAGGCGTTATTCTCCTGATAAGCAGCGAGACAACGAAGGACGGACGTCCGCGGACCACCTCTTCGGTGAACAGGTTAATGCTCCACGGTTCAGCATTTATGGCCTTCCCCAGGCGGTTCGCAATATCCTGAAATGTTGAATAGAAAAGGTCACCTTCAGCGGAGACGGCGCGGCTTAACCGCTCCAGTACGGCCCATCTGTGGAGCGCCCCCTCTTTAAAGGTTAGATCAGAGAAAGACTCCAGTTTGCTCCACCAAGAGCGTGAGAATGCAAAGTCCTCATCATCCGAGGAAAGCGCGGCATTCTCAGCGGCGAAGCCTGCAAGACCGATGGATTCCTTCCCGTCGGACGCTTTATCGGAACTCCGTTCAATGAGCATGCGAAAGAATTCCTCAAGGGCGAGATCAAGATATAACAGGTCTCTGATAAATCCGGCATCCTGCTCTTTACTGATAATACGATTGATGATTCCACGTGCGTGAACTGCTGCATCTGCCAGAGGAGCTATAGGCGCTTGAGGATTTCCTCGCTGCTCCTGAAGAAAGCTGAGCAGTTCGTCAAGCTCACTGCCCGCTCTGCCCGTGACGGAACGGGCGGCGCTTTCGAGGTCGGTCGCCGAATGGACGGATCTCAGGATGCCTTGGAATTCGTTGAAATCGTGTATGAGAGCATCTTTCAGGTGAGGGACAAAATCAGGTTCTGATACGATCGGTCGCTCGAAACCTTTGAGCCGTTCGCTGGTCACTCCGTTCTTTTTGAGTGTTGAGTAGAACGTATTGAGGTTCCCGTCACTCTTGAGGAAATCAAGGTAGGCCTCGCAGATAACTACGTCGTCGGGCGTGGTGTTGTTGTGGAGTTTCTGATGCCATTCCTCCATGAAGTGACCGGAAACCTCCTTGATCTTATGCCGGTGCATGATGTTCAGTATCTCGTCCCTGATGCGCTGTCCTTCGCCACCCTTTCCGATGCAGGTGAACATCAGGCGAAGGATCACGCGTGCTTCGGGATGCTCAGCCCATGCCCCGGCCATTCGAAGGGACAGGCGGTCCTGGGCATGACTGAGCTCGCGTGGCTTGGTATTGTAGTTTCTCTGCCAGGTAAGCTGCCTGAGTGCCGAAAACCTGAGCCAGACGAACAGGAGTGCCAGCGCCTCCCGGCTTCCCCCGGCGTCATCCAGCAGGTCATGACAGAGGTTGAAACGGTGCATGAGCGTCCAGGAGTTTTTGCCGGTCTCTGCCTGGACTATCTCGTTGAATATGTAGGAGGTCAGTTCACTTTCCTCAGGCTCCAGAATCGTTATGGAAAAATCACGTCCACGGTTCTTGACCCACTTCCCTGTGCCCGGTTCAAAAAGAACAAAGCCCAGTCCCCCAGGAGCTGCGTCCCTTGAGAAGGAGAGGGTGAGCGAATTCATTCCCCTGTCGTAGTTGAATACCGTTCGCACGGCGTGGTTGTCAAAGGATTCGGTCCCTTCCGGCCATTGGGTGTTGCCAGGGGCCTTCCACTGACCGCGTCGCCCTTCGGTGATTCCCCAGTGAAGCATGAGAGGAGCGGGGTGGTTGCAGGCCAGCACAATGGAAATGGTATCGTCCTTTTCAAAGACAGCAGATGAAAGGGACGACCCTTCCCCCAGGTCGAAGGATTGTTCCTCAAGTACGGTCATCCCCACAGTAAGTTCCCTGATAGTGGAATCAGTAGAGGGTCGTTCTGAAACTGGCAGTTCAATGATGTAATTTTTCCCTCTGTTGTTGTCCCATCGGTCATGGGCGGGGTAGTACAGGACGAAACAAAGGTGGCTGAACCCGGCATCGGCGTTCAGCTCAATAACGGTTTCCTCACCTGTCTCCAGCGGCGTGTCTGCCGTGGCTTTGTGCAGGGCGCTTCCTTCCGGTAACGCTTCTTCCGGCGGCGCATGCCAGCTTCCTCCTTTTTTCCGGCAAAGTCCCCAGTGGAGCAGGGCGGGCTTGTCGCTGTGATGGGAGAGTGTTATCCGTATGTTCCCGTTTTTCAGGATANNGGACAGAAGCTTCTTTGAAAGTGGCAGAAGTGCTCATGCTCTGATTCTACCATGAAGTACCTGTGACAGCATCAGAGTTTTCAGGGGAAAAAAGCGGGGCGACCCAACAATGGGTCCCCCCGCTTTGAATGTTCCGTTTGACTATTTCTCTTTTCTGTTCTTTTTGTTTTTCTGCTTTTTTGTTTCACCGTGTTTTTTAGAGTCAACACTCTTTTCACTCTTTGACGACGACTTCACTTTGAAGTCAACTGAACCTTCCTGCGCTTCTCCATTCTGAATTGAGGCTTTTAACGTGATCTCGTTTTTTCCGTTCTTCAGATATGTCGCCAGTTGCTCGAATTTGAATTTGACCATGTAGTCTGTTTTCCCGTCCTTATCATGGTCACCGGGCTTGGGGCTGCTGACGGAAACGATGGGAGCATTCAGTGTAGTATCGTTTACGCTTATGATCCGGGCCGATTCGACTTTATTGTCCTGTCCGGCTGGTTCTATATGAACGGTCACGGAATGTCTTTTAGAAGAGAGATTCAGCACGGGAGGATTAATGTGTAGTTCAATCTCTCCGGCAATTTCAGGAACCATGAGGGTGAATTCACTCAGGCTTGATACGGTTACGGCAAATGCGTTCTGTGCCGTATCGCAGCCGGGGCTTGATCCGCATGGCCCGGCTATGGTTAAGCCGTCCTTGGTCACTCTTAGGTCTGTTTCGTTCAGTGATGTTCCGTCCACTATTCCATTGTTGTCTGAGTCGTCCCATCGGAAGGTCAGCGTAACGGGCACGTTGAATGTCTGTCCATCGGGATTGATGGTTACTCCATATACTGCGGTTCCCGGCCCGAGGTCGGTAGTGAGTTCGTAGTTAGTCCCTATTCCGGTTATGGACATGGATGTGGGATTGTCCAAGGCTCCTGAGGGGATGCTCATGGTGATGCTGCCGTCCTGTGTGGTAAGTATGCCACCCCATGGTTCGACGTTCATTGAGACCGTTTTGGCCGTATCACAGGAGTCTGTCGGGTCTGCGGGGCAAATATCGCATACATCGCCCACACCGTCGGCGTCCGAGTCCAACTGGTCCGGATTAGTATTCGATGGACAATTATCTTCTGTCACAGTACAGGTGCCATCCCCGGTATAATAGGTGACATAGTTCCAGAGCGCTTCCCCACCTCCGTCGGCGTGCCCGAAATGGCCGAACAGGACCGCATTCTCTGATGTGCTTTGATCGCTTACGCCGGCAAGAACTTTCACCCCATCCACATATGCTTCAGCAACTTTTCCATTGGGGCCGGTCAAAACCAGTTTGTATATGTGGAAGCCATCGGTCGTGTCCATTGGATAGAATTTGTTCGCATAAAAGAGTCTGACACCGTTTTGTTCAATGAGAAGCGTTTCTGTGACCCACCCCGGATGAATCGATATGCCGAGCCAGTCAGCATTAATGTTATGTACTCTGGCCTCGACTGTTTTCGGACCTGGTGTAAAGAGAGAGGCATCCGGCATCTTATAGTTCAACAGCCATAACTCATCCGGGGGCACAACGAGAACTGGATTGCCCTGCGGGTCGTTAACGTGACAGCTGGTACATACGCCGCCGGGTGGATTGGCCCATGTTACATGGCTGTGGACATATCCTTCGGATGTGGCTGTTTCATCGAGCACCTGTATCAGTGACGAAGATGATTTCACCCATGACGGCGAGCTTGCATGGGGTAGCGTGTCCGCATTATATTTGCTGGTGCAGTCGTTTTCAGGGCAAATAGCATTTCCAGATGATGGATAAGCTCTGACGAATGCCCAGTAAGCTTCCGAGGTACTGCTTACATGGGCGAAATGTCCGAATTTGACTGACTTGTCAGTTGTAGTCTCCGATGCTGTTCCTGTCAGTACATGTGTCCCGTCAATATGGATCATGATACTTGTACCTGTAATGTTCATGCTGTAAAGGTGAAACCCGTCAGTGGTATCCATAAGATAGGTTTCTCCTGAGTAGAGGAGATGTACCCCAGTATCGTTAATGACAAGTGTTTCTGTGTATGTGCCATCGCTTATACCCAGTCCGAGACCGTTCTGGCTCAGGTTATGAACACTGGCCTCGATCGTTGTTCCTTGTGAGTTGGACAGATCTGTAACCGGGGTATCATAGCTCAGCAGCCAG
>JABAHP010008229.1_pt2 | contig 15593 bp, 19 predicted proteins | sample 7062081 | NCBI WGS metagenome assembly JABAHP01 (sample SAMN14534357, study PRJNA622989) | marine sediment metagenome | biome: marine biome [ENVO:00000428]; feature: marine pelagic biome [ENVO:01000023]; material: deep marine sediment [ENVO:00002113] | place: India: Gulf of Kutch | collected...
ATTGTCCCCAACGCCTTACCGAAAATGATAAAGCCGGGCACGGAGTCTTTGTCTTTTTTAGCGGCCTGTTTGAAACGATGAGGTTCGTAAAATTTGGGCCATGTTTGTTGTAAAATTCGATCCTGCTGGTAGGTAGTATGTCCCGTCGCTATAGCGATTAAGTCGGGAAATTCGTTTTTCTTTGCTTCATATTCATCATTGAGCCATTTGGTTGTTTTCTCCTGCCAGCAGGAACTATCGAGACAGCGATCCCGCTTCTTTAACTCTTTTGGGTCAAGGTTGTCGTCAAATAGACCCGGCTGGCAGCTTGTTCTTTTCTGACATTTAACACAGCCGGCTTTTACAATATCGAACGGAGCTTTTGCGATAAGCTGCATTTCCTTTGAGATATCCTTATCAAGCTCACTGATAGATGGTATGTCATTGCTTAGATAATACTCGAGAAATTCGTTTTGCATCTTCTCGGGCAATCTTGCAATAAGTTGTAGATGTCCTGCAGTCCAGTTGGAAACCATTGAATCTACAGCCAACGCCTCTTTCCATTCCTTAGATAGTTTTGTCCCGAGAGCCTCTCGCTGTTTGATCCATTTTATCGATTTACCCATTTTCGAGGCGGCGGCCTCTGCATCGCCTTTGTATTTCTCCAGAAGAGTCACCACCGCCTTGCCCTGTTCGAGGGGTGTCAGATCTTCTCTGGCATAGTTTTCAGTGAAGGTTATCTCAAACGCCTGCTCATCGCTAATTTCGCCGTGATTGATTGCAGGGATTAAAGACTTATCTGCTTTGATTGAGGCCCTCAGTCTGCGTTCGCCAGCCAGAAGTTCAAATCTTTTCTTTTGCTCGGGATGAATCCTGACATGGACGGGAACAATTACCCCCTGGGCCCGGATGCTATCTGCCAATTCAACAAAGGCAGAATCCTTCTCGTTAATTATTCGCGGATTGTCCCCGGAAGGTATTATGTCCGTGATCGGCAGCTCTTCGAGCTGACCACACTTTTGATTTGTTTTTTCTTCGTTCACTGTTTTACCCCTTTCTTGATAAAAGCCCTGCCTGCCTCGCCGGTCTCCTTACCAGGCAACCGTGCCGCTCGGCAGGCAGGGTGACCTCGCTGAATAATTTAGGTTGCCGTTTTGTCGCTATGATCCAGTAAAGCTTGAGCACCTATTGCAACCAATGTTATGACCGCTATGGCTATGATTTTTACACAATATCCCCACATACTTTGTTCCGGAGTGGGTAGTTGTGTACCCATAATGGCTCCCAACCCGATTCCTCCGATTGTTACTTTTTTACTTCCGCTGCTTTTGTTCATAATATACCTGCTTTCACAATTGTGAGTTTTGATTATTAATTCCCAGGCAAATACCTCAATATTTCCGGTGCGTACCTTTTGAGTATTTCTCGCACCATCGATTCTTTAATTCTTACCCTTAAACCCAGCGAATAGCCTAAATTGATGTCGTTAAGTTCGTTGGGATCCATCGCTAATTGCTCGAGCTCTATCATTGCATTTACAGCCTGGACCGGCAATTCGTTTGCTCTCTCGCCCAGAGCACCCTTGATAAATCCAATCTGCATCGGAGCAATCTCAAGATAGTTTTTTGCGATTTGACGGGTAGTCTCCAGGTCCCTCAATTCCCGTTCTGATTGCTCAAGAAGCATCGAACAGCCGGAAACTACCAACATTGTCATAATTAGCCAAATCAACGTCTTTTTCATTTTTGTCTCCTTTCAAAAAATGGTTACTTTGATACACCCAACGCCGCTTTTTGACGGCGTCTACGTTTTTCGAATTCTGATTGATCCAGTGGATGGTGTTTTTGTTTGCTGAGTTTGATTTTGGCAGATAGTTTTTTGCTCTGTTTTGTCGGACCGACTTCTTTGCCCTCTTTACGTGCCTGATTTAAGGTCTTAACGATATAGCCCGGTTCGAGCCTGAACTTGCCACCGGTTTCTCTGGCGTGCTGCTCTTTTGCCAGGCCGTTTTTGATTACCTCTTCAATGCTCGATCTGGGTGTGTGCTGATCGTAGACTATCGAGTTTGCTACCTCTGTGTCGACACCTCTACATATTAGCAATGAAAAGGCTGCGTGTTGTTCTGCCTCTTTTGAAGATAAATCTTTTTGAGAAGATTTCTTATTATTATCTGTAATATTAAATGTAGTATTATCTTTATTATTATGGTTGGCATTTTTGCCTATAGGGTCTTGACTTTTTTGCTTAGACCTATAGGCGTTTTTGCCTATAGGGTCTTGGCGTTTTTGCCTATAGGTATTGTCGTTTTTGCCTATAGGGGTTGGTACTCTTACTGACAGCCAAAGTTTTCGCTTGTTACCATCCTTTTTGTCGACCTCTGCCTGTAGATACCCCTGTTCAATGAGTTGTGCTATCCAACGGCTTATTGTTCCCTTGTCTTTGCCGTAAAGCGATGCAAAGTAGCTGTTAGAAGCCCAGCAAAATCCTTTTTCGTTGCATAGTGCTGTGATCTCTCCAAAAAGCAGTTTTGCACTCGCCGGAAGTGTCGAATCGTATCTTACATTTGCCGGTATAACCGCGTAATAGGATTTTTTGTCTTCTTTTTTCATGTCTTAGAAAACAACAATGGTTGGTTCGTTTGAACTGTTGTCTTTCTCCTTCCGGCCGGGGCGTATTCCATGGTATTGACAATCTTCTTTTCCACCTTTTCCCGGACCTGCTCTATGCCTGCCCTGATTTTCGCAGGGTGTTTCCTGGGTTTCGGGATGTCGCCTTTTGGTACCGGCCGCCAGCCTGCAGTTCCGCGTTCATCGCCAACCACGGCCCATATATGATAGGTTTTGGATTTGCCGTGCCATATTCCCCTGTGAGGTCCGATATCCCGGACAAGGCAGTGCTTATGAATTAAATCGTGGACTCTCCCGGTGATGTAGCTGATCTCCCATTTACGCCTTTCTCGTCGTGGTTTCTGTTTTTCTTTCTGGATAAGATATTCGAGGATGCGGTTGTTATGAGTGGGGCCGATGTCGAGGATCGCCTTAAAAATATCCTGTGTTACCGGGCTCTCTTTGAGTTTTTCCAATGCGATCTTACTGGTTTCCTGTACCGCCATTTTTTTATCAGTTCCAGTTATACATCCGAATAAATCTCGACCAGTATTGTTCCTTTTCACGCTGATTTACACCTAAAGCCTGCAGGTGCAGCAGGTGGTCTTCCAGATCGAGGGGACCTAAACGAGTTAATCGAAGCGGAGGCAGCTTCCAGGATAGGTGTGTTTTGCGTAACAATAAATCGTACTTATTGACTTGCATTGCGGCCTCCCTGCCTTTATGGGGGGACACTCCCTTAAATAAAACGATTGCAGCCGCTCTCTTCGATCCAGTACTTCGGACAGAGTGCTATCAAAAGGATCCACACCAAAGTACAAAGAACCCAAAATAGCAGTACGGCTGTTTTTACTATGATTTTTGTTATGAGTTTCATTTTTCTTCCACGTAAAACCTTGCGAGGGCCATCAGGATTTGTGCCAATTTTTGGGCCTTGGTCTCTACCTCAGAGGTATCGCCTTTAGATTCGACTTCGACCTCGTCGCCCACGTCTTTGATTGTGATTGTTATTTCAGCCATTATTTTCTCCCTGTTTAAGTTTAATAAATAGCGGGGACAGGATTCGAACCTGTAACCTCCGGGTTATGAACCCGATGAGCTGCCTGATTGCTCTACCCCGCATTGATTTTCAATAGAATGGAGCTGCTAATTTAAATTAACAGCTCCGATTCCGGAGGAGGGTGATGACAAAGCAAAGAAGCTTTATCTTCATCTTCAAGAGGGCCGGACAATGGAGAAGAGGAGAGGGGGCCCGGCCCTTTAGATTGTAGGTGCAAACGGTTGTGTGAGTGGTCTTACGTGATTACCCGCCAGCACCTGAGGAGTTGATTGGCAGATTAAATATTGTATAATGTGGCTATGGCCGAGCCGTTTAACTATTACTATTGTCTTCCCAGTTTATCTGGGGGTCAAGAGGTCGCTGGTTCAAGTCCAGTCGCCCCGAGTGACCTCGCTCTTTCGAGTAAGTTACTCGAAACTGCCGAGTAATAGGTTAGTGTGGTCTTAATATCTGCGTGACCCGCTAAGGCTTGTGTATCTTGGGGCGGCAGATTATTAGACCAACGAGTGATGGCTGTTCTCCGCAAATCGTGGAAGCAGCCATCACTTATTTCTGCGGTTCTTAAAATCTTCTGAAACGGTTTGGAAAAGTTCTCGTCCGGGTTGAGCATCATCCGCTCCGTCATTTCCCCCTGCCGCCTTAACCGCTGCAACCACCAATACCTTTGTTCGGTCAACATCAGATAAGGATAACCCGGTGGCAGCTCTGCAAGGATTTGGGAGTAGAGGTTCGCAAGTTCGTCGGTTAAGGGGACACGCCGGACTTCGTAAGATTTCGGAGTCCAGGGCCACGTCTCAGATGTATTCTTTTTGGCCTGAACCGATATATAGTCCTCTTCAAAATTCACATCTTTTACAGTGAGATTGAGGATTTCGCCTTTGCGAAGCCCCGCCGTGTTTGCCGTCATTATCCTTGCCTGCCACATATCGTTAGGGGCACTTGCAAGCATGTCACGCAGTTCGGCCTCACTGTAAACTCTGATTTCATACTTGGGACTTTTCGGAAGTTTCAGGCCGTCGAACGGATCACCTTCCCTGTACCCTCGTCGCCACGCCCACCGAAAGACGGGCCTCACCGTCTTTATGTAAGACCTTATACTGTTTACTTCGAGGTCTTTGGAGTATAAATATTCAACAAAGTCCTCTGCATCACTATAAGCAAACTCTGATATATCCATATCTCCTGTCGCCTCAATTAACAGCCTCCATGCCCTTTGACGGTGGTATCGCGTGGCCCACTTCAACCTGCGATTCTTGGCTAAATGCTCTCCGATGAGAACGCTTAAATTAACTGGCCGGTGTATCATAATCAACTCCTTTCACGGTCCGGCCATAGCCGAACCGGAATTATAAGGTTATGAGCATCGCCAGTCAAGCCTTCGCCACATTTATTATTTACTTGTCCAGGCCGCCGTACAACGGCCAAAAAGAGCTATGACCCATCCGGTACCATTGCCGGATTTGCGTTCGACGGTTCTACGGCGGCTGTGGGGCTTCCCTGCCCCTCAGAGAAGTCAGACAGAATATTTTTTTGTTGACAAACCAGCACGCCGCCTCTATATAAAATCCTGCCCGCTACGAAATCACGGGCAAGCGTCAAGAGCGCTTCCGTCTGAGTCCTGAACCCACAGGCCGCCAGACGGACCATAAAATCTGCTTTCAGGGAGGAAACACACTCGGCACGCAAAACCGCTTCTTTTGCGTCCGGCACGTTTGTTTGGGGATTTTCGTTCACTTCTTTGCCCCTTTGCACATAATCCACATACTCACAAAAAAGTACGATAAGTGTACAGTTAATATCGGCAAAGGGTCAAGGATAAAATGAACATATAAGGAACATTTTATGAACAAATTTTATTGAAATTTCCCTAATTGACTATAAACACAACAGTTATGAAAATGCGAAATTATGAAGAAAAGTGGAAAAATGACGAAAAAAATTAAAACAGGTTGGCTTGTTCCAATTGAATTAAAGGAATCATTTGTTAATTTCTGTGCTGAAAAAGGCAATGTTGCTCAAGAAGATTGCGCTGGTGCTTTGCTCATTTGGCAATATCTTCCTGCTCAAATAAGAGAGCAAGCACGGCTGGAAGCAAAAGGCGTACAGTCTGTTGATAAGAAATTTTGGAAACAATTTTCTCTTGGTCTCGAATTGGGTATACAAGCCCAGCTAAGTATCCAGCAGCAACAGCAGGGGAAAAAATAAGAAACTTAGATTGTTCAGAATTTTCTTTGATTATTTGAGGAAGTTCGCATGTGTTATCCATAACAACCCCATTTTACTGAGTGTTAAATCGGCCCGGCGGTTTCCGGACTCGCCCTGTTTTTCTCACCGGGTCGAATTATTAATATTTTATCGGGGATTCCCCCATAGTCAAGTATAAAAAAAACAGAAATCGGACGTTGGGTGACATAAGTATAGTCTTTTCATATAATTAAATGGGGTTAAAATTATTTTGAAAGGAGGTTGAGAGATGAACCAAAAGCTAATTGTTGTTGGCCTTGTTTGCGGGGCTTTGGGTTTTGTTGTTGGCTTCGCTGGTGGGGCTATCCTGAACCGTCCTGCTCGTAAAAATTACGAAGCCAAAATCGCTGATATTCATAACGAATCAGCACAATTTAAAAATGAAATAAAAACTCTCCAACAACACATAAGAAAGCTAACTGTTGAACTCAAAAAAAGAGAAACTATTGTTCTGCGAGAAAAGCAAAAACTTGCTCAGATCTATGATAATCTCCATGATTACAAACATGGAACAAATGATGTCAAAATAAAGTATATAAGGTCTTTTTCAATAAGGGGTAATGAAATAACTATACAAATGCAAAATAACACATCTGAAAACGTTGGGCCTAATGCTCGGTTGTTATTTCTGAACAAAGAAGGTCTTATTACAAATGATTACCGACTGTGGTGGATTATATCAACTATTGCACCTGGCGAAACGCGAATAGAAAAAGGGAAGATTAATTTCAGATTTGGTGAACCCGCTTATTATACAATTGAGTTTGAACCTTATTCAGGAAAGGATTAGAAAACAAAACATTAAAAACAAAAAAACGATATCTTAGGTCCAAACTCGACAGCGACCATTATTAATTTTACCAGCTTACTGTTGTCCTCTTTGCCGGCTTCAAATCACCGCCTTTATGATCGATGCTGGCCCCGCTGTAGAAACTGACAGGACCCGTCGCCTGGCTCATATCGAACGTGCCGCCGTGCTGTTTATAAGAAGTGGCAGCACTCCCGATCGTCTTGGCTCCATCGCCTTTGGCCGTTATCGTGCCACCCCACTGCTCGTAATCCTTCAGTGAGAATTTGCCATACAAGTTGGCCTTTCCCGCATAAATAAGCCATTTATCTATATCGACCGTTGTACCGGTGCTAACGTTTTGACAATAGGTAATAGTACCGCCGTGCTGCTCGACGTCGCCTATCTTGCTGTCCCATGTAATCGTACTGGCGAAACAGTCCAGATCACACGATGCGGACGACGGGCCAATGCAATCTTTGCCGACGTTTATAATCGCTGCAGTCGCCTCACCTGTAGTCGTCAGCTTCGTAAAGTACGTATCACGAGCGATTGTCAATGTCCCGCCGCCGGTCACGCGGATATCATCCCAGTTGGCATTGGCCGCCTCGCTGCTTATATGCAGCAGTCCGGAAGTGCTGTTGAAAATCAGTTCGGGGATATTGGGCGTAGTCGAGCCGCATTCTATGTAAAAGGTCCCGTTCGATTCGATTATCATATCGTATGTGTCGGCGATGCTTACCTGCAGAGGTGTTCTGGCAGTGATCGTATCGTCCGTTTCGAAGGTCTCGGCCACGTAAGTTGCCTTGATATGAATATAATTGTCCGTGCCGTCATTGGCCGCCGCCTGGACGCGAAATTCTCCGTTATAACTGACCGTCCCGCCGATCGTCGAGTAATCGCCCACGGCAAGCAGGGCCCCGCTGTGCCGGATTCGCACTATGCCGCCGCCCTGGTCCTGGGCCGCCTTTGCCAAAAGGCTGCGTGTTTTAAGGCCGTAGATATGGCCCTCGTAATTTGCAGATACAAAGAAGCCGTTCAGGTCCAAAGCTGATTGGTCCAGGTTGTCGGTGATGCACCAGTGCCCGCCCGCCGTATGCGGATACGAGCTGTTGCTGTATGTGCTCGGGACACGATCTGCTAATTCGGTTAAAAAGACCTTGTCCGTTCCCGTTACCGGTTTTGCCACTGCTGAGCCACTCGCATCCACCCAGTTACTGTTTGAGCCGCCGCCTGTGTCGTCATAGTTCCAGTCGCCGTCAGATGCGGCCGTGCCCTGACCTCTTAAAGTATACGCTCCGCCACGCCAGTATTTATCAGCCATAATTACACCTCGATATAATTGGTTCGGTCCTGTTCGAATACCGAATCATCGAACCCGTCTAAATTTATTTGCCACGCCATACCAACATTACTGCCTGTAGTTACATCAACAGAAGTTTGAACATATCTATCCACACCGCCACCGCCTGGATAATCCGATGGCCCGTCAAAATTAAAAAGAGCCTTGTCCGGCCAGTCCTCAGCCGGTACTATTCTGAACTTGCATTTCAAGTTCCAGTCCGTAGGCAGATCACCGGCCCCATCATGCTCCCACTCACAGGACATGGGTATCTGGCCTATGTAAGCCCGATACCATTTATTATCCAACGCAGGAGGCTTGAAGGAAAAGACTCCCGGCACGCCGATAGAGCAGGGAACGTCGGCACCATAAGCACTCGCCAGAATATCAAAAATCAAAGTGCCCACGCTCGTGGCCGGAAAGCAAATGCCGGCGGCTTTGGTCACCGTAACTTCTACCCAGGCCTTCTCCGTCTGATAGTTAATTGACACCGAACCTTTAGGCGAATAATGAGCACTCGGTGCCGGATCGTAACGTACCAGGCCCACGTAGCCCACATCGCCGTAAAAGCTTGCAGTAGCGGTAACATTGGTTTCAGCTTCACATTCGGCAATACCCGCATCATAAGCCGCAAGTGCCGTAGAAAACTCGCCATCCTGGGCACTTGAAATGTAACTTTGTTCTGAGACCGTATTTTCCTGCCTCAATAAAGTCAGCTGCTCCAGGGCCGCTTTGATGTCGTTTACCAGGTCCGCTTTAATCTCGAAGACCGGAAATTCCTTCAATTCGCTCGTTTCCGGGTCCTGCCACCATTCGGTAGCGAGCGGATCGTGCCGGGCCTTTAATCTGCTCTCTATAGAATTCTTTCGGGTCCTGTAAGAGTCGCGAAAGACCTGCTCTATGCTTTTGCCGCTTACCGGCAGCCGGTCTTCCGGTATAAAATACTGCTTGTAGTCCGGGTCCATGTTGTCGTAATTTTCGCGGGTAATTATCAGGGCCTTTAACCTGTAATTGTAATGATAGCCGTCCAGCTCCCCGGTATAGTTTTCAATTTCATCATAACCGGGGGGCGGGCCCAAATCACCCGGCCACATCATCGATACTTTTTCCCCGTCAATATCGATTATCTTGCCGAGACGGGCCTTCTGGCCCACGTCCCTGTCATCGTCCCAGCACATCGTATGCCGCCAGACCCTTCGCCAGCATCCGCTCGGCAACGGATATCTTTTCATCGCCGTTATATTATGGCCGGCATTAGGATCCGATTTGTGCATAGTCATCCAGTAATAATGCTTTTGATAAAGCCACCACGGATCTTCCGGGAAACCACCCTTTCCCCTGTCATCCCAATACCAGTCATAATGCCCTATATCCTTTAGGACCTTTTCGAAGGCAGAGCTGTTACAGTTAAAAAGATAGGAAGCGAACTGTACGTATATCGGGTCACCGGAAATATAATCAGGCTGATGCCTCGGCTTCGCCCAGTAATCAGCTCCACCCGGTTCTCCCGGTGCCTCCGATGCCTGGGCATTCATCAGGTCCTGGATACAACGCCACCAGTACAAATTATGATATACGATTTCACCCTTATCATAATTCTGGCCGACAGTGAAAGAGCCTCTATAAGTCTGGGCGTAATTTTCTATATTGGGGCAGCCGCCATCGTGGTCAGGGTCCAGGTTCTGTCCCCAAGTCGACCAGTAGTTGAAAGTCTGTTTCCACTCGGTATCCACAGCACGCAGGTAACCGTAGTTTTTCTCGATACAATGAAGTGCCCTGTCCTGAAAGGCCCGATTGTATTTAGGATCTTTATAACTGGGACCGATTTGCGAACTGCCTACAGGCTCACCCGATTTGTAAACATACTCTGAAACCTTCTCCTGCTCATCGTGGTGTACCCACCATGTATGATTCGGTACAATCCCTACGTAACCATTTTGATATGTACGCTCCATTACAGGCCTTATGTCCTGTGTGATTTGATTACGCCTTTGCTCTACAGGGCTATGACGGGCCTCGTCTATCCCTGCCTGTTTTATGTGAGGTATCTGCTCGAACGGGTCCGTATGTGTCGGCAATTCCCGCCATGCCTCCCAGTAGCCGTACATCCAGCCTGGACCATCGGGCGGGGCCTTGTAACCGTGCTGGCTTACTATCCAGCGTGCGTCCGCTCCAATATCCGGCCTGCCGGCGTTTTTGTTGAAGTGGGCGTACTTATTCGGATCGACGGACAGAAGCCAGTAATTTTTGTTCAACTGTCCGCCTATGATCGGCGGCTGGCCATCGAGCTTGTCGCCCGGCGTATCATCTGCGAAAAATACGAAAATGTCCACCTCGTCGGTCCCCGGCCCCCACCTGTACTTGACGATAGGTGAACCGTAATGATAATCGGTGCCCGGGTTCCATCCCTTCCAGTTGTGAATATTATATTCGACATATTCGAAATTGCTTGCATCTCCCACCCATTTACCATAAAGGATAGTGGTATCTAAATTGCCGGCACAGGGATTCTCAAGCAGCCAAATATGTCTTCTGATGGCTTCGAAGTGTTCGGAAGATGGCTCCTCTCCGGAAGCCAAAGGCCAAATATCGGGATCGTAAAGCTCAACGGTAGACACTGCACAATCTCCCTACTATGCCGTTCTCATCTTCCTGCAGCCAGTACAAAGACGCCTTCTTTGATGTTCCGGTCCCTTCCTCTATTTTCACTGCCGTTTCCAGGATCCACCACTGGCGGTCCGTCCACCTGCTGTCCTTGTACTTGACGACCTCGACGATGTCGTTTACCTGAAACCACGGGGCCGACGCCAGAAGGTCCCCGCTATATCCGAAGACCCAGGCCTTCTTATACGTCGACTCCTCCCAGTGCGATACGACCGTGGGGGGTAATGCAGAACTGGATGCGTGCTCGAACTTGCATATATAAATACGAACAACGTTGCCTACCGTGTACTTTACCTTGTCGCCGACATAATAAACACCGTGCGTCGCCGACCACTGATCGACCGTGTACCGAAGCAATTCAATCTCGTAATAGTCCTGGGCCGTGACAGGTGGGCTTGCTGCAGGGTCCGCCCGCCGAAGTGTCGATACTATCCTTGCATAAATCTTGTTTGTCCCTCCGCCGCCGGGATGGTTTCTCTTGCGAAGATCATTCTTATCGACATGACGTTCGGTATGCCGAACGCTCCTTTCGACCCGTCTTTTGTCCTCACCTGATAGTACGTATTTATCTACCATTTTAACCTTAAATATTTAGTGTGGAAAATGCCCGTTTTTTATGTACTTCAAATTTCAAAAAACAGGTTTCCGGCAACGGCGGGTCCTGTATAACAGAGTCTTTTAATTTTTTACCGCTGCCATCCAGAAGATGCGGCTGCGAAACATTCTGTCCGTTCTCATCCTGGATCGGCGAATATTTCGGGCTGCCGTCCGGATTTGTCTCGCCGGTCCTTTCCCTGTATCCCTCATCCCGGATCCTTTTTTTCCAGCCGAAAACTTGTGTTTGAGTGGATCCACCGCTGTCTTTGGTCTTTACTTCGTCGTAACGAACACGAAATTCGTACCTGACCTTATAATATGTTAATGTTCCCGCTATCATCTGATCGGCTTCGAACATAGTGCACATCACGTGGCCTGCATCGAAACCAAGGAATGTATCGCTATTAACTGCGTTTTTGTAATCGGCCGCCACCAGTCTGTCAAATGTCTGCTCGTTGCGTGTATATCTAATTATCATATCTGAATAAGGTTTGGTGATGGGCGGATCGAACGATTCACCAGCAGAATTCGTTATGGGAATTCCTTCTGTGTCCGTATCTATTTGCTCATTTGAGTCCGCAAATGTAATTGACACTTCCGGTGGTTGTAAGAGAGGACTGATAGGTAATTGAGTTATAATATCCAGCTCGCAGTCATATTTAACTATCACGCGAAAATGAAACGGTCCTATCGTATCGACATTTTTACTTTTAACAAAAAGCCAGGGACTATATGGATGAATTTGCCATATCAAAGGAACTTTCGTTGTGCCGTCATTGGCGATACGAGCCAAAAGGGGTCTGGCTGATGGATTATCAGCTTTATCGAACTCTACATCGAAAGCACATTCCGTAATCAATGCAACTCTCGGCATTTGATTTAAACCCATCACCGCCTCTTCTTTTACAACCTGATTTTCCCAGTCTGCTGTTACTTTTGTTACCGCCATGATTTTCCTAACTAAAATTTGCCACCTGTAATTGTGCTCCACCGCGGCTTTGCCTAAGGTCTATGCTGTCAAGTTTCTTCAGTATTTTTTCAAGAATTTTGTCCCTTCGGTTGGCATTCTTCGAAATGATTTTGTCAATGTTTGAGGGGCCTGACCTGATATAACCTGGTCTTTTTAATATATTACGGTGATTTAATGATTTTAGCTGTTCTTTAATTTGATTGGTTTCTTTCTCCGGTGCTGTTTTAAGTGTCTCCCTGATAGATTTGGCAAGGTTGATTAAACGTTCCCGCTGACCTATACCGCGGTTCGTATTTTTTGCCGTCTGCTTTGCCCAGTCGTATTTTGCCCCGGGCGCTGCCGTCAGAAGTCTTGCCTCTCTGGCCCGGAGCTGTTGGATGAGACTGCCGAATGCCGTCTGGGGTTCTTCTTTTTTCGGTGGCGGGGCCTCTCCTGGTTCGGGGGGCGCTTTGTATCTTTTACCGGCCAGTTCCCTGAGCCTTTTTTCATTTTCTGCAAATGCCTTTTCGACATCCTTTGCAAATCCCGGCATGATATTTTTGATTTTATCCAGTGCCTCTTTATTGATTGCCTTTATCTCCTCGCCGACCTTGCCCCATGACTTAGTGACCAGCGCCGGATATTTCTCTTCGAATACACCCCGTTCCGTTACTAAAGCCGTTTTTCTTGTTGCGTATTCGCGAGCCCGCCGTTCGATTTCTTCCCGATATTTTTCTTTTATAGCCTCCTGATAAGTCGGCCCATGGAGAGGAATCAGGCCACCTCGTGGTGTAGTCGGGAATTTAACTCTTCCTTCACTTATCGCTTTGCGTTCTCTTTCTTCAATATCGGCAATGATTTCCGGTAAAATTTCTTTGTAAGTTTTGCGATAATATCTCCATTGTGCGAAGGCACGCCTGGGAGCCTGTATAAGAATATTAGCAAAATCATTTGCGACCTTTTTGACTAATACCAGCAAGGATCTTCCGAAAGCCTTAAATATTACCAACCCCGAATCCAGGGTTTTGCGAAAACCCTCTTTCCAGTCAGCCTTCATAAAATCTATATATGCCTTGAAGATGTCTTTTATTAGTGTAACGTAGGAATGTACCCTCTCAGCAAAGTAAGAAATTTTGTCCTGGTTTTCGTTCGCCCACCTTGTTATAGCCTTCGCCGTCTTTGTTATATCTGCCAGAAACCGCCTTCCGAACGCCTCGGCCGCATCGCCTATCGCGTTTTTCATCTGCTTTAACGAGCCCGCCGCGTGGTCTGTCTTTGACTTTGCAACGTCCCACCCCTTGGCGATGTTTTTCTGCAGGATGATTTGCCTTTCCTCCTCTGATTGTGCCTTACGAAGTTCACCAATGTAGGTATCCAGTGATTTGGAAGTTCCTCGAATTGCATCGACGTAATAACGCATGAATATTTCCGGCTTGCCGCGGCCGCCGCCGAATCCCTCGTACAGGGCGATTGCCGCCTTCGCAGCATCGGCAAGCTTGTCCTCATTGACTCCCAGCGTTTTCGCCTGCCGCATAAGCATCAGGACATACTCATCTCCATAGACCGTGTTCTTTTGTATCTCGGCCGCCTGCTGCTTTAATTTCTGCATAAGGTCATCGCTGTAGGTCCCTGCCATCTTCAACGCAGCTGCCAGCTCCACCTCGGCCGCCTGTTGTTTCATTGCCGCGTATGTCGAGTATGTAAAGGCCGCCGCAATCGCAAGGGTGATCCGCCTTATCGTTGTACGGATCGTATTCAACGCCCGTCTTGCCATCGCAGATATGCCGCTAAAGGCTAATTTGGCCGAAGCCGAAATCCCCGCGAATGCCCGGGTAAACGACCACTTGATACTTTTGGCGGTTCTCTTTAAGGCCGTCCCCATCACCTTGCTGCTTACGCCGATTATGCCGAATTTCTTCGATGCCTCGTCCCTTGCCTTTATAAGAACATTTACACTGTGCTTTGCCATTACTCAAATACCCCTAACTTGTTCTTCCAGTAAGTTTGAATGCTGAAAATATACATCGCCGCCTCAATAAAATTCGCCGCCTGGTCGAGCGCCCCGCCCGCCACGGGCGGCAGGCCCTGTTCGTAAAGCTGAGCGAACCTGATTACTACCCAGACGTCGCCGCTTATATACTCAAGCGGACAGCACGTTATTTTAATTCGACCCGTTTGTTCGCACTCTTTGCAGCCGTGACCTTCGCAGCCGTTACATTCGCCCTCTATCGGCTCGACTTCCGTCGGCTTTTCCCTACACGCTTTTTGTCCTTTGCAGTTCTTGCAGACCTGTCCGTACTGGATGTTGACCGCGAGTCTAATTTTTTTTTATCCTCGGCCGTGGGGAGCTGGCTGACCGCCGCCTGCATAAGCTCTATCGCCTCGTCGGGCATCAAAATATCTTCAAGCTTGTCGGGATTGAACTCGACCTCTTTGCCGTCCGGCCAGGTCATGTTCCGCCAGCCTACAAGGGCCATCTTGATAGCTTCGAAAACGGCGTCCATCGCAGCATCGCCTTCATCACCGGCGGTGTCTTTATCGAATTTATCGCTGAGCCTGGCCAGTTCCCTCCACTTGCGGCTGCTTAGATACTTGAAGATGAACGTCGGCTGCTTTTCCTTCGGCTTGCCGGCATCGTTGCTGAGCACGTATTCGTAAGTCGAATCAGGTTCAAGAACCAGCGGCATCTGTCTTGCCCTTCCTTTCTTTGTACCCGATGGATTTTAGGTACTTTTGTTGAGTAGTTTCATCCAGCGCATACCAGATAATCCTTATCTGGCCGTCACTGGCCTCTTTAAGGCCGCCCCGGTTCTTCGTTACGGCCTTTCGTATTGTTTCAATATCCAGCATTTATAAACTCCAATTGTTAAACTGTTTGAACTGCTATTGACACGGCATCGTCCCCGCTTTCATGGTTGCACTGTGCGGTTATGTCATAGATCTGAATGCCGCTCCTGTCACCTTCCGGTATCTCTCTGTATTGCATCTTTGGAACCGCAAATGTAATCTGTTTGCCAACCCCGCTTCCCAAAACAAGCGAAAGCGCAGCTTCCGTGCCGGCCAGCCATATACCGGTTATATCATAATCGGCAACTTTCTCGGCCTCCAGGTCCGTACCAACGACAGGATCGAAGTCGACTATTGCCGCATGAGCTATTCCGCTTGCCGCATTTATATCATGCCGCATGACAACTTCATTGTTCATGTTAAGGCTGAATTTGCTTGTCTTCTTGGCTGTGCCTCCAATTGTAAATGTCCCGGAAGCCAGGATGGGCGGCGGCTCTGCGCTCGGTGCAAATGCGGGCAGGGCCGCATCCGCTACTGTGCCGTATATGCCGGTGAATTCGAAATTGGCCATCAACCGC
>JABAHP010000910.1_pt1 | contig 15570 bp, 18 predicted proteins | sample 7062081 | NCBI WGS metagenome assembly JABAHP01 (sample SAMN14534357, study PRJNA622989) | marine sediment metagenome | biome: marine biome [ENVO:00000428]; feature: marine pelagic biome [ENVO:01000023]; material: deep marine sediment [ENVO:00002113] | place: India: Gulf of Kutch | collected...
GAGCCTACTTACCTATAATATAGCAATTATTTATAAGACTGTATTTATTTTCAATTTTTTAAAACCAAATAGCTAATATTAGCCATTATGCCCGAAGAAGATAATATTACTAGGAAGTTGGAAGCTGTTTTAAAAAGGTTATTAGCGAGTAATCGAGAAATCACACTCGCAGTAATTACAACTATGGAAGGACTTCCAATTCTTTCAATATTGCCCAGAGGGTATAATGAAACAAGAATTTCTGCTATGGTTGCGACCTTACTTTCATTATCAGAAAGATCTGTACTAGATATGGAAATCGGCATATTTGAACAGATATTTATTAAAGGACTTGATGGATACTTACTAATTTTTAATTCAGAACAAGCAGTATTGGCTGTTTCAACTACAGAAAAAGCACAATTAGGTTTAGTTTTTCTTGAATGTGAGCGAGCATCGTATGATATCTCAAAAATTCTAAAAAAGGAAAAATAGATAATTAAACATTTTTTCTTTTCTGTTTAATTACAAGATAGATGTGAGCACATGCGGCAGCAATAAAAGCGATCAGAAACAAGATAATCGGTATCCAGAGAAATTCTAATCTAAGGAGGTATGTGAGCTCTCGACCAAAACCAAAAGGTTGAGGAATGTACATAAAAACTATTAGGACGAAATAAGCAACAACAATAGACCAACGTACCCAATTTTTCAAGCCTAGACCATGAATGTAAGTAAAGACGAGCATTGCTAGAAATCCGAGTAAAAACATCGGCCACATTGGTGGATCTGAACCAAAATCAAGCCATTGAGCAATTGCTACAATGGTTGCATGAATGACAACGTAAGATTCCACCACCAATATCCACCATTTATTTAAATGGATACGGGTATAAGCTAAGGCCATTTGAGTAAATAAAAGCCCCATGAAGAAAAATCCACTGAGTAAGGCGGGAGAAGAATCCATTGGATGAAACCAGAACGTATAAACTAATGCCCAGCTGAAAATTAACTGGTGACTGGTCATAAAGGTCTTTGCAACCTCAGGTCTCATTAATTTGTTCTCCTTTTTTCCAAAAAACAACCCCCGTTTAGAATTTTGCATAACTAAAAGAATTGAAAGCATTACAATCACACTTCCTTGGCTTGTCCAGATAGGTACATCTTGTGCAAGACCATCATACCATATGTGCGTTTGAAGCAGATGAAGGAGTGTAAATCCTATTAGGATGATCGTCATTAAAGTTAAGTAAGTGATTAATTTTTTCTGGTTAAGGTTTTTGGCACGATAATGCTGTAGCGCCCAAATTATAACAATCCAAACAGATAATTGATGTGCGCCATAAAAAGTCCACGTGATAACCATTGTAAGTGCGTTACGCACATTTAATTTCCAATAATAATCTGCTGGACCCGTGTCTGGATTCAAGGGAGGGAAATTAATTCGTAAAAATGGTTCAAGGATAAAAATAAGAATTACTTCTACAACTGTGAATATTATCAATCCCATCCAGACTTTAAATGCTAAACTTCTAAACATTGAGTTTTTATTAGTTGATGACATTCCTTGCATAATATCACTATTTTCAATTTACATATAAGAACTTATAAAAAGAGACATAAAAAGATTATCAAAATAATCTTTAAATCTCGTAGAAGGGGAACCAGAGGATTATTTGGTTTAAAATAAAAACTTATCTAAATTATTATCATAAAGAAACTACCAAAAAAAATGGAGTCCATTTTATTTAAATATCATCGTTTAATATCTTTGCTTAAAGTTTATTAAAAACAGATGTGAAAATTTTTGAGAAAAATTCCTCTAATAATAATAATTGTTCTTTCTGTAGTGATTGGTGGTGGTACAGGCGTATTTTTTATTGTTGGTTTTGCAATGTCAGGTACTATTGAGGAATCCTTCACATTCCAATATCAAAATATTCCCTCATCCATAGAGGAGTTAAATATAGATGTTGGTATCGGAGCAGTAGATATTAGATATAACACGTCAAATACTCCTTATATTGTTAAAATAGATGTAGATATGAGCATATCTGGATTATTCATGTCGGATAAGAGTTATACTGATTTTTTTGGACCAACTACGAGTTGGTGGCAAAATGGAACTTTTCCACCAATTTTATTTAGTTTAAAGCAACTCCCTCATGTTTGGCTTAATCCTGCCTCATGGTTCAAGTTTGCTAACATTGAAATAAACGTAACTCTTAGAACAGATATCATATATGATCTCAATGCGGATACAGGTACTGGATCAATTAAATTAGTTACTCCTAGTAATGTGATTTTGGAAGATGTTGATCTCAACTCTGGTACTGGAAGTATTTACATGAGTACTTCAGATAATACGACTATCCGAGATACATCGGATTTGGATGCTGGAACTGGTAGCATATCCTTATATGGCAAGCGTACAAATTTTACGAATGGTTTATTAATAGATACGGGTACTGGATCAATAACAGCAAATCTCAGTAATAGTAGAATCATTGGAGGAAATATTGCTTTATCTTCAGGTACAGGAAGTATAGATTTTAAAACATATCATACAGAATATGCCACGAACTGTGTTTGGTCCCTTTCTGCTGGGACTGGCGGAATACTGGTTGCCATAAATCAACATGGTCTCATGGGCGCAAATGTTACAGGAACTATTCACTCTGGAACCGGATCTATCAATATTCAATATATAGATACAAGTTCTAATGTGGGTGCCAGTTTTTTTGGAACCACAGGAACGGGTAGTTTTAATCGCGTAAATACTTTAGGATTTATTCCTGGTTCTAATCCGTTTAATTCACTTGATTTTGCAACAACATACAATTATGATTTAAACTTGGATACAGGTACCGGAAATATTAATGTTGATGGTTCTAGTACTTAAATCTCTTTTTTTCTTTATTTTTTTAGAATTTTGATGTGATTAAAAAGCATTAAAATAGTTAACCTCTACTCTACTGAGTAAATTGTCCTAAAGTTCCTATGAAAAAGTGGGAGAGCTGTGGTGTTTATATGCGTTTTTGCTTATTTTAAATTGAGAGATCAATTTAAAATTGGAGCAGAGTATATTGAGCTTTGATTATACTTTTAAAATCATGATGTTGGGTGATGCGACTGTTGGTAAAACAGCTTTAACTCTTCGCTACATATCGGGTTATTACTGTGAAGATCTTAAATTGACACTGGGGACAGATTTCTATTCTAAGACAACATCTTTTAATGGAAAAAAGGTAAAATTACAGATTTGGGATTTTGGGGGTGAGGAGAGATTCCGCTTCCTCTTAAGTCAGTATTGTAAAGGTGCAAATGCTGCATTATTTCTTTATGATATTACAAATCAGAACACTCTTACTCGACTATCTGAATGGACTCAGATTATACGAGAGCATGCAGGGAATATACCAATAATGCTAGTAGGTACAAGAGCTCATTTGGAAGATCGTCGAGCAGTTACAAGAGAACAAGGAAAACAAGTAGCAAAGGGCCATAAATTATCAGGATTCATCGAAGTTTCGTCTAAAACGGGTCAAAATGTAGAAAAGCTTTTTGAAGTTATGACAGAAATTCTGTTTGGATGGAATAGACCTACTAGGAGATGCCCTGAATTTAAAGTAAATGATTACATAACATTGACATTAGAGAATGATAAAACAATAATCTGTATTGCTGGAAAGTTCATTCATCAATGCAAAGACTTATTACAAGATCTTCCTCTTAATGAAATGAAAGATTATAAGCAAAAAAAATCAAATGATGAATTTATTAAAAAAATACAACTTTTCTGGTCTAGATTAAAAAAAGAGAGAACATCGCCGGGATTTGAATTTTGGGGGCATTGTCTTACTATTCAAGCATGGGAAAAAAATAATTATGATACTCGCCTTTTACATAGAAGTCTTGCGTTTCCATTGTTAAGAGCATTATATCATGCAGAAGATCCTAAAGCTATTAAAGTATTTAAGGAAGAGATTGCAAAGAGATTAGAAAAAGGCTTTCCTTCAGTAGTTTTATATTTGATAAAGCAAAAATATTTAGATTATTTAACCCCGGAAGAGTTGCTAACTATAATCGAAAATCCAAAGTTCCAAAGGAATTTACCTAAATGGTTTAACGACACAGAATTTTTTCCAGACTGGTTCGTACATATAATTAATTATAAGATAAGAAAAGGAATCATCAAAAATTTAACAATTTAGATAATATGTTTGATTTCAATATATTGAAGACCTCAATTTTCATAATTTCCTTCAATTCGTAGGACAAAAAAGAATAAAATCGAAAAGTTTTTCAGTAATCCTAGTTTCCATTAATTGTAGCTGGAAGGACAAAAAACTGGTTAATTATTTGAAATAAATTTAAATATTAATGTTATTATATATAGCAATGCATTATCATCGTGCAAAAATTGCTTATTTACCTAATTTTTAGAAACAGTGTTCTGGGTTGTGGGTAATAGAGCTATTTTACTTTTAAGTTAGAAAATTAAGGATATCATAGGAGATTAAATAGAATTAATATGTATGATGCTATTTTTAAAGTGGTTATTTTCGGAGATGCTGGTTGCGGTAAAACCACATTAAGAAAGAGATTCATGACAAATAAGTATTTATCAAACTCTCAGCAAACTATTGGAGTTGATTTTGAGACTAAAATGCTGAATGTTGATGGAAAAGAAGTAAAACTGTTAATCTGGGATTTTGCTGGTGAGGAACGATTTCGATTTATGTTTCCTTCCTACTTATATGGTGCTATGGGCGGGATTTTAATGTATGATATTACAAATTCTTCTTCCTTTTCACATACAGTTGATTGGCTAACAATCATAAATCGAACAAAACAACGATTTCCAATTGTTTTACTTGGGAGTAAGAAAGATTTAGATAATTTTAGAGAAGTATCCTACAGAGAGGGATATAATCTCGCTAAATCAATGGGTTTGAATGAATTTAATGAATGTTCCAGTAAAACTGGTGAAAATGTCAAAGAATCATTTGAGAATTTAACAAAACTAATGTTAAATAAAATGTATGTCCGGAGAGAAAGTAGACAAAGTACTGAAAAATTATTAGAAACTATAGAAAATAAATTTGCTAAAAGATCACTAAATTTTGTAAAAAAAAATTAGAGAAAGAAGGGTATTTATTAAAGCGAATTCCTTTTTTCTCATTGCTTTAACACTCTAAATTTCGATGAAAACTTAATTTTAAAAATGAAGGAAAAGCTATTCAAGAAAGTTTAAATCAAATAGGTTTGAATTCAGCCTTTTGAAGAGTCAAATGAAATAAATTCACCGGAGATTCAAGAACCAATCAAATTATTGCCACAGTTTATGAAGCAATCTAATAAGATTCATAAATGTTATAAAATGTTTTTATTCTGGAAATCATGTTTAATTAGAAAATAATAGAAAGTATTAGTATCTCTACCAATGATAATACGAATAAAGGTTGAACTATATGAAGGCTAGTAAAGTTCAGTCTAATTCAATGAAGAAACATCAAACTCAGCGCAGAGGTTTGTGGAAACTTGGCCTTATAGCATTTGTAAGTGCAATTTGGTTAATGCTTAGAACGGGTAAGAAACCTACTAGAATTGTCTACCCCTGTCAACAGGTTGCAATCACGAATATAGAGATATTCTGCCTTACTTTATCAGTTTCTATCCCCCCCTCCATCATCTCGTTGCGGAAATCGACGAGATTCTATAAACCTATGCTTATTTTGTCTATATTGGTAGTCAGTTCCGTCATTATTGTGAATGATCCATTTATATTAAAATTTTATAATTCTTCTGAAAATAAGACTCAAGTTTCTCTCAATTTACCACTACAGAGTGCACTCACATCTAATGCTTCAAACCTATTCATTATTCAGAATGCTTTAGGAGAAGAAGGAAATATGAGCGAGGCTGTCTCCTCCTTCATCGAACTTATGGAAGAACAAGATCTGCACTTCTATAAGAATGCGAGTTTGAGTTCTGGTTTGATAGGAAGCAATGATATAGTAATATTAAAAGTGAATGGTCAATGGCCCTACAATGGCGGGACAAATACTGACTTAGTGAGGAGCTTGATTAATGCAATAGTAGATCATCCTGATGGATTCAATGGAGAAGTGGTAATCGCCGATAACGGACAGGGAAGAGGGAGCATGAACTTTGCCCAAACTAACTCTTTTTACCGCGATCAATCATATGCAGATGTAGCTGAGATATTTGATACGTATAATGTTTCAACATTTTTGTGGGACACAATACGGAGTATAACTGTAGATGATTTTGATGAAGGTGACTTCACAGATGGTTATGTTCGGAATTCAACTTGGCACTCGGATACAGAGATTTATGTATCTTATCCCAAGTTCACAACTGAATTTGGTACTTATATCAGTTTTAAAAAAGGCGTATGGGACAATAATACTGGTTTCGATTCGGATAGATTAAAGGTTATTAACATACCAGTCCTTAAGTCCCACTTCATTTATGGTGTGACTGGCTGTATCAAGCATTATATGGGAGTTCCACAGGGGTCTATAGTACCCTCTGTACACTCATCTATTCCACATGAACATTTCTCAATCGCAAAAGGTGGGTTGGCAACTCTCATGGTGGAGACACGAGCTCCAGTGTTGAACATTCTTGATATGGTTTGGATCAACGCCAATCCCTTGGAGAGTTCTAGCACATATGGACCTATGGGTGATTATGCCTATACTAGCTTTACTGACATTATCGGTGTTAGCCAAGATCCTGTAGCATTAGATTATTGGGCATCAAAAAATGTCCTCATTCCTACTGCTATGCTGAACTATGACACCTACTCTTCTTTAGATCCTGATTATGAGCCATTAAGTTCTGGTATAATGATAGAATCGTTTCATAATTATTTAAGGAGATCCCTGGATGTTTTAATCGATGCTAGTCTACAAGCCACAATGAATCAGTCCGAAATGAATGTATTTGTAAAGGTACTAAACAATACAAATCCATATGTTGGACGAGATCCGTTTAACATTGCAATTTTACTTGTCATTATCTTGCCTATCTCAGCGGGAATGTTTGTCATTCTAGTATTATTCATTAAAAGTAGAAAAAAGTAGTAAAAATCGAATTAAATTAAGAAGAGTGTCGAAATATGGCAAAAAAAATATATATAGTCTATTATTCAAAATCAGGAAATACAAGAAAATTAGCTGAAACAATTGTAGAAAGCTTTTCTAATGTTGGAACTGATGGCGTAGACATTGAACTTATGAATGCTAAAGAATTAGATATTGAAGCCCTTAAATCCGCGGATGGATATATAATTGGAACACCAAATTACTTCAGTGCACCATCAGGTTATATAAAGATTTTCTTTGATGAATTATTTATGCATAGAGCAACTTTGAAAGGTCGTCCTGTATTTTATTTTATAACTCATGGTGGTAGCGGAGATATCAGACATATGAAGGTAATGTGTGATTGGTTAGAATTGAAAACTGTTGGTCCAGCCATTGTTGTGGAAGGTGTGAATATCTCATCAAAGGATATTAACGCTATTAAAACTAATATTCAAGAAATGATAAAACAAATCCAATTTTAATTAATTCTTCTTTTTGTTTAAATAAACTACTTTTCGAGCATTTGTTTCAAAGGTTCCCAATAATATTCATTCCATCCATCTTTCACGCTCTCATATGAGGTGATGGGCACTTCGGTTTGAGTGAACTTCAATAAAGTTCCATTCGCAACAGGTTCTAATTCAATTGTTATAGTAGAATAATGTGTTTTTGGCCAACTTTCCTCATTGGATCTCCAAGACTGAACTATCTTTACGTCTTGAACTAGTTCGATATTTTTACCTTCTAGATCACCCTCAAAGATGCTGAATTTTCCCCCTATTTCACGACTTATTATAGCTTTTGACTCGGTAAATTTCGAGTGTTTTTTGGAATCAATAAAAGCTTCATAAACTTCATGGGGCGATGCCTTGATTATAACAGATTGTTCAATTGATTTTGTTTTGATAACCATTTTAATTCCTTTCCGATATTATAATTGAATTACAAAATTAAATAAAATCCATTAGAAATATTTTAAGTTAAAAGGTTGACTAATAAATAACTTAATTAGTCTGAGTTATTAAGTTGCCTTATTATTTTTTAAAATTAAAATCAAAGAAGAATATATAATCATGCAGCAAAAAGTTATTCCACTAAGAAAAAAACCCACCGATGAGAAAGAGTATTTTGAAATATTAAGTAAAGCTGTTTTTAATGCCGGATTCTCTTATCAGGTAGTAAGGAGAAAATGGGATGACATTAAAGAGGCTTTTCATAACTTTGATCCTACGATAATTTCGAACTGGACCGTAGATGAGATTGCACATGTCTTAGAGTCTCCAAAAATTATTCGAAACTCCAAAAAAGTCACTGCAATTGTATCTAATGCAAAATTGTTTTTGGAAATTCTTGAAAAGCATGGTTCCTTTGAGAATTACTTAAAATCATTCCGAGAAAAACCCTTTGAAGAAAGACAGAAAATATTATCAAAACAATTTAAATGGTTAGGGCCAACTGGAGCTTATTTCTTTCTATGGTCTGTTGGAGAGGATACACCTCCACATACACAAATCTTAAAAAAGACTATAAAAAAATAATAATGAATTTCAATGGTGTAGGTTTTTTACGAATTTATATAAGACTATTATCATTATAAATGACATACTCTTTATATTTAAGATTATTATTATAGAACGCAAAGAAGAGTTAAATGACACATAACTTCTTATGGAAAAATTTAAAGAATTTAAAGAAATAGAGGAACCAGTAATACCTATTTGCGAGGCTTGTGGCAAGAGCATAAAAAGTACTAAATGGAACAAACAATATCACCATATTAATATCAATCAAGAACCGAAAGAACGATTTTTTTGTTCTCGTCAATGTAAACTAAAATGGATTTTTGAAAGTTTCTGATTTTATTTTATTGATATTTTGTGACATTTAGAGGGATTCGAGGTCCTAGATTTAATAGGAAATTAATATAAATTTATAAAAAATGTAAATCCCAATGTATTTATGCCCTTAATTATTTAATTTATTAATGAGGACAGAAATTGAAAAAAACGACGATGAGTCGTGCCAATCCACTCAAAATCCCAGCGAGTGGAAGGGAAGAACAATAGAAATTGATGATGCTGGGACTGGAGATCTTGTCGGAGATGCCTTCATTGGCTTTCGAGATACAAAAACTGGAAAGATATTATTTCAATCAGTTCCCGTAGGGCTCTATAATGAGGAAAACAAGGACAATGATCTTCCGAATAAACATATAGTAAAAGTTGTAATCAAAACTCTTAGAAAACTTAATCACGGTAAGGGAGATAGGATACTTCTATGCAGAGGTAATTGTTTCGATCTTCTTAGAGAATATTTTAATAAGAATAATATTTACTACGAACCTGCTATTATTGAAGGAAAGCTCCAAGATGCCGTGGAAGGTAGATATATTCAACACCTTAGAAAACTAGGAATTAATTCTAGGAATCTTACCATGGACTCTGGTATACAAAGATATTTTATTCAATTCAATTGGGTATGCCGGGATTTTCCAAATCGGGAACGTTTTGTTAAAACAGGATTCCCATCTTGGAAGAAGAAATGGCGAAAGATTGCTATGAGGAGATTTCAAAATTCGAAAAAAAGTAAAACTCGTGAAAGAGAAGAAATCAAGCGAAGAGCAAAACAAATATACGAGCTTAAGTTTGAGACTCCTCTCTCTGTACGTAAAACTACCTCTAAGATGCAATAAATTATACAAACTTTACGATTTTTTTTTAATTTCAATGTAATACGCATTATACTTTCAGTTCTTTTTAGATCAAGAATTGCCAAGTGACAAAATCCATAGATTGGTTAACTCTCGTAATTTCCTCATAGCAATAAGGTGAAATCAATTAAAATAAGAAAATTCAATTAAATTTATATTTGAAAATTAAAATTAGGAGCATAGTAAAGAAAAGAGTGAATTATACTATTGAATAATCATAATAAAGAAAAAAGAAATCCACAGTTACAAATCGCTTTAGATGTTGAAAGTATAGATGATGCTTTATCGATATCAAAACTAGTCGCTCCTTTTGTAAATATTATAGAAGCAGGAACACCTTTAATTAAATCTGAAGGCGTAAAAGCGATCCAAGAGTTGAAAGAAGCACACCCAGACAAATTGGTTTGTGCTGATTTAAAAACAGCTGATGCAGGATATCTTGAAGTGAAAATGGCTGCTAAGGCTAGTGCGGATATTATAACCATCTTAGCTGATGCTTATGATAACACCATTATGGGTGCGTTACAAGCATCACATGAATTTCATGTAGAGATTATGGCTGATCTTATCATGTCTCGGAAACCTGCTAAAAGGTTAGCTGAAATTGTTAGCTTGAATTATAAAGATACAAAATTACACTATGCTCTAGTACATAGTGGGTTAGATATTCAAGCATCAAGGCGGGCTCCATTATCTGAATTAGAATCAATATTACAAGTACAAAACCATCCAGGTTTAGCAATAGCAGGGGGAATTCGAGAGGAAGATATATCAAAATTATCAGATTATCCACTAGATATTATTATTGTTGGTGGTGGAATTACTCGTATGAAAAATCCAGGAGAAGCTGCAGAGAGGATTAGAAACACAATTCAAAAATCTTATTATCAAAAATTATGAAAGAATATGAAGAGAATTGACCTAATTATACTCGGCTATCTATTCACGCTTACTTTAGATTTCGTTTTTCTTATTATAGTACAGAGATTTGATATTTTATTAATTTCAGGCCCTTTAGCTTTAATCCCATTAATAATAACATTAATNNTTTAATCTCATTAATAATCACATTGATTCTAAGGAGGAACGAGTGATATGGTTGGTATTATTTACTATTATATCAGTTTGGTTATTAATATCTATATTTTAATAGCAGTATACTACTTTTGTATTAAAACTTATGGATTAAAGACGACAATAATAACTAATTTATGTCTATCGTCTATGGTATTAACTTTGATTTTTACAGGTTCTTACTCTTTAGCAGATTTAGGAACAGATCTTGACATTGGAAACACTTTTTTTTTAATCAATGATACCATCACTATTTTTACTGTTTTTATAGTGGTTTTTGAGTTAACACGGTTTTCTCTTAGAAAATCAAAAGGAACTGATTTATCTATGAAAGACATTGTAATTGTGTCCGTTGTAGTATCTTTATATGGAATTTTATTTCAAATTCTTATGGATCCAACCGCAGCAGCTCTGGGTATTTATTATTATCAAAATCCTCCTCCGATAAATTTTTTCGGATATCCAATATGGTTCATAGCTTCTTTTAGTGTATATGGTTTATATGCGTTTGTTTTTTTATTGATCGAACGTTATTATTTCAGAAAGGTTAACACATATCCTTAAATGTAAAAAAAAATTCTTTAAAGAAGTGGTTGAAATGAAAGTTCTAATTGTATATGGAACAAAATATGGTAATACTAAAAAAGTAGGCGAATTAATTGCAGAAGGGATTAATTCAGTTGAAGGGAATGAAGTAACAATCGAAAACGTTAAAAATATCGATGTGAATAAAGAAGACATATATGATTTAATTTTAATTGGATCTCCAAACCAGATGGGAGCTCATATAAGTTCTGTGAAAAAATTTATTAAAGCACTTCCTAAAGCACCTTTGAAAGTTGGTTCGTATGCTGCATTTGACACATATCTGTCCAAGGATTTTGAGAAAGCAGTTAAGAAAATTGAAAAACAAATCGGTAAAACAATGCCCGATCTAAAACAAGCATCTCCAGGGTTATCGATAAAAGTTGGTGGGATGAAAGGTCCAATTGTAGAAGAGGATCTTTCTAAATGCAAAGAATTTGGAATTAATTTAACTAAGTAATTTTTTTTTGAATTTTTTTTAATTAGAAGTTTTGGGTAGAAATTCTCCCATAATTATAGTTCTTATTGAACAAATTTATTTTCTATAAGCTTCTCAATAACTTTTGGTGCTTTTTTCATATCAGTAATAATATAATCATATTGAGATTCATACTTTCCAGTTAAACATGCTTGAACAACATAAGCACCGGTTTTTTCAGCGATATTCAAATAGTAAGGCTTGTCATCAATAAAAATTGCTTGTTTTGGTAAAATATCCAAATCCTTGAAAATCCCATTGTAATAAGCCTCATTCACTTTAAGAATATTAATTAAATCTGGACCATACAGCTTTTTAAAATATTTTTTGATTCCCATGGCTTTATAATAATAACCTAATTCGATTGACTCTGTTCCAGATGCTAAATATAAATTGTAACCTTTATAATATAGATCTTTAATTGTTTCTGAGACTCCAGGAAATGCCGCTTTTACTCGGGTCGCTACATACTCAGAAGCCCCATAATATATTTTATTATACAATTCTTTATCAGGACGTTTTATTCCTACAAAATCAAACATCTCATTAATCCACTTTTCTATGAACCATTCTATAAACATTTTAAATGTCTTATTTCTATTGTCGTATAGCAATTTTGGAACACCATCGCCACCGAAATCTTTAGTTAACTCTAAATTGGCAGTCCCCCATAATTTAGGTATACCACCAAATCTAGGTGAAAAATATTCACCAATTAATTGTTGCCATTGTCTTCCTCGGATTCTATTGTCATTGAGAGTATTACCATCATCAAAAAAAATATAAATCCCAGAATTATTAATAGGCATGTTAAAAATGTGAAATTTGAGATTTGAGTTATGAAGAAATGTTGAAATTTAATCATACAGCAAAATTTTAATAGATTTCCTTTTTTTGAAAGAATAATGAGGTTATTATATGTAACTGATATACACGGGATTGAATGGAAACATAATAAAATCTTCGAGATTGCGAATTCTTCAGGAGTTGATGTTGTGATAAATGGTGGCGACATACTACCGTTTAAAGGAAATTTATTACAGCAAGATAAATTTATTACAGGATTTCTTGATGATTATTTTACAAAATTTGAATCAAAGGGAATATACTTTTTAGGGTTATTAGGAAATGATGACTTAGGGATATTTGATGACCTATTTCAGAAAACTTGCGATAAATATTCTCATGTTGTAAATTTAGCTCAGACAAAATATCAAATTCAAGGGAGTAATTATGAGTTTATTGGCATGAATTGGGTAAGTGATTTGCCTTTTGGCCTAAAAGATAGGGCACGCAAAGATACTAAAGATTTTGAGCATCCAAAGCAAGTTGGAAAGCAATATCTCTCGACACCAAATGGTTTTAAAAGGCTTGAAAATTGGCTCTTATATGCTGAAACACTTCCCACAATCGAAGATGAGCTTAAAAATTTAGTAAAACCTTCTGATATGAACAATACAATTTACGTGTTTCACAATCCACCTGCTAATTTAGACCTTGATGTCACCCATGATAACAGAAAAGTAGGATCAAAAGCAGAATATGAATTTCTTAAAAAAAATCAACCAAAGCTCTCGCTTCATGGACATATTCATGAGTCTCCTCTTATTTCTGGCATATGGTCTTCAGAATTAGGTAAAACCATATGTATTCAACCAGGACAATCACATCAAAATGAAGATATTTTATTTTATGCTATAATTGATTTGGAAACTATGAAGTTTGAGAGATTTACATCTCTTCGTAATTAACTTCTTATTCATTAGAGATTCAAGTTAAATACTAAACTTATATAGTTGAATTGGAGAAATATAATAAATCACCATCTTTTATAACAGATGTAAAATATAATTCATTTAGAATTAAGAGGGCTTTGTATGGGAGAAAAATCGAACTTAATTACGCTAACATTATTAGGAGGTATTGATGAAGTAGGAGGAAATACAATATTTTTGGAGGACGAAGGTTATAACGTCAAAATCTTCATAGATTTCGGTATTAAAATCGGAAAATATTTGGATTATTATGAGCGTGGTCAGCATCCTTCAACTATTAAAGAATTACTTCAAGTTAATTTATTGCCTGCCGAAGAGAGTATTTCTATTCATAATTTATACCTAAAAAACTTAAAAAAAGAAAAAATCTTTAATACACGCTCTTCAAATTTGGATGGAATTTTAATTTCTCACCCTCACAAGGACCATTATTTTGGATTATCTTTCGTAAATAGGACAATTCCAATCTTCACGGGAGTAGTTACGAAAAGAATTATTCGTGCAAATTGCAAATCAAGTGAAAATGTGAGTGATAATAATTTCAACAATTTAAACTGGCATACGTTTCGAACAGGAGACATTTTAGATATAAAGGGATTGAAAATCATTCCATTTCATGTAGATCATTCAGTTCCTGCGGCATATGGATTTATAATCTATACATCAGCAGGTCCTATTGTGTATACTGGAGATTTTAGAAGGCATGGTCCTTTATCAAACATGACAGAGGAGTTCCTAGATGAGATTAAAACTCACAAATCTGTTTTAAGTAGATGTCAGCTAATGCAAGAGCAAAAAGACTTAATTTCAGAAGGAATAAGAGTCCTTATTTGTGAAGGAACCAAAATTAATAAAGCGATTGTTGAATCAGAGCAATATGTAGAGGAGAATTTGGAAAAAATATTCGAGAAAAATCCATTTGATTTTATATTAGTAAAGTATGATAGAATAGATTGGGATAGATTTAGAACATTTGCTAATATGGCAAAAAAGTATAATTGGAAATATGTCATTACAGAAATGGATGCATTTTTCTATTATTTATTGAATAAAAAAGCAATTTATGAAACAATGAAGCAACCAAATATTCTAAAGGATAATCATATTTTAATATTGAAAAGAGGTTCAGTAAGACATAAATGGCAGCAAAAAATTAGACAGATTATATATAAAAGAGGTTTAGAAGATAAATTCCTTGAATATAACGATATCAAGAGCTTGAAAAAGAATTTTCTTATTTACATAACTCATCTGCCTAATTATTTAATGAATAACTTAGATTTTGATAAAAGAGGTTTATTCATATCTTCTAGCATTGATCCATATGCAGAAGAATTTTTTGATAATACAAACACAATAAGAAGGAAATTAGAACCTTATGGAATTCCGGCTTACCGAGTTCATGCTTCGGGGCATTCGACACCTCATGATATTATAAATTTTATTGATGAAATTAAACCTAAAGTCTTGATTCCAATCCATACAGAACATCCTAAGTTTTTCCAAAAACTATTTCAGAATTCTGATATCCAAGTAATTCTACCATCTAAAAACGAGCCAATTAGGTTATAAATTAAAATAGTAAAGAAAATGAAATTCTTAATGGTCTAATAATCGTAAAATAAAAGAAATAATTAATTATAATCATTAGTTGATATCACTATTCTTTGACAGTACAAGAATTAATAAGCAGGAATTATACGTTATAAACAGTGGATGATTTAATGAGAGAGATCTTTATTTTTGACATTGATGGTTGTGTAATGCCTTCAATCTTCAAAAATTTTAATAGCGGTGAACCAAGGAAAAAAATTATCAGTGATGCAAATAAACACGGAAATCAAGCTTATA
>JABAHP010004289.1_pt3 | contig 15567 bp, 29 predicted proteins | sample 7062081 | NCBI WGS metagenome assembly JABAHP01 (sample SAMN14534357, study PRJNA622989) | marine sediment metagenome | biome: marine biome [ENVO:00000428]; feature: marine pelagic biome [ENVO:01000023]; material: deep marine sediment [ENVO:00002113] | place: India: Gulf of Kutch | collected...
AGGGCGAAGTTCCTGAGGCGTTTAAGAAGCAGTGGAAGAAGAACGACAAGGGCGACGGCAAGAAGGACGACAAGAAGAAGGACAGCAAACCGCCGTGGCTGAAGAAGAAAGAGTCGTCGGAGGCTGTTGCCAGAGAGCTTCTGTCCGTGGCAAGAGGGCTGACGGCAGCGCCGAAGTCACCCTTCGAGAGGGCTTTGGAAAAAGCTATCGCCTCCAAGATAAAGGAGCTGAAGCGGGACGGCACCCTCTCGATGGGACTGGATAACATGATGCAGGTAGTGAGGCCGCCGAGTTCCTCGCTCAAGGGAGCGCCGAGGGGAACCAATGCCCGCTACTACTACAAAGAGATGTTCAGAGACATCGCCAAGGGTTTTCGTTTCGTGACGGCAAGCAGGCGCATGGCGAGGGAGCTGACGGCTGAGGCTCCGAAGGGGCGTTTGCTTGACCTTCTGGACGACGTGGCTACGGCCATTAGCATTCACGCCAGAAAGCAGCGCAACAGGGGGGTTCTTTTGCGTCTCTCTTCCCCCGTGAAAGAGTTGATGGCTTTGATTGAGGAATTGGATTGACCCAATGCCCAGATGGGTCGGCGTGGAGCCATGGTGGCGACCACGTTGAAGGTTATCGCTTGTGAGACCTTCTAAGGGCACACAAAAAGCGAGGTGAGGAATGAGTAACTGGGGTGGAACAGGGAGCAACTGGCAGTATGCGAGATGGGTGTGGAACATCGCCCGGAATAGTCGCATTACGGAGCCTACGGGTGCGGAACTCGCGGCTGTCAAGACGTTCCTGAAGCTTATCTGGAACCCGCAGACGCAGACGGGCACGCGTTCGTGGCTGGAGACGGCTTTCAACAAGAAGTCCGTCACGGCAGCGGCATCGAACTACCAGTGCGACATCGACGCAGAGCCGACGCACGTGCTGGTCGAGCTCGTGGGCGTCGTCGGGCGTGACTTCGACGACATCCCGATTTCGGATACGGAAAAGGGCTACGCGGACACGCTGATTGCGGCAACCGGCAATCGCCGTTACGGCACTACGCCGCTCTACGGTGGTGTTGGTGGCTCGACGGTCACGGTCGTGTAGGGCAGTTTGGTCTAACGGGGCGGCATTGCCGCCCCTGAGGACCGACCGGAGAGCAACATGGACAAGAGAAAGTTGAGCGCGCGGGAGCAAAGGCTCAACCGCAGGATATTTGCGGCTCTCCAGGAAATGGGCGTCATTCCGAAAGGGCCGGTTGCCGGTCCGATTCGCTGGCAGGCAGTCTTTTTCATTGGTCCTGCCGGTTCGGGCAAGAGCTTCATCCGGGATACGAAGTACATGCGGCATTTGGACTTCAAGGTTGTTGACCCGGATGAAATCAAGAAGAAGCACCCGGACTACGACCCCGATGCGCCATTCAAAGTCCACGCTTGGTCGAAGAACGTCTCCAAGGCGATGTTCAAGAAGATAGTGGAAGGCGGTAATGGCGACCCCGTCATTGTTGACGGCACCGGTCGCAACGCACAGGGCATCGTCAACATGATGAAGCTCGCGGAGGAGAACGGCTACCGCACGTACATCGTGTATGTCTACGTGCCGTTTGCTATTTCCATCTGGCGCAATCGCAATCGTTCCCGATTCGTTCCGGAGGAGGTCATACTGGAGCAATTCGACAAGATTCAGAAGAGCTTCAGGGTGCTCAAGTCGCTGGCCGACAAATCGAAGGTAGTGCCCAACTGGGACAAGTCGGAAGAGTCCTTGGCAAAGAAGGACATTGCTTTGTATCCTGTTCCACAGAAGGAAAGACCGCCTCGACCGGGTGACTCTGGATACGGGAAGGAGAAAGCACTGGCAGCAAGTGACACGCAGAGAGTGGCAGTTGAGCTTTTACGGCTGGCCCGGCAGATGAGCGGTACCGACCAGATGGACGAGACGGATGAGGCGGTTGAGGAATATTTGGACGCTATTAGGACGATTGAGAGAGATATCGCTCGTGCTCGGAAAGAATTGAAGAGGGGCCAGATAGGCATGTATGCCGCGCATCTTGCTCATTCGCTTGCTGGCGGACAGTATGCCGACCAATCTTGGTATAGACGCTTATTCAAATGAATTTCGGCGCATGGTGCGCCGGGAACAGGCAGTGATGCCTGACAGTACAAAAACAGATAGATGGAGGTAGTGAGATGAGCGAGAGGTTCATTCTCACGGTGGCGGAACTGCACTTGGGGCACATCAAGGAGACCTTTCGTGCAGGCGCTGTCATCGAACACGATGAGGAACGCCAGTTACTCATCATCGACGGACGAAAGTTCAACGACACGCGCGACTTGGACATCCTGAAGCGCCAAGTCAAACAAACCGAAACTCCCGGCTCCAAGCAGTACGGCAGGTCACCGTGGATTGTTCCGTACTCTCAGGAAGCGCAAGCCCGGATACTCGGTATCGAGCCTGCGCCGGAGCCGCCCCGGAAGCCCAGACCGGGTGAGGGTATGGAAGTCATTCAGTCCGACGAGGACACCCATGAGACCATCGACGTCAGCCATACGCAGGTGTCGAAGCGCAACATGGAGGCCAAGGAGGCCGAACGCGAAGCTGCACGGAACCGTGACCGTACGGCCAAAATGGAAGTCATACGCGGTGACGAGACGGTCGAGGAGCGTATTCAGCGCCTCGAAGCCGAAGTGGCACAGCGCAAGGCAGCCGGGAAGCCGACTGACCTCTCTGCCCAGCAGGAGCTGGTGCAGCTCAAGAGCAAACATGCGATGAAGACGCCGATTGTACAGGACGACACTCTTGGGCAGGGCGTCAGCAAGAGCGAGATTCCGCTGAATGCCGGGCAGCACTTGCCGTCCCGCGAGGAAGTGGCGGCCAAGGATGACGACGCCAAGGCCCAAGCCGAAGCTCGAAAGCAGCAGGTTCAGAAGACGCGTGCTGCGGCTGGTATTGAGGAACCACCCTCAGATACCGCCGTGGAGCCGTCTGAGAACGCCGTAGAGCAGACTTCGGCTGCCATTGAGGCTTCCCATGGGGGGACGGGTGCGGTCGAAATAGAGGGGCCGGACGCAGGAATCTTCGATGGAGCGCCCTCTCCGGAGACCGAAACCGAGCGGGAAGCCGAGCTTCGACAGGCAAATGAGGTGTTGACAGCCGAAAATGCCGAGCTTAGGGGCGGCATGTCTGAGCTGATGAAGCGGATGGATGCCTTGGAAAAAGGGGCCAAGAAGCCTGCTCGGGAGGCGCACTACACGCCGGAAGAGCGGCAAGAGCAAGTCATCAGGCGGCAAATCGACTCCCAAGGCAGCCTCTCAGGAGCCTATCGAGCGTTCTCCAGTGGAGTCACAGGAGGACGCTGAGCGTGTTTTGGCTGCGCAGGAGGCGTGATGGTATACGAATTCGAGTGTGAGAAATGCGAACGCCGGGTGGAGCAGGACTTCCGGATGGGGGAAGCCCCAAAGGAAGTTCCCTGCCCATCCTGCGGAGGGGGTGCCCGTCGTGTTTTCAGTGCACCGGCAATTGGTATTGACGGTGCTATCAACCGGACGAGCACCTTTGGTGAGGACATGAAACGCCGGAATCTGAAGGCGGCAAAGCGAATGAAAGGACGAAAACCCCCCGTTCGTACTGTTGCACATGACTACGGAAATGGACGAGTGGAAGAAGTTAAATGATGAAACCGGCAGACCTTACTGGGAGACGTTTCGATAGGTGGGTTGTCTTGTCTCTCGGTAAGGTCATGCCTAATGGTCATCGGAAATGGGTATGTCGTTGTGATTGCGGTACGGAGAAATTAGTGTGGGGTCATTTCCTAAAGCGACGTGAATCGCGAAGTTGTGGGTGTTTACAGCGGGAGTTGGCTGCCCAACGTCAGTCTACGAAGTATCGGGACTTTTCAGGAACGAAATTTGGCCATTTGACAGCTATCGAACGGGATAATAGCCGAAGTCGTTCAGCATGGCGTTGTCTGTGTGATTGTGGCGTTCAATTGTCTGTGCGGACAGATTCTCTTGTTACTGGGAACACGACTTCTTGTGGTTGTCAGCGGTATATTAGGGCTGTCATGCAGGGCAGAAAGAATGTTCAGGATTTAATTGGCCAGAAATTTGGGAGACTGAAGGTTGTCAGTCGTGTCAATTCTCAGGGAAGAGCGTCTCCAAGGAAGGCGTACTGGGCTTGTTTATGTGATTGTGGCTCCATGGTAGTTATTGTTGGCTGTTCTTTGACCGGCGGCACGACCCGGTCTTGCGGTTGTTACAAAAGTGACGTTACTCGTAGACGTATGACCAATCCGATGATTACGGATGAGGAAAGGAAGCTCGGTAGGAACCGAACCTTGATGTTGGGCCATAAAGAATGGCGCAGAAGCGTGTATGAGAGAGACGGCTATATTTGCCGAGTCTGTGGATACGACAAGGGAGGCATCCTTGTTGCTCATCACAAAGATGCATGGGGATGGTGTAAGGAACGGCGGCTTGATGAAGACAACGGTGCTACCTGCTGTGAGGATTGTCACAAGGAGTTTCACGATATCTACGGATGGGGTGGCAACACTGAGGCGCAGTGGGAGGAATTTGTGGACTCCAAACGGCTAAAGGAGATGGTAGCATGAATGACGTAAGTCGTTCTAAATCAAGGACTACACTCTATCGCACCAGCGACATTAACTTCAGTGCGTTTCTCTGCTCCCTCGATTTCCCTCTGACTGCTACTGAGCAGCAGACTTCACCGAATGGCCATCGGAAGGTTGTGTTTGTGTTCAGTATTCCTGCTGGAGCCATTGAAAAGATGAAGGCTTCCTACTTTGGGGGTACTGGAACAGTGCGTGCCCGCAAGTTCGTGGACAACCTCAGAAGCTTGAAAGCCATGTGTTTCACATGATACAGGTGTGATAATTATTCGATATTTCCCCTATGGTGAGGACGTATGAGGGGAAGAATCGACAGGATTGCGAGGCGTGTGGCGACCGTGGAGGTCGTGGCTGCCTCGCTTTTCCGTGCCAAGGCAAGGCCAAGTGACCTTTTCGGGGCTGTTTTCTTCGATGTTCGCGAGAAAGCCAAGAAGCTCAAGGAGGATTGGTCGCAGAAAGCCGGGCAGAAGCTGGAGTCCGATTTGGCCAAAGATTTGCGGGCCAGCGGGCTTCAGGTGTCCGAGGTGAAGTTGTCTCTTGGGAAGTATCGAGGTAGTCGTTTTGTGACATCGGCGAAAATCCGGGTGAAGGTGGAAGACGAGAAACAGGCCGATGAGTTGCTCAAATACCTTCAGGGCAAGTACAGCCCGAAGTACAAACTCAAGAGCTTCGATTCCGAGTCTGGCGAGGCGTTCTATAACGTGAGGTGAAATATGAACAGGAAGCAGGTAGCACGACAGTTGGTGACGGTCGCGAGGGAACTCGTGGGCGCGAAGAAAGACTTCAGTGACGTCAAGGTCGGAACCTCGTTCAAGTGGAAGGGCAAGACCTACTGGAAGGCTAGTCGTACACGGGCATGCCTCCAGAAGAACATGGTTCGCATTCGGCAGGACGAGCCCGTCGAGGTCTGATACGTCCGGGAGGTGAGATATGGCGCGCGCATGGCTGAAGGAAATGGAGATACGCAACCGAATCATGCGTTATCCGATGCATCTGGTCGAATCAGCCATGGCCGAGGTCGAGGCTGACGACGAGCAAGAAGTCTTTGAGGTTCGCGACATCGACGAGTACGACGAGGACGAGCTTCAGCGCGTTCTGGACATTCTCAGGGCCGGGCGTGGCGAATCCGTCGCCGCGAGCATGCTCAGATTGGCCAAGGCTATTCTGGCGAAGGAAAACCCGTTGAACGGAATGAGCCGAAGCCGGGCGTCTCGGTTCGTGAATAAGGTGCTCTCGAAGCATACGAAGGGCTTTTTCAGGGACACGGCATGGCAGGCTGTCCATCGTGTCTGGAAAGACATGGATGATGCAGGACTAGAATGGAACCTGACGGACAACTACTACACCGAGAATGAAGAAGGTATTGCCGCCTCGAAGACGTGGAAGTTCGAGGTAGAGTTTCTCAATAATCGTGAGCGTTTGACGAAGCTCAGCGGGGTTATCATCGCTTCCGGGGCTGGTAGCGTGGAAGACCCGCTGGACAGGTACGACCTTGTAGCATACGTGAGTTAAGGAGAGTGAAGATGAACAGACGACGCATAGCAAGGGAATTGGTAGGGATAGCAAGAGAACTGGTAGCTCTCGTTGGAACCATGAATGCCTTTCTTAACCCGGAGCGAGGTCAGATAACTTTCTCGATAGAGTTGCCTTCTGAAATTGAGGAAGACGACCCTGATTATCGGATTTGGCTGAAAGAGCTTCGAGATGCGATACGGCGGTCTGCTGCTCGTGGTTTCAGGCTTGGTAAGCCACAGATGGTTTACAAGGGCGGCAGGCATTGGCTCGTACTTGTTGGTAAGGGCCGTCCTTTTGACGAGATGGAAATGGCGATAGCCCTGAAGAAGTTTGTGGTAACCATGTGAGTTGACCAATGGCTGTTTTTCCTGGAACTTACATTCCAACCGGGGTCGCGAGCACGGCGAAGTTCAATCATCTGATTGACGACCTGATGACGCCGCGCCTGATGTCCTTCCGTCAGATTTGCATCCATGACGAGCCAGCGAATTTGAGTCCCGATGACCAGCTCACATGGGGTGTCACATGGGGCAACTGGCTGACAGCCGCGCCACTTCGGATACGCAAGAACGGCGTTCTCGTGGCGAGCGCGTCAGTTACGAATATCGACTACGTGCATGGGACGTTCCGGGTGGGAGCCGTGGACGTGGGGGCAGACGGCGTCGCGCGGGATACGGTAGAGGCCGGGACGTACTGGTTCGACTACTTCACGCCGGATATCTTGGAGGGCTTCTATACGGCTGCTGTCTCCATTATCAACATGACGGCTATCGGGCCGCCGACGACTTATACCGTAGACAGTGCTCCGACCAATTGGGAAGGTGTGATGACAGACCTTGCCTTCGCGATGTGCATGGAGAAGCTGCTTCTCGATTATGACCTGTGGCGGTACCGGCTCCTGTTCGCAATAGGCCCGAACGAGATTGAGGGCGGCGGTGGTGACATTGCCAGTCAGCTTGAGACCCTGAAGACGAATGCCGAGCAAAGGGCTGAGAAGGCCATGGAGAACGAGAAATTCAAGGTTGGCAACTACTTGAGTCCGCCGACGCAGTTCTATTACGAGGCTATCCGGGGTCTTGGTGGCAGTTACGGGGCACACGGAATCCCGTTCCTGACAGGCAGGCTGCGGGGCTGGAAGCCAAACAGGTTCGTGTGATGAGCGACCATATAGCGAGAGAATTGCTGGCTGTAGCAGAGGAGTTAACGGACGAGCAGCATCGGTTTGTGATGACGCCTATGAAGCGCGCTCGAACGAAGGCGCATGACGCCGCGCGGGCGTTTGACAAGAAGAACTACAGGGCTTGTCTGGCTCTCTGTCGGGAGACCAAGAAGTGGCTTGATGTGGTCATTGCGAACTTGGAGTAAGTNNTGTGGCGAGAGAGCTTGTCTCGATGGATGTCACGATTGGGGAGCGTGGCTTAGACAAGACGTGGCAAAAGTCGTTTCCTGTGGATACGGAATGTTGTAGGTGCGGCGGCCCATCTCGAATTGCGTTCGTGGCGCATGAGGGGATTGACGAGTCGGTGGGAGAAGACGAGGAGGCCGTCTGGAAGATTCACCTGAACAAGGGTGGCGATGGCGGTGCTTATTGGCCCCATGACCGGGTCGCCGTTGCCGTGTATTTCTGTGAGGATTGCTTGGAGCCTACGGCGCTTTACAATCAGGCATGAGGTGATACGATGCCAAGTGAGATAGGATATCAGTTTCAGGTGGCTCTGGCCAACGGTGAGCTTACGGACTCGTACAGCAGCGGCACGCAGAGGACGGACCAGTCCAGTGCAGCTCTCATCCGGCATACGCAGGAGATAGGCTCATCGGCAGAGGCTCTCGTGCTTGGGGACGTCGCTACTCCGGGCTGGGCCGTATTCAAGAATCTCTCCGACTCCGATTCGGACCCGCCACCGGGCAATTATGTGGAAGTAGGCATTGATGCGGGCGGTTTTCAGGCATTCGCGAAGCTGGAGGCTGGGGAGCAGGGCATGATTCGTCTGGGAACGACGGCACCCTACGCCAGAGCGTATCCGAGCGGAGTGGTCGAGCTTTTCTACATCATCTACGAAGACTGAGGAGGCAATGATGAGCAGGGAAATGATAGCTGAGAGAATCGTGGCTGACGTTACGGCAGCCGGGAAGCAGACCGAGTACATGAAATTCTTCCAGAAAAAGCTCAAAGAGCACGGCGTGAATAGCCCGGCTGAGCTGGCTGACGACGCGAAGAAGAAGTTCTTCGACGAGGTTGACGCCGAATGGAAGGCTGATAAAGAAGAAGACTGATGGACATTGACGCGGAGCTTTGTGAGATTCACCGGCTGTTGGCGGATGCTGCGCTCATCATGGAGGTCAGGAAGCAGGTCGCCAAGGTAGCCAAGGAGGGCTTTGTCGTGACGGACGGAGCGCATGAATCCCACAACAAGCCGTACAAGGTAGTGGTGCGTTGTGCTGGCGGCTCCGGTAAGGTGGCTCGGCGGATTCGGACTTCGATAAAGGATATCGAGGTGGACAGGATAGCGGATGGCGTGCTGGGAGTGAGATACGCCAGAAGGGGGAGCCGTGGCTGACCTCTCACCAACCACTTTTGAACAGTTCTATTCGGGCGACTGGACCGACATCCAAGACGTGCTTCGCGTATTCAACATCGGTGAGGGGCGATTGGCGAAAATAACCCAACCGATGGTGAATCGCTTTCAGGAGACGGTTGACCGGGAAACGGACGGTATTCTTGAGGACACATATCATGTGCCGTTTCGGGCCATGAACGCCATCCAGCCGGACGGAAACACCCGGCGCGTCTTCCCCGGCGACCTTCGGCGCTATACCCGGTACTGGACGGCGGCGCTCTTGCTTCTCACGGAATTTCAGCAACTTGAGCAGAACTTGACCGACCAGATGACCTCGACCATTGAGGACTCGAAGAAGTCGATATATGCCCTGAAGAGGTTCACGCACAGGATGCCGGGGCAGCGCCGCAAGAGCCATTTCAGTCACACGATACCACCGAACTTCCAGCCGCCGAGCATTCCGGAGCCTGATTTCTGATGATTAGGGTAGCCAGAGAGTTAGTGAGACTGGCTGATGACATCCTGCGCCGTACGTCCATCGTGGTGCCCCGCAGGGAGGGCGTAGAAGCCGCAGCGTACAACGAGATACATTATGAGCTGAATCGGTTTCTGGACCGTGTGAGGCGCAATGAGGGGCTTTCTACGTCACTTTCGAGGGTGGATACGGAGAAAGCGATGCTTCTGGAGGTCGGATTCACCGACCACGAGGCCAAAGAGGCCATTGTGCGGGAGGCGGAGGGTTTGGTGGCTAGAAATGCCAAGAAATTCGGCATAGAAGAAGTGAGAGCGATGTAGCCGATGTATACAAATCCGACGAATATCATAAAAACCCTGATGTGCCTCCTGGACCGGAATGCCCAGCAAATCAACCAATGTGTCCGGTATTATCGGGACAATAATTCGCTTCTGGTGCTGGAAGGGATGCGCCGTACGTTGCCCGCAGACGCCTATCCGAGCTTCGAGATAGAGCCCAATGACGGGGCCAATCAGTGGGCCACGACGCGCGCTCAGAGACCCCGGTGGACGTTTACTTGCACCCTGACAGTGCTGAATGACAACGAGAAGTTTGGGGTTGAGTACATCACCACCTTGGCGACCACGCTGGTCGAGATAATGACGAGCCCTGAGAACCTCCAGCTTCCGATTCTCAATGAGGTCAAATGGGACTCCTCTGGAGGCCTGTCGCAGACGTACTTCCTTGACAGTCTGGTGGAGTCTGTTTCGTACAGCACAATCAAGTCTGGGAGTCTCAGAGCGGCAGAATTTACGTGGTTTGTGACCGTTCATGAGCCTTTTCCGGAGAGTAAGTGGCAGATTGGGGACGCAAATGCGCCTACCGTGCTTCGACCGAAGCTGGTTGCGGCGTAATAATTCTTTGATATTTTGGCTATTGATGAGGATTCGGTTTGTATCCGGATATGGTGAGATATGGCGGCTAGATGGAAGAGTGGTCAGGTTCTGGGTGGCATGTTGGATGCGGCCTTGAAGGTAGGGGAGACGCCTTATCAGGCGAACCGAAGAGCCGTGAAGCAGATTGACCAGATGCATGACTATGACCGGGGGCTGAAAGAACTGGATTTGATGTTGGTGGGCTTGGATACGTTCATCAAGAAACTTGAGGGTTTTGAGAATGCCGCTGCGGGACTTGCCCAAAAGGCCAAAAGCATTCGTTAGGCAGGGCACGATTCCGGCCATGACGAAGATGGCCACCCATTTGACGGTGGCGAGGAAAGCGGTAAGGCTGATACAGCAGATTGAGGCCAAGCTGGCGGCTGAAGGGGCGACGAAGGAAGGGTTGGCATTGGCTTTGCGGGAGATAGCGAGATTCGCTGACATATCGGCAAGCGAAGCACGGGACGCCATAAAGACGTTGAAAGTGATGAGGACGAAAGTTCGGAAGTATCGAGGAGAGCTGCGAAATGCCGTTGATTGACACCGCCCACCTGTTGCAGGTTGCCGACCGGGCGGCATATCAGTACGAGCAATTCAAGGCAACGGCAGAGGCGATAAGCCAGCAGGGGACAGATTACTACTGGGAGATAGTCAGTGACACGCAGGATGTGGATGTCGAGGTGCCCTGCGAAGGCGAGTACGAGGAAGTAGATGACGATTGGGAGCCAGAGTGGATGGTCAGGAACGGGACGCTGCTCGCGAAGATTATCAGCGCGATGGAGGTTCACTTCAACCGCCGCGACTCGTCCGGGAACGTTCTTCAGCAGGGCGGCTGGGATGGGTACTGTCAGGACCAAGATGTCCGAGTCAGCCAGTATTTCGCCGAGTTGTTTTTTGCTGTCAAGGGCCGTTACATGCTGGCCATCAACGTGTTCTCGGAAGGGGACGACAATTTTGGGACGATACAGAGGATTGCCGGGCCTGCCATCAGCTTCACGGACGGAGTTGATTACGGGGATGGGAGTGACCTGAACCCGGCGAACGGGACGTATTTCGCCGCCACCCAGTTGAAGGTCAGGGTGACGACGATGGGAGCGACGAATTTGGACCTTCGGTTGTCGGTGAAGGACATTAACAATAACCCGACGACGATAGATGTTACGGTGCCGGGAGGAAGCGCACCGGGGACGGAGATAGACGTGGGGACGTCGGCGAACAGATTTCTGGATTTGACCGGGGCGGCTTTCGTTCCTGCGGGGAGCCAAGGGTCGCTGAATGACGAGGTTACTGTGCGGAACAAGAAGGAGCGTCAGATAGTTCTCTGAGGAGTCATTATGGACGAACAGCGCGTAGCGAGAGAGTTGGTGGCTGTGGCACGTGAGCTCGCGGGCGCTCGTCGCAGGACGTCGAGGCAATGGGTTACGAAGTTCAGGGGAATCAAAGACCTCATTGATGCTGGGGCTGACGGAGACATGACCCCGACAGAGTCGGGTCGTGCCATCGCGAAGCTGTTGAAAAGGGAATCTCGCAGGCTGAAACAGGAAAGATTCGAGCGTGCTGGTTACATCACTGACGACTACGAGTGGGAAGACCTTCAGGAAGAGCTCGAACAGATTGTCACGGATTTCGAGCAGGGGTCGGACACGGCAGATGACGTGGACAACATCCTGTATGACCTCTATAATTGGGCAGACAAGTACGGGGTTTGGATAGACTGAGTGAGATGTAGCATAACGGAATCTACTGCGAAAGGCAGAGGAAAGTAGGAGGATGCAGTCATGGGTATGGGTTATCAGGGCTTCGTAAAAATATACAGCCAAGGTCCAGCCGCAGGTACGACCACGGTTGTCCTCGCAACCGGCGCAAGTGTGAACTTGGTGCTGGAACCTATCTACTCCACCAGTGTGTGGGGCGCGGGCTGGTACAACGCCGCGACAACGGCGCATTACGCCGACAATGCGATTCGGTACGAAGGTACCGTGGACTTCGAGCTACAGGAAGGAGCCAGTGGCGTCTTGTGGAACTACATGGCGTACTGGATTGTCAACGAAAGAGCGTATCCGCGCTCCATCGACATTTCGCCCGATGGTGCGCGCGTGTACCTCTACCGCACTACGGGCGCATACGCGGCCAACTACGACTTGAACGGGGCGTGGAACACCTCGGCAGGGTTCTCCACATCAGAAGGTTCGTTCGTCACGGTGTCGGCAGGCGTTATTGCGCTGGACAGGGATGAGCAAGACCCGGACGGCGGTACGGCCTACTCGGACTTCAGCTACATCAACCAGAAACAGGGTGTTGTGGCCGGGAGCTGCGCAAGCATTCTCTCGAACACCAATCCGCTGAACCCCAGCGGTAACAACGTTGACCCGATTCCGTACTGGCGCACCAATGCTCAGTTGCTCAAAGGCACGTACTCCGCGCCGTTCACGGGCGGTTCTGTCCCGCAGGCCGACTTGGAAACGGTCGAGTGGAGCATTGACGTCACGCAGAACCACGTCGTGCTCTATACCTGTAACGGAACGCGTCTGCCGACAGCCCTGCTTCAGGGGCCGATGGATGTCTCCGGTACGGTGGTCGAGTACAACGAAGACGGCGTATTCGACCCGATTCTTGGTCCGGACAACAGCGGCACGCTGACGAGTCCGTACCTGTACGCTGAGAACACGTGGTTCAGAATCGACATCAACAACGGCACGAACGACATGCATTTGGAATGCCCGGCAGTTGTGGTCGAAAGCGACGACTACAGCATTGCGGGTCAGGACGCGGTGACCAACCGGTCGTTCAGCATCAAGGGTCTGGGTGGCCGGTGCTACGGTCAGGTCACGTTGCCGCCGTTCATCATGTCGGACAACGCAGGTGCCTTCATCACGCCGTAAGGGGGTCTTATGGGCCTCGGCTACGAAGGCTGGGTCAAGATTGGCGATACTTATGCCCTCGGTACCGGAACTGCCGTATCGAGGGCACAAGTGCGTCTTGAATCGGCCTCCGGTTATGGCGGACAGATAAAAACCCCCAAGTCCGAGATTGGCATTGGTTTCCCGTTCAATTACGACTGGGAAACATACGACGGCACCCTCAATTACGAGGTCACTAAGGCACTCTTCAGGGACGAGCTGCGACCGTGGATGTTTGACAGGCAATCCGCTGGCGACATTGAGTTCTCGTCGCGACTGAGCAACGACCAAGCTTTCTCCCTTGCGTACTGGAACAACATGAGCTTCTCGGCGTCTGAGGGTGGCGTGGTGGACGGCTCTCTTGGTTTTGTGGGTATCGAGAGGGATTCCTACGGCTATGGGGGCACCTATATCAACAACAAGGAGGGTAACAGCCCAGATGACCCCGGCAATGATACGGCTCTTTGTCCGGATATCGGTTTCCCTCCGCAGTTGAATGCGACCGCCAATGAGAATCCGGTGCCTTACTGGAATACGGCTATTCAGATTAGCGGCTCCGCGAACAATATCGAGTTCATCTCGTGGTCGATGGACCTGAGCCAAGAAGTCGTCAAGTTCTTTGGGTGCTTTCATCAGGGCGGTGTTGACCCCGGCGCTCAGGAGCCGCGTTACGTGGCCGTCGGGCCGATGACGGTTGTTTTTTCAGGTGCTTTCATGGCTGGATTTGGCTCGCCAGCTCCGTCGGGTTTCCTCGGCGACACTCTGACTGAGCTGAAAGTTTTGATTTCCGATGAGTGGTTGAAGCTGAAAAGACTTGAATTGAACTCAGAAAGTGACGATGTTCAATCACCGGAATCACTCGTTCCGTTGACCGTTGAGTATGCGGCTTACGAGATAAGCGACACGTAGTTGTTGCAACAGGCTTCGGTCTGACAGTATTAGAGAGATATGATATGAAAGATAGAGCGTGGACTACCTATGGCGGAGCTCCATTCGCCGCATGTGGTCTGCGCTCTTTTTGTTGGAGGTATTGAGATGCCGGTCGTACAATCGAAAGAAGTAAAGAAGACGCCGCCAAAGCAAGAGGCTAGGGTTGATGAGCAGGTTATGCTTCCGGGCAAATACGAGGTGACACCAGAGCACACTTTCACGATAAAGATGCACCTTCAAGAGCGTGACGGCAGATGGGTTCTGATGCAACAGTCCAGCGAGGATACAACGACGCACGAGGTCATCTTCCGGATGTGGACTTACGACGAGATGGTTGACCTAAAAAAGAAGGCGACTATCTATGAGCCTCAGAGGAAGGTGCACATCATTGACAACGATGCTCTGAATCGCCTGAAGGTACAAAGGCTCCTCAAGTCATGGACCTTCGACGAAGACAATCCGAGACTGAAGCTGCTGCACGTAAATGGCGTGCTGGCTGATGAGGGATGGGAGAACTTCAAACGGTTGCAGCCGAATATCATCGAGTACATCCTCAGCAGGATGAATGACGTCTATGAGCTTGGACACTGAACAGTTGGCTCGCCGGGAATGGGAGGCGATGACAGAGCCTGATAAGGTGCGTGTCAAGATTCGCACCTCGTGGAAGTATGGGTTCTGTATGCCGGACCGCAATGGCGACGAGGAAGAGCAGGCTCTTTTCAGAGTGCTCACTTTCGGTGACAATCACATTATCGACAAGGCTGTTTCCTATGAGATGGAAGTTAGGGGTATGGGGAGGCAGACGAGTGTAACGGCATCCGATATCAACGAGTTCAGGCGGCTACTTGTGAAGAAGAATCTGTTAGGATGGACGTTGGATATCCCTATTGAGCGCATGGATGGCTGGATGACATCTGACTGTTACGAGCGCGTCAGGAACATCCCTGCGCCGCTTATGGACGCCTTTCTGAATGAGTTTGAGGCTCGGTGTGGTATCGGCGAGAACGAGGAGCAGAAGATGATGCGTCAGGCGGCCATTCTGTTCGGCAAGAACAGTCGGGGCGTGGCAGACGCCTGCGAAGCCGTAAGCCTTTACTGTACGTTGGGCAATTTCTGGGAAAAGTTCGGTATCGGAAAAAGGACGTTGCCGGACTTGCCGTATCGTGAATATCTGATGTTGAAGGTGATGGTGGGCAAAGAAGCCGAGGCGATGCGTGTTCAGGCAGCACCGAAGAAGCAGTCCACGACGAGGATTGCCGGACGTGGAGGCCGTGTAAGGCCGAGCGTGGGCAGAAGGGTGCCGATGTAATGGACACGAAATTATGCAGAACATGCGGTGAGATGAAGGGCATAAATCTTTTTGGTTTAGACTGTAAAAGTCCAGACGGTCATCGTTATCTTTGTAAGGCATGTCGTTCTCGAAAAGAGAGGGCTTCTTACTCTAAGGATAAAAGTAAGCATGTCGAAAGGCAGATTAGATACAAGCGCGCCAATCGAGAAAAAATTCGTGAGGCAGGAAGGGCTTATTATCGTGCTCACAAACAAGAGTATGCTAAAAGGAAACGCACTGCGGAGGCTAAAAAGGCAGACAGAAGATATCGTTTGGAGCATCGCGAAGAGATTGCAGAATGGAACAAGCGTTATTGTCGGAAGAATGCAGCCAGAT
>JABAHP010001456.1_pt1 | contig 15564 bp, 17 predicted proteins | sample 7062081 | NCBI WGS metagenome assembly JABAHP01 (sample SAMN14534357, study PRJNA622989) | marine sediment metagenome | biome: marine biome [ENVO:00000428]; feature: marine pelagic biome [ENVO:01000023]; material: deep marine sediment [ENVO:00002113] | place: India: Gulf of Kutch | collected...
CACTTGTTCAGGAGATGCTTCCGGAGGTTCAGTTGGGAAATATGATTCACTGAGATGAAGGCATCCAGGTTCGTAGACCGTCCATGGTCCTATCAGTTCATCTGAGTAAGCAAGCCTGATATAACTTCCTTTGTGATGTGCAAAATACAGGTAATATTTACCCAGACGTTCCTTTATCCAATCCGGTACACGAATCAGCGACGGTCCCTGAATATTGACTCCAATACTCGGATGTGTAGCCTTTGTAATTATTGGTCTATCGATTAACCTCTCTACTATAACATGCTGGATTGTCATTGCTAACTTATTAGTATCCAATTCAAGTTCTAATAAAATATTTTAGATAACGTGAATATGTGCACTAACATCTAATGCGCGCGCGCATCAAATAATATTTTAAATTGAAACAGACATTAGAAAAACTGGTTAATTATGTTTGCTGATCTAGTGTTAGTGAATGGGAAAATTGTGACAATGGATGAAAGTGATTCCATTGTGGAGGCGGTGGCTGTTAAATATGGAAAAATCATTGGGGTCGGGACCTACGATGATGTAAAGAGTTTCATCGGGTCGGACACCGAGAAAATTGATCTTGAGGGGAGAACGGTTACTCCAGGTCTTATTGACTCCCACTGCCATATGACGAGTACTGGCGCTGCTAAATTTGTTACCGTTGAACTCAGCCAGGAGTCTGGTATACATTCAATAGCTGACCTGCAGAAAAGGCTGGCTGAAAGGGCAAAGGTGACACCCAAAGGAGAATGGATTTACGGCAGCGATGAGGATGACTCAAAGTTGGCTGAGAAGCGACACCCTACGCGCTGGGAGCTGGATGAGGCTAGCAATGATCATCCAATAACTGTGACTACAAGGGGTGGGCACTTTTTTGTCGCTAACAGTAAAGCCTTCGAGGTGGCTGGTGTCACAAAGGAAACACCTGACCCCGTTGGTGGTAGCTTTGAAAGGGACCCGGATACAGGTGAGCTTACGGGGGGCGTCCATGAGAAGGCTTGCAGAGTTATAGTACCTGAACGACCTAAACCCAACAGGGAGCAAGCCAGAGAGGGGGCTAAGCAACAGTTACTCGAGTGCGCTGCTGCGGGGCTCACTTGTGTTCACGATTCCATTGGAGCCTCTGAGATCCGGGCAATAAATGATCTAAGAAACAGCGGAGAACTCCCCATAAGGGTACGAATCGATGCAAGTAGAGACCTTGTACCCGAGTTGAAAAAGATAGGGATCTACCAGGGATTTGGTGATGATTGGGCCAGAATCACAGCGATAAAGTTCGCGTGGGATGGCGCTATATCAGCTAGAACAGCAGCAGTAACGGAACCATACCTCAACAGACCTGGATTCTACGGGGTCTTAGGGACCACACCAGAACTAGCTTTAAAAGAACTAGAGGAAGCATACAAGGAAGGCTACCGCATAGTAACCCACGCCAATGGGGACGCAGCCATCGCATTATTCTGTGATGTAATGGAAGTGCTTCAGAAAAAGTATCCCAGAGATGATCCGAGGAATCGAGACATTCATTGCACAGTCATTAATCCAGAGCTAATAGAAAGGATTAAGGAACTTGACATACTTCCCACCATCTTCGGGCCATACGCTTACTACCATGGTGACAAGCTGCTACCAGCATTCGGCGAGGAACGTTTAGAATGGATGTTCGCAGCCAGATCCTTCCTTGACGCAGGGATTATAGTATCAGCTCACTCAGATTACGGAGCGGGACCAATGCCACCACTAATGGGGATTCACGCATTAGTCAATAGACTAACAAAAGCTGGAAAACCCATAGGACAAAGCCAGAAGATCACGGTAATGGAAGCACTCAAGTTATATACAATAAATGCCGCATACCACGCTTTCGACGAGGACAAGTTCGGCTCGATAACGCCTGGAAAATATGCCGACTTCACAGTCTATGGGAAAGATATTCTCACAGTACCAACCAATGAAATAATAGACATACCAATAGATATGACAATAATTGAGGGAAAAATAGTTTACAAAAAATAGGACTATCTTTACATCTATCTACGTTGGGTGCGATATATTGCACCAGCGATTATTAGCAGCCCAACAATGATTATTAGGAAAGGCCCAAAATCAATTCGCCACCCTAAAAGTTCCCTCGCACCGAACAGAATTATCATAATACCAAAAATTATCCCGAAAATTTCACCACCATGTGGTAGACCAAAACATTCGTCCTCCTTCTTAGGAGGTCTTGGTCTTCTTATACGGGTCGGGTTAAGAGCGACCCCGCATTTTACACAGAATTCAGCATCGTCTTCGTTATCGGTACCACATTCCTGACAATAAACCATTAATTTTCACCATTGTTTTTGATTACTCTCCTCGATTATCAGGAGAAGTGCGCGCGCGCAGTTAATAATTCATAATAAGCTGAAAATAAAATTATCTATACTCACGAGCTTGTTGATTAGTAACGCGCCACTTGTGCTGACATATATGTGTGGGTTAAAATATTTGCACGCATAATAGTGATAAGTCAGAGAACATATGCGCGAACACACACGCAAAAAAAATTCAAGTCTTTTATATTAAACTGAATATAGTTTCATATATGAAACAGAAAGTAGTTTTAATTTTTATTATCACTCTTGTTTTAAGTCTTATACTTGTTCCGGTTGCTAATGCTCGTGCGGAATGTCAGGAGTTGATTTATGATGAAGGCCCGGAGGAAGGAGTTGATTACAGCTCTCTTGTTGGTAACCAATTAGGTGTGCGGTTCTCCTTGCCTGAAAACTGGGACAATGCGAAACTTACGTTTGCACGTTTTTGGATTGTATCTTGGCCTGCGCCTTTTGAAGTCCATGTTTACGATACATGTAATAATGACTTGATTCAACCCTTAACAGTATACCCAGGTTCAATTGGATTATTTGATGTACCCATAGGCATCATAGTCTCTGGCGATTTCTATGTTGTGATTGAGTGGCTTGAAATTGGTAAGCCACAAATTGGTGCAAACCCAAGTTCTCCCGCATCCGGACGAACAGTTTATAGACTCACCGATTCAGAATCTTGGAATATTGATACTGGTGGTAACATAGTGATTCAAGCAATTGTATGTGAACTCCCAGTTGGCGGAGAAATCCTACCAAGTAACATTTCAACAATTACGTCATGGCTTGTAATAGGCGTATCAACCATAGCCCTATCGACTGCGATAGTGCGCAAGAGAAAGAGACTGAACTAATCGTAATTTCTGTTATTTTTTTTCATTCATTTTCACCTGTCTCTCACAGTTTCTTATTATTCGTCGATAATATAAAGCAAATAAAACGCCTAACTCCAATGCTTAACCCTTCCCATAACGATTTTACTACTATCAAGGCCTCCAAGAACAGGCAATACATTGGAAATGCGCACGCGCATATGTTTTACTGTTTTCGATTCAATACTGCGCACGCAGACTAGTTACTATGCGGAATGTATATCAGAGAACTAGATAATTATGAGTTTTACATGTCAAAACTTGCTGAAAACCTGAAAATAACTTCAGGGTTCAAGTTGTTTTCCAGTTGGACTGAAAGTCAGATGGCTTACAATGGTCAACCCGGGCTTTCAGTTGCCGTAGTTTATGATCAAGAAGTTCTTTGGGCTCGAGGGTTTGGGTTTGCTGACATAGAGGCNNAACTCCTGATACTCTTTATAGAATAGCTAGCATTACTAAACTTTTCACTGCTACATCAGTTATGATCCTAAGAGATCAAGGCAAACTGAGTTTGTATGATGAGGTTTCTGAACACTTAGACTGGTTTAAAATCAAAGGAAAAGGTAAGCCTGTTAGAATCTGGCACCTGCTGTCTCATTCCTCTGGTCTTCCTAGAGAATCCCCTTTTCCATATTGGACCGATTTGGTTTTTCCCTCAAGGGAGCAAATGATTCAGGCTTTATCCATTCAAGAACAGGCTATTCCAGTTGAGGAGAAGTGGAAGTACAGTAATCTTGCATTATCTGTAGCCGGCGAGATTGTTGCCGAGGTCTCAGAGATGCCATATCACAAGTTCGTTAAGACTATGGTGCTCGAACCTCTTGGTATGGATAACACGTATGTAGCGTCTCCAGGAATAGATAATCCTGATGTAGCTGTTGGTTACTCCAGAAGGCTTCCCGATCTTACTAGAACTCAGGTAGATTACACTGATTGTAAAGGAATAACACCGGCTGCAAATATGACCACGAGCGTTATGGATATAGCAAAGTTTGCAATGCAACAATTCAAGGAATCTGAGTCGGATGATAATCGGATACTATCACGCCAGTCCATAAAAGAGATGCACCGTGTTCATTGGCTTGATCCAGATTGGGAACTAGGGTGGGGAATTGGTTTCAACATTCAACGAATTGATGATCGGACGTACATCGGTCACGGAGGCTCTGTAAGAGGATACAGAACAAACATCAGAATGGATCCTGAAGCTAAGATAGCTATTATCGTCTTCACCAACGCAGATGATGGTGAACCTTTGATGTATGTTGAAAAAGGCTTCAAGTGGATAGCCCCACCAATAATGGACGTAACCAAAAAAGAACTCGAAGTAATCGAGGCTGATTACGGGATTTATGTTGGAAAATACAGGAGTAGCTGGGCGGATACTGAGGTTCTAGAACTTAACGGAGAGTTATATATGATTAGCCCCAATCTACCCGACCCAATGTTAACACCGACAAAGCTGACTCCAATTGCTGAGCATGTTTTTAGAATGGATGCTACAGGTTATGGCTCCCATGGAGAACCAGCCAAATTCGAACTGGATAACCAAGGAAAAGTTATTCGGCTAAAGACTGGACCTAACTATAGTGAAAGAATTGAAAAATGGTAGCCTCCCTATTTTTCTTTTTTTTAAATTTTTAACTACACACAAACTAGTTGATATTACTTGAGCTTTTGCACCTGTAAATTTGATTAATTTAAAAGCATACGCATGCACATTTGATTGTAATAAGTTGAAAGTGCTCTTCGTTGAACCTCCAAAAGATATTTGGTTCGTTATGGGGGAATACCTGCCGCCACCTTTTGGTATAATCCAACTTGCGGCATACCTTGAAAGAGAGATTCAAAACGTGGAGATTAAGGTAATTGATTGCAATGCGGAAAAGGTTGACTGGATTCAACTGGAAAACAAGATGAAAAAAATAAATCCAGACATAGTGGCTTCAAGCGCATTAGCTAGTTGCAACACATTCCTGATTGCTAGAACCCTCCAAGTTGCTAAAAAAATTGATCCAAGCATATTGACTGTTACCGGTGGTCAACACTTTTCTGCTATTCCAGAAGAAAGTTTGGAAGCATTTNNTAATCGTCAGGGGAGAAGGGGAGGTTACCTTTACTGAATTGGTTAAAGCAGTAAAGGAGGAAACAAATTTCTCTAATATCGATGGTTTATCTTACAGAGAAAACAATAAAATAGTGCATAATAAGGCAAGAGAGCTTATTGAGGATCTGGACAAACTCCCCTACCCAGGATACCATTTCGTGTCAGAACACATGCTTAAATATCATTTCAAAGCTAGTGTCGGCCCAGAAGCTCCATACGCATTGATAGAAGGATCAAGAGGGTGTCAACACCGGTGTATATTTTGCTCACAATGGTGCCACTGGAATGNNGGCAGAAATCACCGAAACGCATTGCAGAGGAGATGGTTTACTGCTATGAAAAGTTTGGTAGCAGGTTTATCTGGCTTACCGATGATAACTTTGGTTTTGGAGAACGTTCCAGAGTTATGGCGGAAAGCCTTCTTCAAAGTGGCATTACCGAGGATCTGATGTGGTTTACTCAAGCAAGGTGCGATGATGTGATTGAGCATGAATCAACCCTCCCAGTGTTAAGGAAGTCAGGACTCAGATGGGTTTTGTTGGGAGTTGAAAACTCTGAAGAGTCGATCCTTGATAGTTTTAATAAAAATACCTCCCCCGAAGAAGCCATCGAAGCCGTGAAAGTTTTGAAGAGACACGATATCTTCGCGCAAGCCATGTTTATAATTGGGGATCGAGGCGAGACAAAGGAGTCTGTGGAACGTTTAAGAAAGTTTGCTAACAAACTTGATCCAGATTTCGCAATTTTCGGTATATTAACACCTTTTCCAGGGACCCTCTTGTACGAAGAGGCAGAGGGAAAAGGCTGGATTGAAGAAAGGAACTGGGCTAAATATGATATGATAAATGCAATAATGTCAAGCGAGAGTATGTCGAGACCCGAGTTGCAGGAGGAGCTTTACAAATGCTATAGAAGTTTCTATGGCTCTTGGAGCAGAAGGTTCAATGGTCTGTTCTCAAGCAACAGTCTAAAAAGAAGAATATACTGGTACATGCTGGGATATGGGATCCTTAACCAATTAAGAAAAATTGCTCAATCTATTCAATAAACTCTTAACTAATGCTGAAAATTGACGGGTACTCAAGTATTTAAGTTCTCGTGCATATTACTCTTAGAATCATCTTGACGGAAGACTCTGCCGACATAGAAAGAAGGCGTACCTTGATTCTCAATGGAATTGCCCAAGACCAAAAATATTCGGATATCGCAAATAATATCGGCGTTTCCCGCTGGGTAGTGATTAAAGAGGTGGGTAAAATGCGGTATAATAGTGATCCTGCTTTAAAGAAAGCTAAAAAAAAGCAGAAAAAGATCCGGCACGAAAAGAATGAGGATATTAACTCAAAAAAAATCCACGTGCAACACAATAACAAATTTCTTGAATCAACAGGGATCACCCTTGAAGAAAAAACTTTCAGAAACATGGTTGAATTCTACCAAGTGGAACTGATGAATGTCATAGACTCACAAGACCAAAACTCAGTGATCAATAGTCTACCAAAAAATGTTAGGAAAACAATGATACGCAACAAGATAGTGACTGATAATTGGCACACGCATAAATTAACACCCAAAGCCACAAAATACCTTGACATGCTAATGAATGGGGAATAAGAATATTCTCTAATTTTTACACAAATTTTAGCTAGAAGGTACTTGTAAGAACGCTAGTTATATAGCTTCTATCCAACATAAATACAGAAGTCTACAATTGAAACAAGTTCATGTATATTGACGGGAGGTGAAAAATTATTGAGAGGAAGCGTAAAAAGGTGGCTTGACCGTAAAGGCTATGGATTCATTGAACCAGAAGGCGGTGGAAAGGATATCTTTATTCATCATTCTGAAATCCAAGGAACACAAGCCTTGAGAGAAGGGCAGGAAGTCGAATTCGAGTTAAAAGAAACCGATAGGGGACCTCAAGCCACTAACCTTAAAGTTATTGAGTAAAATTAAGATTTTTACTTATCTTATTTCTCTTGCAGATTACATGCGCGCGCACATATAATATTTTTAAATGAAGACAGATATTCTTTGTTCTGAGGTATATAGTGTCTCAAGATGAGGAAACTGTCTCAAAAGTAGAATTCGGAAATGTAGACGATTTCAAATTCATCGCAGCTTATGGAAAATACTCAGAAATGTTTGATAGTAGCAGTGAGGAAAATAAAAGTGCACTAAACGAGATCGTAACACGTCTTTACAATAAAGAAATAGAATATTCTTCCTTCTACTATGAATTAAACAAGCTTTCTGAAACACCGGAAACATTAAGACGATTCAGACGATCGAGTATCAAGGGTCAGAGGAAAAGAGATTATCACCGAGACCAGCAGAAAAGAAGATCAATCACTCGACATAAAAGATAAATCCTCAAGCTAAAGAGGCACTCACGCACTTAAACTTTTATCTTGATTTAATGTCCAATCGCAATTCCAGGTCTGCGCGGATCAACCCCACCATGTAGTTTACCTGTTTTCTGGTTAACAAGGATTCCATTGGGACTTGCCATGCCTGTATTTGGTGGAGTTATGCAGATATTGTGTCCAAATTTCTTCAGACCTTCAAGAATAGGTTTTTTGAATGGAACGGCTGATTCAACAATTAGAGACTCATGGTTTTCGCAGTGGAATTTGGACGCATCCATTGATTTCTGGATGCCCATTTTATTGTCCAAAATATTTNNTGCTCCAAGGCTAAGGAATGGTGCTCCATTGTTCAGAACAATGTGGGGTGACTGATAGGTAAGTGCTCTTTTACTAGGGCCAATGGAGGCGGGAAGTCCAGGTAGGGGATTGAACCGCCTCATCATATTATTCATCAGGATACCGGTGCCAGTTATAACCACACCTGAACCAAAGTTATTATGAACACTTTGGGTCATAGAAACCATGTTTCTTTCTTCGTCTATAACCGAAAAATGGGTTGTTTCCTCCTCAAAGTTCATTGGTCGTCCCGGTTCTACCTTCATTGCCTTTTCAGTATCAATTAATTTTCTCCTTTCCATGGCAAACTCTTTTGACACTAATCCGTTAAGGGGCACTTTTGAACGCGTAGGATCCGCTATGTACTGAAAACGGTCAGCGAAAGCAAGTTTCATTGCTTCAGCTAAAATGTGGATGCTCTCCGGGGTGTTATGACCTAATTCACTTAATTCAAAGCCTTCAATGATGTTTAAGATCTCAACTAGAGTGGGTCCCCCTGAGGCCCCTAAAGTATAGTAAAAGTCATAGTCTCTATAGTCACAGCTGACGGTCTTCAAAATAACAGGCTGATAATCTGCTAGATCTTTCTTGGTTATCAACCCATCATTTTCTTCCATATCCTTGACAATTGCTTCAGCAATCTCTCCTTTGTAGAATGCGTCAGCACCGCCTTCTGCTATTTTTCTTAGGCTGTTTGCTAGGTCTTTGTTTTGTATTCTATCACCTGGTTTGGGAGGTTTTCCATCTTTTAAGTAAATTTTAGCTGAGTCTGGAAACTTTGAGAGAATGTGCTGTGCGCGTGTTATATGATTCTCATGAATCTCTATGCCATGCTCTGCAATTTCAATGGCTGGTTCCGTTACTTCCTTCCAATCCATGGTTCCATACCTGTCTAAGATAAGGGATAAGCATGCAACATTTCCGGGGACGCATATGGCTTTATAGCCAACTGTATTGGCATCATCCTTTACCATAGGCCAGCCCTCTGGAGCAAGCTCTTGAACAGGTTCGAAGAGCCTAGGCTTGACAGTGTTGCTCGCTTTGCCGTTAGCATCAATGGATAAGATTTCCCCAGATTTGTGCATGTATATTACAGCGAAATTTCTGCCTCCTAAACCACTCATGCCGGGCTCGACAACTCCAAGGGCTAGTGATGTCGCCACAGCCGCGTCAACGGCATTACCCCCGTTTTTAAGAATTCTTATCCCCGCTATCGATGCTTGAGGTTGTAATGCGGTAACCATACCATTCTCTGACACTACTTCCTCTTTGGGCCACATTGCATATCTCCCCTGGGATTCATCAACTATTTTTTCGTCTTAGATGCTCGGTGAGCGATAATTGAAATGAATTCAAAGACGATATTAGCGGCTAAGAGAGCAGTGATCTCCGAGGGATCATAAGCAGGAAGTACTTCGACTAAATCAAATCCCACAAAATTCAGGTCTTTCAATCCTCTTATGATGTTTAAAGCTTCTCTGCTTGTGAAACCCTCGATTTCAGGTGTACCGGTTCCGGGAGCGTAAGCTGGGTCAACAAAGTCGATGTCAAAAGTCAGGAATACCTTTGATTCTCCAACCCTTTCTTTGATTTTTTCGATTAAATTGTCGACACCGATTTCATGAATTTCCTCTCCCGTAACGATCTCGAAGCCAAGTCTTCTTGGAATGTTTAAATGGTCATCAGAGTAAATTGAACCCCTTAATCCAACTTGTACGGAGTTTTCTACGATTAACAGGTTTTCCTCAATCGCCCTCTTGAACGGAGTTCCATGATTGTAGGGGCGACCAAAATACTGGTCAACGGTGTCACTATGGGAGTCAAAGTGAATCAAAGCAATAGGCCCGTGTTTACGAGCCACGGCTCTAAGCTCTGGTAAGGTAATCGCATGGTCTCCTCCCAGAACAATTGGGATAATCCCAGCATCCACAACTGGGAACAGGTTCTCCTCAATTCTCTTATATGTATCCTCTATGTAACCTGGGATAACGGGTAGGTCCCCATAATCAACACCTTTTATGTGGTCAAAGGGGCTTATATGTAAAATTGGGTTGTGGTGCCGAATTAAGGATGAGACTTTCCTTATAGAAATCGGGCCTTCCCTTTGCCCGGTTCTGAAGGATGCTCCTGCGTCTGATGGGACTCCTATGATCGCAAAATCAATCCCTTCCACAGTTCTGACATGGGGTAAACGCATGAAGGTTTTAATTCCGGAGAACCTGGGTGTAGCAATAGGGTCAGCAGGTCTAAAATTCTCCATGTTGTTAGATTCTGAATCCGTCATAAATATCACTTGACATTAAGAACATTTTACCACATATTTAATCTTCATTTCAGAGATTTTATGCATGCGCGCGCCGTGCATGAAGATGTACGGGAAGAGATTAGCATACGGGGTGGAGATAAAAGCAAGTAACTCGCGCCCACAACCGTATTTGAAAACTTAATATCTGGTTGTTTCTTTGATAACTGGTGTCATTCCAGCTTCTGATGATTCTCTCAGGGTTTTTCTGGGCCATAACTTACATTTTGATCATCAGACAAAGTTTCCAGGATAAAACGTATGGCATGCCCTTGGTAGCACTAGGATTAAACCTTTCCTGGGAATTCATATACACTTTTGTAAATCCTCACTGGCCTCCTTACATCTACACTAATGTTGTAGCCCTATCATTAGACACTATTATTCTGTATCAATTCTTACGTTTCTGGAAAAACGAGTTCCCCAAATTACCCGAAGTCAGGTTCTACCTGATGTTTTTCTCTACGCTGGCATCTTGTTTCTTAGGGGTCTATTTTACATCGAGTATGTTGAATGACTCTATTGGATTCCACATTGCGTTTTGGCAAAATCTGATAATGTCATTCCTGTTCATTTTAATGCTGCAATCCCGAGGTGATCTTAGAGGCCAGTCAATCTATATTGCGACATTTAAAATGGTTGGTACAGCATTTGCGTCCGCTGCCTTTTATATATATGACCCTGTAGACAGGGGCTCTATTCTGATGACATTCACCTATCTTGCTACATTTATACTCGACATCGTTTACATCCTCATGGTTCGTCAAAAAAAATTGAACCAATATAATTTTTCGAACACAAATTCCATATAGATAGGGTGCGTTTTTGCTGGGATGGGTACGAGACCAGGGAGAACCATATCAGTTGTTTCAACTGCGCTGGTTGTAGCTGCTTCCCTTCTTGGAGACTCCTTTCTTTACGTGGCGCTCCCCTTAGAGTACAAGTCCCTTGGTTTGAGCTTGGTCATGGTTGGCTTCTTATTAAGCGCAAATAGATTGGTCAGATTTTTCTCCAATACCTTCGCTGGACACATTTATGGAAAGAGGTCCACTAAACTTCTTTTAACAGCAGCTATCCTTTCAAGCACAGTAATTAACCTCAGCTACGGATTCGCAAAGGGGTTCATACTGTTTTTAATTGCGAGGTTAGCTTGGGGCGTAACATGGTCATTCCTCAGGTTAGGGGGATTCCTCACCGTCGTCTCAAATGCTGACAAAGACAATAGAGGCTTGTTAATGGGTATATACCAATCAGTATCGAGCATAGGTTCTCTTCTGGGTGGGCTTCTTGGGGGAATAATACTTGATTTAATGGGTTTCAAGCCAGCAGCCATCATATTAGCAGCTGGGACTGCGTTAGGAATACCCATTGTGTTCACATTGAAAGATGGTAGTGAGGAGTCTGTGAGCAAAACAAGTGAGGTCCCTATAAACTTGAAAACCATTCTTGGAAGCCCTAGGATCCTGAGCATAGGCATTGGGGCAATGCTATCAAGCTTATTTATGGGGAGCATAATCGTTTCAACACTATCCCTCTACCTAGCTGAATCTTTTGGACGTGAAGGGGTTCAAATCTACGGAATGATTGTGGGAATAGCCACGTTAACTGGTTTTCTGCTAATGTTTAGGTTACTGAGCAGAACCCTTTTCGGCCCCATTTTCGGTCCCTTATCGGACATTCTTGGAAGGAAAAGAACGATAATGATACTTTTTCTCATGGGTTCCATTAGTCTGGCAATCCTAGGTTTATCGAACTCCCTACTGATAGTAGCTCTCGCCGTGATTATCATATTTACATCTGCAGCCGGTCTTGGGGTGGTGCTTACAACAGAGGTGAGTGACATAGCATCTGAAGAAAGCGAGGTCAGCCATTACGTATTAAGCGCTTACACTAATTGGACAGACTTAGGATCCGCAATGGGCCCGCTGACAGCCTATATTCTACTAACCGGTGTTTCCTTCCGTTCATTGTTCCTAGGAGCCTCATTAGTATTATTCATATTCACTTTGTTTAGGACAATCAAATGATCCTATGGATGTGTGTTGGTGTAACCGTTTAGTATTCAGTATATTCCTGCGCGCGTGGTGTGCGCATCCAGCTAGCACCACCCAAAATTTGTCCGTATAAAGGAATAATTTGCTCCATAATTCCATCGTTGTCATCCATAAAGTGTACAACCCTCCACTTACTGTCCAACTGTCCAGTTTTTGTCCATTGTCCAAAATTTGTCCAAGCGCTTAGCGGGCGGCGATGCCTACCTTAAGAAGTTGGCTAGCTTCCTATAGGCGCCCTATACAGGGTACGGTGACCGCAGCAACGCACCACACCACCCCAAGTAAGCATGTGAGCGGACAGATAAGACAAATTGACTTGAGGGTATGGGAATATGGACAGAGTGGATATCAATTAGTGGAATAATCGGATAATCAGTAGACAATTGAAGAACTAGATGGAGAAACATTGGATCACTTGGATTGATTCTTATGCACGCGTGAATCGTTGGACAGATACGAGTTCGCGTGTACAAGCGCATAAGGAGGAGATGAAAACGCATGGATTGTAAACTATATTCTTTCAATCTTGAAGATGACGGGCCTCATTCCATCGGTGCAACTATTGATGGCAAGATTAGTCTCTTCGAAAAACGGGAGTTCTCCGTCATATCCAAGTACTCGAATATTATGGTTAAAGTTTCTCCAAGCTGTTTCACAGAACCCTTCTGGCATTTCCAATGTTTCATCTACGAATATCTCCTGGCCTTCAGTGAATATTTCGCATGGCCCCAATTGTTGTTTCAAAGTTACAGGTAAAGGGTCAAACAGTTTTTCAGGATCCAAGGTTCGAAGAACCGTAATCCTCAATTTATTTTTAGCTGGCATGACTTGATTAAAGTATTCCAGGTATTTAACGGAACGCATTACTGAAGTCTATCTCATCTTGGCCGGTGCATAGGTCAAATGAGTTAAACATAAATTCAAAACGCCTTCTTCATTCTTTGAAAACCTCCAAGGGTCGCTAGTAAAACACATGGAAAGAGGAGAATATCGTGAAAATACCCATTAAAACCATGCAAAAGTATAGGTTCGTAAAACTATCGTATCCTAACAAAGATGGAAAATCATCCACAGTTTCCACATTCAAAATTGAAAACAAAAACGATACAATTTATAAAACAGTGGAAAAATTCGAAGAAAACGGTTCGAAAATAAAACAGGAAACAAAAGACGTGGAGGAGCCAATTATTCTGAGAAAGGTGATAAACCTCCACAATAGCAACGGAATAAAAAACCTAGACCAGATAAATTTGATGGTTAAAGAAATTAACGCTGGTAAAGATATTATTTCTAAGAGGGGTTTTCCGAATATTAAATTAGTAAAGACACAACATTCGGAATGGGTCTTATTTGATGGGCATCATTCTTTACTCTCCTACATGATTGCTGGGAGAACATACCTGCATGAGGTCCCACATATTGTAGTTCAAAATGAGAATGGTTATGTGGATGATAATGAAATTCATGTATTTTTTGGGAAACATTCGGGAAAACTGAGGGAATCGAACTGGAGACAACACGTAATAAATTGGCAAGCAACCGAAGAAAAACAACTAAGTAAACGAGAGCAAAACAACATGGGCGAACTCCGGGATTCAATTAAATAATTTATAGTTAGTAAATCCAGGGAATTTGAAAGACGAATCCTAACAGCAGAAAAGAGAGTTAAAAGAGAGCAGTTTAAAGAGGAAAAGAAAAAGTGGTTAAAGACTGTTTGTCCAAAATGTCAATACAAATTTCAATACTCACCGCACGCGCATATCAAAAATTTCGATGGGAATTTGATTTGTCCTAAATACAAAACTCATTTTAGACTAGCGAGATTAGATTCTTACATAAAAACAGAGGATAATAAAAATGGCTAGATATCCAATTTCGCACAATGGAATCGGAAAGAATACACTGTCAAAAAATTCGATGAATTAGTCAAGGAAGAAGTGAAACAAAAGGTAGAAACTTGGAAAGAGTGGAAAATGAAATCGGAGATGGAAAAAAGATGGAAGAAAGAGAGACCAGTACGTATGAAAGAATTAAAGCAAGAGTTTGAGGAAAGAGTTAACCAAAGAGTGTCAGAGATATTAGATGTTATGCAAACAGCGGGTCAGTTATGGCCGATTTGGAATGACCCAGTGGCTTTCTCTGCCGGCTGAGACCCATCGTCCTCCTAGTTGTTGTATTTTTTCGTTTAGTTTTTTCCAGAGGCTAGTCTCTATGTATCCTGTTCGTTCCAATTTGAATTCTTTAGGGGATGCTTTGATGGTGAGCACTTTGTTTATGTCTGGTGTTATTTCATGTAACTTGTACTCCAATTCATCGATGCTTCTGACTCTAGATACGGGTTCAGCTGGAACGGGTTCTTCCCGTTCAATACTTTGAGTCCCTTGCTGTGCTTCCATCTCCTCCGCGGAGACAGCGCCTCCTGCCACCATGTCGCTTATTGCTCTGCTCTTTGCTCTTGTGTGTGCTATGGCGTATACATCGTGCTCTACATGGGCGAATCTGCGCTCTCTGCTGTCGCACGCCCCAACACCTGTTGAGGTTCTCCCGTTTGGTGCTTCGACCTCTACTACGATCCGCCAGGAAAAGCTTCCGTCCTCCCTCTCGGTTCTTTCCTGTTCGAGGATTCTGTCTGAGAGCCCGAAGTATACTGCGATCTTTCGGAACCCACTTCTCTTGATATAGCGTCTGCCTAGGATGGTTTGGTAGTCATCGTCTGTTAGGAGTTTCGCTTTTAATGCTTCAAACCTAGCCCATTCTTCAGCTGCTTTTTCCGGTGATACAAGTGGTTTAACCGGGTCAACCGGGATGGGGAGTTCTTCATTATCGGACATTATTTCAGACATTTGAAGGAGTTTACTCTTTTTAAACAATCCAGTATTTGCGTGGAGGCACTAGTATACTCTTTTTAATCGTTTCAACGGATTCTTTTTGATGCCTTCACATTCTTCTTTCAGGGTCCTGGGTAAAGATACGCCACGTAAGGATGGTGTAGCGAAAGTAACGGGAAAAGAGCAGTACTCCTCAGATGTTTATCTTCCCAATATGCTCCATGCAAGGATTCTGAAAAGCCCAGTTCCGCATGCTCGTGTGAAAAAGCTTGATGTTTCAAAGGCAGAGCAGATGGGGGCGGTCACTCTTACACC
>JABAHP010007121.1_pt1 | contig 15552 bp, 11 predicted proteins | sample 7062081 | NCBI WGS metagenome assembly JABAHP01 (sample SAMN14534357, study PRJNA622989) | marine sediment metagenome | biome: marine biome [ENVO:00000428]; feature: marine pelagic biome [ENVO:01000023]; material: deep marine sediment [ENVO:00002113] | place: India: Gulf of Kutch | collected...
GGCTCATCATCTACGATGAGTATTTCTTTGGGCATAGCGATACCACTTTATTCTTTCTTGGCTTTAGCGTAACCGATGCCGGTGAGTGCTTCCTCCATTTCATCCAGAATAGTTGGATCATCGATGGTTGCCGGAACATTGTAAGGCGTATTATCGGCGATTTTCTGAATGGTGCCGCGCAAAATTTTACCGGAGCGCGTTTTCGGCAGACGCTTGACCACCGTGGCGGTTTTAAAAGAAGCCACCGGTCCGATGCGTTCTCGAACCATCTGGATGACTTCCGCGATGATGTCGGCCGAATCCCGTTCAACCCCGGCATTCAGCACCAAAAAACCAACGGGCACCTGTCCCTTGAGTTTGTCTTCGACCCCTAAAACCGCGCATTCGGCCACATCGGGATGATCCGCCAGAACTTCCTCCATGGCTCCGGTGGATAGCCGGTGACCGGCAACATTGATAATGTCATCGGTGCGGCTCATCACAAAAACATAGCCCTCATCATCAATAAAACCGGCATCCGCGGTTTTATAATATCCGGGAAATTCTTCCATATAGGCCGCTAAAAAGCCCTCATCATTGTTCCACAGTGTGGGGAGCGTGCCCGGCGGCAACGGCAGTTTGGCCACCAGGGCGCCGATTTCTCCGGATGCAACCGGATGGGTGTTTTCGTCGACCACCTGCAGATTCCAGCCCGGAGCCGCTTTGGTGGGCGAGCCTTCTTTGACCGGAAAATGATGCAGCCCCAGACAGTTGCCGGCGATGGCCCAGCCGGTTTCCGTCTGCCACCAGTGGTCGATTACCGGAACGTTCAGGCTGTTTTCAGCCCATTTGAGCGTGTCCGGATCCGTGCGTTCACCGGCCAGAAAAAGGGCTTTAAAATTGGACAGATCGTAATTTTTCATCATTTCCGCCTGGGGATCTTCGCGCTTGATGGCGCGAAAGGCCGTCGGCGCCGTAAACATGACCTTGACATTATGTTCGGAGATCACGCGCCAGAAAACACCGGCATCCGGGGTACCCACCGGTTTGCCCTCAAATAAAATCGTGGTGCACCCTTTCAATAGAGGCCCATAAACAATGTAGGAGTGGCCGACAACCCAGCCCACATCCGATGCTGCCCAATAAACGTCACCGGCTTCCACATTGTAAATGGCGCCCATCGTCCATTTTAAGGCCACCATATGTCCGCCGTTGTCACGCACCACCCCTTTGGGTACGCCGGTGGTTCCGGAGGTATACAGGATGTACAGCGGATCGGTGGCCGCCACCGGCACACAATCATGAGGCTGGGCCTTGGCCATCACGTCATCCCAGTCCAGATCCCGCCCGTCGATCATCGCGGCGGTTTCCATGGGCCGCTGCTTGATAATACAACAATCCGGTTTAGCCTCAGCCATATCAATGGCCTCGTCAAGCAACGGTTTGTAGGCGATAACCCGTTTGACTTCGATACCGCAGGAAGCGGACACAATTGCCTTGGGCTTGGCATCATTGATGCGCACCGCCAGTTCTTTGGCGGCAAATCCACCAAAGACTACAGAATGTACCGCACCGATACGGGCACAGGCCAGCATGGCAATCACCGCTTCAGGGATCATCGGCATGTAGATCAGGACCCGATCCCCCTTGGTCACGCCCTGGGCGGCCAGAGCGCCGGCAAACCGAGCCACCTCATCACGCAGCTGGTTATAGGTATATTTTTTGATGGTTTCGGTAACCGGGGAGTCGTAGATAATCGCATTTTGCTCACCCCGGCCGCTATCGATATGATAGTCCAGTGCATTGTAGCACGTATTCATCTCCCCGCCGCTAAACCAGCGAAAAAAGGGTTTGTTGGTCTCATCCAGAACCTTATCCCACTTTTTGTACCAGTGGCAGTCTTCGGCTGCCGCCCCCCAGAAACCGTCCGGGTCTTCAATGGATTGGTTGTGTGCGATTTCATAAGGGTTTGCCATAAGTATTCTCCTTTGCTCGAATGGTTAAGCTTTAGGTTTCAGGTGTCAGGTGTCAGGTGTCGGTAGTAAGCCTGTAATCAGGTGTCGGTCAACGCTGCTAGGTCGAAATTAGATTTGTTGCTTCATCTTCAGCTATCTGTCTTCTGTCGCCTGACCTCTGTTCTCTGAAGTCTGACACCTGACACCTGAAACCTGAAATGGGTTCTTCCGTTTCAAAAAGGATCCGGTATTTCCAAATTAGATTTCCAATTATGAGTCTTTCACCTTCTGCTTTAAAAATTCTAAATGCTTGCGGATGCCTTTGTCGGTATTCGGATCGTTGCTGAAAAGGCGTTTTATAAAACCGGGCGGATCATCGATCTCCGGATCCAGCTCCAGCCCTTTCTCATAATCGGCAATTGCCTTTTCATATTGCCCCAGGTGGCTGTAAGCAATCCCTCGATTGACATATGCGCTGGCCAGGGTTGGTTTGATTTCAATGGCTTTATTGTAATCCTTGAGAGCTTCTTCATAACGCCCCATGGTGTTGAGGGTGTCAGCCCGCCCCATGTAGCCATCTTGGTGTGTAGGATCAATGTTAATAGCCCGGTTGAAATCTTCCAGGGCTTTTTCCGTTCTGCCCCTGTTGAGATTGGAAGCACCGTCTAGAACGGCATCCTTAAACTCTGGCGTCCCGAGACCGCAGCCGGCAACTGCGAAGAAAGATATTAACAGAGTCAAAAATAGTCGCTTCATTTGTTGGAGTTCTGATTTCCCTTTTTCGAAAAGGTTGGATGAGGAGGCGCAAGCGCCTCCTCATCCTTACCGTTATCGACGTAATCAGGGCTAACTGCTGAACGTTAAACGCCTGACTGTCCTCGGGAGGAACCTTCGGCAACGGCCGGCTCCTCTTCGTAAATATCGTGTTTCAAGGCCTCAAAGTCGGTGGTGATGTTGGTTGACATCTCCAGCTTGTAGGCCAGGAACCACATCATGCCAATACCCAGTATCCACCAGATAATCTGCCAGATCCAGATCGACGGCATTCCATTTGCCCATGAAGCAGGCGCTGCAGGATCACCGAAGATGGTGTTACCGATCACAGCGCCCGGGCCGATGGCAAAAAAGAACCAGACCAGAGCCACAATCCAGCCCCATTTGATCAGCCCACGCTTTTCTTCCGGTAAAGACGCATGTTGTTTGACAAACGCATGCCATTCTTTCTGTTTGGCATCCACCTCACCCGTAGGCTGCGTGAACAGACTGATAAGAATGGCGACCGGCAGGTTGAAGAGAATCCCCCAGCCGGCGGCAAAAATCGTCAGCGGATTGTAGCCCCAGGGAAGTCCCAGATCGAACCTGAAAGTTAGAAATACCGCGATCATGCCGCAGATCAGCCCTGTGACCACCCCCTGACGGGTTAGGAATTTCCAGTAACAGACCGCAATCAGGGACGGGTACATCATGAACCCGTAAGAGGTCGCAAAGGCGCCCAGCATCACGATGGCCCCGGGCACCAGGGTGGCAAAGATCAGGGCCGATCCGACAACGATCAGCACTGTGATCCGGCCCCAGTGGGTTTGCCCGGTTTCGGTCATATCCTTGACGATATGCCGCTTGACGATGTCGCGCGTCAGCATACCAGAGGCGGTCGACATATAGGCCGCACCGGTGGACTGCATGGCCGCCAGAGCACAGATCGCCAGAATGCCCACGGCAAAGGGCGCCGTGTCTTTCATCAGATGAATCAGCAAGGGCACCAAGGAATTACCCCCGCTGTCTATAAGGCTTTGAAGCGGCAATATGGTCTCTCCGTTACCGCTGGGTGTCAGAGACAATACCCAGCCCCCCATGGCCTGCATGGTGGTGAAAATAAACAGGGCAAACCCGATCCCCAGGGTGGAGGCCCACACCTGCTGCAGCGGAAAGGGCCTGGGATTTTTGTTGGCAAAAGCCCACATCGAAAAGGCGGGTGAAGCGTGAATCCCCATCAGGGCAAACATATATGTCAAAATATATACGCCGGTGTAAGTGCCGCCGACAGTCTTGCTAATATCCGGCACAAACTGAATCACACCGGGTACAGCTATTAAATGACTGTGGCCAGCCGGTGTAATTTTGAAGATCTTTGCTTTAGCCGCCATGAATGTTTTGACGGCCTCCGGATCCGCCCATTGGGGTACCGCCGTGCCGCCGCTGTTGATCCAGGCCACGACATCCCCGAACTTGCTAGTCAGCGAATCAAAGCCGCCGGCAAATGCGGCCCCGATAATGCCCAGGGTGATAATTCCGCCCCAGAGTAAAATACACTGGGCCGTGTCCACGTATGCCACCGAGCGCAGACCGCCCAGGGCCACGTACAACAGCACGACAACGGCCAGCAGCCACATGCCCACGTTAACCGAAAACAAGCCGTCGGTTAGGACGTTGAACAAAATGCCCGAAGCCCGCAGCTGAATGCCCAAATAGGGCACGCTGAAGAACAGTGCCACGATGACGGTCAGAATGCGCATGGCCTCTGAGTTAAAGTATCCATGATACATCTCCCCCGGGGTAACATACCCATAGCGTTTGCCGATCAGCCACTGGCGTTTCAGAAAAAGAACGCCCGTAAACGGGATGGTAAGGACATAAAAGGACGCATACCCGTATGGTAATCCATCCCGCCACATCAGGGCCGGGTGGCCGACAAAGGTCCATCCGCTAAATGAGGTCGCCGTCGCTGCCAGCACAAATACCCAGATGTTGAGCTGGCGGCCGGCAATAAAGTAATCGGTCCCTTTCTTGGCCCTCAGGTAACCGGTAACGCCGATGGTTATGCAGTAACCCCAGTAAAGGAGAACAAAAAAGAACAGCCAGTATACATGAGATCCCATGTTCTTCTCCTTTCCTTATTAGTAGATAACTTGCGATTCATTTCCGAATTCAACGTTTGTGGGCGGGCATCACCTCCTTTGTTTTGAGCGTTAAACAGATGATCTGATCACATGGTTCATTCTGAGATGTCTGCGGGCATGTGTCGCGCCCAAAGTGGCTTCCATCCCCGCAGAGCGCCTGTCATTTTGACCAAACCGTTGGAGGATATCTTTGACAGTTCATTCGGATACTCCTTGTTACCTGTCTTCTCAGGTTCTGATTCAGCCGAAGCTTGCGTGTATGTTCGGCAAAATGACGATCAGTTTTTTCAAACCAAACCTTATCCTTTAGCCATTTTTTTAATTTCTTCCACAATCTCAGGGTTGGCCAGGGTGGTCACATCTCCAACGTCCTTTTCATTTGAGATCGCACCCAGCACCCGGCGCATGATCTTGCCCGAACGGGTTTTGGGCATGTCGGTGACGATCCAGACCTTGCGCGGTTTGGCGATCTTGCCGATTTCCGAACAAACCGCATCCGATATTTTCTGGGCCAGATCGTCGGAGGCTTGCATGCCCGGTTTCAAGGCAATATACAGATCCGGCTCTTTGCCCTTGATGTCATGGGCCACCGGCACCACCGCTGCCTCGGCCACTTCATCAACCACCAGGGCGGCCGATTCGATTTCCTTGGTTCCCAGCCGGTGGCCGGAAACATTGATGACATCGTCAATGCGGCCCAGGATGCGATAATAGCCGTCTTCGGCTTCCACGGCCGCATCGCCGGTCATATAGGGCCAATCCCGCCAGTCTTTGCTCTTGGGATCCTTGCAATAGCGGGCATAATAGGTTTCGACAAAGCGATCGCGGTCGCCCCAGATGGTCTGGAATCCGCCGGGCCAGGGATTCTGAATGCAGATGTTGCCGGCCTTGCCGGCCCCCGATGGAATGACATTGCCTTCATCATCGTAGATGATCGGATGGATGCCCGGCATGCCCGGTCCGGCGCTGCCCGGCTTCATGGGGGTGATGGCCGGAAGGGTGCTGCACAGAAATCCGCCGGTCTCCGTCTGCCACCAGGTGTCCACGATGGCCGCTTCGCCCTTGCCGACGACCTCGTAATACCATTTCCAGACTTCGGGTTCGATGGGTTCGCCGACGGTGGTCATGTGCTTGAAGTGGTAATTGTATTTGGCGGGCTCGTCCGGGCCGATCTTGCGCAGTGCCCGGATGGCGGTCGGGGCGGTGTGGAAGATGTTGACATCCAGGTTCTGGGCGATGCGCCAGGGCCGTCCGGGATCCGGATAGTTGGGAACGCCTTCAAAGACCACCGTGGATGCACATAGGGACAAGGGGCCGTAAACGATGTAGGAATGCCCCGTAATCCAGCCGATGTCGGCCATGCACCAGTAAACATCTTCCGGATGAATGTCCTGCACATACTTGGAGGTGCCGGCAACATAAGCCAGATAGCCGCCGGTGCCGTGCTGGCAGCCCTTGGGTTTGCCGGTGGTTCCGCTGGTGTACATCAAAAACAGCGGCGCTTCGGCCGGCATGGGCACCGGATCAACCCGTGCACCATAATAATCTTTTAAAAGATCGTTGACGAAATAATCGCGCCCCTCCACCATGGGCGTCTCGCTGGAGGCTTTGCCCGGGTAGCGCTGCCAGATAAGAACTTTATCGACTTTCTGGCCGTCTTTTTCCGCCAGCTCAACGGCAATATCCGCGTTTTGCTTGTGGTTGAGCAGATTGCCGGCACGGTAATAGGCGTCGGCCGTAATGAGAACATTGCTGCCGGAATCGACAATTCGATCGGCACAGGCCCGGCCGCTAAAACCGCCGAAGACTTCGGAATGAATCACGCCCAGACGGGCACAGGCCAGCATGGTGATGGGCAGCTCGGCAATCATGGGCATGTGCAGGGTCACGCGGTCGCCGGCTTTTAACCCGGCAAAATCCTGCAAAAGGGCCGCAAATTCATTTACCCGCACGAAAAGTTCCTGATAGGTGATATGTTCGACTTTTTCTTCCTCGGGCTCCGGTACAAAATGAATGGCGGTCTTATTTTTATTTTTGGCCAGATGCCGATCCACGCAATTATAGCTGGCATTTATTTTACCGCCCTTAAACCATTTCCAGCAGGGCGCATCGCTGGTATCCAGGATTTCGTCCCAGTATTCATACCAGTCGAGAAGATCGGCATATTCTTTGAAGCAATTGGGAAAATTGTCCAGGCTGAACCGCTCATAAACGCCGGGATCGGTCATATTGGCCTGGGCAATAAATTGAGTTGAAGGATAGATAAGCTCTTCTTCACCCCAGTGTACCGCAATTTCAGCTTCAGAAGTTTCGACGACCTCTTTTTCTGCCATAATTTCCCCCTTTCTTAGACAGTTTAAAACAGAAATGAATCCAAAATGTGTGTGAAAAAATTTGATGACCTCGGAGACGCTTTAGCATGATAATGAATAATATTTATTTTATATGATTAATTATACTTTATTTATTATTTTTAAATTTTATTCATTATTTGATGGGATGTACTTGATTACAAAATTTTGATGTTTTTACATCTCTTTGTATGTGGTTGTCAACATGATTTTTGTTCATTTTTAATATTTTTGGAACAAACACCTTATTCGCGTTTGAGGGACGGATAAGCCATAAAAAAATGTCGGGCATGCTTACGGAGTGGCACAGCTGTCTTGCATTCGACCAGAGCCATGGTTATAATTAACAGTATGAAATCACACGATGAAAAGATACCGGATCCAAAGGAATTGGAAAAAGAAATCGGCGAATTTTTGTCTAAAAAATTCGGCAACAACGTCAAAATCGTCACTCCGGTGGTTGTGCCCGAGCAAAATGCGGTTGATCAGGTTAAATCAGCACCCAGACACAAAAAAGACATCAATTTTGACTTGAAGCCCGAAGAGTTGATCGCTTATCTGGATCAATTTGTTGTCAAGCAGGACGGCGCCAAAGCAATTCTGGCCACTAAAATCTGTACGCATTTTAATCGAATCCGGCGCGCACGGGAAGAACATGATCCCAGCGATAGTCTCACTAGAGTGGGGAACATTAAAAACAATGTGCTCATGATCGGCCCCACCGGTGTGGGTAAGACGTATGTGATTAAATTGATTGCGGCTAAAATCGGAGTACCTTTTGTCAAAGGTGATGCCACCAAGTTCAGCGAAACCGGCTACGTCGGTGGCGATGTCGAAGATCTGGTGCGCGAGCTGGTAAGGGAAGCAGATGACGATATCGAACTGGCAGAGTGCGGTATTATTTATATCGATGAAATCGATAAGATCGCTTCCAGTCGCAACATTATCGGGGCTGATGTATCACGAACCGGCGTCCAACGCGCGCTGCTGAAGCCCATGGAGGAAACCGAAGTCGATCTGAAGGTCCCCCATGACCCGATTTCCATGATTCAGGAGATCGAACGGTTTCGCAAGACTGGAAGACGCGAAAAACAATCGGTCAATACCGCCAACATCCTGTTCATCATGAGCGGGGCATTTACGGATCTGGAGCCGATCATTCAAAAGCGTTTGACCAAACAGGAAATCGGTTTCGGTGCCCGAATCGAACGATCCCATGAATCGTATGATATTTTAGCACAGGTGAAGTCTGAGGATTTGATTCGCTTTGGTTTTGAAACCGAGTTTGTCGGGCGGCTGCCGGTGCGGGCGGTATTTGAGAATTTATCCGAGCAGGATTTGTATGATATCTTAAAAAATCCAAATAATCCCATCATTCTGGGTAAAAAGCTGGATTTTGCGGCTTACGATATCGAGATTAAATTTGAGGATCAGTTGTTGCACATGCTGGCCCAACAGGCATTTACGGAGAGTACCGGCGCCAGAGGTCTGGTGAGCGCCGTTGAAAAAACGCTGCTCGAATTTGAAAAAAAGCTGCCCTCTACCCGAATTAAAAAATTCCCGGCTACTTTGGACATCATCAAAAATCCACAATCATCAATTGAAAAACTCACCCGGGCCAGTGATTCGCATTTTAACAATCTGTTTAAAAGCTTAGACCAGGAAGAGAGACAGCGCATCACCCAATACCTGGATTCGAACAAGGAGCACCTGGAAAACAAATACAACCTGACCATGACACCTTCACGGGTGAATATCGTGGCCCAGGCGTATGCCAAAAATATCAAGGATATTGAAAGCGTCGTTAAGCACATTAAGAGCCATTACGATGACATAAAAAAAATGGAACTGCAATTTTTTAAAAATCATGATATGAACATTGTCCTTGAGGAAGATGCGATCGATTTTATCATGGAGCAGCTGATTCAGGCGCCGATTGATCTGAAAAATGTTTACCAAAAGGTTGACATGGACTTTAAGCACGGCCTCAAGCTGGCCCGTGAAAAAACCGGCCGCAGCCGCTTTTTTATCACCCGTCAAGCCCTGCTGGATCCCGAAGCCTATATCAGCCAGATGATCCAGAGTGAATTTGATTCGGACTCTACAAATCTAAAAAGCTGAGGAGAACTTCGGGTCTAAAATGGCCACGCCGAATTCCCGAATAGTTGAAAGTGACGTAATCCCATGATCGGAATTTCCAAACTATATTGTGGTACTGTTGANNCTGTTACAATTTTCCAAAGACAAACGCCCGGTGGTGGTCTGGAATACAACCCAGCGCTGCAATCTCAAGTGCGTGCACTGTTATGCCCATGCCAAAGCTTTGGCCAACGATAATGAATTGAGCACCCGAGAAGGCAAAGCGTTAATTGATGACCTGGCGGAATATGGCGCACCGGTGATTCTTTTTTCCGGTGGCGAACCGCTGGTGCGCAAAGATCTTCCCGATCTGGCCGGGTATGCGGTCGATAAGGGGATGCGGGCGGTAATTTCAACCAACGGCACATTGATCAGCGCCAAACTGGCGCAAACCCTCAAACGAATCGGACTTTCTTATGTCGGCATCAGCCTGGACGGCATGCCGGAAATCAATGACCGCTTCAGAGGGGTGAGCGGCGCTTTTGATTCTGCCATGAAGGGCATTAAAAATTGCCAGGATGCCGGCATAAAGGTGGGGCTGCGCTTTACGATCAACAAATACAACGTTGATGAAATTCCCCACATATTTAACCTCATCGAAGAAATGGATATCCCCCGGGTGTGCTTCTACCACCTGGTTTATGCCGGCCGCGGAACCGAACTGGTTAAAGAAGATCTGACCCATGAGGCCACCCGTTCCGCTGTCGATCTGATTATCGATGAAACCAAACGCCTGCATGACATTGGCAAGCCAAAGGAAGTATTGACCGTCGACAATCATGCCGATGGACCCTACCTTTACTTGAGGCTACGCAAAGAAGACCCGCAGCGGGCCAAAGACGTTTTGGAGCTGCTGCAGTGGAATGAAGGCAACAACTCCGGACGGGGTATCGGCTGTGTCAGCTGGGACGGCGAGGTTCATCCGGATCAATTCTGGCGCCATTGCAGTCTGGGCAACGTGCGCCAGCGGCCGTTTTCCGAAATCTGGGCCGATCTTTCCAATCCGCTGCTGGAAAAGCTCAAAGAGAAAAAAAAGCATGTCAAAGGCCGTTGCGCCGACTGCCGCTGGCTGGATATTTGCGGCGGCAATTTTAGAGTTCGCGCTGAAGCCACCACCGGTGATTTGTGGGCTCCGGACCCGGCCTGTTATCTAACCGATGAAGAGATCGGTCTGACGGACAGATAATTTTGAAAAAGAATTTACGCACGCAAAGCCGCTAAGCTCGCGAAGAAAGAATCCTAATTTAAAAATCCCTTGGCGTCTTTGCGAGAGGCCCATCGCTTTGGTTCAATTTAGTCATTTTAGAAGATAAGGAGACTGAATGTTATTTCCAGACTACAGGCCCAGGCGGCTGCGGCAAAACGAAGCCTTTCGCCGCATGATTCGCGAAACCCGTTTAGCGGTCGATGATCTCATATTACCGCTTTTTGCAATTAAGGGCCGCAATGTGCGCAATCCGATTGAATCCATGCCCGGACATTTTCAACTATCTGTTGATCAGCTGATTAAAGCAGCGACTTCGGCAAAAAACCTGGGCATACCCGCGGTAATGCTTTTTGGCATACCGGAGGCCAAGGATCCTTTAGGAACCCGGGCGTACGCTGCTGACGGCATCGTCCAAACGGCTGTTAAAGCCCTTAAAGACAAGCTGTCGGAGCTGGTGGTCATTACCGATGTGTGCCTGTGCCAGTATACCGACCATGGCCATTGCGGCGTGGTGGACGGCCAGACAATTGACAATGATGCCAGCCTGGATCTTCTGGCCCGAACGGCATTGTCGCATGCCAAAGCCGGCGCCGACATGGTGGCTCCCTCGGATATGATGGACGGCCGCGTGGCCGAAATTCGCAATATTCTGGACGAAAACAATTTCAGCCAGGTGCCGATCATGTCTTATGCGGCTAAATATTGCTCGGCCTATTACGGGCCCTTTCGCAGTGCCGCAGATTCCGCCCCGCAATTCGGCGATCGACGCACCTATCAAATGGATCCCGCAAATGCCATTGAGGCCATCCGCGAGGTTTCAATGGATGTTGAAGAAGGAGCGGACATCGTCATGGTTAAACCGGCGCTCGCCTATCTGGACATTATCTGCCGCGTAAGAGAGGAATTTGACCTGCCGGTGGCCGCCTATAATGTCAGTGGTGAATTTGCGATGATAAAAGCCGCTGAAAAATTGGGCTGGATCGACGGACCCAAAGTGATGCTGGAGACCCTGACCGCTATCAAACGCGCCGGTGCTGACATGATATTGACCTATTTTGCCATAGAGGCCGCCAAGACACTCAACTCTTAACGCAAGTGCGTAGATTGACGATGAAACCACCGCATCCCCACTCACACGCCCAGAACAAGAAAAACCAGTTGCGCCTGGTGGCCTGGGAAACAACCCGCAACTGCAATCTGGCCTGTGTGCATTGCCGGGCTTCGGCAGATATGGGGCCCCACCAGGGCGAGCTGGGCACCGACGAAGGATTGCGTCTGCTGGATCAAATTGCTGAAGTCGCCAAGCCGATCATCATCCTAACCGGCGGCGAGCCCCTGCTCCGCTCAGACATCTTCGACATCGCCCGCCATGGCACAGCGCTCGGCCTGCGCATGGTTATGGCCTTAAACGGCACCCTGGTAACTGAAAAGATTGCCCGGCAACTGGTCGACTCCGGTATTCAACGCATCAGCGTCAGCATCGATGGCTCGAGCGCCGAAACCCATGATCGCTTCCGACAGGTTAAAGGCGCCTTCGAAGGCACCCTGCGGGGTATCGAGCTGATTAAAAATGCCGGACTGGAATTCCAGATCAACACCACCATCACCAAAACCAACCTCGATCAGATTCCCGCCATCCAGGATCTGGCTGTTGAACTGGGTGCCGTGGCCCATCATATCTTCTTACTGGTTCCCACCGGACGCGGCAAATACATTGTCGATCAGGCCATCGATGCAGCCGAATATGAGCGCACCCTCAACTGGTTCTACGATCAGAGAGCCACGACACCGTTGCAGCTAAAAGCCACTTGTGCGCCCCATTATTATCGTATCCTCAGACAGCGTGCAAAAAAAGACGGTATCTCGGTTAACTTTGAAACCCATGGACTTGATGCGGTGACCCGCGGATGCTTGGGTGGCATCGGTTTTTGCTTTATCTCTCATCAGGGCATCGTTCAACCCTGTGGCTATCTGGATCTAAATTGCGGCGATGTGCGACAAACATCCTTTGCTGACATATGGAATCAGTCGGATATCTTTTTGGAGTTGCGCGATTATGACAAGCTGAAAGGAAAATGTGGGCCCTGTGAATATAAGCGTGTCTGCGGTGGTTGCCGTGCACGGGCCTACGAGGCTACCGGTGATTTCATGCGAGAAGAGCCTCTTTGCAGCTATGAGCCCCGTTCGAAAAAGTCATGAGTCAAAACACTTTCCGTTTAACTCCTTTAGCGCCACCCTCCTTCTTTCGGCCGGCAGGCCTGCCCAAATTATAGCCCGCGCCTGAAAACTGTTGACCCTTGCTGACAGTTTGGTATCATCTAGAAATAGCGAATGCCGGTATTGTCGTTCAGGCTCTGATATCAGCCCGCAGGTCGGTATTGACCGCAACGACATTCAGGGAATAATGGAAGCGTGGAAAAGAGGCCCTATGAAAATCCAATCTTTAATGATTGCTAATCCCATTACCATTGGTCCCCACGCATCGGTCAGTGAGGCCATTGAGCTGATGAAAGCCAACTCTATTCGACATTTGCCGGTGGTCACCAGCGGAAATCGGCTGGAGGGATTTTTGACGCTGGCCGATTTGAAACAGGGCCTGATCCCCTCGATGCTGGGTGATGTGTCCCTGGATGATTTGATGATTAAAAACCCGATTACGGTCAGCCCCGATGATGATATCGAACTGGCGGCCATGCTGATTTACAATCATAAAATCGGTGGAATGCCGGTGGTCGACGATGGACAATTGGTGGGGATCGTGACGGCAACCGACATGCTGCGTGCCTTTATCGATATGATGGGCATTCTGTCGACAACCTCGCGTATCGATGTGGTGCTGGGCGATCAGCCCGCCACCTTCAAAAGGGCTATGCAGATCATCAATGACCATGGTGGTGATATTATCAGTGTTAGCATGACGCCCCAGCAGAAAAGTAAGCGAGTTTACTATTTTCGCCTGTCCGCCTGCAAGACGGATGTCATAGAAAAGGCTTTAGCCAAGGAAGGATTTGATGTATTAGCGGCAATGGATTAAAAGGTTGCTCCGAATCCGCAAAAAACACCCTGCAAAACAAATCAACTCGTATTGACGCTCACCTATTCATTCTTTTATTCTCAAATGATATATTTTTTGGCCTCGCGCCATTTGCGCTCGATTTCTCTGGCAACGGCTGCCTTCAGATCGATGCATTCGATGACGCAGACCGCTTTGCTGCTCATGGTATCCAGAGAAGCGCTGGCCACCCAACAGCGTCCGTTAAAGAATATATAGCGGTCCTGAAGCATAACATGGCGCCGGATTTCGACATCCGGACAACTGGAGCAAAAGCTTTTTAAAATACCATCGAAGCCGTCGGCCAATGCCTTGGGCTCACGGCTGGTCAATAAACGCAGCGGGTGTTTAACATTTTCGAGACATTCGAACGTCGTACTGCCAAACTGGGTGTCAACCAGCGTAACCGCTGTTTTGGCGGAACCGAAAAATTTTTGGGCTTCTGATATGGCTTTGAAATGATAGTTTTTCGCCTCTACCACTTGAACCCGCTTTTTATTATTGACCAGCAGAAGCTGCAGCTTTTTCAATTGCGGCTTCATTTGCTCGTCAAAAACATTGCTTTCCCAGGTAGAGTTTAGAATGCGCTGATCACAGCGCTGCACCAAATCTTGCAGCAATCTCGTCAAAAGCCGTCGATGACCATGCCGGTCAAGATGAACCAGGTCATTGGCCAATTTGACGTGATTCAGATTGACCCCCAGATAATCCACATCGACATTAAACTGGTTGCAAAGATCTTCGAGTTCGTAATTGCCGTAATATTCTTTTATAGCATCTGAAAGTATTTCAATAGCTTTTGTACTCATGCGCCACATTCCTCCAAATATTAGAAAAGCGATCAGACAGTCGGTGTAAACGGCCTGATATATATATCGGCAATTCGATCCAAAGCTTTATATTTTTTTTATCCAAACACTCAGAAAACAAGGCAAACGGATTGAGCGCTAATCGCTCAAACCGTTTGCCTCGTGTTATTCGTTATTCGCTATTTTTTAATAGGGATTGGGTGCTGGGTATTGCGCCTTTGAATGAGCAAAGATCTAAAAAGTCATTATATCATCCCTTTACTACAAATAACCAATAACGGATAACAAATAACTTTTATTGGAGGAGAGGCCTCAAGGCATATCATCCAAGGAAATAAAGGGTTCTACCGTCAAGGAATTGCCGTCTGTGGTGATGCGAATGGCACCATTGAGATCGGTGCGAAATATGCGGCACCCATTTTCCTGATAGGCCGCCAACACGGCAGAATGAGGAAATCGAAACCGGTTTTTCCAGCCCGCAGAGATCACGGTAATCTCCGGCTGAACGCGGTTCAAGAAAAGCGGACTGCTCGATGACCGGCTGCCGTGATGAGGCGCCAGCAGGACATCGCAGCCCAATTCAGCCCCTGCCAATTTGACCAGCTCTTTTTCAGCTTCGACCATGATGTCGCCCGGAAACAAGAACGATACATTGCCGAAGATGACCTTCACGACCAGGGAATTATTATTGGTATTGCGCCATCTGTCTGACATTTTGCGGGTGTTAAAATCAGCCGGGGGATACAATACGATAAATTCCACCCCATTTACCTGCGATCGGCGGTCAAGCTGCTGAAAATCGGGCTCAAAATACCCTTTGCGGTCAATTATATCTCGGAACGCCTTATAGCCAGACGTCGTCCGGGTTTCACCGTTGGTCCAGATCGCTTTCACGTTGAAATGCTCGGCAATGTAAATCAAACCATTGAGGTGGTCGCTATTGGGATGGGTGAGGATTAGTGTGTCGACGGTAAGTATCTTTTTTCGCAATAAAAAAGGTGCGATTACGCGAGCACCCATATCAAAGGAATCGTTGTCGGAAAAACCACCGCCGTCAATTAAGGCTGTGGCGCCGCCCGGCAGTTCTAAAAGAGCCGCGTTGCCCTGCCCGACATCTAAATAGGTCACCTGCAAATCAGAATTCCAATAGCGCTGGCTGACCC
>JABAHP010000444.1_pt2 | contig 15544 bp, 17 predicted proteins | sample 7062081 | NCBI WGS metagenome assembly JABAHP01 (sample SAMN14534357, study PRJNA622989) | marine sediment metagenome | biome: marine biome [ENVO:00000428]; feature: marine pelagic biome [ENVO:01000023]; material: deep marine sediment [ENVO:00002113] | place: India: Gulf of Kutch | collected...
AGAATGGATGCGGGAGAGGTCGATTTCTTCAATAACCTGGTTTATGAATGAAATTTTTTCATTCAAAACCGTCTCCAGATTTACCAAATGCACACCATTCACAGTTGAATCCATGTTTCCTTTCCCTAGTTTAAACGTTTTTGATACTTCTCCGCATACTTTAAGTCCTCTGAATATCAGAGAAGCTATTTAAATAATCCTCATTTAAATCATATGTAAAATGGACATTAAGTTATGGTTCAAAGAAACTCGCCCGGGTTTTCTTCTGCTGACGCCCCTTTCTTTCTCCATCGGTTTGTCCGTAGCTTACATTGAAGGCGTTTTCAACCCTTTTCGGGCTCTGCTTGGGTTAATTGGTGTTGTTCTAGCCCATATTAGCATTAACGTTTTCAACGATTTTTTTGATTATAAAAGTGGTTTAGACCTAAAAACGGAGCCGACTCCTTTTAGTGGGGGAAGCGGTATGCTTCCTTCAGGGGTTATTAAGCCTAGGGATGCTTACNNTGACAAGTATGTTGATTGGTTGTATAATTGGTGTATACTTTGTTTTGACTACAGGCTGGTTGCTCGTTCCTTTAATCGCAGCTGCAGCATTATCCATTTATCTTTACACATCTGTACTAGCAAACTATTATGTGGGAGAGTTTGTTACCGGAATGAATTTTGGGCCTTTGATGTCCATGGGGGGATACTTTATCCTCGCAGGGAGGTTCAATCTGCTAAGCACCGTCGCTGGAATAGTGCCGGGTATACTTGTTGGGAACCTTCTTTTATTAAACGAGTTTCCCGATGTCTCTGCTGATAGAGCGGTTGGAAGAAAAAACATCGTAATAAGGCTGGGTACGGAGATCGGAGCAAAAATATACTCTTTTTTAATAGGATTGACTTATGCTTGGATTATTATCTGCATTATCTTGAGGTGGATGCCCATCACAGTTCTAGTTACTTTTGTAACCCTTCCGTTGGCCATTAACACTGTGAGGGGTGTCAACGCTAATCACGGTGATGTGAAGGAATTAATCCCCTCAATGGGGGGCAACGTTAAACTAACGTTAACATTGACAGGCTTGACAACGGTTGGTTTGCTGCTCTCTCTGATTTAAAAAATGTGTGAAGGATAGGGGATATTCTACATAAACCTGCTTGGGTTTAGTGGCTTCAGTAATCTTTCTTCTTCTCCGGAGATAATTGTCTTTGCCAGGAGTTCTCCAATCACTGGTACCATTGTCAGTCCATAATCGATAAATCCGCATGCCATGTAGAGGTTGTCTTCAATCTCCCCTACAACGGGCACGTCGTCAGGTGTCCTGTCGCATATTCCGGTCCACTGTCGGATAATATTCAGGTCTTTCAAGACTGGTATAACTGGCACTATTTCATCAGCGAAATTGTTTAGGAACTTTGACGTGGTATGGGTTAGATCGTACCCGGGTTCCATCCAGTCTATTGTTCCCATTATTTCTCCCCTCATTGTCTGGGTGACTTGGAAGGAGCTTGATAGCCTTTCAAGTGTTGGTCCGAAAAATGGTCTAATTGGTTCGGATATGAGAACTTCCTTCCTCAAGGGCTCGATTGGTACTTTGTACCCCATTTGTTCGATTAATTCTTGTGAGTGGGCTGCTGCTGCCACTACCACGTTGTCCGCTTCGTAGCTTCCATTCTCTGCTTCAACTTTGTATCCCTTGGGGCCTTTATCTATCTTGGTGACTTTGTTCTGCTTCTCCACAACTCCCTTCATTCTTTTGATGCTTTCAATGTATGCCCAGACAACTCCGAAGGGGTGGGCGTTCGCCTCATCTGGAGAGTAGAATCCTGCAATGATGCTTTCGCTATCTATGTAGGGCCACCTGTAAGCGATCTCTGAGGGGCTGAGGTTGATGTCCTTTACTCCTTGTTTTTCGTAGTTTTTATGGAGTTCATTCAATTTTCGCATGTCCTCGTTATCTTTCGCCACGATTAAGCATCCACTTTTTTTGTAGAATGTGTTTATCCCTGTTTCTGACGAGAGGTCTTCATGTATTTCCAGTCCTCTTTTTGATAGTTCTATCAGTGTTTCATTTCCGTTGTTTAATGCGTAGTGGTTTCGGATCTTTAGTACTCCTACGTTTCTGCCTGTTGCGCCTGCGTTCAGGTAGTCGCCCTCAAGCACGTGGGCTTCTTTACCTTTTCTCAGTAGGTTGTATGCGATGCTTAGTCCTACTGCGCCTCCCCCTATTACGAGGGTTTCAACTTTTTTAGTCAGTGGTATCCCCTTCCAAGATTTTTATGGCTCTGACTTCGTATGATAGCTCTGGGTCATCCATTTCTACGGTGACTACCCATCTAGGGTATGCGTCTCCCCTTGCTTGGTAGGTTGGGTTGACTATTCTTCCTTCTCCGACTTTTTTCCCTGAACGGTCAAATAGCTCTGCCTGCATCCCAGTTTTTGGGTCTGGTTTCAGCTCATAGGGTACAGATACGTATCCTTTGCCGTCTTTGATTTGTTGGCAGAAGACGGATAAGCCTGGGCACACTGCTATACACATTGTGCAGCCTGTGCATTTATCCCAGTCAACAATCCCGGGATCGCATAATCCTTCTTTTTGAATCGCGTCAACTCTGCAAACAAAGGCGCATGGGTTGCATGGTATTTCTTCCACGCACTCGATTAAGGCTATGCGTTTGCTTAAGTCTCTTTCTCTTGGTGGAAGGGCTTTGAACTCCTCCAGCTCTTCGCATGTGTTGTAGCCTCTCTGAAGGAAATTTAGTTCCTCGTTCTCTGTCATTTAGGATATCACCTCCTCAATATTTTCAACTTTAATCTTTTCAATGGCGGCTTTTAGACCTGTACTGAATGGGGAGCCTCGGTCCTCTTCAAGGGCGTGGGTATATTCCTTTATTTTTTCCTCCACTTCTTCATCATCTTTTCCTAGGGATCTTGTTACGTAGAGGCCTGCTAGTGCTCCCTCTAACCATGCTGTTGTGGCTTCTTCGATGCTTCCGCAGTCTCCTGCGATATAGGCGTTTCTGGCTATTCTAAAGGTTTTATCCCTCATTGGCACTGAACCTCCGAGAGTGCCTATGTTCACCATTTTTGGGTTGAATAACTGAACTAAGTCGTAGGCAGGGCTTAATCCAACACCTATACATATGAAGTCGCAGTCAATCTTGAACTCTGAACCCGCCACCGGAGTGTAGTCGGTGTTTAGCTTGGTCATTATGGCTCCCCTCACTTCTTTGTTTCCTAAAGCCCTGACAATTGTATGTCTTGTGACAATAGGTATTCCGTGCCTCTGGATTTTTGCTGCGTGGACAAAGTATCCCCTTACTCTTCTGAAGCTTGGAGCAAAGACCCCTGCGACCTCTATCCCAGCTTGTAGCAGATGGTATGCAACTATTAACGCAACGTTTCCTGTTCCCAGGAGTAGCCCCCTGTTTCCCGGTTTTACACCAAAAACGTTAAGGAGGGTTTGAACTCCACCGGCTCCATAGACCCCAGGGAGGTCATTGTTCTCGAAAACAAGGGTTTTTTCGTATGCTCCAGTTGACACCAGGTATTTATCAGCCCTAATTTTCAGGGTGTGGTTTCCAGGGCGCTTCATCAACATAACGTTCTCTTCAGGATAATATCCGACCGCGCTGGTCTCCGTGAATATTTTGATGTTTTCCAGCTCTGATATTTGTGCGATCATTTCTTCGCCGAGTTTATATCCTCTCTTTCCTGCGGCGTATTTGACGTCGCTGAAGAAGGTGTGGGTTTGTTTTACGAGTTGTCCTCCAAGGATGTCCTTATCATCGATTATTACGCAGTTTACTCCTTTCTGCCCCGCCTCTATTGCGGCTTGCATGCCTGCTGGACCCCCTCCGATTACGAGGAATTCTGTGTCAAGGGTTCCCTCGCTACCAACCTGGCTGACTCCTGTTTTCTCTGGTACCTCTTTTTGGAATGAGCCAAGGCCCGTGAGCTGTCTCATGACTCTCATTGCTGGTTCATAAATGATGTTTGGTCTTGTCATGAGTCTCATATATCTGCTCGGGGGCAATTCCATCATGTTCAGGAATGGTGAGAGGCGATCCGCAAGGTACTTCTGTCTCTTAACCTGCATCCCATCCTTTACCATTGCAACGCAGGTTCTAACGTTTGGTACCCCGTCGACCTCCATCATGCACGCGGAACACCGTCCAATTGCACAGAAAAAGCCCCGTGGCCGCCTGTACTTTATGCTTTTACTAAACTCCCTAAGCCCGTTTGCGTACAAAGCTGCTGCAACTGTCTCGTTCGTGAAGGCTTTCATGGGCTTGCCATCGAGATAGATTGTTACCTCTTCTCCTCGATCAAACTCTAAGATGGGGTGTTCATATATTCTCCAATCTACCAACTTTGACCACTATTCCTGACCCTTGGCTTGGGTTAAGCTTCCTAATGTAATCGGATCAATAGGGGCTCGGATCCTTGTTGTTTCATCTAGGTGTTTACCGGTTTTTCTCGAGAGAATCGCCATTGTTAGGGATAAACATGTTTTCCCTTGGCAGTGACCTGTGGTTACCCCTGTTATCCTTTTGAGGGTTTCTAGGTCGTCGTAGCCCATGTCGATTGCACTTTCAATGTCTGACTCAGTTACATCGTGACAACGACATACAATTTTCTTCATATTTTACGTTCTATTTACAGATAGACATATAAAAGGAGCGCGAAAATTTTTTTGATATTCTAATTAATGTAAGTACGATAAAGTTCGCATTGCTTGAGTCCTTACTCTACTAGTAAAGATGATTTTTCTGCGGTCAGTAGAATTAGCGCCCCCATAGCCTTCTCGGTTAAAACAGTGTCACCAATCAATTTCTCTGATAGATGCATGAGCTTGTAGTTCTCCGGCAGGCGAGTGTATGTTTTGTACAGCATACTCCATGGATTTCTTAAACCATATTTTGTGGCCATAGCGCCGATAAGAGGGACGACATACTTCATGTACAATGTGAAAAAACCTCTAGTAATTCTATTGTTCGGTTTACCAATATCAACCACTAAGAGCCTGCCTTTGTCTCTGAGAGCGTCTCTAATCTCCTTCAAAACTCGCTGTTTATGCAGGGAATCTCTTAAAGCAAAGGCCATGCCTGTGAAAGAGATTACATTCTCTCTAATCGGGATGTACTCGAAGGTTCCCCTGACAAAGTTCACTTCCTTTCCTTTCAGTCTATTAACCGCAGATGATATCATTACGTTTGAGTAATCCAAACAAATTAGTTGATTGTCAATATGGTTTAAGATGTTGGCGCTGAAGTTTCCGGGGCCTGAACCAAGTTCAAGACTCACTCCATGGACTCGACTAATCGCGGATAAGCCTTCGTAACGAATTTTTTCATCCTGAAATAAAGAGATAAAATGGTTAACCTTTTCGTAATCATTTATGATCTCTTCAAGGGCGTCCTCTACCTCTATCCATAGAGCCATTTGATGGGGACATTAGACACCCAGCGATATTTAATCATAAGCCTTAAGCCCTGCGCCATGCGTACTTTCTATTTTCGGAAGCCTATCTTACCTAAAAGAAACTTCAGCACGCCGGATACTCTGATTCCAGCCAGACCGGGCATTCTTAACTCCCTTTTCGAGTAGCCCATTGTTTTTTGAGCCTCCTCTATCTCGGACTGTAGATCCGCGTACTGTTTCCACCTCTCAGATTCTGCCTTTGATGTTCGGATTATCTCATCTATTCTCTTCATGATTTTTTGAGCCATTTTCAGCCCGTAAACTGTCTTCTCCTTCTGAAGGGGGGTGATTACCCCGATTTCCCCCTTTAACATGCTCATGCCGATCATTGAATCATATGTTACGTCAACTATCTCGTCTCGGGTCATCCAGCGGGTATCGTAGCTTAAATAATGCTTCCAACTTGGCATGCTCAAGGCTTCTTTATGTTCTCCAAGGCTGCTATAGTGCTTCTTGAACCCGTATTTCTCAGGGTTTTCGAAAACCTCGCTTCCTGGGTCAAGGAATGGAGCCATGGGTGATATAAAGGTGTGCAGCTTATCGGTTCCCCCAAGTTTCTCGTAAAGTCTTCTAGAGTATTCTACAGTATCCATAACTGAATCAGATGTCTGGCCGGACAGCCCTACCATGAAGTATACATCTACCTTTTTTGTCCCGGCATCCAAAGCCGATTTCAGAGTTTTTTCCATCTGTTTGACCGTATATGGCTTTCCCATTATCTCTCTGACAGAGTCATCGTGGGATTCGGGGGAGACCTCCAGCGTCCACGAGTCTGCGCTTCTGGCTAGCTCTTTCATGTAATTTTTAGGGACCGCGTCGAATAGCTCATAAGTAATGGTGTTATCGAAACCCTCCTCCCTTATTCCTTTCAGCACTTCTTCAACCCATTTAGCTCCTGCTTGTCTCAGGTCACCAATTAAGAACAATGGAGCCTTGAAGTAATCACTAATAATTCTCATCTCCTCAACCAAAGCATGTGGAGACTTGAACACAGCCTTGGCTCTGCCAAAATATTTCTTGAAAGCTGAATTTGATCCTCCGCAAGTTATGCAGTTATAGTTACATCCCTTGCACGTCAGGACCGCCGTGAAGGGGTAATCAAGAAAATCAGCGAAGGGTAGAGCACTTATCATGTCCCTGTTCTTCACTACATGCTCTACCATGTCACTGTAATCAAGCCCCAACCCTTCAAGAGTTTCAGGTACGTAAGACAGTTGGTTGATCTTTTTCCTGCCGTCACTGTCTCTCCATGTTAGATTACTGATATTTTCAGGGTCATCCCCTTGATTTACTGATTTTAAAAGCTCCATCAGGGGTTTCTCAGTTGTATCCCCTCTAAGAACATAATCTACCTGAGGGTAATTCTGAATTATCTCTCTGTGAAAGTAGGAGGCTGAAAAACCTCCGAGGATCACTGGTTTCTCTGGGTGGTGTTTCTTAATTATCTCAGCTACGTCAAGGCTCCCCGCGGCGTGTGCTAGCCAGTGCAGATCCAACCCGAATGCCTGGGGGTCTTGTTTGGAGATGAATTTTTCAACATCGAAATTTGGTTTTTTAAGCATTTTAACGGCTAGATTCACGATCCTTACCCTGTAACCACGTAGCGTCAAATAACCCAATATGCTCACAAAGCCTAGGGGATACATCTCAAAAATTGGTGTGGAGGGAATCACGTCGCTGATAGGCCCGTAAACTGTTGGTCTTTCTCTAAAATCATAGACGCTAGGCGCATGGAAGAGAAGAAGATCGAGGGCTGGCATCAGTATCCTAACTCAACAAGGATGGCTTTTTTAAACATTTTTTCAACACGGATACCCTGTGCATCGCCCCAAAATTATTCTCCCACGTTTTCCTGCAGTAGTCTCTTTGAAGCCATGATCCCCCTCTCTAAGGTTTCTGTATCCTCTTCGCTCCCTGAGGTTCTTTGCAGTATTTGTATGGTGATTTCGTATAGGAGGTAGAAGGGTATAGACATTAGCAGCATGGAAAAGGGTGTGGGGTCGGGTGTTAGTATGGCTGTGAAGACCGCTAAGACCACAAACACCTGTTTTCTGTTGCTTTTCAGGGTCTCCACATCTATTAAATCAGCTTTAACCAGCATGTAGACTACGATTGGAAAGGTGTAGAACAGTCCTGAACCCACAAGGCCTAGGGCAACCATGTTGAAGAAGTCTTTAACTGAGTATAGTGGGCTGATCCTTGTCTGGTAAACGAATCTGTACAGGACTCTAAAGGTCGTTGGAAGGAGCAGGAAATACGCGTATAATGCTCCTACTGAGAAGAGGGCTACGAAGGCTAGAATGAACCGTACAGCGTATCTTCTTNNATGCTGGCATTATGAACTGGTACAGTTGGTAAGCTATGTATGGCAGGGTTACTAGGATGCCCAGAGCCAGTGATACTAGGATGTAAATGTAGAATGCGTCCAGCCAGTTGAAAGCTATCAGGTTCACCCCTTCCGGCAGTAACCTGTTCTGTATTATCTCCAGAATGATGGATACGACCGGTCGATAATCGGTGAAATCAAGCTTAAGGAGTGTCTGCGGGTCTGACGGCAGCGTCGAAAAGACGATTGTTGCCACAAAGACCGCTATAAGGATTCTCCGCAGTCTTTTAGCTAGCTCATCCAGATGATCCCAAAACGGTTGCTCTTCTAGCTCTGTCATCTATGCGCACTCTGGGGTTGAAAGAAAACTATTCCTTTTTGCCTGCAACTTTCACAAGGTCTTCGGCTATTTCTTCGATGCTTCTTCCCTCAGTTTCGATCCCCATCTTCCTCGCTGCTTCAAGGATTGCTTCTCTTTCCTCCTCCTCCTTAGTCTTTGGTTTTGTCTTTTCTTCTATGTATTTTGAGCTGTCCTTCGCTGCCACTGAGTATTCCTTTACAGCTGATCCAAGGGAACGAGCGAGTTCCGGGAGTTTCTTACCTCCGAAAAGCAGAAGTATAATGAATAACACCACGATTAATTCAGGGGTCCCGAATCCTATCATATTGTTCTATCACTCCCTTAAAGGGAAGTTAAAACCTTTCGATAAAAAGATTACGTGCAGGTTATGAGATATATCTAAGTTAAAATAAAAAAAAATTTGGAAAATATTAGAGTAGTTGTCCCGCAGTTAAGATAACGTATCTTAACAGGAATCCACCGATCAATATTAGTACTGAACTCAATATTGAAGCAGGTAAAATCATGCTAAAGCTTTTTTCCATTCTGTGGCTTAGGTATGAGATCCCGATGGGCGCTAGTAAACCGAATATTAGGTAAACGAAAAACAGTATTGATAAGCTTCCCATCATTAGCAGTCCGCTCCCACCAATCCCTATTATTATTAGTACAAGGGCTAGCTCTATTATCGCCAGTATGTCAAAGTACTTGTGGCTCTTCAGTAAGATCTCTGAGAACTCACTTCTCTTTTCACTCACAAGGCTTTGGAAATCTTCAAAGAATCTTGGCATGAACCATGCTATTATGGGTATCAATAGTATTGCCATTGCTAATCCTGTTAGTATTCCTGATATAATGAATAGCCATGGTAGAAATGGTTGCATCCAGAAAACTCTGCCTCTTGCAAACGATAGTAATAAACCAGTGTATGCGGCTGTAGAGCCACCTAGAATGAATCCAACTATTCCCAGTAATTTTCTAATGTACTTGTTCCCGTTAAAGAACCATAGCACAGAAGTTAGCAATGAAACCACTGTAAAACCTGTTATTATCCATGTTCCCACTGACATTATTGATGTTGGGAAATTCACATAGGCGTTTAACGCACCCATAGGTCTGCCCAAATCCATTATCAGAAGAACTAACCCTACCAGTATCGAGACAAGGCTTAGGTACGTTCCTGATTTAGACAAAACTTGATATCTTCTTTTTCCTAAGATGTCGAGAATTGAAGCTACCATGTAGGCTCCACCAGCTAATCCACCGATGAATAGATACGCAGCTAGTATTATTCCCCATGAAAGTTCAGTCATTTTTAAGCCTCCTCCTTTCGAGCAATTTTTTCACGTCTATCAGCATAGAGTTTCATTCCTGCTATTAATGCTCCCCCAACAAGTACTCCTGTTCCGGCGAACTTTGTTAACATGTCCACCTGCTGTCTATTAGGTGATGCAGCTGTATGTGTTGGGAATTGAAGATCGCTGAATGGAACCTCGGATATATAAATCCATGAAGTTCCACCAACTTCATGTAAACCATATGTGTATAACCCTTTTGCTTCTGCTTCTTGGGCTTTTCTTCTTGCCTCTTCTAAACTCATCAGAACTAAAGTATCGGTTGGGCATGCTTGAACGCACGCTGGTTCAAGGCCTTCGTCCAGTCTCTCCGCGCAAAATGTGCATTTTTCAATCACTTTGTTTTCCTCGTCAAAATGGGGAACTTCGAAGGGGCATGCGTTTATACAATATCCGCAGCCAATGCACACCTCTTTCCTGTAGGTCACAGGGCCGTTTTCCCTTTTAATTAGAGCTGTAGTTGGGCAGGCGTTCACGCAATGGGGTTCTATACAGTGGTTACACTGTATTTTCGCGAAGGTCCAGTTTAAAGACTCGTCGGAGCCGGTTTTCACGAACCTCACGTAGGTGTATGTTTGAGGGGATAAACTTGGAGGGTTTGTCCACTCTAGTTTAGGATCGGTGTTCATTACGGTTTTTGTTGCTTCTCTGTCGTTCCATCTTTTACAAGATACTTGGCAGCCTCTGCAACCAATGCATCTTCTTAAATCTACTAAAACTGCTTTACTCATTTTTCACCCTCCTAGTCCTTCATGATATTGCATAGACATGTCTTTACCTCGGGGATGTTTGCTGTCACGTCAACCGCATCTATCGTCAGTTCGTTTGCGCTGGGGCCTGTGCTTAAGCCTTTATATCCCCAGTGCCAGGGCATTGCTGCTACGTGAACATCCTTGCCATTCACTTTTATTGGTTTAATCCTTTCTGTTATGTTGGCTTTCACTCGTATACCCTCTGGGTTTCTGGCACTTGTCACTTTAACCCAATCCCCTAATTCAACTCCGATTTCTGCGGCATGTTGTGGACTGATTTCCACGAACATTTCGGGGTGGGTTTCAACCAGCCATGGTAGGTTTCTTGTCATTGCTCCTGCTTGCATGTGCTCCGCCAATCTGAACGTTGTTAAGACATATGGATACATGCTTGGTTCACCAACTTCGACTGGGAACCGTTTATCCCACATGGATGGGTATTTGTTCGCCAAGTCTCTATCGGGGCTTTCAAGGGGTTCATTGTGTAACGGCATTCCGTGACGAAGAGGATTCCATTCAGGTTTGTCGGTTTTAAATAGGTGTCTGGACCAGATCGCTGCATGGTCAAGCCCTAGCCAAGTGTCGTCGTCGTGAGCCCACCAGACAAAGAAGGTTTTCAGGCCTGCTGGGTCTTCATTAATGTTATATAATACTCTTTGGTTGTCCATCCAGCTCCAGGCCCAGTTTTTGTGGTAGCCATACATCTCGTCTTGAATGCTCACAGGTCTTGGATCGCGTCTTTTGGCTAGAACACCTCTAAGGTCTGGTCTAATGGAGTCGTACCAAGATCTTCGATATAGTACATTCGCCCATTTGGTTGGGTGGCCAATTTCTTTGTAAACTGCTTCGGCTGTTTCTCCTAGTTCAGCAGTGTAGGGGGTGGGCCATGCTGCATCCACGTTGGCAGCAAATTCGTATGGGGATATTTCAGAGGGCATTTTGAATCCTTTATTTCTGATTTTCTTGAATAACTGTGATACAAACCATAGTTCGTCTCTGCATTCCCCTGGGGGTTCCACAGCTTTCCAGTACCACTGAACCCATCTGCCTGTGTTTGTGACACTTCCCTCTCTTTCTGCTCTTGTTGTGCCTGGTAGAACAATGTCTGCTAGATGGGCTGTCTCTGTCTCGAATATTTCGTTTACTACCACGAAGACGCCTGGCTTACTCATTGCTTTTCTTATTAGATTAGAATTCGCGTTCGATACAGCGTTGTTTTCTCCTACTATTATAGCTACCTTGATCAAGCCGTTAAGCATCTCTCTGAATAGCTGAGTTGTAGCGTTTCCTGAACCTATGGGCATGTCTGAAATTACTGGTTCATTGTCGGGATCCATGCCTGGGAAGGTACCAATCTGCATTCCCCAGTTATATTCCAGGTTTAACCAGGTACCAAAATGTCTCGCGTCCCATCTTTCCTCTATCTTGTTTGCTGGCTGGTAAGTAACGCCTCCCTCCACCCCTCCTGGGCGGTTGGCTGCATTGGAGTTTTTCCATTTCTGGTATCTTCTTACGTCTGCAAGATTTCTTGGAGGTGCCCTATACCCCATTACAAGGTGGGATAATAGGTTCATGTCGGTGCTACCTTGGACATTGCTGATACCCCTCAAGGCGTTAACCCCTCCTCCAGGGACACCCATGTTTCCTAGGAGTAGCTGCAATATTGCCTGTGATCTAATGGCTTGGGTAGCGTTGGTATGCTGCGTTGTACCCATGGCGTAATATATGTTACTAGGTTTGTTGGTGAAGAACGTTTCAGCGATTTCTCTTAGTTTACTGGCCTTAACACCTGAGACACGCTCTACCTCTTCAGGGGTATATTCAGCAGTTAGATTCTTCAATTTGCTGAAAATAGAGTTGGGATTGGTCATCCAATCACTGAGGAGGTCCCCTTCGAAATTGCGGGCTCCGTTGGTTCTCTTCTCAACGAATTCTTGATCTATGTACTGGGGGGTTTCATGAATTAGTATATGGATAAGCCCTAGGAATATGGATGCTTCAGCGCCCGACCTATATTTAGCATATATGTCTGCTTGAGACGAAGTTCTATTGAATCTTGGGTCAAGGTTAATTATTTTTGCTCCATTGTCCTTAGCTTCCATTACCCACTTGAACTCCATCGTGTGGCTTTCAACAGGGTTGCTCATTATTAGGAAGCATTTTGAGTTTTTACCGTCAATGACATGGTTGGTCATTGCACCAAAACCAAAAGTGTTTGCCAAGGCTGCAACTGTTGATGCGTGGCATTTTCGTGCTTGATGTTCCACGTTGGTTGAACCCAGTAAAGATATTATTTTCTTTCCAAGGTAACATTCCTCGTTTCCCCAGTATGAGGAACCATGCCACATTACAGGGGCCGCTTTCCCGCTTCTGTAATAGTTTTGGACAATCTGTCCGTTTATGACTTCATTGTGTACGGTGTTGTGGGTTTCTGTTGCTTCGATAACTTTTTCAGCAATAATTTCAAGAGCTTGATCCCATGAAATATACTTCCAGCCCGGGTCTTCGTCAACTCCTTTGTTTGGGTTTGTCCTCATCATTGGACGAAGTAAGCGCCTTTCACTGTTAACCAGCTGAATATAGGCTGAAAGCTTTGCACACGCAGAACCTCTGTTTATTGGATGGTAAGCATCCCCTTCAGTTTCAATTATTTTTCCGCCAACACTGGTCAGAACAACACCACACCCACCTGCACAATAGACGCAAATAGATGGGGTTCTCCTTCCAAGTTTGTAAAGATCCATTTTTTGTTCCCCAACAGTCTTGGAGAATGATTGGGGACCCAATACCGAACTAAATTCACGTGGAAGACTTAGAGCAGCTGGGACTGTAGCTGCTAATTTGAGAAAGTCTCTTCTGTTTGTTTTAAAAGAATTATCGTTAATCGTCATTGTTTATTCTTGGTTCTTATATCACTAAATATATTTAAGCATGTCTTCCTACCGCTCGCAAAACAACAATCTTTACTAATAAGTCATAAGGCACTCTAACTGGTCATCATTATTGGCAAAGTCCCCCTTAACTGAACAATTGACAGAATTACAGTCAATGAAGGAAGAGTTTCCTCAATATGCACAGATTATAGAATTTAGCCAAAAAATATTAGAGGCATTAATCCCAATAGGACAACACCCCAACTTTGGATTAAATACGCCTATTGACGACACTCTGGTTAATGATTTAAAGGAAAAGACATTCTCTTCCAGAAAGTCTATGAACTATTATCTAGATTCCTCATTTTTCGATAAAGTGACAATTAATAAAGCCTCCAGAAAAATAATTTCTTACCTGCTATCCCTCGAAACAACCTCTAAAGGCTTAAAGTCAATTCATGATTCATTAGAGAATAACCTCATAGATTTTGAGGAAGGTATTAAAGCAGTTTTAGAAGAGGATTTTAATTGGTTTCAGGATTTAAGTGAGAAATACTGCGTTGAACCGTCACTTTTACTGTTAATTTTTGACTCTCCTCTGCGACCTTTTTTCGAGGAGTTAACAAGAAGGGTTGAGAAGGATTTTATTGAAGTCTGGTGGGAGCCTTTTTGCCCTGTGTGTGGGCGTAAATCGAGGGTTGCTCGTATTAGAAAGGGAAAACGATACATGACTTGCACGTACTGTGGATGCCAATATCTGAATGATATGTTCATTTGTCCTATATGCAGTAATAACGACCCAACACGTCAGGGGTTCGTCAGTTTTCCTGGGAATTTGGCTTATGAGTTGAATTATTGTGAAGTATGTAATCAGTACTTAAAGGTGATTTACGAGGAGCGATTGCAGAAAAAGCTACCTGAGGGGCTTGAAGACCTGTTAACTCGTGAACTTGATGTTTTTGCTCAGAGCGAGGCTATCGGTTTTATCCGTGCTTGATTCTTTTAACCCCATGGGACCTCGCCCTCTTCTTCCTTTTTGACTATAAAATCTATTCTCTTTTCTTCCCCTTCCGCGAGCTGGCATTCCTCTTTTTCTTCTTCGTATTCCAGAATCGACGTAGTGATAGTGTAAAACCCCGCAGCTAGATTATTGAACTCATAATAGCCGTCTTTGGGGTTTATTCCTACATACTTGTTATTTGTAGGCATTATCATCAACACTGTTCCACCCTCTGATGTGGGGAGGCCTGTTTCCTCGCTTAACACATAGCCCATAATTTTCCCTGTTCCAACTTGGGGGGCCAAGTTTAATTCGATGTTTAAATCTTCCTGGTCCAATTGGATGACTTGGTTTTGTTCTTGGTATCCATCAAGTTTTAGCTTTAACTCGTATGAACCTGGAACAAGATTTTCAAAAACAAATGATCCATCGAAAAGTGTTCTTGTCTGGTTCTCGTCGAGGAATATTTCTGCGCCTGAAACGCTTCTTCCTTTTTCATCAACAACAGTGCCTATCAACTTTAAATCGTTATTTGAAGCGTTTTCGTCCATGTCACTCTTCACAATTCCCCAGTACTCATTTTTATGCGTTGCCCGAAGTTAGTTCTTGCTCCTCAATATTATTAATACCATGTTTTTATTTTGGGAAGTCATTTGGCTAGTGGAATACCTGGAAAATGGTTGGAATCATAGTACTGGCCGGTGGGAAAGGAAACAGAATAGGCGGTGATAAACCACTCATCCAGTTAAATGATAAACCTTTGATTGTTCACGTAACTGAAACAGCTGATAAATTAACTGATGAGATTATTGTTGTTACTTCGAATGAACTAAAGGATTTCTTTAAGGAATTGTTGCCTGATAATATTGATGTTATACCCGATTCAATAACAGGGCGGGGACCTTTAATTGGTTTATACACTGGTCTCCGTTTTATTCAGGCTGAATGGGCTTTTGTTCTTCCATGTGATTCGCCTTTCCTTAATGAAGAATTGTTGCGATTTCTTATGAAGGAATCATCAGGGATGAATGCTGTTGTACCGGTTTGGCCAAACGGCTACATTGAACCACTTCACTCATTATACAGGGTTTCCACCACTTTAGAAGCCTGCGAGAGAGTTTTCGAGCATAATTCCTTTAAAATTTCTGAGATGATAACAAAACTTGATCCTGTCTGTTTTGTACCGGTGGAACGTCTGAAATGTTTTGACCCAAATTTACTTACCTTCTTGAATATCAACTCTGAAAAAGACTTGGAAAAGGCACGTGAACTCGTATCAGCTATGAAAAAATAACAATACATCATATCTTTCTTGGTCCTGTGTTCTGATGAACCTCTAATCCATCATTTTTTATGGATTGAAATGTTTACACCAAAATTTAATAGTAACATCTTGATAACTATGGGGAGTGTTTAGGAATGTTATAT
>JABAHP010009712.1_pt3 | contig 15530 bp, 10 predicted proteins | sample 7062081 | NCBI WGS metagenome assembly JABAHP01 (sample SAMN14534357, study PRJNA622989) | marine sediment metagenome | biome: marine biome [ENVO:00000428]; feature: marine pelagic biome [ENVO:01000023]; material: deep marine sediment [ENVO:00002113] | place: India: Gulf of Kutch | collected...
GTCGCCGCTGCGATGTCTAGATCTCCCAGCAGGTTCTCCTCGTGCAGGAAGGCTGGCGCCTCATCCATAGGGATGGCGCCGCTTTCCAGCCCTTCGAACAGCGCGGCCAGGCCTACACCAATGTCGATCACGTCACAGCCCAACTGCTCAATCGGCAGGACCAGCCGCTGGTCCACCGCCTGAAGCAACTGTAACCGGCCGTGATGAGTGTTCTCGGCCGGCTGCAGATCCAACATGGCGTACAAAGCATAGCTCGGCTCAAAATCGTCAAGGACCCGGTCGCGCCCACCAGGGGCATACTCAGCTTCGACCCAGTGCCAGTGACGGCAGTTGACCTGGCACCATTGACAACCGGTCTGCNNGCTCGCCCAGTTTTGCCAGGCTGTAGCCCAGTTCTCGCGCATTTCGCGCCGGCAGAGTGGGCCGGGGGCCGCTGCCGGTCGCGTACAGCTTGGTCACCGTGCCGCCGTCTCGTCGTGAAAGACGTTCCGTGTACCGCTCCAGCCGCTCGCGAATCTCGCCTTCTCGCAGCCTCCAAAACGCCTCACTCCTTGAGCCGAACCAATCCCTCCAGTGCAGCGGCTGTCCACGCAGGACCAGCGCCGCCGCGAACCGGCCAAAGACAAGGCCCGCGCCGCCACGGCCCGCGTGATAGATGCCGTCCACGGCCAGATTAGCAGTGCAATAGCCTAGCCTCGCTCCTTCACCAATCGCAAAGATGCTCCCGTGGTCTCCGGATCCGCCCAGTTCTCGCTCCAACAGCCAGTAGTAGGCGCTCCGCTGCCCCCGCGGCAGTTCCCTTGCGTCCCTCCACTCCACCTGAAGCCGGGGGGCCCGCCCCGATACGACCACGTACTCGTCTCTGGAGCCTCCACTGCTGAGCACCACTGCATCGAGGCCCAAGTTCAATAGCTCGGAAAAGCCGCGCCCGCCCACAAAACTGTAGTGTGGCAGGCCCGTCAGAGGCGAAAGGTAACCAACCGTAGCCTTGTTGCCCGACAGGAAAGGCATAGGCCCGCGAGCGATAATCAGATTCTCGGGAGTCTCGCGGAGCAGGTACTGGCAGAGCGCCTCGCCGCCAAGCAAGGAATAGTCAGCTTGCGGAGCTGAAACCACTGCACTCGGGCGCAGCGAGCGCAGGCGCCATCGCTTGCGCTTGGTATCGAGAATCAACAGCCGCCGGACTTCCGATCTGCCCATTTCGTCCTCTTATGTCACATTCGAAACGTGCCTGGTGGCCCGCTCCACGCCCGACTCTGTACACGGCACCGCCAAACCGTCATAGGCCACCTCATAGCCATGCCGGGCTGCAAAGCTTTCCAGCTCAGGGTAGACAGGGTTGCCCTCGTGTGCAATATGTGTGGCGAGCACGCGGGCCCCGTCAGCCAACAGACCCTCCTCACGCATGCGCGCCACGTGCTCGATGAACTGGCTTGCGCTCAGGTGATCGCTGCCCTGCTCATCAGGGCCATATGTGTGATCCAGGATCACGATATCGAACCGGAGCGTACACCGGTGAAAACCTTGCCAGACCTCCTCCGGCAGCGCTGCCGTGTCGGTCCCATAGAACAGGCCGAGCTCGCCAGCCTGGACCGCGTAGAGCAGAGGATCCACTGCAGGATCGTGATTCGCTGGAAAGGCGGTCACGCGATAAGGACCGACCACGAGGGACTGCATCGCCTCGACCTGGCATATCTCCAGATTCAGATGCTCACCAGCTTCCGCACTCAGAAGACCTGCCGGGGCACAATCCCGCTCCAGCAGCCTCTCGGTCACTTCCAGCGTGGCATTCGAAGCATAGAATTGCAGGCGTGGAGCCCCAACCACCCCATAGCCCGGGCTTCGCGACAGAAGGTGGGATGCGTCCAAATGGTCCGAGTGGGCATGGGTCTGCAGGCAGTACCTCACTCGCGTCAACGGGCGATTGTGCGCTTGAGACGCGGTCATGATGTCGGGACCAAGGTCGATCAGCAGATCATCATTGATCAGCACGGAGGAACGCCTCCGCAGACTCGTGCCTCCGAGTGCCCGCGCCTGCGCGCAGTTCTCGCAGTGGCAAAAGGCCTCCGGATAGGCATTCGCTGCAGAGGTTCCCAAGAACGTGACAATCATGTTGGCTTCGCTCTCTGCATGCCGTACAAAGTAAATCTTGCTCACCCGTCCAATACACTAACCAACAGCGCTACTACTTAGCGAACCGTGACCTCACCCAAGCCCTGCCCATCTTCGCCCGAGGCAAGCTCCAGCCGTTCGCCGCTCTCGGGATCGTACCATCCGATCCGCAGAGAGTAACGCCCCGAAGCCAGATCGACAGGCAGCGGTACGACATGCCTGTCCAAGACAGCAACTCCCGGTTCCCACAGAGTTGTGGGCAACGCGCCCAGGTATCCCGGCACTCCATCCCCTTGTGCTACTCGTGCGCCCCCCTCATCCAGGAGATGGACATAGACCGTGTAGTCCCGGTCCAACGGGTCGTCCAGCCTGGACCAGCTCAGCCAGATAACAAAATCCTCTCCAGGCTCTGGCGCCCTGGGCTCCAGAGCGTACCCAGCGAGCTCCAGCGCGCCTCCGAACTCGGTGTCCACGGGGTATTCCAATACAGCCGCTTCATCGACCAGGTGCACCTCGCCGTCAACCCACTCAAAGGCCGCCATCCGGAGCCAGGTGTCCCAATCCAGGGCATACACCGGGTGATCCGCCACCCCGGATGGTTCAACCTCCAAGCGATTTCGGCCGCCATCCAGAACCGCCAACGCCAGCCTGAACTCCGGGCCGATGTCCCACGGCAACATCTCGGTGGTTACCACCTCACCTGGCGCCCACTGGCTGGTAGGATACCAATAGGGCTCAACCAGGGGACGCTGATCAGGTGTCTGCAGAACCGTCCCTCCCTGCCCAAGCCAGAACGGGTAAATGCGCAGATCTGCCTGCCCGCGGTCCGCCTCCTCATCCCCGCTTGCGATCTTGGTCCAGTAGAGTCTCACACCCACGCGCTGCCACTGCTTCTCCGAGGTCAAATCATAGCCCAGCAGGCGGATCTGCCCGCCAAAGTCCACCTCCACCCGGTACTGGGGCTCCAGCTTGCCAACTCTGGCAAAGTCATAGAACTCGTCGGCAAGCTCTCTAACGCAGCCAGCATCACCGTTAACGGCGCCTGCCCGTTGCTCCAGCAAGATATAACCATCGGTCGCATCCACAATGCACCATGCGCCAGTGGCGATCAACTCATCGTAGGCCTGGCGCAGATCGGCAGGGGGTATCACCGTCGGGGAAGCGACATCGAGCAACACCCAAGCCGCATCGTCCACCAGGGGAAACAGGTGTATCCGTTCCCTGTGATCCAGGTGGGGGAAGAGCGGAGCTGTGGTTGACAAAACCGCATCGTCGGGAATCTGGGCTGCGAAGCGTTCCTCCAACAATCGATGGTGCTCGGTGACCTCTGGCCAATAGAAACGCTTCGCCACCGGAGTGTAGCCGCGATAGTAATGATAACCCAGGCTCCCACTCAGAAACAGCACCGCCACGCCGAGAACAATGGGGGTGCGATACCGAGACTTGCTGGCCCAGCGCCCTACTCTCCCCATCCCCACGGCAGCAGCCGCCATCACAAATGGCACCACCGCCGCAGAGTAGTGGAAAACACCCGAGTACATCGCGTCATAGGCGCTGAGCAGATTCGCCAGCAGGATAGGCAAACTCATTGCCAGGATCTCGGGCGCCAGCAGCGGCACCAGAAGGCCGGCCGACAGCAGCAAACCCAGCAGGTACTGCATGCGAGCCGGCTCGCTCGCGATCTGCCAGACCAGCGCCGGCCGGGTAAAGAGAGAACGAACCACCGCGATGGGCGAGTCGCCCAACTCCCCGTAGCGCTGGAAATAAAAGGCTTCTTCAGTCCCGTACGTCTGCACCACGTATTGGGGTATGATTACAAAGGTTGTCACCGCCCACCATGCCAGGCTCACGAACGCCAGCCCCAGCCCGTGCTTCCATTCCCGGCGAAAAACAAGTAGCCACAAAGCCAGCATGAAGGTCAGAAGCGCCATCTCCTCCTTGGTGCCCATCACCAAAAACGACCAGAACCACATCCAGCCGTATCGCTTCCCGCGAGCCTTGTAGACCGCCATGATCATCGGAGCGACCATCAGTGGGGCTGCGTGGAACTCGGTAAGGTTGGCCGCCTCCAGGGCCGGGAACAGCAGATACGCGCAGGCAAGCACCACACCCGCTGCCTCAGAGACAGGCAGCGAGTACCCCGCTGCCTTCAGCTCATCACGGGTTAGCCAGAACACCGGAAATGCGCCCAGAGCCACCACCACAGCCTGCAAAATTAGTAGTGCGCGAACGTCATCCCACAGCAAGTAGATCAACGAGATCGGAACCAGGATCGGCTCCACGTGATCGGTGAATCGCGTAAGCTGCAGGCCGGCCTCAGTCCGGAGGAAGGGCCGCCCCTGCAACGTGTTCCAGATGGGCTGATCAAAACGACCCAGATCATCCCTGTGGGTGAGGAAACCATCGTGCTGGCGGATCGAGAGCACCGAGAAAAAGGAAGCATAGGCTATCACCAACAGCCACAGCACGATCAGAACCGGCCGCAAAGACCGGGCCCGGCTGCGCGCCGCACGGCCCCATCCCGATGTCTTGGGCTGTCTAGTCATGACATAGCCCCTGGCGGGTGCAGTTTTGCCTCCACCCGTGCTCCGCATCACATCCAGGAGCCCCAAACCTTGAAAAGACCTGTTCCGTCACCGCTCCACCTCGGTCAACGTGACAGAATCCCCCAGGTGCTGTTCACCATCGTGGGAATAGGCCGAGAGGCGGACCCCCGTGTCCTCCTCATAGAGGCCCACAACCAGCATATAGCGACCGGGAGAAACTCCTTCCAGAGACAGCACCACCGGATCCTCCACCACCTCGCCGCTCTCCCACCAATGCGTGGGGTGGGTCCACTGGCGCGGAATTGAATCGCTCTGGGTGACGGCGCTACCTGTAGATGGATCCACCAGGTGCACAAACACCTTATAGGATTGATCAACTCGCCGTCCGGCCTGCCAGTACAGTACAAGCTCCAACGAGTCCGCCGACGGCTTCAGATCGTACCCGAGCAGCAAAATGCTCTCACCAAACCGTGCCTGCACTACCTGCGAAGGTGTTGCCTCGGCAAAACTGCGCCGCAAAGCCTCGACCTCGAACTCCCCCAGAGCCACAAAAGACCCAAGTTCCTTGCCCGAGCTTTGGTTCACCAATCTCAGCGTCAGCGCATGCTCCCCGCCAGCCAGGAACGGATCCGCGTGCAGATCATATTCCCCTCGCACCACTTCATTGGCCTGCCACTGGGAGCTAGGCCGGTGTGCGTCCAGGGGCCAACACTCCGATTGGGCGGGTTCCCCTTGAGCGCTGACCAAGTCCAGACAGACTTCATAGTCAAGGTCAGGCGGTGTGATACTGGCCCAACGGGCATCTACACCGAGCACCCCGGAACCAGCCTGAATCACCTTCTCACCGGCGACCTCAACCCGGATCAGGCCCATATCATCCGTTAGCTCCTGCTCCAGGGTGAAATCTCGACCAAGCAGGGGATCGGTGCGATAGACAACCAGATCCTCGTCCTCGTGGCATGGCTCAAAGGTCAGCCAATCTCGCCAGGCAAGCATCTGTTCTTCGGAAGCATGCTCTGGATGCAGAATCATGTACCGGACATCCGCCTCAGCCAGCGTTCGCAGTTGGTTGGTGACATCAACCAGGCCGGGATCCATCACATTATCTTCGTGCAGCTTCGTGAGAAAGGGCGTGCTATCCAAGAACGCATACGCTTCGCGTGGGATACGGGAAACGTGGCCCTCCACGATCGGTTTTTGATGCACTGTCTGGTACAGCATGTACCACTTGTCATAGCCCCGTGGGTGCATCGGCAGCTCCAACATGGCGAACTCGCCTTGCTCCTCTGCAACCAGGTCATACCAATCAGGCACTGACGGAAGCATGGTCGCGTAGGGAATCTGGGCATACTCGAACAGGATCAGAACACCTACCAATGCGAGCGCCACAATCTGCCTGTTGGGTCGGAGGCGTCGACGTAGGAACTCAGCCACACCTAGCGCCGCTAGCATGGCGACCGGCAGCGCGAGAAAGAGATTGAACCGATGTGGCCTGCGCACAATGGGCGTCAGAAACCACTCCCCGGCTAGCCGATAGGGCATTGGCACACCAGGATACACCTTCCCGCCGATCATCAGTTCGGGCCCAAGGGCCAGCACAAGGTACACGGCGGCAGCTAGGAGCCAGAACCTTGCTTGCCGCCAGCGCTTGATCGTTCCATACAGAGCCAAAGCAAAGACCACGTACCCAACAAAGGGTGTCCGCAGAGCGTTCTCAACCGAGAACCCCTCTCGAAAGCGTGCGAATAGCTCTCCCCCAATTGGATGATCCTGACCTGGGATCAGGTATGCCAGCAGATCTGCCTGATAAGAGGCCGGTTCAGCGACTGCAAGATCCTGTGGGAAGCTCCGCGTCAACTGATACCAAACAACCGGAACAATTATGGGCGCCATCAGGCTCGCAGCCATCGCCAACGTCAGTCCCAGCAAGCCCAAACTGCGCCGAGTGCGACAACTCCTGTCTGTCAGGCACCTGTAGAGCGCGTAGAGCCCCAGGATAACGCCACCCATCACCAGCAGTTGCCAGCGCGTGACGCCAATCAGCGCGACAAAGATGCCGCCCAGGATGGCATCCCGCTTGCGCCCTCCATCCAAAGCCCTGCGGATGTAGAGAAGCGCGAGAGGCACCCAGCAGACAAAGATCATATTCGGATGATCGATGTGGGACATCGTGTAGGGCCAGAACCCATAGATCAAGCCAGCAACGAATCCAGCCCCCCGCGAACCAGTCCAATCCCGAGCCAACAGGTACATGGCGAAACCGTTCAGCGCAAACGTGCTGATGAACAGCATGCTGTAGGCTGGGAACCGGCCCCAAACAACCTGCATGGGCAACCACAGGGCGATATTGAGCCAGGCGATGTTGTGGGATGCCAGCGACACACCAACTGGGTGGAAGAGAAGATCTGTCTGAAATGGGTTCAGGCCCGTAGTAATGCTTCGTCCCACCCACCAGAAGGTCCACTGATGGACCAGCGTGTCCCACCGCCCGCCCGCGAGATGCGTGTTCAGGCGAGCAATGGCTGGCCACGTCATCACCAGGGCCAGGAACTCGTAGACGAGCAGAATCACCACGCTCCGCCAGCGGCCCGAAACGCAGCATAGAGGCCCGCGGCCATTGCGCTCGCCTGCTTGCCCTGTCATGTATCGGATCCTCCACGCTCCGCACTCAGCATTGGGACCTTCTCACCTCCGGCGCATCCCGAACAGCCCCTGGAAGATATAGATACTCGCCCCAATCAAGGCAGTGACGAGAAGAATGACATCATAGGCTAGGGCCAGGGCTAGAGCCTGACTCTCCGGAACGCCTGCCTGACTGAACAGCAGTACCGTGGCCCCCTCGCGCACGCCGAGACCACCGACTGAAGGAACGAGCAACAGGACAGAGATTACGGGCACAAAGAGAAAAAAGTAGCCCATGGGCAGCTCGATGTCTACAGCAGAAGCCAGGAGATAATAGCACAGGATCAGGATCAGGTTCCATACAATCGAGGCCAGGGTAGCCCGAAGCAACGTACCCATGCTGTACAGGTGTATCGAGTCATAGAGGTCCCGCAGGGTCTTGAAGCGACCCAGCAACCGGTCGATCCCCAGTCGCCTTCCCCATGTCTCGATCCAAGTTCGCTGCAACAGCAAGACTACACCGATCAAGCAAACGAAAAAACCAACTACGATCAGAACGCGAACGTCAGGCCTGACCAACTCGGAGCTGAATGCCAGGACGAACAAGGCCAGGGCGAACAAAACAAAGAGCCCGAGGAAGCGATCTACCAGGACAGAGCTGATGGCCGATCCAACCTCGCCATCGTCGCGTGACAGCTCGTAGATCTTGACCGCATCTCCGCCCATACCTGTGGGCAGAAAGAGGTTGTAGAAGGTACCCACGAAGAAAAGGCCGGTCAGCCGCAGCCAGCTCGCCTCGATGCCAAGCGCCCATACCAGCGTGCCCCACCGGAAGGAGCGCACCAGTGTGCCCAGTACGATAAATAAGAGTGCCCCCAGGAACACCCACCAATCCATCTCGCGGAAGAGTTGTCCCACTTGGTGCAGGTCCTGGGTGAGTACAAGAGCCAGGATTCCGACCAAGCTGATGGCGACCTTGAGAATGTTGGCAACACGCTTCCGCATTGTCCTGCGCCCTTCCAGCGTCGTTCGGTTGGGATCCGCCATCCAGTTCTGCCGGCCCGCATGGCCCGCTGCACAGGAAGCGCATTTCCCTGCCCCTAGTCCCCGTCCTCGGCTTTCCCCAGTTCTTCACGCACCGTATAGATCGGCTTGCCCTGGCTCTCATAGTAGGTGCGAGTCACCAGCTCGGCGAGCAAGCCGCTGGTCACCAATTGCACACCCACGACCACCAGCAAGATCGCCAACAACGTGATGGGACGGTTGCCGATGTCCTGCTGGAAGATCAGCCGCACAACACCCAGGTAGGATAGAATGACTGCGCCAATCGCAGCAGACACCATTCCCAGCAGGCCGAAAACGTGGATGGGCCGTGTGGAGTAGCTCATCAGAAATCGGACAACCAGGAGATCGAGGATCACCTTCAGTGTCCGCGATATGCCGTATTTGGTCTCGCCGAAGCGGCGGGGATGGTGACTAACAGGGATCTCAGCCACCCGGGCGCCGGCTGCGTGAGCCAGGGCCGGGATGAAACGGTGCAGCTCACCATACAAACGCACGTCAGCTAACACGTCGCGGCGGTATGCCTTCAGCGAGCAGCCATAGTCATGGATGCGCACACCGGTTGCCCAGCCGATGACGCGATTGGCCATGATGGAAGGCAGCCGCCGGTCAAGAAAACGATCCTGGCGGTCAACGCGCCAACCGCTCACGACATCGTATCCCTCCTCCAACTTGGACACCAAAGCAGGGATATCTGCAGGGTCATTCTGCAGATCGGCATCGATCGTGACCACAACGTCTCCCTGTGCCCGATCAAAGCCGGCAGCAAACGCAGCCGTCTGTCCATAGTTGCGCCTGAAGGACACCACCCGCAGGTTCTCTCCTTGAGCCTGGAGTCCCCGCAGGATCTGTAGACTGCGGTCGGTACTGCCATCGTCCACAATAATGATCTCATGGCTCAAGTCGCTCTCGGATAGGACCTTGGTTAGGCTATCATGCAGGAGCGGCAAACTCTCCTCTTCGTTCAGTACCGGTACAACAACTGATAGGTCCAAGTACTCACTTCCCTTCAGGCTCGCCATCTTCGCAACCAGGCCACCTCGCGCCCAAGCCCTTCCCGCAAATTCACCTGGGGCTCAAACCCAACGGCATCCCGGATCCGCGACGTATCGGCCCAGGTATGGCGCACATCCCCAGCCTGTTTTCGCCGGCGGTCGATCCTTGCCTCCTTGCCCACCAACTCCTCAACCATGGCGATGACCTCGCTGAGGGTCACCCGCGATCCGCCACCTACGTTGAACACGCTGCCGGGTTCTGCACTTGCAGCCCGGATGGTGGCCTCCACGGCGTCGCCGACAAACGTAAAGTCGCGCGTTTGCTTGCCATCGCCATATAGTGGGAACGGCTCGTCATTGAGAATGGCCCGGATCAACCGGTGAAAGGCCATATCGGGACGTTGGCGCGGACCATAGACGGTAAAGTAACGCACGCTGACCGTCGGCACGCCATAGTTCGTGCAGTAGAGACGACAGAGGTACTCAGCCGCCAATTTGCTCACACCGTAGGGCGAAACGGGCACTGGCAGAGTATCCTCTGTCACCGGTAGCGCTGTCGTATCGCCATAAATTGACGAAGAAGAAGCATAGACAAGGCGGCCAAGACCTTCTGCTTTGGCCACTTCTAGCAGGCGCTGCGTGGCAAGGATATTTCTCGCTGTATAGATCTCGAACTCGGCGCCCCAACTGGAGCGAACCCCGGCCTGCCCGGCAAGGTGAAACACCACGTCGCTGCCTGTGACCACCTCTCTCAGATCCCCGGTAGCAAGGTCTACCTCCTCAAGGGAGAACCTGGCATGCCCCTTGGCCTTTGCCAGGTTCTGTTCCTTAGTCGACCGGGCATAGGTATCGGTGAAGCAGTCCACCCCCTTCACCCACCACCCATCCTCTAGAAGCCGTTCGGTCAAGTGCGAGCCGACAAAGCCCGCTGCACCAGTCACCAAGGCTGTGCCTGTCATCTGCTCTTCTCCCCCCCTACCAACTGATCCCCCTGCCAGATTCGATACCTCAATGCCGTGCGCCGCCCTCCGACTGCAGGGCTGCTTGGCATCCGGTCGCGAGCATCTTGGCCATTATGTGCGAAAAGGCCCATCTACGCAAGTTTCTGTCCGTGCGGAGAGCCGATCTGAGAAAGCAATCCTGCCAACCCGCTCCCCAGCCAAAAGTGCCTGGGCCGGGTGAGCATTGGGGTCAGGTGCTATCGGAGTGGACCGGCAAGAGCCCAACCGGGCCTATGGTTGGCCCGCGGACTCGACCTGAAGCTGCCCTACCGGCACAGCATCTTCAGGGAAAGCAACCCCCACCGCATCACGGGCAGGCAACCGGGTCATGGTTTCCCAGAGATAGAAACCGACGCTGAGCTGGTAGTCACCTGGCGGTGCATCATTTGCTATGGTGATGGCAATTTCGTCACGCACAATCTCGCCAGGCGTCCAGCGAGAAGTCGGGTAGGAGCGCCGGCAGGGTTGGCTGTCATTTTGCCCCCACTGCAGCTTCTCAGACCCCGACTCGTTGGATTGTACCAAGTGCGCAAACAGCGTATAGTCCGCGTCCATCTCCTCCAACGCCTGGTAGAACAGAGTCAGGCGGATTTCGTCTCCTGGTGCGTAGGTCGTAGCATCAATCTCATAGCCTAGCAGGTTGATCTTGTCTCCCCAGCTAACGAGCATCGGATGCGACGGCACGATGTCTGCTATCGAGCCTACAGGCACGCGGAAAGCAACAAAGTATGGCTGCTGATTGTGCAGTGGCCCCTCTACAGCAATCTCGCCCTGAGGAAAAGAGCTGCCCAGCAGCCCCAGCGAATACGGATCCTCTTCAGGAATGATGACGTACGTAGTCTCTCTCGTGATCCGCTCTGGAGCCACCAGGCACCCTCGGCCATCATACCCCTTGAGATCTGGGTAGCCCTGCAAACTACCGCTCCATCCAGCGTCTTCAGACATCGGTGAAACGTACACCAGTTGTCCCGGTGAAAGAGTTCCCACATAGTCTTCAACCAGCAAATCCGCCCGGCACCCATCAGTAATCCGGTTGCCATCAAGCTCAATAGCGAGGAGTGGTCCATCCGGCAGAGAATCTTCGAGCCACAGCAACACCCGCTCCTGAAACAGCTCTCCCTCCTCCCACTCGCGTTTCTCGATGACGCCTGCCGACTGGGCAATGCTTCGCCCAGTTGGCGGATCTGTCAAATAGACTGCGCGTGGGTGGCTCTGCTGATGCGTAGCAGTGCTGCGCCAGTACAGGTCAACCCAGGCAAAGCCGTCACCCTCTATCAGATCATACCCCAAGAGCTCGACTGTGGAGTCAAAGGGAACATAGCAGGGCAAGCCCGTTGCCGAAACAGGCTCTCCATTTGACCGCGGCAGCCCAAAGATGAATCGGGTGGTCGTATAGGTTCCCAGCGACTGCTCTCCCGAAAAGGGCGTGATCTCTAGCGTGTACTCACCAGCCTGGGAAGCATGCTCCAGGCTCAGAGTGTGGCTGTTACAGGACAGGCCCTGTGCCGTACTGGGCAGAGCCAACGTCTCAGCATAAGCCATATGCCCCTCCGGCCCGCTCAGGGTCAGCCGGTATCGCCCTGCATCACTTCCCTGTCCGCCACGTAGCCAGCAGATGTTCAAGACAAGTTGCGGAGTGCGTCCATCTTCCGGCCATTCGACAAAAGCAATGGGCCCGACCAGCCCGAGGTCTTCACCAAACCAATGGGCAATATGATACTCCCGCCCGGCCCCACTCAGGACGGGTAGCACCAGGATATTCGAATCACTGTACACTGGCCGCAGTGTGCTGAGCAGGACGCGCATACTCTCAGGCACATCGCTGAGTTGATCCTTGTGGACAACCACGTAGCGCGCGTTGGCCTCCGACAGATGCCTCAAAGCACTGCCCAGCGAATGCACTGCCGCTGCCTTGTCATCCACCTTCCAGGGCGCTAGCAAGGGATTGGCCTTGACAAAGGCAAAGGCGTCGGCAGGAACACGCTTGACCGACCCACCGACGATCGGCTTCCCATGGATCGTCTGGTAATACCGGTGCACCTCGCCCGCCGGGCGAGTCAAAGGCAGGTCAACGACGGCATAGTCTTCCCCGTCGGCAGCCATCTGTGAGTAAAAGCCCGAGTGCGCCGGGGGAAGAACAGTCGGCAAGGGAGCCACCAAGTACTCAAACGCGATCAGCGTGGCGGCGATGCCGAGCAGCCAGGATTTCTTGAAACGCGCATACAGCCAGGCACAGGCCAATCCAACAAGGGCGCTGACAGCCACCATCATCCCCATATTGAATCGGTTTGGCGTGTTGAGACCGGCAGCAGAGAACAAGCCTTGCGCCAGGCCGTACGGCAATCTAACTGCTGGATACACCTCACCTGCGAACCTGAGATTCGGTCCCAACGCCAGGACAAAGAACATCAAACCCATCAGCACCCACGGCAAAGCCTCTCGAGGCCGTGAGATGGCAGCAAAAAGTGCCAGCATCACAGGCACGAGCCCCACGTATGCCCAATACTGCCCTTCCAGTACAAAACGTCGTCCCTCGATGACCGCCTGAACTGAGCCCAGAAGAGGGTGCTGGTGCGGGGGTATGACATAGGCCAGCAAATCAGTTTGGGCCTGCTCGGCTCCCCACTCCAGCAGATGCTCGCCTCCCGGCTGCAGCACAGACTGCCACGCGTAGACAAGGACAGGAGTCAATACCAGCAGCGACAGCAAGCTTCCAAGTACTAGTCGCCGGACGGCCAGCTTGTGCCAACGCTTCCGTTCTACCAATAGAAGCCCGACAAAGTAGATGCCGCACGACATCAGAACTAGTATGCCCACTTGGGGTTGGGGCAGCGTCAGAAAGGCAAGACCAATGATCGCCGCCAGCAGGAAAGCATCCCGAATCCTGGCCTCGCGCATCAGCCTTGTCAATACTAGCAGCGCCCAAGGAATCCAAAACAGCGATGCCTTGCTAACGTGTGGTAGCCGTTCAGCCACCAGACTGGGTGCAAAACCGAACGTGATGCCGGACACCAGTGCCGCCCAGGCATTCCCGGTCAGGTAGCGCACCAACTGATCCATAGCCAGGCAGGCGAGCACGATCGTCACCAGGAACACCAGGTTAAAGGCCGCCAATGCAGGAAGGAACCAACTCAGTGGTAGCCATAGCAAAGCGAGAAAAGGACTGAACCCAAAGGCTATGACGTCAAAACCAATAGGATAGAGTAGAACATCGGTCACGTATGGGTTCTGACCACTGGTGAGAGCTTGGTGGAACCACCAGTTGCTCCAATATGCGTTAAAGACATCGGTGTCAGGACTTGGAAAGTGGGTATTCAACTGCCCGATCAACGGCCAGGTCATCAGCACGCTGAGCACAACATAGACAAGGGCAGCGCCCCATAGCGCGGGGCCTATTCGAGTTGTACTTCGCCTGCTGGAGAGCTCCGCTCTGGCCCTGTGCAATGACCCCTTTACAGATTCGAGGAGACTCTCGAAAGCGTTCAATAGTCGCTCCATCCAGACCCCTAGGCCGTGCCGTGACCTGCGGTGTCGGTCGGCGCGTACACTCTGATCGCGCTCTCGCCACCCATGGGGCACTGGAACTCGCAGATGCCGCAGCCTGTGCACAACTCCTGGTGCACCTGCGGCCGCTGCAGCAGGACCGGCACCCCCTCTCCATTGAGCACCTCTACTTCTTCCAGCCAGATCGCCTTCTCTGCAACCGGGCACGCTTCCTCGCACACAATGCATGGAAGGTTGTGCGCCCAGGGCAGGCAGCGATCCCGATTGACGCTTGCCAGGCCGATGACTGCCTGCTGCTTCTCCTCAAGACCCAGCGGCGGAATAGCATCAGTCGGGCACACCTGTCCGCAGGCATTGCAGGGAAAGCTGCAATAGCCCAGACGCGGCACCAGCCTGGGTGTGAACACGTTCTGGACGCCACCCTCGAACAAGCTCGGTTGCAGCCCCTGGGTGGGACACACCCGTACACAAGCCCCACACCTGACGCACAGAGCGCTGAAATCCTCCGTCGAGGCGCCCGGCGGCCGGATCAGCATCGCAGGTTGCCGCTCCGTTATCGGTTCGACCCCGGCCAAAGCCACGCCAGCCACTGAGGCGCCCATCGCGCCCAGCACCCGTCGCCTTGTGGGATCATAGTGGCGCCAACGAGCCGGGCGCCAGCCGCGGAGCCGCCAGCGAAAACCGATGCCCTCCCTGGTGCAATCGGTCAAGCAATCATAACAGACAATGCACTCTGCAGGATCGCTGCGATAGCCGTGGTCCGGGTCGATCGTGCCCGTGGGGCACTGGTGCGTGCATCGCGCGCACAGGGCGCAGTCATCACCCACCTCCCGGCGTATCAGCGAAAGCTTGGCCAGCAGGCCCAGCAGACCGCCCAAAGGACACAAATAGCGGCACCAGAAGCGCGCAGCCCACCAGTTCAGCGCCACGAGCCCGACGAACAGCACCGCGACCAACGCCGCCAACAGGAAAACCGGCTGCACGCCCTGGAAGATGGGCTGGACCACAGAGCCATGGATGGCATCCAGCGGGCCCCACAGTGCGGGAAACTCGTAGAGGAAATCCTCAGCCCCCACCACCGCATACCTCAACGCTGGCCATATCGCCGTGGTGAGCGTGCGGTTCAGGATAGTGATCGGATCCAGTACAATGAGCGTCAGATTGCCCAGGAGCGCGGCAGCCAGGATCGCAAAGAGCAACAAGTGCTTCAGAACGCGCCACCCATCGCCCGGTGTCTTTCGCCGGGACCTGCGCGGTCCCAGCCACTCCAACACCGTGCCCAGCGGGCACAGCCACCCGCACCAGACCCGCCCGAACACTACCGTCAGCACCACGATGACGCCGGACAGGACCAGCCCACCCAGCAACACTCGCCCGGCGAGGGCAGCCGAAAGCATCAGCAGCGGGTCGAGCCGCGCATAGATATCAGTCCAGAAGCGCTCCGGACGTTGGGCATTTGTATAAGCAAACAGCGCGAAGAAGAGCAGCAAAGCCAAGAGCTGAACAGCCTGGCGCAGCCTCCTCCACACTCGGGGACTCAACTACACATCCTCCCTAGCCAACTCGCACGCAGCCCGTCATGCCATGCACCTAGACCGAAACCTCCTCGATCCTGATGCTCTCCAGATCCAGTGTACCCAGCCCCATATTGGCAGCAGCCTTGACGTAGGGGACGCGGGCGCCGGTCA
>JABAHP010000585.1_pt3 | contig 15524 bp, 15 predicted proteins | sample 7062081 | NCBI WGS metagenome assembly JABAHP01 (sample SAMN14534357, study PRJNA622989) | marine sediment metagenome | biome: marine biome [ENVO:00000428]; feature: marine pelagic biome [ENVO:01000023]; material: deep marine sediment [ENVO:00002113] | place: India: Gulf of Kutch | collected...
GTCATCGGTGAAGGTGTACTCGTAGCGGTTCGAGTTGGAGGCGTCAGCGCCGTCGCTCTTTAGCTCGACACGCAGGTCGGCCCCAGAGTTGCTGCCGTGGAACCAGAAACTGAACGACTGGAAGCTGGTCCAGTCCTCGGTGGCGGCGAAATCGTGAACCACGCCGCCATAGCCGGGGCCGCCGCCCCAACTGCCGGAGGCGGCAATGTCGTAGGTTACCGAGACGACCGCATTGCCCGCTGTGCCGGGTACGGCGGGCAGGTCGACGGTTGCCAGGTCCATGGTCAGGGTCGTCGTGGAGCCCGAACCATCCCACGAGTCGGCAAAGGGCACAAAGCCCGCGGGGACGCCAGCCTCAAAATCGGCTACGACCGCGCCGCTGGTGACCGCCACCTGGTCCAGGAAAAAGTATCCGCTGGCGCCGCCGGGGAGTAGGATGCCATAGCCCCATACCTGGGCCAGGTTGAGGGGGTCACTGGGATTGGGTCCGGGGTTAAAGTCGGTACGCTGGACAAAGTCGCTGAAGGCGATGTTAAAGAACCGCCAGCCCTCCACGTCGTCGGTGAAGGTGTACTCGTAGCGGTTCGAGTTGGAGGCGTCAGCACCGTCGCTCTTTAGCTCGACGCGCAGGTCCGCCCCAGAGTTGCTGCCGTGGAACCAGAAGCTGAATGATCCGTAGCTGGTCCAGTCCTCGGCGGGCGCGAAATCGTGAACCACGCCGCCGTAGCCGGGGCCTCCGCCCCAACTGCCGGTGGCGGCAATGTCGTAGGTTACCGAGGCGACCGAGTTGCCCGTCGCGCCGGGTACGGTGGGCAGGTCGCTGGTTGCCAGGTCCATGGACAGGGTCGTCGTGGAACCCGACCCATCCCACGAGTCGGCAAAGGGCACAAAGCCCGAGGGGAACCCGGCCTCAAAGTCGGCAATGACCAGGAATCCACTTCCATCGCCTGCCGCGGTTGCCGGGGCTGCCAGCGGGAATGCCAGGAGACTCGCCAGCATGGCTCCGACCAGCAACAGATTGAGAAAACCTCTTTGACGTTTCATGTTCGCTTGACTCTCCTTTTTGGGGGGTGTCCTCAAGACGCTCGAGTTGCGCCATATAGGCATCAAAGGTTGCCCGCGTGCAATAGGATACGGATTTTCTCCTTGTTTTGACCTCCTCTCCTGGATGAATGATCTTGGTACTCTCGCCAGGTGGTTGTGACTCCTGCACCGCCGTCAACAGGCGGTGCTTGGAGGAGCTCTATCGAACCCAGTGCCTAGCACCGGACCTTCCAGGCCGGTGCGATCCAGCGCAATCATCAGAAACTTGGCGAGATAACTACTTTGCTGCCGGGACAAGTGAGCCGAAAGATATCGTCTCACTACTCATACCGCCAAAATCGTCCGGAGGTTACCGGAACTCTTTTGTTCGCTACCAAATGGGAGCGAAGGATCTGCATCCCCGGCACCCAGGCCTTCCATGCCAAAGACATCAATCAAATTACCTCGAACCACATGAACCCCGGATCACAAGTTCGGTGGGCAGGACGACGCGCCGGGGCGCCTCTGCGCCGTTTTCCAGGCCGTCGATGAGCATCTCCGCAGCCAACACGCCCATGCGCCGTATCGGTTGCCGGATCGTCGTCAGGAGCGGATCGACCATGGTTGCTTGGGGCAGATCATCAAAGCCCACCAGGGCGATGTCGTCGGGCACGGAGAGTCCAGCGCCGCGTATGGCTTGCAACGCGCCCATGGCCATGGTGTCCGAGGCGACAAAGACGGCGTCCGGCTGGCGGGGTAGCAGGCGCTTCATGGCCTCGTACGCACCGGCCTGGGTGAAATCGCTCCTCACAATCAGGGCATCATCGACCGCGCAGCCCCGGGCCTGGAGAGCATCCAGGTAGCCCTGCCTTCGATCCTGGGCGGCTGTGTTGCCGGCGGGACCGGCGATGGTGGCAATCCGCTGGTTCCCCAATCGCAGTAGATGGGATACAGCCATCCTGGCGCCGGACAGGTTGTCGGAGTCGACATAACTTGCCCTGGGATCCTCGTGCCGTCCCTGGACCACCATCGGAACTCCGCTTTCCAGAAGTCGCGGGATCAGCGCCGCGCCCGCGCGGGTGGCTGTAACGACCACGCCATCCAGCAGTTGGTTGCGAGAAACTCCATCAAACAGCTTCTCTTCTTCCTCCTGAGAGTGAAAGAGGAAAAGGGACAGCGTGTAATCGTGAGTATTGCAGCCCTGGGAAACGCCCTGGATCAAGCGGGGGAAGAAGGGATCTTCAAAGAGACTGCGGATAGCAAGGGGGACGACCAGACCGATGATGTTGGAGCGGCGGCTGGACAGGGAACGGGCGATGGGGTCGGGCTGGTAGCCGGTTTCGGCGATCACCTCCAACACCTGCCGGCGAACTTCCGGGCTGACATTTGGGTGGTTGTTGAGGACGCGGGAGACAGAGGAACGCGAGGTGCCGGCCAGCGTGGCGATCTGCCGGATGGTCAGCTTTTCGGTCGGCATTGCTCCTCCCGTGCTCTGTGCCATCTCCTGGGGAGCTTGGGACCGGTCCCAAGCCTGGGTTAAGGATAGCACACTCGTTGCATGCTGTCAAGCGCGACGACTTGCCCGGCAGGTCGAACAGAGGGCGTTTGCCGGCCGTCATGAGGCGAGCAGTAGCCGGAAGTGCAGGCGGGAGTTCTGCAGCGCTCAAGTCCTGGGACCGATCCCAGGGATGGGTCACGAAATCCAGCGTGATGATTACGCCTCAACCAGATCCAGAAATAAGCAGCCCACACTGAGTCACTCTCAGTCTGGGCTGTGAAATCGGAGAATCTGCAATCCCATCTCAGACCGAGAGAACTAGATGTACAGATCCCTCCGGGAGTACGTTAGGAACGCCCCTGCGAGGCAGGCGGCGATGATGCCAACGGATAGGCCCACGTAGGCCAGGTCGATCCGCGACTCGCGCAGCAGAACGGCGGGATCAAAGTAGGCAAAGGGAGAAAAGTACTTGAGGAACTCCAGGTGCTCGCTCAATTCATAGATGATCGAGAGGAAGTAGGTCCCGAGCAGGAGAGAAACCGCCACTGCGCTGGCCCGCTTGTACTGTTTTAGCGCGCACCCCAGCAGCACGCCAACGGCCAGGAAGATCATCTGCACGATGAACAGGGCCAGCATGCTCAGGGACAGAAAGGTGTAGAATTCGCTGTCAAGCTCGTAGGGCATCATGCTGAGCAGCGAGGCCACCCAGGTGATCAGCAGCAGGGCGATGCAGTTGACCAGGGCCGCCAGCATCTTGGCGGTCACCACCTTGCCCCGGGTGACCGGCAGGGTAAGGGCGAACTCGACGGTCCTGTCGCGCTCCTCCTTGGAGATGGTGTCGCTGCCCCACATGGCGGCCGAGATCGATACCAGCAGCACAAAGTAGCCGAACATCGCGCCAAAGAAGCCGGTTGGCGTGGTCAGGTTAAAGGCGTCCATGTTAAAGGCCGCCAGCATGGCTGGGGGCAACCCGTCCAGAATGGCCAGGATCTCGGGGTTGTCCACATAGCCCGCAAACTTGGAAGTGCCGATCCAGATAAACAGCATCATGATCAGGCCCCATATGATCAGGGAGCGCAGATTGGATTTCAGTTCTCTGAGGAATATGTTCATGATCTTTTCTCCTACACCGCCGAGCGCATGTCCTTTCTCGAATAGAGCCAATAGCTGCCGGCCACCGAAATGATGACGGCCGCCACCGAGATGAGCACCAGGGGCAGATCGTAGGCCGCGTTGTTGAGGATATAGTTGGGGTCAAAATGCTTGAACGGCGTGATCAGCTCCAGCTTGACGTCACCCAGCATCCCGGCGAAGGCGTTCAGCACGTACATGCCAAAGGCCAGGGCCATGGAGAAGGGGATCACGCTCCGCACCCGTTTGACCAACAACGAGATCAGCATGCCTACTGTGAGAAAGAACAGTTGAAAGATGGCCATGCCCGAGAGCAATAGGACCAGGGGCCCGATCTCCCAGGGTCTGCCGCCGTTGAAGGCGCTGATAGCAACCAGGCTGCTCACCCAGACGACCACGTTGGTGATGGCCAGGCCGGTGAGCGCGGCGAGCAGCTTGCTGGTCAGGATCCTGTTGCGGCCCACGGGCTTGGCCAGCAAAAAGTCGGCCGTCAGGTCGCGCTCTTCTACGGAGAGTATCGAGAACCCGTAGTTCGCGGCCTGTATGGCCAGACAGACCTGGACAAAGCCAAAGGCCAGCCCGTAGAAGCCGAGAACGCTCGACATGTCGATATCGGTCATGCCAAAGGCCATCAGCAACTGCTCGGGCATGCTGGACAGCGCCTCGTTCAAAAGCTCGGCATCCACCGCAAAGGCGGGAAAGACCGACATAAAGACGAATATCAGCGCGACGATTGCGGCTGACCAGATGGCCACCGATTTCACACTCATCTTGAATTCGTGCTTGTATATGTTCATATTCACCTTTACCCGGTAGGCCAAGCCCTACTCGTAGTAGTGCATAAAGATCTCTTCCAACGTGGGCTCTTCGATGATCACGTCGGATACCTCTTGCTCGGCAATGATCCTGGTGATCAGGTTGATGTCGCCCTTGTAGAAGAAGCGTATCGCGCCGTTGCGCCTCGACAGATTGCTCACGCCCTCCAGGTCAAACCGCCCCTCGTCCAGGCCGTCGGCGGCGACGCGGATCTTTTTGTAGTTGTCCCGCTGGAGGGTTTCAATGTCCTCTATCTTGATTACCTCGCCTTCTCTGATGATGGCAACCCGGCTGCACATGCGCTGCACTTCGCCCAGAATGTGCGACGAGAAGAACACGGTCGCGCCCCGCTGCTCGTTCTCCTCCCGGATCAGCCGGAAGAATTTCTGCTGCATGAGGGGGTCGAGGCCGGCGGTCGGCTCGTCGAGCAGGATCAGCTTGGGAGAGTGCAGCAGCCCTTGTACGATGCCCACCTTCTTTTTGTTGCCATAGGAGAGGTCGTCGATCCGCCTCTTCAGGTCCAGCTCCATATACTCGGCCAGCTCGTACAGTCGTTCGGTGCAGTCCTTCTCGTAGAAACTCGCCGAGTATTTGAGCAGGTCGAGCACCTTCATCCGGTCGTAGTAAAAGACCTCCGAAGGCAGGTAGCCGATATCCTGCCTGATCTCGGGCCCGTGCTCGAAGCAGTCCTTGCCAAAAATCTTGGCGCTACCGCTGGTGGCATAGATCAACGAACAGAACAGGCGGATCGTCGTCGACTTGCCGGCCCCGTTGGGCCCGATGAAGCCAAAGATCTCGCCCTCATCCACGTTGAACGACACGTCGATGATGCCCCTGGCTTTGCCATAGTACTTGGTTAGATTGCTGACCTCGATTATGCTCACTCTGTTGCTCCTTCTTCTTGATACTTCCTTGTCCAGCAATTGAACGAGGACTGGCAGTCCTCTTCATACACCGTCATGGGCTCGGGACGTGGCAATCGTTTCCTCCGGCGTAGCCGGTAACAAGGAAGGGGACTGCCAGTCCTATCAATCCCTGCCGATACCACTCCTCAGCAGGTCTACGAACTGGTCGAGGGCATCGACCAAGCCCTCATCGTAGTCATTCCCGACGTGCTCCATATAGTACTCGACAAAGTGGGCGTTCATAGGCACCAGCATGTAGGCCAGCATCTTGGTGTCTATGTCTGCCCTGACTTCACCCTTTGCCACTGCGTTCTCCAGCAGCGTCTCAAAGAACTCGTACGCGGATGGCAGGTTCTCGGCCATCAGCTCCTTGTATAGGGGGCCGTCCTTGTTTTCGAACAGGTTCTTGCTGATTGCTTCATATTCAGGGTGCTCGGCGGCAAACCGGACCCCTGAGACATAGAGCTCGCGAAGCAGGGCGAAGAAATCGTGCTCCTCCGGATTGCGCATGACGGGCGCGATGTACGCGGCCTTGGCTTCTCCCGCCAGCCGGGCCAGGTACAGGAACAGATCGGCCTTGTCCTCAAAGTACTGGTAAAAGCTCCCCTTGGCGATGCCCGCCTTGGCCACAATGCGGTTGATACTGGCCTGGTCAAAGGCGTACTCTCCAAACTCTTCGAGCGCTACTTTGCAGATCAGTGCCCGCTTGTCCTCGGGCAGATTGAAAAAGGTGTCCTTGGGCATGGCCTCGTTCCCTCGAGTGACCGGATGGTCATATGACCACAAGGTCGCATTGTACACGCCATGCGCGGAGTTGTCAAGTTCGGTTCAGCTCTCTGTTAGAGCTGTGGCAAAGTCGGGTGGGATGTCAGAGGACGCCGCCGTAAACAGGCGGCGCTGGGTTGCTTCCTGCGCGGGACCGCCCAGCGCCGGCTCTTCCAGGCCGGCGTTGGGCCAGTGAAGCGATAATGCAATAGCCGCAAGTTCTCCGCTAGGGTCGAGAGCTAGGTCGGCTAGAAACTGGGGGTTTCTGTCGAGTTGTTGCGCGCCCTTCACAACGGCCAGATCGTGGTTGGGTCGGTGACGGCTCTCAAGTGAGCAATCCCCCCCGGTTGCCTGCGTTTCCTCCATTGGCCAACTCCAGCAGGTGCGCGGGGCGCGGGTCTGTGGTATAATGGACCCGAGGGGGCACCCCGTAGGTAACAAATCAAGCCGGAGGAAGCAGATGGTACAGTCTATACGATGAGCAGAGCGGAGAACTGATCGGCACCATCACCCACGAGCAGTTGCAGTACTTGCTCGACCAGCTCGAGGAAGAGGACTCGGAGGATCGGGACTACTATATAGACCGTTCCACCCTGGACTGGTTCGAGGAGCACGGGGTCGATCCCGTATTAGAGTCGATACTGCGCGAGGCGATGGGCGACCGCGAGGGCATGGATATCCGCTGGACCAGGGGTTGAGCGGTAGCGCAGCCTTTGGCCCGCGGCCACCAAGCAGAGAAAGGGAGGTAAGGAAAATGGCGTACAAACTGACCGATCTACCGTATGAGTACAGCGCGCTGGAACCCCACATGGACGCGCGCACCGTAGCCATTCATCACGACAAGCACCACCAGGCCTACGTCACCAACCTGAACAACGCATTGGAGGGTTACGAGGAACTCCAGAAGAAGGACACCATCGAGCTGCTCCTGGACCTGGACGAGGTCCCGGAGGGCATCCGCACAGCGGTGCGCAACAACGCTGGCGGACACGCCAACCACACCATGTACTGGCAGTGTATGAGCCCCAAGGGCGGAGGCGAGCCGGTTGGCAGCCTGGCGGAGGCAATCGAGGAGGCGTTCGGGTCCTTTGACGCCTTTCAGACCGCCTTCAACAAGGCCGCGGCTACCTACTTTGGCAGCGGCTGGATCTGGCTCTGTCTGGACGCCGAGGGCGAGCTGCAGATCACAACCACGCCGGGCCACGACAACCCGGTGATGGACGGTCTGATGCCCCTGTTGGTGCTGGATGTGTGGGAGCATGCCTACTATCTCAAGTACGAGAACCGGCGCGCCGACTTTATCGCCGCCTGGTGGAATCTGGTCGATTGGGACTATGTGTCGGCCAATCTGACTGCCTCCAAGATCGCGCTGGGGTTGGACCAGATCGCCGACTGGGCGCGCAGCACCTGGTCCAAGCTGGAAGAGGGCCTGGGAAAGCTGGGCGGGTCGTAGGGATTCCGCCACAAGTGGCGCGCGGGAATGCAGCGTGGTTGGGTGAGGCTTTTGCGAGCGTCTGCCAGACCTGCCAGGTCTCCAGGACCTGGCAGGTCTCTGCGTGTATGCAGCGCCTTCACAGGCGGCTAGTACGAGGGGCCCAGGTTGTGGTATAATGCCTGCACGGCTACGATGAGGTGCTACCTGAGGGGACGCAGTGAGCTCATACCAGCGCTACGAATTCCACGCGATTGACCGGCTTCTCACAGACGAGGAGCAGGAGGCAGTTGCGCGACTCTCCAGCCGCGTGGAGCCCCATCCGCAGCAGGCAGTGTTTGTCTACCACTGGAGCGGCTTTCCTGGAGACGCCAGAGAGGTATTGACCAGGTACTATGACGCCATGTTCTACACGGCCAGTTGGGGCAGCCGGCGGCTCATCTTTCGATTTCCCCGCGCCGCACTTGATCTGGAACGCGCAAGGGCGTACTGCCAGCCCCTGATCGTGGAGGACTATATCTCCTTTGCGGAGGCAGGCGAACACATTGTCCTGGACGTCTGGTTCGGCAGCGAGGAGGGGCACTATTGGGATGAGGTCGGAGGAGGGCTCGCGATCATGCTCAGCCTCCGCGAAGATATCCTGCAGGGCGACTACCGGGCGCTCTACCTGGCCTGGCTCAAGGTGCTGGAAGTGGATGACTTACTGGAGTCGATCCCCGAGCCACCCGTTCCACCGGGCCTGAGAATGCTTTCGCCGGCGCTTCAGGCCTTTGTCGAACTTCTCGAGATTGACGGGATGCTGATTCAGGTGGCGGCTGGGACAAGCGGCGACCTGGAAGCACAGCCCGATGGCTGGCTGGGCAGTGCCCTCTCCCAGCTTCCGGACGTGGAACGTGATGCCTTCTTGCTACGCCTGGCACAGGGAGAGCCACAACTTGCAGCGACGCTGAACCGGCGCCTGCGTGAGATCTCGCCTTTGCCTGAGACGGCCTCATCACCACGCCGCACGGTGGGCTGGCTGCTGCGGGAAGCAGCGGCACGGCGAGAACGGGAGCGGCAACGCCGGGCTGCAGAGGCGGAGGCACGACGCATCCGGGACTTGGAGGCACTGGCAGGGCGCGAGACTGAGATATGGACGGAGGTGGAGAGCCTGATCGAGCGGATGCAACCCAGGCCATATGATGACGCTGTGTCGCGGATGGTCAGGTTGCGTGAGCTTGCCGAGTACCAGGGAGAGCAAGAAGCCTTTCAGCAGCGGATCGACCAGATCTGCGGCCGATACAACAGGCGGCCGAGCCTGCTGGGGCGCATGTGCGATGCGGGCCTTTCTCCCACAGAGGAGTAACTACATGATCAGACGGTCCAGACGCGGTGCAAAGGAGGCGGCAGAAGCCCCTTCGTCGCCCCTGCCACCAGGCACGGAGGCGCCGGATTTCACGCTTCTTGCAACAGAGGGGGAGACAGTCTCGCTGCGCGACTTTCGCGGGCAGCCGGTGGTCCTGGTCTTTTACCCCGCCGACTGGAGTCCGGTGTGCGGCGACCAGTTGGCGCTGTACAACGAGGTGCTGCCCATGTTCGAGGAGCACGGGGCGCAGGTGCTGGCCATTTCGGTCGACGGGATCTGGAGCCACCGGGCCTTTTCCGGGGGCCGCAAGCTGCGGTTCCCGCTGCTGGCCGATTTCGAGCCCAAGGGCGCGGTGGCGCGGGCCTATGGCGCGTACGACGCAAAGGCAGGGGTTAGCGAGCGGGCGCTGTTTGTGATCGACGGCGAGGGGATCATCCGCTGGAGCTATGTCTCGCCCAAGGGCGTCAATCCGGGCGCCGACGGGATCCTGATAGCGCTGGAGTCGTTGTGAGGGGAGTAGTCGGGTAGAGAGGGGGATATTGCATGGCAGATGCGACTACCGCCAAACTGACGCTGCCGGTTGGGGAACGGGACCACGTGCAGGGTCAGGATGACGCGCCGGTGACGCTGGTGGAATACGGCGACTATGAGTGTCCCTACTGCCGCCAGGTGGTGCCCATCATCCGCGACCTGCAGGAGCGGTTCGGGGACCGGCTGCGCTACGTTTTTCGTCACTTTCCGCTCAGCACCGCCCATCCCAACGCCCAGCTCGCGGCAGAGGCGGCAGAGGCGGCAGGCGCCCAGGGCAAGTTCTGGGAGATGCACTATGCGCTTTTCGAGTACCAGGGACCGCTGGACCGGGCGGGCCTAATCGGGTGCGCGGAAAAGCTGGGCCTGGACAGGGAGCGATTCGAGCGCGACCTGGACGAACATGCCTACGCGGGGCGGGTGCGGGAGGATTTCCTGAGCGGCGTGCGCAGCGGGGCCAACGGCACGCCGGCCTTCTTTCTGAACGGCGAGCGCTACGACGGGGCCTGGGACCTGGACTCGCTGGCGGCCGAGATCCAGAAGCCGCTGGGAGTGCGGGTGCGGTTGGCGTTCCGGCAGTTCGCCCGCATCCAGGCTTCGGGTGGCATTCTGTTGCTGGCTGCGACGGTGCTGGCGCTGGCCTGGGCCAATTCCCCCTGGAGCGACAGCTACTTTCACCTGTGGGAGACCTACCTCTCCATCTCGCTGGGCGACCTGGTGCTGAAGGAGAGCCTGCTGCACTGGGTGAACGACGGGCTGATGGTGATCTTTTTCTTCCTGGTCGGCCTGGAGATCAAGCGCGAGATCCTGGTCGGCGAGCTGGCGTCGTTGAGGCGGGCGGCGCTGCCGTTGATGGGGGCGGTGGGTGGCATGGCGCTGCCGGCAGCGATTTTCGTGCTATTCAACGCGGGTGGGGAGGGCCAGGCGGGCTGGGGCATCCCCATGGCGACCGATATCGCCTTCATGTTGGGCATACTCGCCATCCTGGGCAGCCGGGTGCCGATTACGCTCAAGATATTCTTCACGGCCCTGGCCATTGCCGACGACCTGGGCGCCGTGCTCGTGATCGCGCTGTTCTACAGCGGCGAGATCCATGTCACTGCCCTGATCGTGGCTGCCGTGATCTTGGCGGTGCTGGTGGTCCTCAACCGGGTGGGGGTGCGACGCCCGATGCCCTATGTGCTGCTGGGCATCGGCCTGTGGCTGGCCTTCCTGGAATCGGGCCTGCACCCGACCATCGCCGGGGTGCTGCTGGCTATGACCATCCCGGCGCGCATCGAGATCCGGGCCGAAGCCTACGTGGCCCAGTGCACGGCAGCCCTGGGCGGGCTAGACCCATCCGGTGAGGCGGCGGTGGGCAGGCGGCAACAGGCCGCGGCGCAGACGCTGGAGACGATCGCCGAGCGGATCCAGTCGCCGCTGCACCGGCTGGAGCGGATGTTGAACCCCTGGGTGGCGTATCTGATCCTGCCGGTATTCGCTTTTGCCAATGCTGGGGTGCGCGTCCGGGGCAACCTGGTGGACGCCATCACCCATCCGGTCGCAGTGGGCATCATTGCCGGGCTGGTGCTGGGCAAGCCGTTGGGCATCACCCTGTTCTCCTGGCTGGCGGTCCGGATCCGCCTGGCAGAGCTGCCCGCGGGTGTCACCTGGAAGCAATTATTCGCCGCGAGTTGGCTGGCGGGCATCGGCTTTACCATGTCGTTGTTCATCGCCAGCGCGGCCTTTGATTCGGCCGTGCTGCTGGGGGTGTCCAAGGTGGCGATCCTGGCGGCTTCGTTGCTGGCAAGTGCCGTGGGCTTTGGCTTGCTCAGCGTGACCAGCCCGGCGCAAGAGGGGCATTCGACGCTGGAGGAGTCGGCGGCAACGGCGTGAGGGGTGCGGGCAGGACCGGCAGTCCTGGATTCCCGCAATCGATGAGTCTGATGCAGACGCTTGCCCGATCCCAAGGAGATGACGGTAGGAGGGCAGGACTGCCGGTCCTATGGACTGAAAGAGAAAGGTGGATGATATGTACATGCGAATCGTAGTCCCGTTGGACGGCTCGCCGCTGGCAGAGCAGGCGCTGCCCCACGCGGTGGCCCAGGCCTCGCAGTTTGGGGCGGACCTGATCCTGTTGAAGGTGATGGCGCGGCTGCCCGAGGTCGTCTTTTCGGCGCCGGCAGCGGTGTTGTCTGCCGAAAGGATGTCGGCCCAGTTGGCTCAAGACTACCTGGAGGAAGTCGCAGCCGGGATCCGGGAGCAGGGCGTAGCGGTGCAGGTCGCCGCGGTCGAGGGGAAGCCCTACGTGGAGATCATTCGCTTTGCCGAAGAGCAGGGGGCCGACATGATCGTCCTGTCCACGCGGGGGCAGTCGGGGTTCAGCCGCTGGCTTCTGGGCAGCGTGGCCGACCGCGTGGTGCGCGGGGCGACAGTCCCGGTGCTGCTGGTGCGGTGCCAGGAAGCCTGTGAGGAGTGAACCAACTGGAAGGGCCGGAGAGAGGGACCGCAGATCCCCCGCAAGAGGGCGCCGGTGCCACCGGGGGCAAAGGGCCAGTGGACCGCTTGCGCGGGTTGGGACGCGTGCTGCTGTTCCTCCTATGCCTGGCGCTGTTCATGGTGGCTATCGAGCTGATCAAAAACGGCGCCACCGGGGCGGCAGGCCTGGTCCAGCGCTTTCTCGACATAAATAGCCCGGTCAACGCGCTGGGCTTTGGCTGGTTTGCCAGCTACATGGTGATGAGTGGCTCGCCGGTGGCGGCGGTGAGCGTGGCCTTCTTGGCGGCGGGCGCCGTGGGCCAGCTCTCGGCCTATGCCATGATCGTGGGCTCGCGGCTGGGCGCGTCGTTCATCGTGCTGTTTGTGGGGTTCATGTACGTGCTGCGCGGGCACGAGCGCCGCGCGGGGCTGACCATGGGCCTGCTGGCCCTGGTTGTCACGGCCAGCATCTACCTGCCGGCCCTGTTTGTGGGGGGGCTGCTGCTGAGGTTCGAGATCCTCGATTTTGTGCAGTTGGGCCGGGGTGCGGCGCTCAGCTCGCTGCTGGAAGAGGCCATGGCCCCGATCGTGGATACCCTGTCGGGATTTCTGCCGGGCTGGGGCGTCATGCTGGCAGGCCTGGCGGTGCTCTGGGTTAGTTTCTATCTGTTTGACCGCGTCTTGCCCGAACTGGACCTGCAGCAGAGCCGCTTTTCCCAGGTGGCCCGCCTGGTCTACCGCCCGCTGCCCATGTTCCTCCTGGGCAGCGCGCTGACGCTGATCACGCTTTCGGTCTCGCTGTCGCTCAGCTTGCTGGTGCCCCTTTCGGCCCGGGGATATATCCGGCGCGAGAATGCCATCCCCTATATCATGGGCGCCAATATCACCACCATCGTGGACACGCTGCTGGCGACGGTGATGCTGGGCAGCAGTGATGCCTTTACCGTGGTGCTGGTGAGCATGGTGAGCGTGACGCTGGTCAGCCTGGTGGTCATGCTGCTGTTCTTCCGGCGCTACGAGCGCGCGGTACTGGGTCTGGTGGAGTGGGCCACCGATAGCAACCGCAACCTGGCCCTGTTCGGATTCTCCATTCTGATCGTGCCTGCGGTGCTGATCTTTGTGTAGGTAGGAGTAGCAGAGATGCGTTTTCTGTTGTGTACGGGAGGTTCGCCCCACGGGCAGGCCGCGCTGCGCTTTGGCTCTATCCTGGCCCGAGGCTCGCCGGAACCGGCCACGCTGCTCGGCGTGGCGGAGCGCCCCGAGGACAGGTCCCAGGTGGAGCGCGCGCTGCAAGAGGGTGAGACATGGCTGGCGGGCGCGCCCGCGCCGCGGATCAAGGTGCGGGTAGGCCACGCCGCCGAGCAGATCCTGGAGGAGGCCGCGTCGGGTGAGTACGACCTGCTGGTGGTGGGCACCCGGGGCCGCCACGGCATCACGCGCTTTCTACTGGGCTCGACGGCCGAGCGGATCGCGCGCCAGTCCGAGACACCGGTGCTGCTGGTGCAAGGAGAGCGCCATTCGGCGGAGCGGATCCTGGCCTGCACCGCCGGTGGCGAGCCAGGCCTGGTCGCCGTGAGGCAAGCCGGTAGCGTGGCCCAAGTGACGGGTGCGCGGGTTACGGTCCTGCACGTGATGTCCCAGCTTGTGGGCTGCCCGGTGCCGGCCCATGCCGGTCCGCTGCAGGTGATGCCCCAGACCCCGGCGCCCGTCGAGGTGCCCGAGGCGCGGGAGCGGGACCTGGACGCGACCGCCGAGCAACTGATGGAAGCCGGCACCCGGGAGGGCGCGCACCTGCGGGAGGCGCTGGCGATCCTGGCGGGCATGGATGTTCCGGGCGAAGCACGGGTGCGCCACGGCCTGGTCGTCGACGAGATCGTGGACGAGACCTGCGAAGGGGACTATGACCTGGTAGTGGTTGGCTCGCAGCCGGTGGGGGGCTGGATGCGCTTCCTTTTGAACGACGTGAGCCAGCAGATCATCGGCTGCACCGACCGGCCGGTGCTGGTGGCGAGAACGGGCGGTACCTGAATCTCCCAGACAAGCTCGCGATGGGCCACAGCCCGCCGAAAAGCATGGGGGCAACCACCGGGCAGCATTTCGCACCGAAAACCAGACATAGGAGATGGAGGATCATGGCGAGAGACAATGACGTTGAACGCACAGAGGGCGGGGAGCCAGTCAAGCTCCGTACCGGGAGGGAGTTGGTCGACCGCTGGATCGAACTGCTGCTGGCGGTGATGTTGGGGGCGGTGGCGCTGGCTACGGCATGGAGCGGGTACCAGTCGGCCCGCTGGGGCGGCAACCAGTCGGTCCTGTTCAGCCAGGCCGGCGCGTACCGCACCGAGTCGATGCGCGCTTCCACGCAGGGCGGGCAGTTGGCCCAGATCGACATTGGCATGTTCACCAACTGGATCAACGCCTATGCCGCTGAAAACGAGGCTCTGATGCGCTTCTACGAACAGCGCTTCCGGGAGGAGTTCAAGCCGGCGTTTGAGGCCTGGCTGGCGACCGACCCGGCGAACAACGCGGATGCGCCGGAAACGCCCTTTGACATGGCCGAGTACCAGCCCGCCAAGTTCGCGGAGGCAGATCGCCTCGAGCTGGATGCCGAGGTGGCCTTCGATGAGGGGCGGGCGGCCAACCAGTTAAGCGACGACTATATTCTAAATGCCGTCCTCCTGGCCTCGGTGCTGTTCCTGTCGGGCATTGTGACCCGCTTTGACTGGTTGCCAGTGCGGATCTTGATCATCATCGCCGCCCTGGTCTTGCTGGGGATGGGGCTGTACAATATTGCGACCTATCCGATTGCATGAGAAGGACTGCCGAAACCTCCTCATTTTGTTGACGAATCAGATGGAGGTTGGATAACCGAATCTTCCGGGAAGCCCCAAGCTTTCTGGAAGATTGTCCAGGTGCTGTTCGGTTTTTCCATCAGAGTTCTGACCAAGGAACCAACTGAGGGCAGCGCACGGGTGCCACGCAGACCCGGGCGTGCGATTCGCTGGAGCGGCGTATGGAAGACCGGCTGCGAGCCATAGCAAAGAGGGTTTGGCCCGAGTTCAAGGCTGCGAGCGAACTGGACCGGGCGTCGATCACGTTCGATCTCTTTGGCATCCTGTGCCTGATGCCACTGGCGCTGGCGGGCCTGGTGTGGCTTGTCGCTGTAACCGATCTAGGCTTGATCCGCCAGGAATGGCGAGTTCTAATTCTTCTCAGTGTATTCGTGCTGCTTTTCAAGAGATTTCACTTCTACACGTTTCTCGAGGCGCCCGGAGCCGGCACCCCACGGTTCGATAGCACACTTGAGCCGGTTGTCATCTGGTCGGCGGCCCTGATCTTTGGGCCCACTGCGCTGTGGCTGAGCGTGCTGTGGGACTCGGTGGTGTATGGACGTCGCATGGTGCTGGCGGCGATGATCCCTGAGCGCCTGGATACTTTGCGCAATGTGCTCGGCAATCTCACGGCCAAAACCCTGGGTGGTCTGGGCGCGCTCACTCTGTACCAGGTTTGGGGTGGTGCATTTCCTCTGCCCGGCTTCACGTTGGATGCCATCGCCCCCGCTGCCGGTGCGACCCTCGTTCATCTGCTGTTTCAGGTACTGGTCTCTGCACCCATGTTCGTCTA
>JABAHP010000578.1_pt9 | contig 15517 bp, 12 predicted proteins | sample 7062081 | NCBI WGS metagenome assembly JABAHP01 (sample SAMN14534357, study PRJNA622989) | marine sediment metagenome | biome: marine biome [ENVO:00000428]; feature: marine pelagic biome [ENVO:01000023]; material: deep marine sediment [ENVO:00002113] | place: India: Gulf of Kutch | collected...
TGGCGACCGATGGCACGGAGATCAAAAGATGGAATTTCCAGCGCGCTTTTCCGGTCAGCTGGAATATCCCGGAGCTGCGATCGGATAAAACAACGACATTAATAGAATCATTGACTTTGGCACACGAAGGACTGGAACTTGCGACAGCATAATGGATAAGCTGTGGATTGAAAAATTACGTGAGCTCAAAAGCAGGATGGATGAGCATCTTGCCGAGAAAGCTGTCTTTGAGTCTCTTCCGGAACGTACCAGCCTTGCGGCTCTAAGGGAGGGTCAGAGGCTCAAACGTAATGAGGAGCAGATCCGCGGCCATTTTGCCCAGCTGGCAGAATTTGCCACTGGTCTGCCGGCCGACAGCTTTGATTTCAGGCTGGATATAGAGACTGCTTACGAGAAGACCGCCGATGGCAAATTGGCCTTTGGGCCCTCCGCCCTGATCGAAGAGGATCCGTATGTCAATTTTGATACTCATATTCTCATTGACCGAGAAGAGGAGAAAGAAGAGGATGTTCCGGAATCTCCAATCCCAAAAGCCGAGTCTCCACAAGAGTTTGAGCCTAAATCGATCGCGTTCGGTGGTGAGATCGATGAAAAATATGATAAGCCCATATTCCCGGCTCTTGCAGAAATAGGAATGGCGGGAGTTCCTGCGTTTATGGCGGGAGCACGGGTCGGTGAATTGATTGAAAGGCTGTCTTCGGTTGATAAGTATGTTGAGGATATTGTCGGGAAATATGTACCGGAACCTACCCAGAGTCCTGAATCCCGAGGTTTTTATATATATGAGGGAGAGTTTGTCTATCTCACTCGCAAGGGCAAGTGGTCTGCGGTCAAGACGACTGTCCTGGCCCAAAAGGACTATTTCAAGGAAATACCGCTGTCAGCCTCGATCTCTCGAAAGCACATTTCAATCATTGAACCGTTCCGTGAACTGGAGGTTTCCGAGGCCGCCGATCTGATCAGCGATGATCTGGCTCAACCGGTCGCCTCAGCAAAATCCGATCTCGGACTTGGCTACTTCCTTCCCGGAAGAAGGATTGGAAAAACCGAAGAGCCTCTTGGTGAACTACCGGGCATTCCTGTTATGGGCACGCGCGAATTTGCCGAAGATGTTACTCTTAAGGCGGATAGCAGCGGCCATCCTGTTGAGGAAATCAGCCCTGCCTATATCTTTGCTGCCGGAAGAAAAATCGACCGGGCCAGATCGTTTACGACAATTCTCAGGAGCCGCATGCAGCTTCCCAGAACCGAACCGGTCAGGAAAGCGGTGGAGTCTCTTCTGCCCGAAATGGAAGAGATTATTATAAGAGCCCGCAAGGAGGAAACGCGTGGGGACGCGCTTACAGTTCTTGAGCGAGATTTCAATTCAATGGTAGAAGACCGTATCAAGGACTTCAAAATTGCCGCAAGATCGACCGCGCCCTCACGAATCTCGCCCGTCCTGCATGAAGGCAGGATCGAGCATCTTTTTGAAACGCCGACACAGGATTTGCTGGGTATTATTGCCAGATATCAGACCGAAAGCGCTGGACATAAAATGCCGTCTTCTGTTTTGATCAGCAGAGTATTTGATGAGGTTCTTCCTGCGGCGTCAGAGAGTTCGCAAGCGCCTTCTGAGGTTGTAGCGCGCTCCCTGCTTGCCGGTGATGCTGCTGGCCAATTGTCACGATTCGGCCGAGCCGGAGAGAGACGGCAGCATCTGCTTCAGCAATCCGGGCCAGAAGAGGTCAGTCAGGCATCATCACCGCTATCGGGGCGAACAGTAGCAGTCCCCTCAATTTTGAGAGGAAGCGGGATTGTGGGAAGTCTTGCTGGAAGAACATCTGCAATGGCACAGGATATCGCAAGGCGCGGCCTTTCCGGAGTAGCAAGTGCCCTGGGAATCGGAGCAGGAGAAGCATCAGCCGAACAAGTTCCTGCTGGAAGATCGCAGGTGCCCGATTCCGACACTGCTGGCGGAAGGATGGCTGGGGGTATCGGCAGTTTACTGAGTAGAGGTTTCTCTCGTGCAGGATCGCTTATTTCTGGTGCACCTATGGTGGGAGGGATGATAGGTTCTGCAGCGTCTCGAGCTGCCGATTTATCTCAAAGAGTTGCGGGAAGAGTATCCGGTTTGGCGGGACGCGTAAGTTCAGCTGCAGGCGGCTTTCTGCAAAGAGCAGAATCCGGCACTTCGGGAGGAATCGGTTCTCTTGTTAGCGGTGGTTTGAGCCGGTTTGCTCGAAGATCAGCAGGATTGATGGGCGAGATTGAAGGACTGATAGGAGGAGGAGCTAGAGTGCAGGAGGAAGCTGCAGGAGGCCCCGCCCCGGGCGGTGCGGTGCAGGATACCCCCTCAACAATCGGCATCGGAAGCCTGCCGTTCAATCTCCCGCAATTACAGCGCGGTATGCCCAAGGGATGGGATCGTCCGCCATTCGAAGTCGGCGATGCAATTCAACGCCATATCGGGGAAAGAATGCCGGAACAGGCCGGTGGTCCGGCTCAAAGAGCGGGATCAAGGCTTCAGGATTATGGCCTGTCTTTAATAGATCTCGAAGATGAAAGAGCCGGGCAGGTATGCTCTCCCCTGGAAGCGACGCGGGATGAAGAAGAGGTCGAGCTTGATGATGATACCATCGAATCGATCTACTTCCGCTTAAAAAGGATTCTTGAGACTGAAGAGGAGCGTATGGGAGGTGAAGCTTAATGCCCCTTGAGAAGGCGACGATAACTAATGTCGACAAGAATGAGACCTTCAATGTGCTCTTCAACCCGACAGAATACACATTGAAAAAGCGGACGCCCTGGGCCGAGCAGCGAGTGCTGGGTCTTGATGCGCCGGCGGCATCGTTCACCACCGGTCAGCGTATGGAGCTGTCTATGGAGCTTTTCTTCGATACATTCGAGCAGAAAGAAGATGTCCGCACGCATACGCAGAAAGTCGAGACGCTTTTGATGGTCGATCCCGATAAGCATCGCCCGCCTCTGTGCTTGTTCACATGGGGTCAGTTCCAGTTCAAGGGTGTGCTTGAAAAACTTGACCAGCGCTATATCATGTTCCTCGAAGATGGTACTCCAGTCCGAGCAAAACTGAATGTGACCTTCAAGGAATATACTACGACCTTTGAGCAGTTACAGCGTCAGCCGCGCCAGTCAGCCGATCGGGCCAAGCGAAGGATCGTGCGCAAGGGCGATACGCTCAGTCTGATAGCACACAGGGAATATAATGACGCCAGTCAATGGCGCAGGATCGCCGATTATAACCGGATCGAGGATCCATTGAATCTCGAGCCGGGTACCGAACTTGTGATACCACCCATTACATAAGGAGTTAATGATATGACTTTAGTGTCGAAAATGCGGGGAGACAGGGAGGAAGAAAGGGATACGAAATTTTATGGGGTGGTAGTAGGAATTGTAACCAATATCGATGATCCTAATGATCTAGGCCGAATCAAAGTCAGTTTTCCATGGATGGGTGATGACCAGGAAAGTTACTGGGCGAGGGTTGCTACATTGCAGACTGGAAAAGACTATGGCACCTGGTTTATGCCCGAGGTCGGAACTGAAGTGCTAGTTGCATTTGAACATGGGGATGTGCGGTTTCCGTATGTCCTCGGTCAGCTCTGGAATGGGCAGGATGATCCCCCGGAGCCAAAAAGAGAAATGGAAAAAAACACCTACAAGATGATTAAATCAAAAAATCGATCTTATATCGTGATGGTGGATAAGAATGATGCAGTTCAGACTAATTTCATAATGGCCAAGATCAATCAGGATGTCGAGACAACGATCTACCTGAATGGTGAGGGACTGGTCTCAATTGAGGGGAATAAGGTGCATATAAAAGGCAACCAGGAAATTATATTGGAAGCTCCCTCGGTAACTGTGGATGCAGGAACTCTCAATTTGAAGGGTTCAACCTCTGTCAAAATAGAGGGAGCAAGTATAGATGTAAAGGCCAGTGGAATTCTGAATCTTAAGGGCGCAACGGTGAATATAAACTGATTCAGGATGGAGAGACATTATGGGAATGCCCGCCGCAAAAATGGGTGATCATATAGTCGCGACCGACATACATATTATATTGGTAATAACCCCCGGCGGTATTGTGCCTACACCCTTGCCGCACCCGTTTAACGGGATAATAAACAGCGGATGTTCAACGGATGTTAATATCATGAGCATGGGTGCGGCGGTTATGGGCAGCGAGGCCATGAACACCCCGCCGCATATTCCACAGGGAGGAATGTTTCAAAAGCCGCCCAGCAATAAAGGCAAGATTATACGGGGGTCGGCTACAGTTATGATAAATGGTAAACCTGCGGCACGGCTGGGTGATACTGCGATGACCTGTAACGATCCGGCTGATCTGCCAATCGGGACTGTTATCGCAGCCGGAACTGTTATGATTGGAGGTTAAATGCCCCGGCGCAATTTTCTCGGAGTTGGATACAAATTTCCATTTTCTGCAAACCAGCGCGGCGGAGTTGCCATGTCCCGCTATGAGGAGGATATAGAGGAAGCGATTATGCTGATAGTGGGTACAGCCTTCGGTGAAAGACAGATGCGGCCTGACTTCGGCTGTGGCATTCATGACCTCGTATTCGCCCCCAATAATGCTAATACGCGAAGTCTGGCAGTCTACCATGTGGAGGAAGCGCTGGTCAAATGGGAGCCAAGGATTGTCGATATCGAGGTCAAAGCGCTGACCGATCCGGCACAACCGCATATAATAAATATTTCAATTGATTATAAAGTCAGAACGACGAACAATGTTTTTAATTTGGTATATCCATTTTATCTGCAAAAAAGTGAGGCCTGATGCCAATAAATCCCCCAAATCTTGACGATCGGACGCACAGGGATATAATGGATGAGCTCCGGAGGCTGATACCGAAATACTGCCCGGAGTGGACAGATCATAATCCCTCTGATCCGGGAATAACTCTGCTGGAGTTATTTTCCTGGCTGACCGAAATGACAATCTATAAGCTTAACAAAGTTTCGGATAAGACCTATGTCGCTCTTCTTGACCTGATTGGCATGTCATTGCTTCTGCCTCAGCCGGCGGAAACATATCTGACGTTCACGCCTAACAAAGGCCTGGAGAAGACAACTATAGTGCCAAAAGGCACCCAGGTTGCCACCAGCCAAACAGAAGCGGTGGAAAGCGTTGTTTTTGAGACAGCGGAGGATTTGCATCTTTCACCTGTTAAACTCGCCAGAGTCTTCTCCACCGCAGGCGATGCAATATCTGACAACAGCGGCTATATCAATAATCCATCTGAAGAAGGCTTTCCGGTATTCGGGGGAGTGTCGCAGATTGAAAGAGCTATCTTCATGGGGGATGAGAAGTTTTCCGCGCTCACGGAATCAGCCAGCCTTTTTCTAAGGTTTAAGGCCGCCTCCGAAGAAGGCAAGGCCCTGATGACTATGCTTCGCATGGAATATTTCAACGGCAAGCGGTTCAAAGAACTGAAGACACGGATGGTATATACCGAGGCGTTGGGAGAGAATGAGACGCTTCTGGAGATCGTCGGCCCGCTTGCAGATTTGGAGAAAACCGACATCGATGGGGTGGAGACATACTGGTTCAAGGCCACCCTGACAGCTATACCATCTTCGCCGGAAATCACGGAGTTGGACACGATTTCACTCGAGGCGAGGATTGTCGAGGATGGACCTCATCCGGAGGCTGGTTTTTCCAACATCGCCGGTTCGATTTTCCTTCCCCTTGATTTTTCCAAAAGTGTTTATCCATTCTCGGAAGAGCCAAAGTATGATTACACGTTGTACCTGTCATCTCCCGATATTTTCACCAAAGAAGATTCGGAAATTATAATTGACGTAGAGCTGGCCGATCCCGCTGTTGTTGAAAAACCGGTACCATCCTCTGATTTGGAATTAATCTGGGAATATTTTAACGGCAAGAAATGGATCGAGCTTGGTACAACCTCTCCATCCGGCGTTTCTAGACCGGCCGGCAAATTCAATTTCACCGATTCGACGCTCGCATTTACGCATTCAGGCGAAATCAAATTTGATCGTCCCGATGATATGAAGCCGACCCAGGTTAACGGTCAGGATGGTTTCTGGGTGCGTTGCCGACTCGTCAAGGGCAATTATGGCCAGGCCGGACATTACGAGCAGGTCGGCAAGAACTGGGTCTGGAAGGACGACAATCCACTCAGACCGCCGTGCATCCGTTCACTAACTCTCAGATATAACCAGAAGGCAGTATTTTTGTCCAGTCTGAAATCTTATGCCGATTTTACATACCGCGATTTCTCGAGCAATGTCGGGGAAGAATATAAGCCTTTTCAATTGTTCGAGGAGGAGCGTGATCGTTCACCTTCATTATATCTGGGATTTGAGTCGATACTCCCCAAAGAAAGTTATTCTATCTGCTTCAATATGAAGGAAGATCAGAGGCTGCCGATTGACGAGGTTACGACCAAATATTTCGGCGAGCAGATTTTCCGGGATAATCGTGTGGAGCAGAAGATCTGGTGGGAGTACTATAATGGTAAAGAATGGGCCGACCTAATGCCCTACGATAATACCAACAATTTCAAAAACAGCGGAATAGTACGCTTCGAATTTCCGCGTGGAATCAAGAAAATCGAAAAATTTGGAGAAGAACTTTTCTGGATACGCTGCCGTTTTCGTGACGGCGGCTATGCCGTACCGCCCGAGATGCGTGCGATCCTGATCAATAGCGTTATTGCGCGCAATCATTCCACCATCACAAATGAAGTTCTGGGCTCATCCGACGGTACTCCTGACCAGACTTATAGATTCTCAAATCCGCCGGTTCTCGAAGGGCAGATGATTTATGTGCGGGAACAGACTCCTCCCAATAAGGAGGAGACTGGGACAATCAAAGTCGAGGAAGGTGAGGACGCCATTGAAATCGAAACTGACAGCGCCGGTAATCCATCAAAAATCTGGGTGCGCTGGCATGAAGTGGATAACTTCTATAATTCCGATGGCACTTCGAGGCATTACGTGGTTGACCATATAACCGGCAGGATCAGATTCGGTGATGGACGAAAGGGGATGCGTCCACCCTCAGGATCGAATGCAATTGTGGCGCGCAACTACCGTACCGGCGGAGGCAGTAAAGGCAATGTGGGCACAAGAGCTCTAACCATCTTAAGGCGGTCAAATCCCTCTGTGCAGTCAGTCGTGAATCATTTTCAGGCTGTGGGCGGTTCCGACCTGGAATCGGTTTCTGACGCCAAGCTGCGCGCTCCGCAGATCTTCCGTAACAGATTCCGCGCGGTAACGTCCGAGGATTATGAATGGCTGGCCCAAAGGGCATCCTCTAATATTGCTCGTGTGCATTGCATTTCCAACACTCCCGCCGAAGGCGAGGTTACGCTGGTGATTGTGCCGAACGAATCCGCATCGCAGGAAAAGGAAGGCGCAAAGATCATGCCCACAACACAGCTTCTGAATATGGTGACGGATTATCTGGAGCCGAGGAGGCTCTTGACTACGAAATTGCATGTAAACCGCCCCATGTATCTTGAGGTGTCCTTCGAAGTCAGCTATCAAATCAAGGCCACCGGAGCCGATCCGGAACGTGTAAAACGTGATCTGGAGAATAATATCAGGAATTATCTGCATCCGCTTCGAGGCGGAAGTGACGGCAAGGGATGGCCGTTTGGAAAAGCGCTCATGAAAACTGATCTGTATCGTGTAATTGAAGATACAGACGGCGTTGAATATATCGATCGTCTGGAGATATTCGATGAACAGCGCAAGCTGTTTGTGGACAAGATTGCGGCTAAGCCGGACCAGCTCTTTTATGTTGTTGATGTGAACAGCTATCAGGTAAGAAGAGATTACTAAATGGTTACTGGAACCACTGTCTCTGAACAGACAGTTCCGAATTTTATCGGGCTCGATATCGAGATTGCGGAGAAGATGTGCCGCCTGGACGGCATAAACATCCGCACGATCGAGTTCGAAGAATCACTGGAGCCGGAGGGACGGATAATCATCCAGAATCCCCGGGCAGATCAACCGGTACCGGCGGATGGCATTCGGCTGGTGATCTCCGGCAAGAACTATCTCGACTTCCTGCCGAATATTTACCGCCAGTACGACATGCGCGAAGGGTCATTCCTGAAACGCTTTCTGTGGCTCCTGAAGCATCCGCAAATGCCGATCGACCGAACCATTAGAGACATTCATACATATTTTGAGCCTTTTAATACGCCTATGAAGTTCCTGCCCTATCTGGCTTCCGTGCTGGCCCTGGTACTGGATGAGAATTGGGATGAGGGTAAGAAACGCGAATTGATTGCCAGTATCGTGAAGATATACAAGCTCAGGGGCACCCCACGCGGCCTGGCGCTATACCTGAAAATATACACCGAAAGCACCCCGGATATTATCGAAAATTACTGGCCCTTCAATGGTTTTCAGGTGGGAGTTTCCTCGACTATTGGAGTAGATTCAATCATAATTGGCTATATAAATCGTTCGCATTGCTTCACTGTCAGGATTCCGCAGACAATCGATGATACTCCGGTTGAGATGATCCGCAAGATTCATGCGATTGTACAGGCGGAAAAACCGGCGCATACAAATTACTACATGATCTTCGCCGAGCCTGAACTGGAAGAGGCCGACTTCATGCAGGTCGGCGTGGCCTCGATGATCGGTGTGGAATCATGGGTTGGCGAAACGGATAATGTTCATGAAGAAATAGAGGAAGGGAAACAAGATGACCGAGGAGAGTAAGGAATATAAAAGGGTATCATTTTTCCGCGGCTTCTTTGCCTCGGAGGAGGATTTTAACCTGCTTGTCGATTACTCCCGGGAGAAAGACAAACTGCACAATCAGCTCTTTCATTCTCCGGGGATCGTGCTAAACTTTTCCGGCGAGCTGAAAGTAACCGCGAGAGAGAAGGGCGACTTTTCGATTGAAGTGGCTCCAGGGTATGCTACCGATGGACAGGGGAACGATATCATGCTCTGGGAAACCAAGGTTCTTGCTATTGATGTGTCAAAATACAAGCTTCCCCTGGTTGTCTATGTTGTCTTGAAATATTATGATGAACCTGTGGACTTTATCACCAACAAAGCCAATCCCCAGTACAAGGGGCACAAACGTATCGCCGAAAGAGCCAAGGTCGAAATCCTTCCCAATCCTCCGGAGCTTGACGAGGGTGTCGAATTAGCCAGAGTGCGCCTGGAAGAAGAGCTCAAGGATGTCAGGAACCCGGCCGATCCTTCACGGCCCGAAACCGGTGAGATCGATACGCGTTTTGTACCGATTGCCGGATCGTTTGGCTGGATTCTCTCACCTGAGGTTGTTTCCCGAATCTTTGCGGTGTATAATGATATGAAGATGGTCTTCATGCAGCTCAATAAGCTCTATGATCTGAAGTATTCTCTCGAAGCTTATCAGTCCGCCATTACGGCCGAGATGGTCAGTATTGCCGGGAAGCTCGACTACCGCAATGCGTTTAAGTTGCTGAAAATTATTGTCGATCTGGAAAAGGAGATTTCGAATGAGCTGGAAAATACACCCAATCTCTCACAGCGCAAGGAGGTCGGCGAGTACAAAGATAATCTCCAGGCGCTTTTGAATTTGACCTCCGCAACCGATATTACCTCCGAGGATTTGAACAACCTGATAATATATCAGGCCAAGGCTTCCGGTGCATTAAAGAAGCTGCTTGCTCCGAGAGTGGCCGAGATTCGGGCCGAGGTGGAAGGAGAACTGGAAGAATTCAAGGGCGAACGTCTGTCTATGGATGAGATCAAAATCTGGCCCAAGGAATTTCCGGAAGAAATTATGGTTGACAATGTGCGATATAAATTAGTTGATAAGATAGATATTCTTGATGATGCTTCCGAGAAGGAACATGAATTCAAGCTGGGAGGAGTGAAGGAAGAACTGAGGCAAAAGCAGAATTTCTTCTTCCCCGACGGCACCCGGATTTCCGACCGCGGCCGTTTGCATTGGGAAGGCTTTGCCCAGTTCAAGATCAAGAACCTCAAGCCTGAGCTGGATGTGCTTGTGATTCGCCGGATCGACTATGCTTACGGAGGATTAAAAACCGAGATAGAAGTTGACGGCGAGAAAGTCGGCGTATGGGAGATTACCGGCAATGACCGCAAGTACCGCTGGCGGAATATGCCCTATATTATCAATGGCAAATTTATAAAGAAGGAAGAGGTGAATGTCAAACAGATTGCGATCTCGGCCGAAAGAGACGTAAATATGTTTGGATACTGGTTCTACCAGGCAGTAGTGTAAATCAAAATATTTTATACAGGATGATCTGATGAGATTAAATATCTTCGGAAGATTTTTTAGATTATCACGAAAGGATGTGCCCAAGATGCCTAAGAGAGATAAAAAGAAATCTCAGGCAACCCGGGTTGTGGATGCTCGAGGCGGAAGAGGAAAGACCAGGGTTGTCGGAGTAGGACAGACCCAGCAGGATCTTCCGGTCGTGGCCTGGCTGGTTATAATCAACGGTACCTACAAAGGACAGGACTACCGTCTGGACGACCGTAAATATACGATTGGACCCACTCAGAATGAGGATATTGTCGTTCACGATGATTATCTCTCATCACCGCATTGCGCAATACGCTATGAGGGCGGTTCATTTTATATTAATGATCTCGGCTCCAAGAATAAGACCCTTGTCAATGGTGAGCCGCAGACCGAGTGGGAATTGATCGACAACGATCATATTAAAATCGGCCAGACCGAGATGATGTTTAAGTGCCTCTAAGCTGGAGGGGATATGTCAAAAAGGAATTTGATTTTATGGGGCATAGTTGCCGCACTGTTTCTTGTTTCCAATGCTTTTGCAATTAAAGTGGAAAGCCTGCCGCGCATCAAACTGCCGGGCGGGACAGGCGATAATGAAGTTTCCAACGTCAAGGCCATTTATGTAGGCCCGGGAGGCGAGATCTATATCGGTTCTGCCCGCAATAACTGTGTGCAGGTCTTTTCCGGCAACGGGCAGTATCTGCGGACTATACCGACCGGTGACGATGACATCGATGTTCCCCAGGATATCGATATCGGAGTTGATGGCCTGGTATATGTAGTTGACCGGGATCGCGATGAACTCTCGCGGTTCACCCAGCAGGGTATGCGTCAGGGGACTATAGGCGGGGAGAAAGCATTCGATCGGCCTATGTCGGTCTCGGTTGCACGTGACGGCCGGGTCTACGTTGCCGATAAGGACAAAGACAATGTCCGTATCTTCGATGCTGACGGCCAGAATCTTGGCACCCTACAGGGCGCTGGATTTGAGGACCCGATAGCTGTCGATGTCGATCATCAGGGAAGAGTGTTCGTGCTGGATGAGAAAAAGAAGTCTGTGCAGGTGTTCGATAGTGAGGGCTCGTTGATAACCGAGCTTCCAGTTCGTTTCGGTGGTCAGGAGATCAAAGAACCTGTTGATCTGTGCGTCAATCAGCATGGCGAACTTTTTGTGCTCGATAAGGATCAGAAGGTGGTCTATTTCATCGCCGATTTCGAATCAGGTCAGTGGGAGGCGCCATTCGGCGGGGACATGCTCAAGGAACCCGTCTCTGTCGATGTTGCCGGCCGTGATGTCTGCTTTGTACTTGATAATGATAACGAGACGATCTGGAAATTCGCTCTGACAGAGCTTCCATCTCTTGCAGCCGAGAAGACAGTAAAAGAGACTATTATCAAAAAAGCGGTTATCACCACCAATATCGATTCCACCGCAAACATCACAATAAACCGGGTGATCCCGAGTGAGAATCTGGTGGCACTATCTGTCTTCGAGGATAATCGTAATATTGTCAGCGGTCTGATAGATGAAAATTTTCCCGAGATCAAAGTCGGCGATCAGGAACTTGAAATCCAGGAAGCCTATCCTCAATTTCAGCAGGATGAGATTGACTTTATATTCCTGCTTGGAACTGTCGGATTGAAGGAAAATGAGGCTCAATCAATAAAGGAAAAGCTCACAACTGAGTTTCTTGCCAAGCTGGATGAATCCCGTCATCGAGTGGCTTTTTTCAAATTTGCAGACAATATAGAACTTGCCATGCCCCTGGAGAAATCCTTTTCGACCCAGAAAACAGCAATAAATAATCTGCAGTTCAATGGTGAAAAAGCGCCTTTATACGATGCGATTTTCGAAGCTTTAAATTATTATGATACATCCGGCGCCGAAAAATATCCGATCTTTATTCTGCTCACAAACAGCAAAGGCGAATCCAGCCGCAACAAGTTCAAGACGCTGGAAGATTATGAACGCTCGCATGATCTGCCACAGATCTATACTCTCGGCTATGAGCCCGGCAAAGATCCCGAATTCCTGGAGCAGATGAATAAGATTGCTGATCTTACGGGCGGATTTTCCTACACTACTGATAAGGATGACATGATCTACTTCCTCTTCCGCAGGGCAATTGCCCTTATCCGTGGTCAGTATGTGCTGGCAGTATCTGATCTACCATCTGAAGGTGAAATCACTGTCAGTGTCGATGTTGATCTTGATGGCAATTTGATTACGGCGACTGATCAATACAGCGAGCCCAGTGGCGAGGAAGTGGCAATAAAAGGCGAGAGTTTCATAGGTAAATATGGCCTGTATCTTTTGATAATCCTGATAGTGATTATTCTCGTCATAATCATCATTATAATTGTCGCCAGTCGGAAGAAGCGAAAAAAGGCGCCTTTAGGCGAGGCAATTCTGGAGGTGAAATCCGGCGATGCCCCACAACGCGAATATCATCTTATGAAAGGCACTAATAGCATTGGGGCAGATAAGACCAACGACATCCACCTGCCTTCCGAAGGAGTATCACGCAACCATGCAACGATAGAATACTCAGGCGGCAAGTACGAATTGATCGACCAGGACTCGACAAATGGCACGATGGTAAATAAAAACAGAATTACCCGCAGGGTATTGATTAATAATGACGTGATATCTATTGGTCAAATTGACTTTATATTTAAGACTGGATAGGTGAATTGAGTTGGAGATAATTGTTGAATTTTTATCCGGCGAAAATACAGGAAAGAGACTCAAGTTTAATCAAGACAGTATATTAGTCGGCAGGTCGGAAGAGGCCGACCTGTCGATTAATTCGGATATTGTATCATACGAGCACTGCAGGTTCACTGTCAAGGCGGATGGGCTATATCTTGCCGATCTCGGTTCTTCCAATGGCACTTACGTCAATAAAAATCAACACAACTCCGGATTCATATCATTTGGAGATCAGGTAAGCTTTGGCAAGGGCGGTCCGGAGATTAAAGTTACATTCAGTGAATCTGGTATACCGGCGAAGCGCCAAAAAAGAAGTTCGGCTGCAAAGACGCAGATGGTCAGTACCGGTCCCAAAAAGCTGCTCTTAAAGGTCGACGGTGGAGACTCTTATGAATTTCCACCCGGAAGAATAGAAATCGGGCGGGATTCGGCATGCGATCTCACCCTGGACAAACCGATGGTCTCACGGGTTCATGCTGAAATAAATTATATTCCTCCGACGATATCGATCAAGGACCTGGGTTCGACTAACGGCACCTATGTCAATGGAAAGAGAGTTTCCACAGCAACATTAAAATTCGGCGACAGTGTCATGATAGGGGAAAAGGGGCCACAAATTGGAATAGGCGAAGGGGCAAAATTCAGACGTCCCTTATTCACAAGGGTCATGAAAGTACTCCTGCCGATCATATTCATTCTTCTTCTGGCAGGTGCGGGATACCGCTATGTATATCAACCCTGGGAGGAGGAAAGACGTCTTGCGAGGCAGACCCTTCAGGAATACGTTAATTATCGCTTGGTAAGACTCTCGAGTGATCTGGGCGATCCGCAAGACGAAATACCGCTCATTTTTGTCGAGAACACCGTAAAATATGTAGACAAGTTCACAAGTAATCTTCGTAATTGGTTTGAAAGCTCCCTTGAGAGGTCGGAAATGCACATGGGAATGGTACGGCGTATGTTAAGAGGTGCCGGGTTGCCTGAGGAGTTCGCTTATCTGGCATTTGTGGAATCCGGCTATGACAGCACCGCCACCTCTCCCGCCGGTGCCCGGGGGCTGTGGCAATTTATGCCGGCAACGGCACGTGACTTTGGCCTGGCAGTCAATAATAATATGGATGAACGCATCAATGCGAAAAAATCCACCGAAGCTGCTTGTAAATATATTAAACAATTATATAATTTGTATAATTCGTATATGCTGGCGATGGCATCCTATAACACCGGTTTGGGAAGAGTTAGAAATGCCCTGATGAGGATGGATGTCATCGAGCAGAATAGATTCTGGTACCTTGTGAAAAATGACATGCTCCACGATGAGACGGTGGAGTATGTTCCCAAGATAATGGCGGCGATGATTATTGCCACCGATCCGATAAAATTCGGATTTGCGGAGGCGCCGGAGAAAAAATGAGCGCGCGCAGGATTATAGATGATCAGTATGAAATCATCCGCGAGATCAAAGCGGGCGGTTTCGGCACCATATATTACGGTTGGGATTTGACTCTGGATCGTCCCGTGGCGATAAAAGAGATCGTAAAATCACTCCTCGGTGAAAAACAGTATGTCGATATGTTTATTGACGAGGCTGTCAATACTGCCCGCCTGAACCATCCCAACATAGTCCAGGTTTACAGCCTCAGGAAGACTCCCGATGATCGTGTTTTCATCATTATGCAGTTTATCGAGGGAGTGGATCTGCGAGAGGTGATAGATTATTACAACGATCGAAATGAAACAATGCCGAAAAATATGGCTATGCACATTGTCAGTGAAATCTGCAAGGCCCTTGAATATGCGCATAACCTTAAAGATAGAAAATCCGGACAGCCGCTTAATATTGTGCACAGAGATATATCACCCTCGAATATTATGCTGACGGTCGAAGGCTCGGTCAAGCTGATAGACTTCGGCATCGCTAAAGCCCGCAACCGTATAGTTCAGAAGACCCAGACCGGTTTTATTAAGGGCAAAGTTGCCTATATGTCTCCCGAGCAGCTGGAAGGAAAGGAAGCGACGCGGCAGAGTGATATCTTCTCTCTTGGTTCTGTATTCTATGAGATGTGCACAGGCGAGGAGCTTTTTCAGGGAGATTCTGACTTTACTGTCATGAAGAAGATAACATCCGGGCAAATTGATTTTGAACCGCTGAAAACCGTCAACTTGCCGGAGGGCTGCTCTGATGCAATCCGGAAAGCCCTGAAAAAAGACCGGTCCGAGAGATATAAATCAGCCAATGAGATGTATGTCGATTTATATACTCTTTCACATAAATATTTCCCCGGTGAACCCACCTCGGATCTTTCCCGTCTGGTACATTCCATGTATGTCAAAGAACCTGCCGAAAGCGCGGAAAAAGCTCCACGTCAAAACAGCCAGCAGAAGATCAAGACACAAATTCTTAGTGCCCCCCAGGAATTGGAACCCGAACCCGCCAGGCAAAAACCGAAACCGCCCGCGGAAAAGAAAGAAGATCAGCCCAAAACAAGAATAGTGTCCGGGTCTGAGACAAA
>JABAHP010001061.1_pt7 | contig 15506 bp, 12 predicted proteins | sample 7062081 | NCBI WGS metagenome assembly JABAHP01 (sample SAMN14534357, study PRJNA622989) | marine sediment metagenome | biome: marine biome [ENVO:00000428]; feature: marine pelagic biome [ENVO:01000023]; material: deep marine sediment [ENVO:00002113] | place: India: Gulf of Kutch | collected...
ATATGGTCTACCGTGGAAGGCGCCATCAAATCGACTTCGATAACACCGACCTCTTTTTCACCCCCCTCTTTGTCAGGCCAGCGAAGTGTTTTAGCATACTCCGTCAGCTCGTAAATCTTCTTCAAAGAGAATGGATTAAATACTCCGTCCTCGTCCTTATCATTTACAACACCGACAACTACGATATCGTTGAGAGCGAAGCGTTCTTTAACTTCGTTATGAAAAACACGTACCGCCTCATCCTCTGAAAGCATATTCTCCGGGTCCGTATCAACCTGAATAAGGACTATCAATCCCTCCAGCCCCAACGTTATGATTACCATCACGACCGTGACAAGTTTATAATGCCGCAGACAATAATCTGTAATCTTTTCCTTAAAATCCATTTTTCAAACTTTCAATGTACTATATCCAATCCGTTAAAAATCACATTAACAACCTGGTTATCGAATATTTTACCACCAAAAATGACAATAAAAAAGCACTTTCCTCAACACAATACACCCAAAATTCCCTCATACGCACACTTCTCAGTTATGTGCGACCAAATTCGCATAAAGATATAATTAACACAATTCCTTATTATAAGGACAAATTATATGAAATATAATAACACTTGAGCAGGAAAATCAAGTTGACACTTACTCCTCCTATAGTTACAATCCCGTGGCTTTTTTTTGAACCCAAATTAAGATTTATTATGAACACAGGTAAATTATGGATAATGCAAACGAATTACTAAAACAAAAACTGACACCCGAAAATTACGATAAGATCATGATGCTGAAGAACTTGAAGACACACGCCTTCGTCGCAGATGCAATTGAGCTTTGTGCACCGGCAGATGTCTTTATCTGTACCGATTCTCCCGATGATATTGCCTATGTTCGCGAGCAGGTGGTAAAAAGAGGCGAAGAAAAGCACCTCAACATAAAAGGCCATACATACCACTTCGATGGATTTAACGACCAGGGCCGCGACAGGGAAGCAACAAAATATCTGGTCCCCAAAAATGAAAAACTGAGCAAGGCCCTCAACCAGATAGAAAGGGAGCAGGGGCTTGCCGAGGTCCGAGGACTACTCAAGGACTCAATGAAGGACAGGACTATGATTTTGCGATTTCTGTCGTTGGGACCGACCGGTTCGATGTTCAGTATTCCATGCGCCCAGATTACGGATTCCTGGTACGTCGCACATAACGAGGATTTGCTGTATCGAATAGCATACGAGCAGTTTTGCAGGATAGGAAAGGAAGATAATGTTTTTTGTTTTCTCCACTCGGCGGGAAAAATGAACGAAGACATGATCAGCGTCGACGTCGAAAACAAGCGAATCTATATGGATTACACCAAAGACATCATTTACAGCGTAAACACTCAGTATGGCGGCAATACAATGGGCCTCAAGAAACTCGCTTTGAGACTCACAATACGCAAAGCAGACAGAGAGGGATGGCTCGCCGAGCACATGTTCATCTCAGGCGTGTACGGCCCGGGCGGACGCAAGACCTATCTGGCCGGCGCCTTTCCAAGCGGCTGCGGAAAAACATCAACCGCCATGCTGCCCGGCGAGACAATTATGGGCGACGATATCGCATACTTTCGAAACATCAACGGCCAGTTCCGGGCGGTCAATGCCGAAGCGGGCATTTTCGGAATTATACAGAATGTCACCCCAAAGAGTGACCCCGCTATCTGTGATGTCCTCAACAAACCCGGCGAGGTGATTTTTACGAACGTTTTCATCGCCGATGGAAAGCCCTACTGGCTCGGTATGGGTATTGACACGCCAAAGGAAGGTATCAACTTCTCGGGAAAGTGGACCGAAGGAAAAAAAGATGCTAAAGGAAACGTTATTCCTCTTGCCCACAAAAATGCCAGATACACCGTTGCACTCAAGGCCTTGACCAACTGCGACCCCGAACTGGACAATCCGGAAGGCGTCGAACTCGGCGGTATAATGTACGGAGGCCGGGATGCAAGGGCCTATGTCCCCGTCCAGCAGGGCTTCGACTGGGTTCATGGAATTGTCTCCTATGGCGTCTCGCTGGAAACCGAAACCACCTTCGCAATAATCGGCAAGGAAGGCGTACCTGAGATTAACCTCATGAGCATTCAGGACTTTCTGGCCATTCCCCTTGGAAAGTATATTCAGAATAACATCGAATTCGTAAAGAGCATCGAGAAACCGCCTCTTGTATTCGGCGTCAACTACTTCCTTAGAGACAAAGAAGGCCGGTTCGTCAATGGCGTTCGCGACAAACACGTATGGGTAAAATGGATGGAGCTGCGGGTTCACAATGATGTCGAGGCTATCTCTGCACCTACCGGCTTGATACCCCGCCATGAGGATTTGGTCTCGCTGTTCCGCCAGGTGCTCGATAAGGACTATCCCGAAGATGATTACGTCAGCCAGTTCACAATCCGGATCCCTGAAAATCTTGCCAAGGTCGAACGTATAGAACGCTACCTTCGCGAAAATGTGCCGAACAATCCTCAGATTGTCTATGACACGCTCGATGCAAATCGCCGGCGCCTAAATGACGCTCGCGACAGGCACGGCGATTACATCTCGCCGTTTGACCTGACAGCCGGATAGCTATAAAATATCGGAAATTGAAAACCGCTTGACCTGACGGCAAAATAGATATAAAATATAAAAAACAGAAATCCGCCCTTTTTTATGTTGTTTGTGAGATTCTGTGGGATGAGGAACAATAGACTAATGGGATTTTGGATAATCGCGGGATTGACTTTTCTCTTGCTGATAATCCTGCTCAGAGGTACTCTTGTCGGTTTTCTTACCATAATCCCATTTGTTCTTGTTATCGCGGTCATCTTCGGCTTCTTTCCATGTTTGCTCGGAGCAATAGCGGGTTTCTCCATAAGAAAGCACAGTGACTCGGTGGGTGCATTGGCCGCTGCTGTCTTTTTACTGCTGTGGTTAGCTGCCTCACCGCCGTTATATATCGCTTACGGCAGCCTTACTATTAACAGAGTAAACCTTTGGCATGATTACACAAACATCTTGGCGTTCGTCATATCTATAGTAATGTATGCTGCATATGGAGCAATTGGCGGCGAAATTGGCGGTAAATTGAGAAGTAAATTAACAAGAAAGTAGCCCCCGTTACACCAAATAGCAACCTCTGAATGAAACCTGACGGCGGGACTGATAAAACCAAACTCCGATTGGTTAAAATGCGAGTAGGATTTTAATATTGTCATGGAATTTGAGGGCTTGGTTGCGCAGCTAAGCGTTTAATATGAGTAATATCGTATAAACACAATTTCAGATTAATCCCGAATCAAATAAGCAATTGACTTATTATATTTGCTCGGAAATGAACTACGACCAAAACAATAAGGGTGATAACAGAAAGCGAAAATTCTTCGGCCTGATTTTCTTGCTCCCATCTATATTCTGCTTCCTGCCGAAGCTATTATTGAATTTTGCAGATAATTTGGAAGGTTTGGACCTCCGCACTTATACTCAAAGGCCGACCTTTTTACTGTTTAATCTTCTCTGTCTTCCTTTCGGTGTCATAGGTTTATACTTTCTTTTAACTAAGGAGCCTCTGCCGAATATAAAAAACAAAAAATCCTTAACACCTGCCGGGATAAAAAATAATTTTAGAGCCTGGTTTGTCATAATGATATGTTCTCTTGCGCCGATTTTGACATCCGCTTGCTTACTTCTTGTTTTTAGGCATTGGCTTTTATACGTATTTTTCCTTTTAGCGGTTGCATTTTGGGCTGTTCTTATGATATTTAAGAGATGTCCTGTATGCGGCTACAGAATTATTTACGGACATCCAGGCGCTCTCCCACCTAACCGGTGCTGCCGATGCGGCACAACATTTAGATAAGTATAACTAATCCTATACAGCCTCAAAAGGCCGGATTTGTAAAACCAGACTCTAATTACTTGCAATTCGAGTAAGGTTGTATTATTGTCAGGGATATCGAAGACTTGATTGTATCGTTAAGCGCTTAACTTGGCAAATTCCTTTTGAGGATATGATCGAGTGCAAATCCTGGAAGAAAGGATTCGTAAAAGGCCGGTCATGGCCTTTTACATCATATGTCTACAACAACCTCTCCGGAAATACCTATATCCGAAAAAGAATTAAAAGCCTTCGTTATACAGTCGGCGATTGTTTCTTCTTCATTCAGACAAGGCATGACAACGCTGAGTTCTACATTTGTATCCACAGACTTATCCTTAATTCTTAGGATTCATCCATTTGGCGAATTTAAATAAACTAAAAATTCGCTTGATTTTAGTTTCTTTGAGGGTTCTCAGTATAAAAAGCGGATTAAAGTAAAAACGTCTGAAGGCTTTTCTGCGAAAATAAGACACGTCTTCGGGTCTCATGGTGTCGGTATGCAAAATAGATTCTCCGCCAAAATCGTACTGAGACCACTTTTCCGCTCGGACCCAGTTATTTTTCTTGGCCAGATTTCCTAACTCTGTTTTTGGATATGGTACGGCACAATAACATTGCATGTAATTGAGACCGAGCTTTGACATGAACTTAATCGTTTGGTTGGCTGTCTCCCTGGTTTCTCCGGGCAGCCCGAAAATAAAATGACCCATTGTTTTTAATCCGGCTTTTTTGCACAACTTGACCGCCCTTTTGATGTCAGCGGTGTTTTGTTTTTTCTTTGAGTTATCTAAAATCGATTGAACTCCGCTTTCTATCCCCAAACCCAGAAGATAACAGCCCGCATTTTTCATCGCTGAAACTATCTCTTCATCAAGACGATCTACACGTGTTGTTGCAGCCCAGCTTATTGAAAGATTATGTTTCGAAATAGCATCGCATAAACTCAGGACGCGATCTTTATCAAGGGTGAATATCTCTTCCCAAAAAAGTATCTCATGGATACCGTATTTATTCACACATTCCTTGATTTCGTCTATGACATAATCTATGGAATGCGAGCGAAGCTTTTTACCGTAATATGGACCAACGATACAGTATATACACGGATAAGGACAGCCTCTGGCGGAATTAATCAGTGTGAAAGTCTTATTGTTGTGAGGCAGCTTGTACCGGTCTTTTTTTAAAAGACCCCGATCAGGGAATGGAATTTTGTCTAAATCCCCGATTAAAGTTCTTTTCGTTGTCACCTGAAATCCTGAGTCCTCTTTGTAAGCAAGCCCCCTTATTGTGCCATAGTCCGGCGTTTTGTCATCGAGGACACTTAGAATTTCATCAAATGTGTCTTCAGGTTCTCCTATAATCGCAAAATCAAGAAAGGGATAATCAACGAGACCTTGTTGTTCAAGGAGTGTAAAATAGACTCCAAATGCCAGGACTTTGGTTTTGGGAAAGGTATTTTTTATTTCTTTAGCTGCCGCCATGTCGACATCTATGGAGGGAAATCCGGTATTTATAACAATCAGATCTGGGGCAAATTCTTTGATATCTTTTAACAAATCCTCCATGGTTATTGTTTCAACGTTGCCGTCGAGTAGGCGGACGGGGCCTTTCTTTTTGGCTATGGACGCTAAAGATGCCAGGGCAATCGGCGGCCAGATTGCCACCCAGGAAGCGGTTTTCTGCATACATCTGCCTTCTCTGATGTACTTGTCAGATTCGCCTATTGTTGGATTTAAAAAATATGTCTTCAATTTGTTTATGCCCCGAGCTGAGAGAGGTAGTTATAAGCCGGTTTTTTAAGACGATTTTCGCCTTAAGGACCTACGCTTTTAATTTTGCCCGGATTTTGAATACCGAGCCCCTTCTGAATCGTGGCAAAGGCATCTTCCCATGATGTTCCACCATTTGCATCATCGCCACTATTAACATCCACGTAGTAATGTGCCCTTCATGCTGTTGTGCTCATCGAAATCAAAATCGCCATGAACATTGCCACAATCATTTTTCGCGTAAATATTGTTGTTCTCCTTTCATTTATGTTTGTGCTCTTATTAACTAAGCTATAACTTCTCGTTTTTCATGTTCTTTGGAAAAGGATTATACTCTTCTGTTAATATTGGCCTAAAATTCCTCTGAATACTCATAACAGAGCATATACAAGAAGGTGCCGGAGAAAAAGTAAACATTTAGTAAATGTTTGTAAGCTTTTTGTGTGCCTTTTCGTGACCATTAAAACATCTTTTTTGCCAGCCTGAATTCCTGTAAGTTGTAGCCTGCCCCGGCAAGTCGTAGGCAGGGGACAGTGACCCAGCACATCTCTACCTATTCAACCATCTACGCATTTCTACCTTCGGTTCGCATTTTATTTGCCCACTCTGGACCTTCCGTTACTCCAAATAATCAATAATAATTTATATGGTCTCCGGTAGAAACACAGCTTTTTTCACTTCTCACTTTTCACTTCTCCCTTCAAAATTTCGCCTGCTCCGTCGCTTTCCAGGCTTGACATGCCCGGCGAAAAGTTATAAAGGATTAATATACACCTGAAGATTCGCGTGTATGTAAGGGGTTTCAATGGGGTATTGTCGGCAAAAGGAGCAGATTGTGGGAGGATTTACAAAATGGCTAAGTGGAAATTGACGGTAGAAGGGGCAGATTTGGGGAGGACTAACAAAATGGCGAAGTATAGAATCCTTAGTATTGATGGAGGTGGTGTCCGGGGGATAATAACCGCTGTTATGCTCAAGCGGCTCTGCGAGCATCAGGCGTTGGGGGGCTGGCTGGATAGGGTCGATTTGATAGCCGGCACCTCGACCGGCGGACTGCTGGCGCTGTGCCTGGCCGCAGGTATAGATCTTGAGAGGATTCGCGAGTTATATGAGAAAAGAAGCGAAAAGATTTTTGCAGACACCTGGATCGACGATGCTGTTGACCTTGGCAAGCTGCGCGGTGCAGATTACGACATTGAAAATCTTCGTAAGGAAACAGAAGAGGTCTTCGGCACGACCAAATTATCGCAGCTTAATAAGCGCGTGCTCATCACGGCCTTCGATCTGGATAATGAGGATGAGGACCCCAGGCGTCGCACCTGGAAACCAAAGCTCTTTCACAACTTCCCAGGCGACGACAGTGACGGAGATGAGCTTGCATGCCAAGTTGGCGTCTATACCAGCGCAGCGCCCACTTACTTCGCATCCGAGGACGGCTTTATCGACGGCGGCGTCTTCGCTCCAAATCCCGGTATGTGCGCGCTGGCACAGTCTCAGGATCCTCGCTTCAGTTGCACATCGGGCCTCTCCGATGTTGTCCTTCTTTCGCTGGGCACCGGCACGTCTCTTGTGTACATAGAGGGCAAAAGCCACGATTGGGGTTATATACAGTGGGCAAAACCTCTGGTAGAACTGATTCTAAACGGAGTTGCCGGAATAGCGGACTATCAGTGTAGTCGGTTGCTGACCGAACGCTACCACCGGTTAGCTCCCGTATTTGACCCCGGCGTCTCAATACCTATGGACGCCATAAAAAAGATATCCTACATGGTCGACTTTGCGAATTCCGTCGACATTTCCTACACGGTTCAATGGCTCCAGGACTACTGGATGACTGATTAGACTTAACGCCGAATTTAAGAGTGCCGGCGTGATTTCGATGGTAGATGTTAGAAGGTGAGGCGGAGCGGCGTTTTCCCGGCCGGGTGGATAAAAGTGAAGAAGATGGAAATAGTCATTGACGTGAAAAAGGATTATGTGTAGAATCCCAGCTTTGGTAAGAGAAGGGGCAGGATAGCTTTGCTGTCTGCCAAAGTTGTACGTGGTGAAAGTAGCTCAGCTGGTTAGAGCACTGGATTGTGGATCCAGGGGTCGCGGGTTCGAATCCCGTCTTTCACCCTTTTCGGAGGACCTCCCGAATGCTGTTTTTTTCGTTGGGGGGTCCTTTTGGGGGCGTTTTTTATGGGGGATTTTTCACATTGGGTAAGTAATTAGGTTTATGAGGCAATTTTCGTTTGGTTGTCGCGCTGCCGTGTGTTATAATACTTATCACGGTTGCTTTCATAAGAGGCTGCATCTAATGGAGGAAATGCACAGGGATTGATCTGATAGGAGATATAGAAATGAATGCGAGAGTACATTTCATTAATTTTAGGATTTTGCTGGTTTTCGTGTTCTTACTAATAGGGGAAGCGGTGGTGTTTGGTGAGGCGATTGGGCCTTCGCCTTATCTGAAGAACCAGATATCCTTTCCGGATGAGCCATTTCGTGTGGTGGGTGAGTCTGCGAGCGATCCCGACTGGGTGAAGTTTACGATAATTCTTTCGCCTTATGACGCCAATGTAGTTTATTACCAGGACTGCCAGCAGTATCCCTTCCATTATCATTTCGCGAGGGATTTACTGGACCCGTTTATCGGGATGAGCACGAGCGAGTACGACCAAGTTACACTTTACGAGGAGGGCCAGCAGGCGGTGCTCGGGGCGGTTATCATGCCTCCCACTTTCGGTTATCCCCCGCCGCCGGCTTTTGGCGAGTACGGGATCCAGTTTGTTCGACAGGACCCGTACACGAAGGAGGAGATTGCCGAGATGTTCAATGTGGTGAAGGCGAGCATTATTTCCGAGCCGGGCGTGCAGGCGTTCTACTTTCCCAGCTACGAACAGATGGCAACGGCAGAGGCGAACCGAGAGTGGTTGGAATCGCAGGGCATTTTTCTTAGTTCGACCGGACGGTGGGCTGAAGGTAACGCCGTTTACTCTGAAGGGTGGGCTCTGGGTGAACTGAAATTCTTCACGGGCGATCAAATTGCGAGTGCATATCTGGCCGGGGAGTTGGGGCCGGGCGATATTCTTTTGACTGACGGCGTGCCTGCGGAGGTTCCATTCTTAGCCGGGATTATTACGCTTTCGGCATCGACGCCGAATTCGCACGTGGCGATACTGGCAAAGACCTACGGAGTACCTTTTGTCCATTTTGCATTAGCCGAGGATGCGAACCGGGCGCAGGAACTGGTTGGGCACAAGATAGTGCTGCGTGGTTATAACAAGTACCAAGGTGTTGAGGCCAGGCTGATTGACGTCGAAGGGGTTCTCGACGAGGCAGAGATTGCCGAGATTTTAGCTCTAAAAGCTCCGCCTGTTCTGGATATTTCGCCAATGGCGTATTACGGTGCGTACAGTGCAAGTACGGACGGTCTGCTGCCGGAGGATATTAAGTATTTCGGTGGCAAGGCGGCTAACTTTGGAATTATACGAAACGCCATACCCAATCAATCGCCGGTTGCGACCGCATTTTCGTTTGATTTATGGAACGAATTTCTTGACCAGTCGATAGCCCCTCGTTCAAGTGTAATAATTGAGCCTGGCGGCTATCTTCTTTTCTGGGCTGATAACGATGAGGACCAGGGGCCTACCCATACGAACTTCAAGCTCGGTAAGAATGGTGAGGAGATTGGCTTATATGACCGGGATGGGATTACCTTGATTGACGGTATTAGTTTTGGTCAGCAATATAGCGATGTTTCTTACGGGCGGCTGCCGGACGGGAACGATAACTGGGTATTCTTTGGCAGCGGGACAGCCTCGCCGAACCAGCCGAACTTCGGCGGCATCGGCGGGCCGACTCACGGCTTGTTCATAAACGAGTTCATGGCCGACAATGACAGCACCATCCAGGACCCGGACGGCGGCGGTTACCCCGACTGGATCGAGCTATACAACGCAGGACCAAACGCTGTTGATCTTGGCGGTATGTACCTTACAGACGATATGAACGATCCGACCAAATGGATGATTCCATTTGAAATCGGCGGCGGCGTGCTTCGTGAAGAGATTAATAACCGGCTTTCGGGGCATAGCTATCCTCCGCTCGATATGGCGGCGCTGTCGGCGGACCTGCGTATCATCGGCCATATGATTAAGAACGCGGGTATTACAAGCTTTACGCCGGGGCAGGAGGCGGCCGTTATAGCGACACTGCAGGACCCGAATTACGGATTCGACGCGTACCGGAAAATCCGGTTCAGGAGCTCGACCAACGTCGAGGACAGCAATCAGTTTACCGGGGCGGGATTGTATGACAGTTACAGCGGATGTCTTGCCGACGATTTGGACGGGGACAGCGAGGGGCCGTGTATTTGCGATGCGAACGAGGACAACGAGCGGGGGGTGTTCAGGGCGATTCGGAAGGTGTTCGCCAGTTTCTATAACGACAACGCGTATCTTGAACGTCTGCGTCACGATGTTAACGAGAGCGAGGTTGGGATGGCATTGCTGGTTCACCATTCCTTTCCTGATGAATATGAATTGGCAAACGGTGTGGCAATCCTTGAGAAATGGTATAAAACATGGAGAATTGAGCTGGTAACACAGGATGGGGCGGTGCCGGTTACCAATCCTCTTGATGGCTCGATACCGGAGGAAGTGAGCGTTTACGTAAGCAGCTACGGGATATACCCAACGCTTGTTCGGCAGTCAAATCTTGTTCCGTTAGGGGCGACGGTGATGGACTGGCAGGATGACTACAACGATTTATCGAGACTACTTATTTCAGTGGGAGAGGATTACAACGACGTCATAAACCAGGATTACTTTGCGCTTGACCTTGAATACAAGAAGCTGGCCGGCGGCGGTGCGGCGATACCGGCAGGCGGGCTGGTGGTTAAGCAGGTGCGTGAGATTCCACAACCAGATACGACGCAGCGTGTTACACCGTTTTTAATCAATGAACCAATAGATTTCTGCCTTTATCAGGGTGAATGCGGGGATATTTTTTCCAACCATCGTCTGAAGTCACAATGGCTGTTTGAGACCAAAAACCTGTGGCTTACTCCAGAAAATCTGGAGGAATGTTTGTATACTTCTTTAGGGCTGGAATACCTTGCGGAGAATCGAATTCTTAATATTACGGGCGAGTTGCCACAATTACCGAAGGCTTATCATAATTCATCCGGAACGAGCAAGGTCAACACAGATGACGGCTGGTTTATGCACCACTTAGCCAATCCACGAGGGTGCGAGTTACATACGGAACTTATACCTACCGAGGTGAAGGTGGACGAGAGTCCGATTTTGACGCTTCGGGATTTTGATTGGCTGACTCTTGGAATTGAATATAACGAGCCTGTTCTGACGTGGGAGTATACGGGGCCGAATACAACAACGACGGATTTGATTTGCCTGCGTCCCTGTCTTGAGCCGCAAGTTGGTGACCTTCTGCAGCACCGTTATTTTGAGGTACCAAAAGGTCCGTCGATATCAATCACTTTCTATTGGCCGCCCGACCCGGGTGCGGCGGCCGGGTATACTGCGCCGCTGTCACGGTGGGTGGAGACGGTGATTGAAGGTTATACGAGCGAGCCGATTGTTCTTCACGGGTGGTACTCGCAAACTTATCGGCCGGAGCATCATAACTTTGGAGAGCATTTTCTGTTTGAGCCGAGGCTGGAGGAGGGGATATCTCAGCAGATTCTGGACGAATTGGGTGCGAAGGATATTCGGTTTATTCATTTTTATTACGAGTTTGGCAATGGGTGGTTCAGGACATACGGTTTCGAGGAAAAGCCTTTTTACCCGGCCGACATTGACGGGGACGAGGACACGGATTTCGCCGACTATTCCATATTAGCCGGGCGGTGGCAGGACGTTGTATGCGATGAATGCGGGGGTGCAGACCTGAACGGGGACGGTCGCGTGACAGGGGAAGACTTGCGGGAGCTTACCTACCACTGGCTGGCCGGTTTTGAATAGATTTAGCTAGCTTAGTAGGGTTGATGTGTATTGCGTACCGTACCCGATGGGTGGAACCACAATAGGATATCTGATAAGATCGCGCATAAGAGGCGACGGCTTGTCAACACGAAAAGATTTAAAATAGTGTTGTAAAGAGTTTGTGCTGGCATAAAATCTGTTTTTTCCCGCATTTAGAGAGAATCACGTGAATAATAGTACGCGAGATGACATATATAAAAATGAAGGGAAGAAGTGACTAAATGTCAAAAAAAGTGTTGGGTATTACTATGTAATAAATGTAGATAAATTCATATGAGGTCAAAGAAAACCAAAACGAATACCGGGGATCATAAGCTAAAGCTCATCGTCTTTAAGGCGTGTCATGTAGCAGTGTGGGCGGATTCCAAGATGACAGTTGATGAGCGACGGTGCCTGTCACACCTGACCGAGGTATTGTGCAAAACCGAGGGGGAAAGGAAAGCGTTCAGAGAAATCCAGCTCCAGGAAATCAATGAAGATTTACTGCTTCCAGAAATTAAGCCTTTGAGGAAGAAGGAGAAGGTGTATGTTTTCGATATGTGTCTGGAGACTTTGGCGAGCGACAGGAAAATCAACTTGCCGGAGCTTAAGTTCCTGGATACATTACGTAAAGTCTGCGGTATCGAACGTAAGTCATATAATAAAAAACTCGCGAGAGTATGTCAGAAAAGCAAGGCCAGGGTTTTTCCAACCAAGCTGATATTCTTACTTGCAATCCTATATTTCACATTTGTTTTCATAATCATATATATACTACACGGACTTGAAAATTATGATATAAATCTTCAATCTGAAAGTTTAGATATCAGTCTTCAAGAGGCATGCAGCGGCAAAGAGATATCGATATCAATTATCTCTCCCAACAGTCCTGATATATCACAGATGCCTACAGGACAGGCTGTTTTTGATCATGTGCGGGACAGCATTGTCTCTGTTCATGTCTTTATCAACTATGATCCCATATGCAGAGGATCCGGTTCTGTTATCGGCACCGATGAAAGCGACGTTTTATATATTATCACCAACAAACACGTGATTGAAAATTATCTTGTTGATCAGCGTGGAGAAGAAGGAGATCGCTTACGAATCGAAGTAAAGCAGGCCTCAGGCGCCAAGTTTGACGCCAAGCTTGATTTTTACTCGCGAGAACACGATCTTGCACTTCTTGCCGTGAAGGGGATGAAAGATTATACCAAGCCGTTACAAATCAATCTTAAAGCCGGTCTACGGGTCGGGCAATCCATCTATGCTATCGGCAGTCCTTTAGGGCTTGACCACTCTTTTACAGCAGGTGTAATATCGGCTTTACGAGAGAATTATCTTCAAACAGATGCTACAGTTTATTACGGAAGCAGCGGCGGACCACTCATCGACCGATATGGCTCACTGTGTGCCATTGTAACAAAATCACATAGAACAAAAGATTATGGTTTTGCGTTATACTCGGATGTTATTCTTGAAATGCTCAAGGAACGGAAAGAGCTTAAGATTGATACATCAACTGAATAGTCAGTTAAGTGGCGCGAAGAACGCAGGCTACGTTTTGAAATCCGAAATCCGAAGCGCGAAGTACGAAACAAATTCAAATAACCGAAATCCAAAGGTTCAAAATAAGATTCTTCGCTGTGCTCAGGATGACGGGGAGTGTGGAATGGTGTTTAATGCAGCATTTCTACCGGAGGCCGCGATGAGCATCGGACAGTGTCACGTAGGCACCTGTGATTAATGATGAATGATTATTTTTGGAGATTTTATCGTCGACCTTCGGCCTTTTCGTGATTCGGAAAGTTAAGGAGGGCGTACTCGCCGTATAACTCCCCGGCTTTGGCATCATAGGCACGGGCCGCGGTTTTCTCATCATCAAAATAACCAATAAAAATCTTTTTGCCGCGGCAGTATATCTCGGCGTGCCATTTTCCGAGGCGTTTTGCCCAAGAGACACCCTTATATTTTGAGCTGTAACTTCCCCTTTGCTTTCTCTTGTTCCAGCTATTCTGCATGTTCGTGACGATGCGGAGATTTGCCTTTCGATTATCGAGGCCATTGTGATTTATATGGTCAATAATTTTCCCTTTCGGCTCACCCATTATTTGGCGATGCATTCTTATTTTTTTCCGCCTGCCGTTCTTTGCCTTAGCCATCCTTATTGCGTATAAGCCCCTCCTGCTGCGCATGGCAAACCATTTATGTCTGGCGAGTTTATCGTAATCCTCCGGGTCCACAATGGCGTATTTTCCCTGCGTAAGGGGTATCCTCCTGAACGGGTAACCATAGCGCAGCCGCCGGTAACACAATAACAGACACACAGCTATCCGATAAATACAATCCGGCAGATAGATTTTAACCTGAACCGCTCGCAATACCCCACCCATCTGAATCCCGAATCCCTGCATGCCTGAGTCAGGGACCCAGTTTTATTACTAAACACTACAAACAACGAACCATGAACTATCAACTACTTTGCTGATACCAAAACGTGGGCGGCCTGCCTCGATTCGCGGGCCTTCCGGCCCCAAGGCCTTGCCACTCGGTGACTTACGACGTGCGGTTCTCCGCTAAATACCGGCCATTTCTATGGCTGGTTTGTATTATACCAAACTCCCCCGGCGTGTTCAATGAAATTTTAACTTTTTTCTTAAAAAAATTTCCCAAGCTCAGTAAAAAACCAAATCCACTCCTGACGTGGGGGCAGGAATCCACTTATCGCTGATTTCCTGCCCCCCGACATCAGGGTGATGGAAAGCGGCTTTTGAAAATCCGTCAGTTCAGAAAGCCGGATAATACCAAAAATGCCTCCTGTTTGACGTTTAGTTTCTCCTTTAGATCCTTTTGTGCCGCGGCCAGTTCCTTTTGGGCCTTTTCTTTGGCCGTGCGAAGGGCGGCCAGCTTTGCCTTGATTTGCTCAGATTTCGCTTCCTCATCTCTTAAGACTTCCCGAAGCTCCTGTGTAGCTTTGCCTACGGCGGTTTGCTGCCTCTGTGGCCGGTCGGTGCTCGGTCTTCTCCTCTCTCCTGTGGCCTGACCTGTGGTTCGGCCGCCACCAGGCTGTCTTCTCCCGCCGAATCCTCCCGGTCCGCCAAACATCATCCCCCGGCCGGGCGCGCCGACCTGCCGACTTAACGTCATAACCTTCTGCAGCCGGGGCTGGATGTCCTTCCATTGCTCATCAGTGGCGCCGAGTTGTTCCTTCATTCGCTCGTACATCATCCTCTGCATCTCCGCAGGATCCCGCCTCGTTTGCCCGGCTCCTCCCCTGCCTCCAGCTCCTCCTCTGGCTCCGGCTCCCCCTCTGCCTCCGGCTCCACCTCTACCACCAGCGCCTCCGGCTGAGAAAGTCTGGCTTACGAGCAGCATGGCCACGATACACACAGCAAGACCGGCAACAATACTTCTTTTTAACATAACAGTCTCCTTTCGTTTCACATATGTTAATGTACCATGTCCTTCGAATAGTAAGTGGCCGGGCAAGGAATTAGGTTACATTAAAAAATCACATTTACTTATAAACGTTCCCGGCACGCCCCAAAACACGGTAAAAAGGTCAAATCCCCTGCTATTTTCATTTATAAGCGGGCACAGCTAAGCCGCTTTACGCCTGCCAATATTCTAAAAACCAAAGACGCCCCCGACCGGCTTTCTATTGCACCTTTTCCCCTAATTTTAAAAAAGAACCGTTCCCACCCCGCCCCGCCAATCCCTGCACGCCATAGGCAGGGATCCGGCCTCCGTGAAACTGTACGATGCTCATCGCCGCCTACGGTAGAAATGCTGCATTAAACGCCATTCCACACCACCCGTCATTTCGAGCGAAGCCTCCGTGCTTTCGCCGGAAAGCACGGGGCGCACTCGAAAAATCTA
>JABAHP010000077.1_pt1 | contig 15501 bp, 12 predicted proteins | sample 7062081 | NCBI WGS metagenome assembly JABAHP01 (sample SAMN14534357, study PRJNA622989) | marine sediment metagenome | biome: marine biome [ENVO:00000428]; feature: marine pelagic biome [ENVO:01000023]; material: deep marine sediment [ENVO:00002113] | place: India: Gulf of Kutch | collected...
TTGAATTCAGATAATCCAATAATGCGGGATCATAAATCAAAATTTTTTAAGCAACAAGCAGCTGTACTTCAGAGTGTTTGTGGTGCAATGGATCGATTTGCCCCCAATGGCGTTGTAAGAAGAAGAGTTCGAAAAATAGATCAAAAGTATCGAGACTTAATTGGTGAACCATCTAAAATTCAACAAGTTTTGTCAAAAAATTTAGAAAAGCATGCAAAAAAACTAAAAATTAGAAATCTCACAGATCCCATTAATAGATATCCAAAAGAGGAACCGGCAAAACGATATCTCTACCTAAAAAACAAAAAGTTAATGGAAGGTGATATTCCTTATAAAACCGAATCATTGTCTCACCGTCCATTTGAAATGAGATGGAATAAAATGATGTTCAATGTTCGTTCTAATTTTCTAAGCTTAATATCCAAATTTAAGTCTAATAAGGTTGATAGTGGATTAGACAAACATATCATAAAAGGATTGAAAAAACAGACAATAGCCTCAGCTTTTTAATTTTTTTTATAATTATTATTTATTTATATGATTTTAAATGAACTCAAAACTAAGAATATCCCAAACTCCAGGAAATACTCCTATCAAAAAAATCCCAAAAGATTATTTTCCAGAAGGATGTGGATTTTGGTTTGAACTTTCAGAAGGTTTAGATGCCAATAAAAAGATGTTTTTTAGAGATAGTAAGCATGGAAATGATAATCCTAATGAAGTCATTATGTTTGTCCATGGAAATCCAGAAAATTCTTATACATATAGGAAAATTATAAACCATATCATTGTCAATGCTAAAAAACCATACAGGATTGTTGCTGTGGATCATATTGGGTTTGGGTTATCCGATCAAGCTACATATGAAATGGTTTGCATGGATCATACTGCTAACTTATACCAACTTGTTAAATACTTAGATTTGAGTAATGTAACTCTTATAATTCACGACTGGGGTGGACCTATTGGTATTGGAACTTTTTTAAAAGAACATAAAAGAGTTAATAACCTTATTATATTGAATAGTACAGTTTTTCCTATGCCTTCAGTAGGACTTACTTATCAAAATTATCCAAGTTCATGGTTATATTGGGCAAGAGGTCCAAAAATTGTCCCCAACCGCTTATGGGGGGCATTTGCGGCTTTTTCGATTTTTGTTAAGCCCACAAATCCAATACTTTTATTTATTAAAATGATATTTTCGATTTTAGCAAAAGAATTAGGAATTTTCAAAAGAAATGAAAAAATAGCTCAAAAAGTATTTAGAAAACAATTTAAAATTAAATCGAATACATTAAGTTCAAAACGATTAGTACTCCAAACGCCTGAATGGGGACATGGAAACAGCTATATTGAACCGCAACTTGGAAAACGAGATACTTCCCCTTTTTATACCTTTATTCAAGATAATATCGGTAAATCTTGGGGTTTAAACGGGAAAAATATCGGTGTTAGGGCAGTCTGTGGCAAATGGGACCCTTCAGCTAAACCCGAAGTAATTAAACAATGGATAACACATTTACCTCAACTCAAAGGATATGTGAAAATTTTCAAAGGTTTCGGACATTTTATTGAAGAAACTAAACCTAAAGAAATTGCTAATGAGATTATTAATGTTGCGGGTTTACTTTAAATTTTTAATTAAATTTGTACATTTATAATAAGATTGCTTTATAATAATTTTTAAGATTTCATGAAAATAACTCCCAGAATAATTTATAAAGAATTTAAAAATGGAAATTTGGAAAAAAATTCAGCTATAAGTCAATTATTTACGCTGATTAACAATTTCGATGAACCAAATTTAAGAATTGAAAGTGTTGAAATACTAGTAAAAATTGGCTCAAAAGAAGAACAAGTTTTTAGTTTACTTGAAAATTTATTAATATCTGATTCTCATGAAGAAGTCAGAAACACAGCAATAAAAGCAATCAAACAAAATTTTATTGAAAAAGCATTTAAGCCAATGAAATGGGCATACCAACATGAATCCTCTATAAATTGCCTGTTATCTATTGTTTCTACATTAGGAATAATACACAATGATAAAGCACGATCATTTTTAATTGAAAAAGTAAAGAAAATTGACATTTATCAATTTAATGAAAGTCTACAAGGTATACTTGATACCGGGAATATAAATAACCTCTCAAACAAGCAACTTTCAGAGATCTTAAGCAACTATGTCTTAATAAAATATTTTAGAAAGGAATTCAATGACATTAGTTATGCATTAGATAGGGGATTTGTAACCTCATTGGACTTATCAGGAATCAGTACCAATGTTTTTGGATGGAAAATTTTAAGAAAGTTACCAGAATTCATTACCACCTTTAAATATCTTAAGAAATTAGATTTAAAAATCAATAGAATTGCGAAACTTCCTAAAAATATAGGAAATCTTCAATATCTCACTTACATTGACCTAAGCAATAATAATCTTAGGAGTTTACCTGAATCTTTTGGTTTTTTAAATTCATTAGAATTTTTGTATTTAAAATATAATAAAATAAATGATATTCCAAGTACTATTGGAAAATTAAGGAAATTAAAGATTCTAGATTTAAGACATAACAATATTAAATCACTTCCAACTGAAATTTCTAATTTGAAATCATTAGAAGTTTTAGATCTACATGGTAATAAACTAAATTCCTTACCAGATTCATTGAAAGGATTTAAATCTTTGCATAAACTAGAATTAGGGTTAAATAAACTAAAAACTCTTCCTAATTCGATTGATACTGTTCAGTCTTTAAGAACATTAGGTTTAGGAGGGAATAATATTACCATTGATTTCTCTATTCTAAATAATTTAAGTTCTCTTAAAGCATTAGATCTTTATGATAATAATATGAAATTTCTCCCGGATAATATTGGGGTGCTTAATTCTTTAGAAAAATTAATACTGAGGAATAATAAACTTACATCTTTACCAGAGTCATTTAAAAACTTAAAATCTCTTAAAATATTGGATTTAAGCTGGAATAATATTACAAAACTTCCAGAATGGATAGACTCACTTGCTTTATTAGAAGAGTTGAACTTATGGGGAAATAATCTAAGATCACTTCCTTCATCAATTGGTAATCTTTCATCATTGAAGGTTCTTAATTTACATTTCAATAATTATATTAGAAAAATACCAGAATCTCTTAAAACATTGCAAGATAAAGGATTAAAAATATACAAATGACTTAGTTTTTATTGGGTTTCATATAATTCTTTAATCTCCCTTGTGGTAGTTACATCTTTTGGACCTTTTTCCAGTCGTAATCTTAAAAAGACTGGGAATCTCATTGAATATCCAAGTCTAGCAAATTTATCACTAACGGTTATCTCATCTCCTGTTATCTCCATTACTACCTCTGGTTTTAACCATACATCAGGCTTATCTTCACAAATAACATTTTTTGGTTTTTTTTCTACAATATACTCTACTATATCTCGTGTTAAAGACTCAGATAATTCATCAGTTAGTCCTGAAAAGAAACGAGTAAAAGCTATAAAAGTATCAATCTCAGGATCATAAACTGCGCCTATATATGTTCCATATACCCCTGTCCTTCGACCTTTCCCGTAAAAAGCACCAACTAAAACTACATCAATAGTATCTTTTAGTTTTCCTCCTTCTAAACTTTTTAATTTAAGCCATTTATAACCACGATTTCCCGCTTGATAAATTGAATCCTCATTAATGGATTTTGCCATTATTCCTTCTGATCCTTCTTTTCTAGCTTTATTAAAGAACTCCAGTAATTCATTTGTGGAATTAATTAAAACAGATTTAACCAACCTTAATTCATCTCTTTCCTGAACTATCTTTTCAAGAATTTTTCTTCGTTCTGGAAAAGTTTGATCTACATATGATTCAGTCCCAAATTTTAAAAGATCAAACACATATAAACAAACTGGGACTTCTTTAGCAATGTCATCAATATCATACTTCCGTCTTCTCTGACTTAATACTTGAAAGGGAAGCATTTTCTCATAAACAGCGTCCATTGCTACGACCTCACCCTCAAATATAACATTATCAGCCTTTATATTTTCTCTGATAACTTGGCAAACATCAGGATATTGATCTGAAATATCTAATAAACGTCTTGAAAAGAGAATTATATTATTTCCCGTTTTGTGAATTTGGAGCCTTTCTCCGTCTAATTTATATTCAGCAACAAAAGGAGAACCCAATCTACTAACGAAATCGGTATATGTTTCTCGAGAAGCAAGCATGCTGAGAATAGGTGTCCCATACTCAATATCTATCTTTTTTACTTCTTCTAAATCTTTTTCTGCTAATATCTTTGCTATTTCTCCCAGATCTGGACAAAGAGTATATGCCCTTTCAATATAATTTTTATTTTCCTTTAAATCAGTGAAAGCAAGAGCTAATCCCTCTATTATAGTAGGTGATTGAACCCCTACTCTCAATGTTGACGTAATAATTCGAAGTAAATACTTCGTTTCTAATGGAGAACTTTTACTCATTAATCCTCTTAAAATCCCAAGTTTTATATCATGAGAACCTGCGCCTTCAGATAATGCTATCTTCTTTAATTCTGAGTATAATTCAGATATTTCTAAAGATATAACTACACTTGCATCATTTTCATGATAATCAAATAATGATTTTTGTTTCTTTTTTTTTGATAATATTAATTCAGCAGCCGCTCCGATATCTCCTTTTTTTACTAACACCTCTTTAATTCTCTTTGCATCTATACCAGAGTGTATAGATAAAGCTTCGATTATCATTTTTTCAGCAATTCCCATTTTTGGAAATTGTTTGATATTTGGGGTCAATTGACCTTGCAATAGATAAATAATTTTGTCTAAATCTTCAAAATCTTTACTTTCTTTTATCTTAGTAAAAAATTTTGACAAAAGGTCGATCATTTCAAGTCTTTTCGTCGTACCTTCTAATTCTGAAAATAACTGTGCTAATGTATTGAATCTCATAATACATTTAAATAATAATTATGAACTTAAGATAAATGACTCTATTAAAATCTTAATATAATAAAAAAAGAATAGAATAAAAAAATTATATTAGTTTTGAGAGTTCAATAAATTTCTTTTGAATTGCTGTTTTTATCTTTGGGTCGACCCCAGAGAAACTATTGGCAGTAAAATTTAATTTACTTCCTTCTTTAATAGAAAACTGTGCAATAGGACCATCCATTTGTTCAACTCCAAAGCTTCCATCTGGTTTCTTAGAAATCCAGATGTCATCATAATGTTCTAAAATTGCTGAAAAAACGAATGCTATTTTTGCATCAGTTATTAAACTATCACTTGAAACTTTTATTGCTGGTGCTGGCTTTACTTCTGTTTTAATTGAAGGCATTGGTTCCGCAACATCATATTCCGAACCCACTTCCATTTTTTTTACAGGTGCAACAGGTTTTGAAATTGCGGGTGTTGGTTTTGTTGCAGCAGGTTTTGATACAGAAGGAGTGGGTGCGGATTTTGGTTCTACTTTTGGTTCGGGTTTCGCTACCACAACAGGTTTAACAGCTCCAGCATCAAAAGTAACTATATAATTATCTAATTCAGTAAATTTTCTGGTTAATATATCTTGAAGTTCTTCATTAATTTGCGTATCTTCTGGAACTTTACCGACTTTTCTTGCATCAATTTCTTTAATCCCTTTAATATCTCTCCCAATTATACTTTTTCCTACTGTATAGCCATGTCCTTTAAGTGATTCTGCTTGCCTAAGAGCAGTTCTTCGAGCTACTAATCCTTGTTGAGCACCATGCCATAGATATACGTTTTCACTACCCTCGTCTAAAACTATTATCGAAGTTTCCGGCATAAAACTGTCTTTACTCCACCGAATTGGTTCTATTACTCCACCTTCTAAAACGTTGAACATTAGCCCAAATGAAGTCGTTTTAATCACCTATATAAGTTATTTAATCATAATTTTGTTTTATAATAAAATAGTGTTTATAAATTTAAAAATTGAGTTTTCGAAGTTTTAAATTACATTATTAATTTAGATTTTCATAAATCTTAAGATTTTATAAAAAAAAAAATTTTGATATTTGTAATTCTTAACTTCTTTTTACTAGAAAAATCATGGTTCAAGAAATCAAAAGATAAATAATAAATTTTATTACGTAAATATTTAAATTATTATATGCATGAGAAATTCATTGCAGTAATCAATTCCTATACATTTACATAAGGGTACAAGAATGGAATTAAATAAATTGAAAAGAGAAAATTTAAGGAAATATTCCGCTTATGAACCTGTTGAACAACCAATGGAAGATGGTTGGGTTAAGTTAAATACAAATGAAAATCCTTTTCCTCCCATCTCTGAAGTTTTGAATGATATAAAGGAAGCAGTAAATGAGAAATTACGACTTTATCCTGATCCAACATCTTTTGAGTTACGGAAGGAGATCTTAAATGTTTTATTACGAGATAAGGATACTTTAACTAATCGTAATTCAATATTTATCGGAAATGGTTCAGATGAGATATTAGATGTCATTTTTAAGGTGTTTATTGACCCAGGAGATGAAATTGTGATATTTTATCCAACATATGGAATGTATAAGGTACTTGGAACACTTTATAACGCTAAAATTAATGAAATTCAACTGAATGATGATTTTACTATCCCTGAAAATGCTTTTTCAGCAAGAGGAAAACTCATATTTATTAATTCGCCTAATGATCCGAACGGAAGATCAATCGGAAATGCTACAATTTTAAAATTATGCGGGAATTTTCCGGGTATAGTTGTTGTTGATGAAACCTATGCAGATTTCTCCTCTCAAACATGTTTATCGTTATTAAAAAAAGCCAAAAATCTAATAGTTTACCGATCTTTCTCAAAGGGATTTTCTCTTGCTTCTTTAAGAATGGGTTATGCATTAGGTGATGCTGAAATTATTAAAGAAATGAACAGAGTAAAATTACCATTTAATACGAATTATCTAGGATATGTAGCAGCACTATCATCTATTAAAAATCATAAGAAGATATATCAACAGAATGAGAAAATTATTGAAGAACGAAATAGATTATCTAAAGAATTAAATAAATTTGATGGAATTAATGTATTACCTTCAGATGCCAACTTTATATTAGTAAAGTTTGAAGATAAATCTAAAACATTGCAGTTTGTTTGGGATTTAAAGGAAATGAAAATAGCTGTACGCCACTTTAGCAAACCGGGGCAATATAATTATATAAGAGTGACAATTGGAACAGAAAAAGATAATAATAAATTTCTAACTGCATTCAAGATAGTTGCAAATAAATATTTATAACTTCATTAAATTAATACAGATTTACTAGGCGAGTTGAGAAAAATTTCTAACACATTTTTTCCTCCAAATAAAAGGCAAAGAAAGATAGAATGTCCACATTGTGGATATAAAATATCAAAACCATATCCAGAAGACTCTACTTGTGTGAGATGTAAGAAATTTATACCAACTCTTTTTGATTTAACTAAAGAGAATGACGAAAAACAGCAACCTAAAGAATTTAAACCAAAAACCTCTACTCTATCTTCTAAATTAGGACCAAAAGTAAGAGTAAAAGAGCAGCCTTTAACTATTGATTTAGATAGTGATAAAATCAAATTGAAGAAAAGAGAATATGTAAAATTAATGGGTATTACTACGACTGAACGAACTCAGCTCTATTGTAGTAATAATAATTACAGATATTTGTTGGAATTGACAAATAACCTAGATTTCATAGCTACGGGTATCTTAAAGGGAGATCTTGATAAGATGCTTCTTATTTCTGAAGAGAAAGAAAAAGAAGAAAAATGTCAATTTTACGAGAAAAATGATGTAATATATCTTGTCTATGGAAGTTTTCCTGATAAGAAGGGAAGTTGGATTCTTGAACAAATGTCAAAACACTTCATAGAATTAGTTAATCAAAGGAATCCAGATGAATTAGACAAATTTGAGCAATATCAGATTGTATTAGAGTTCAAAAGACGTACTAAATTCATATTACAAGAATACGTGAGATTACAAAAGGTATTTACAGATCAAGAAATTCCATATGTAGAAGACTCAATTAGAATTGATTATTTAGGATTATCTTCAATGTCAATTGGGGTAATTTCTCTTCTATTTGGTGAAGAAAACCTAAAATTTGATTCTCTTGGTGAATTCGAAAACCCAGATGAAGAAAAAGAAATGAAGGAGTCAATGCTTACAGCTAGAATTGAAGCTATAGCTGCTAATACTCAAGGAAACACGGGGGCTACACCACGATGGATTGCGGTGAAATTGGGCTTTCAAAAGTATCGTTTTCTAACTTTTAAGAAATATCAAAATGATTACTTCCTTTCAATGCTTTCAGAAGGAAATTTGGAGAAAATTGATCAAGTGGAAAAATTATTGGACGCAGATATTTCAGAAATAACATCTACAGTGTTTTCAGGAAATTTAAAACCTTTTAATGAATTGAAAATTGATTTAATTCAAAAATTCAACAAAAGGAGAAAATTTCCTCCATTTGAGTTCAATTAAATCAAAGATAAATAATTAATAAAATATTTTTAAAAATTAAGTTGCGGATATCTTCTCTTCAGCAATTTTTATTATTTCAAAATAATAATCAATATAATATTTATTGACGATTGCTCGATATCTTGAAATAAATTCAGTAATTTCTCGCATAAGTGAAATAATTGCATTTGGTTGTATCATAGTCTCAAGTCTGTTTCTAAATTCAATAAGTTTTCCTCGTACTCCCCGTATAATTTGGTCTTCAACGTCAATAGGGAAATTTTTATTTACAATGATTTCTGCTCCTTTAAATATTGATGTTTCTCCTGTAAATTTTTTTATATGAATCCCAAATTGTTCTTCAAATGCATTAGTGAATTTAGCTATACGTTTATGGATTATAGGTAAATCCTTTTCAGCCATTAGGGCTGTAGTTGTATGCACTCCATGATATAATATAACTTTTTTATCTTCTTGGTCTACTGTTCTCAGTGATTTTTTACTTCCTGTTGCTTCTCTTACAAAATTAGTCAAGGCAGAGATCATGGCGGAGATTAAAGCGGGATCTTGAATTTCAATTCCAAAGGAATATTCATACAAACTTAATCCATCCTTAGTCAAGACAAATAGATTTTTTAACGATTTTTCCCAATTTCTTTGTCTAATATACTTTCTTGAGACTATAGCAGAGGGTATTGATACTAGAACTATTCCTACACTCATTAACACCCAAAATAGAATATTCACTGGTGCCTCTACTAAGATTAATGTTGTATAAAAAGCAATTTCTTTACCATTTGTCCAAAAAACGGTTGCTTCATATAGACCCGAACCAAAACCGGATTCAATATCAATATCAGAACTGCTCAAAGTTCCATTAATTGATGTTAACCCTGTTTGATTATAAATTACTTGATCAGTGGTAGATGTGAGTATCAATTGACCAATTCCTCCTGAAATGGGAATGTTAAATAGATCGGTTATTTCTGCTTCTAATCTAATTGTCTGTCCTAGTTTAAAAGAAGGTTTTACGATATAATCACCTCCTGTCTCAATCATACTGACAATAGAATGACAATAATTCGGTGAATGGAATATACCTGTATAATTTCCTGCTTCTAATGGTGGCCCAAAAAAGATGGTGATCCCATAATACGATATATTATAGAGGGTTATCGGTCCAAAATAAATATCACTCATTTCAACATCATTAGGGTTGTAGAATTTTACAAAACTCCAATCACTTTCAAAAAGAAACAATGGGGGCGGCCAACCGAACGGTATATCTTTATAAGGATATGTTATAGTCCATTCATTTCTGTTTTCATTTGCATTATAAGTACCACTGGCATTTATTAAGAAGATATAATAAATCTCTATCTCTACATCTAATGTAGGGATAGTCTGGTTAGCAACAACTGTAATATTTATATTGCTGGTTAAAGGAGCATCAAAAGTATATGACAGAAAAGCCTCATAGCCACCAGATCCCCACGGGGCTAACTGATAAATGGGAGTTATTGGAACATCATTAATTATAAATTTGAGATCAATATCAGCGGGATGGATAACCTCTGTATAGCTAAAATTACATAGCATGTCAACAGTACTATCATTCGGTATCTGTATCCAATTATCTCCATCAAATCGCCTTGTAATTCCTTTGTTAAAAATGGGGTTTGAGTAATTTTCAGCTTTCCAGTAGTTATATGTCTCGTTATAACCTCCCGGGGAGAACCATACTTTTAAGACTATATTATACTTTTCTAATGGTTCTAAAATATTGGAACTTGGAAAAACAGAGATCCATTCATTCACAAAAACACGATTCTCATATTTCCATGCAAAATCGATTTCCTCTTGTAGAAATTCATCATATATGAAAACGTCAAAATAGCATGATCTAAGTAGAATGAAATTCACATATATCATAATTTCGTCTATAAGAATTAAGTCTGGTGCAGTGAATTCTTGGGCAAAGCTATACGCTGGTGCTAAGCTTATTTGACTTGAAGTATTTTCAGCAATTTGAAAAGAATCTCTACTTGAATAGTTTATCATATTCATAGCTCTTATATCTAGACTTCTAACCTTATATTCCTCATCATAGTAAGATCTGTTATAAGAGATTATATTAGTACTGGAACTTGCATTGACCCATGTCGAAGAATTCCAATTTTGTTCGAAATACATAATCGAAAGATCCCCATTATAATCTCCATTATAATCTTCACTCTCACCATTTGCAGTAGAAATTTTATTTGATAAAACACCTTGAACATTTAAAGTAGTGAAAATTAATATAAACAGTATAGAAACTGTAATCAGCCTTAAAACCATGATTTTTGATATTCTTACCATTTGAGTATCACTTCGAAAATTTTATGAAAATAATAATGTTTCTGATATTTATACCTATTATATTTGGATTCGTTTTATTTAATTTTCTATGAAAAAATGATGAATCAAACTCCTGATGATATATTTGAAGATCTTTTAAATAAAAAAATAGATAAAATCACTGCTTATAATCTACTAATTTCATTAATTGACAATAGTGAAAATGAGAATATTAGATTAGAGGCTATTATAAATTTAGAAAGGATAGGGATAATAAACAATGATTTATTTAAGATTTTAGAGAATCTCCTTATTTCTGATTCAAATAGTAATATAAGAAATGCTGCAGCTAAATTTTTAAAACGTAAATTTATTGGAAAAGCAATTAAACCCTTTAAATGGGCTATAAAAAATGAAAGGGATTATGAGTGTTTGACTACAATTATAAAATCCTTAGTTAAAATTAAATCTGATGAATCTAAGTTGATTTTAATCAATCAAATTAAGAAAATAACCAAAATTAAATATCTCAACAAAGAAAAAAGAATTGAAAATAAAAAATTTAGGAAAGTATTTAAAAAATTCATAAAATCAAAGAAAATTATGGATTTTTCCCATAGTAAATTAGCAGAAATCTTGATTAATTTTTTAACAATATTTCGATTAGTAAATAAATATCCTAATGTATATTATGAAATTCATCCACATAATGGACAAATTAGAGAATTAGATTTATCAGATTATATGGAATACGAAGTTAAAGGCACTCCTTTTGGTTGGAAAAATAATATTCAATCAATTTCAGAAATCCCAGGTTTAAAATATTTAAAAACCCTAAAAAAAATTGATCTTTCAAATAATAACATTGAAAATGTTAAAGGATTAATCCACTTAAAAGAATTAACACATTTAATTTTAACTAATAATAATATCAGCGAAATGGAAAACTTAAATTATATTTTAAGCTTAAAAAATCTTCAATATTTAGATCTGAGAGGTAATGAACTTGGAAAAGAAATTAAGCTAGATAAATTTGATAAGAACATAAAGGTTCTTCTAGAAGATTCTTTCTTATATTAAAATAAAATAAAAGTAGAAAATTTAATTATTCAATAAGTTTAGTTTTTCCAGTACCCCATACACCAAGAGCTACACCTAACTCTTTTTTCTCTTTAGCAACATCTCTAACATTTTTGCCTTCCATTACTGCATCTATTGCTTGTCTAAATGCTTTAGCTCCTGAAATAGGACCATCAGGATGACTATGGATACCTCCACCGCTACCTATAAGGATATCTTTCCCCGCTTCTTTAATGCATTTTTCTACCATCCCTTGAGTAATTCCTCCAGATGGCATTGGCAGTGTTGGTTTAATATGCTGCAATGGATAACGAAGTGCTTTAAGATTCTGTTCGTATCTTTCATCCAGAATTTCTGCTTTTCCATAAGGTGCCGGAATAACTACTGTGTCTGCTCCGCAAATCCGTGGTAACTTAGCAAAAGTTAACATACTTGTCATACCTGTCCATTCTCCTCCAAAATATGTGCCACCAAAGTCCATATGGCCCAGAATTGGAACTTTTATCGAAGGATCTTCTGCTATTTGTCTTAAAGCTTCATAACCCGTTGCTAAATAATTTATCATCAATGCATTAGCTCCTAATTCAATCATTTTATCAGCATATTCAAACATTTCCGGGAATTTTGTAGTAATATTGATTGTATAAAGGGTTTTTTCTCCTTTTTCTGAATCTGCTTTATCTACGGCTTCCATAACTTTTACTATTCTATCCTCAAGAGTATTAAAAGAAGGATTAGAAATAAGCTCATCATCTTTTACTACGTCACAACCCCCAACCGCAGCTTTATAAACTAAATCAGCAGCCACTTCTGCAGTATGACCCGTACAGGGTTTAACCATATTGTTTAAAAGCGGACGTTCTGGGATATTCATTAGTTTTCGAATACCATCAATACCAAACTTAGGTCCTTTAAAATCTTCCAACCACGCTTTAGGAAATGCTAAGTCAACTAACTTTAATCCATGAGTAATACTAATATTTCCAATTACAGTAGTAAAAAGCATAGGAATTCCCATACCCTTGATATTAACTATTGGGAAACCAATCTGTACAAAATATGTCCTTTCTTTTACATCTTTCGGGATAACATATTCATACATTGGTAGTTCATAAACCCCTAACACTCGAGCTACATGATATTTTCTGACTTCTGCAGTTTCGGCAGGAACTCTAACCCAAGTTCCAGTAGATTGTTCAATCGCTGCAAATCGAGATAAATAATTAACATTTTGGCCTTTAGGGCGTTTGATAATATATGAGGCAATAATGTATTTTTCCAAATCAATTCCATCTAATCCTGCTGCCTCTGGGACTTCATAATACTGTTCACAGGAAGGAAACGAGTCTTCTTCCATCTTTTTCACTTTAGTTTTAAATGGGTTAAAATTTTATTATGGAAGATTATCTTTGAGAACTCAAAAATTTTATGAATATAAAAATAAAGATTTTAAAAAAAAAGTTTAAACTTTTGCTTTTGCTTTAGCAGCTGCTTTGATGTCTGAGTAAGAATTTTCTAAAACAGTAAGATATTCAACTAAAACTTGATTCGCCTTTGATTTTTGATCATATACCTTCTTAATGATGTTTAAGAGATATTTTGGAAAGACTAAGCTCATATAGAAATCTGAGAGTAGAGCATAATATTCATTATTCCTCTCATCTTGAAAAACTTGAATCATTTGAGTATCCCAGAGCATCTTTAATACATCATCAAGATCATCAACACCTTTCTTTCTTAGCTTTTCGAGATCATTTTTAGTAACTATTGCCGTTCTTAATAGCCGTAATGTTTCATAAACTTGAGGGTTAATAAGAATATCTATAATTCTTAGATTATCTCCTTCAGTTGGTCGATAATTTTGAAAGAATTTTTTGACTTCCATGGAATAATCACCTACAAGTTGAGCTGGTAAACCACGAGTAGCAGGATCATCTAAAATTTTAACTGGAGGTACTCTTAAAGCAACAACGTCTTGTATTAAAAATATAAGCTCTGAAGGCATACCTTTAACTGATGTCTCTTTAACGATTTCACGCTTAACAAGTTCAATCAGCACTCCCTCTAAATCTACAAAGCCCTGTTTGTATTGATCTTTTAACCAGACCATTAATTCTGACTTTGAAACCACTCCTTCATCCCTTAAACGATTAATGATCATCCGCTTAATTTCATCTTGATATGTAATGGCAAGTCTTTGCTCATTATTTAATGTAGGATAAACCGAAAGTCTTCTGAAGAGAGTAGGGATCATTGACATATAAGTATCATCCTTTATATTTTGTAAAATAATGCGCGAAATGTCTATTAATCCACCTTCATAAGAATCCGGATCATCATCGAGACTTAGAAGTAAGAGTATATAGAAACCTTTATCAGGTCCTGTATAATATGAGGCAATGTTTAAAGAACCAATCATTAAACTTATCATACCAGATTCTCCACTGTATTCATGAGTACTATAAACTTGCATAAGAGTTTTATCAGTAACGTTAATTTCTTCAGGGTATTTTGCAAGAATTTCAGTTCCAACTCTTTCATCCCATTTCATTACTACTAATCCAATTGGCATTAGTCAACACCTCCTTTAAATTCTTCTTTTACTTCAGGTAATTTCTTAGATTTCTTACCTTTTACTCCCATTATTTCATCTAATGATAATCCAATAACTTCCCATTTCTCTCCTAGTTTCTTCACAAGATATTCGTCTTTTGTTGGGTATAATAGAGATTCTGAAATTGATTTCTTAGATTTTATCTGACTCTTCATCTGTCTTGCTTTCTTTACAAATGTAGGAATTCGAGCTCTTTGGATCATACGGTAAGCTGTTAAACTTCCTACTATAGCTACTACAGCACCTACTATCAACAAGAAATAAAACATCGGAAATCCGGGGAAAATCTCTGTCATCCCTACAACAATTGTAATTGTCCTTGGATCTATTTCATAATTTTCTAATTCCACAGTAATTTCACCAGTTAAGGTTTGAGAAGTAAAGAACGCATTTATATTAGCTGTAGGAAAGAGTAGTTCATATGTTCCAGGAGAGCCAGGAATTTCATCTATAGACAGTTGATTTCCATTAAGCCACAATGTCACATTTGCTCCACTTAAAACTTGACTTACAATAATCTCATCGGTGAGCTCAATAGTAAAGTTAACTATGCTTCCTTGAACGATACTAATTCTATTTCCAGATAAACCTGTTGCAATTAAATCCATTTTGATAGGCCGTTTGCTGATTGTTAATAAAATAATCGCGTTTCTAACTTCATAATTATTTTTTTGCATGGTAACAAATATCGAATACTCTCCAACTTCTCTCAGTTCAGTATCAAAATCCAGTATATACAAATTGTTTGAACCACTTCCCAGAAATCCACTTCCTTCGTTTCCAGTACCACTAAGTGGATCTCCATTTTCATCTAATCTATTCCAATAGTATCTAATAACATCTAAATTTCCCAAAGTAATGTCTCGTAAGGCATCTTTGTATTCAAATAAAAAGTTAACAGAGTCAAAAACATAGATATTGGGTGTTAATTGAAATAGAGTAGATGATCCGTTAATTGTCGTGGGTCGG
>JABAHP010015126.1_pt3 | contig 15486 bp, 11 predicted proteins | sample 7062081 | NCBI WGS metagenome assembly JABAHP01 (sample SAMN14534357, study PRJNA622989) | marine sediment metagenome | biome: marine biome [ENVO:00000428]; feature: marine pelagic biome [ENVO:01000023]; material: deep marine sediment [ENVO:00002113] | place: India: Gulf of Kutch | collected...
AGTCGATGACCGCGACCACGACGCTGGACGCGTCGGTAATGATGGACCATGCCTCGGGGCCGTCTATATCGGCATCGGACGTGCCCCCGGTCTGTCCGGTGTTGTCCAGTCCCCAGAGCGTCCCGAAATCCGTGTCGTCCGGAAACAGTTGCGCCTCGGCTCTGAGCAGGTAATTGGGTTCGGCGAACTCGACGGCGGAGTTCGCGAGATACAGCGCGATGCCGTCCTCTACGCTCATACCCTTGGGGAGCCTGATGTGGTCGATGTCCGAGCGTCTGAAACGCTTTATGGTCTGTGCCCCCGCGCTGAGGGCCATGGTCGCGCGTTCGTTATCGGTTACGGTTGGTTTGAACTTAACGAGGATCTCCCCCTGTGCGTAGGGAGCTTTGCCCGCCCGGACCGCGGTGTCGCGCTGTTCTTTTACGGCCCATGCCGATGTGGCAACGAATGCCACGGCCAGTATCAAGAGAGCCATTCTTTTCATTCCGGTGTCTCCGTCAGCGTATCAGCTGATTAAGTTCGAACATGGGCAGCAGGATGGACATGACGATAGAGCCTACTACCAGTCCCATTATCAGTATCATCAAAGGCTCAAGAGTGGCGAGGAACCTTTGTACCTTGCGGTCGAATTCCGATTCGTACGATATTGCCGCGCGTTCGAGCACCTGGGTGAGCTGTCCGCTTTTCTCTCCCGTGGCGACGAGTTCGAGCATGACGGGGGGCATGCCCTCAAGGGCTGACGAAAGGCGCGCCCCCTCCGATACTTTTGCCTCCGCGCTCTTGGCGATACCCTCGAGCACTTTATTGCCCGAAGCCCGCCCCGAAAGCTCGAGCGCCCGGAGCATGGGAACTCCCCCCTCGAGCAGGAATCCCAGTGTCCGTGCGAAACGCGAAAGAAAGAGGCTCGGCATGAGCTTCAAAAGGCCTTTGTCCACGGTCTTCCGGTGCTTCCGGACCATGCGCCTGCCGGAGAAGAATCCCAGCACTGCCAGTCCCAGGACCAGCCACCAGTAATCGGTGAAGAAATTGCTGACGGCGATCAGCGCGACCGTCATGAACGGGAGCGCCGCCTTGCTCTGCTCAAAGATAGTCACGATCTTCGGCATGACATAGGTAAGCAGCAGCGTTATGACCAGGACCACTACTGCGGCCATGAAAACGGGATAGACCATGGCTACGCTTACCTTGTCCTTTATCGCCTGTTGGCTTTCGAGAAAGTCGGCGAGCTTCATAAACACATCATGGAGATTACCGCTCTGTTCCCCGGCGGCCACGAGATTGGCGTACGATTCGGGGAAGGATTCAGGGTGTTCCTGCATGGCCCGCGCCAGCGATGAGCCCGAGGCCACCTTCTCCCTGATATCCACGAACACGGTCTTCCACTGTCCCCTGGTCTCGCGGGAGACGGCCCGGAGGGCCTCAACAAGGGGTACCCCGGATGCCAGGAGCACGGATATCTGACGGGTAAGCTGGGGCAGGGCGCCACGGTCCGAGCGGCGCGACCGCACCCACTTCATGCGCCGTTCCTCGGATGCCGGTACGATCTCGCGGGGATAGAACCCCAGCGCCTTTACTTTCGACGCGGCGTCACGGATCCCGTCGGCCTCGATGGTGCCCGCTGTTTCGGCGCCCCCCGCCTTGTACCCACGGTATTTAAATATCGGCATGGTCCTGTTGTGTTACCCTCAGGATCTCTTCAAGCGTGGTAATGCCCTTGACGACCTTCTCGATGCCGTCCGCCCGGAGGGTACGCATGCCTTTTGATATGGCGTAGTTCTTGATGCTCACAGAATCCTTTCGTTCGGTCACCATGCTCCGGACGCCGTCGTCGACCGTGAGCAGTTCAAAGATGCCCGTCCGGCTCTGGTATCCAGTTCCGCCGCATTTATCGCAGCCCAGGCCGTGATAGAGATGTTCGGGCGGTTCGGGGAAATACCGGCGCTCGCTTTGTGAGGGTTCGTATTTTTCCCTGCAGTGCGGGCAGATAACCCGCACCAGCCGCTGTGCCAGAACTCCCACGACGCTGGAGGCCGCCAGGAACGGTTCCACGCCCATGTCCAGCAGGCGCGCCAGCGCCGACGGGGCGTCGTTGGTGTGCAGGGTGCTCAGGACCAGGTGTCCCGTAAGCGACGCCTGCACGGCTATCTCGGCTGTTTCCGTGTCCCTGATCTCACCGATCATGATGACGTCGGGGTCCTGCCTGAGGATGGAGCGCAGGCCCGAGGCGAAGGTGAGCCCTATGCGGGAGCTTACGTGTATCTGGCCGATGCCCTTTATCTGGTATTCCACCGGGTCTTCCACGGTGATGATGTTCTTTTCCTCGGTATGTATCCTGTTCAGGGCGGCATAGAGGGTGGTCGTCTTGCCGGAGCCCGTGGGGCCGGTGACCAGGATGATGCCGTTCGAGCGGTTCAGCAGCCGTTCGAAATCCGCTTCGTCCTCCTCGTCCATTCCCATCTCGTGCAGCCCCAGAATGCCCTGCATCCGGTCCAGGAGCCTCAGCACCGCGCGTTCGCCGTAGACGGTCGGGATGATGGAGACGCGGATATCGATGTCGCGCCCGGCTACCAGAAGACGGATGCGGCCGTCCTGCGGGAGCCGCTTCTCGGCGATGTCCAGTCCCGCCATGATCTTGATGCGGCTGATAAGCGCGTCCTGTATTATTTTGGGAGGTGAGAGCACTTTCCTGAGAATGCCGTCCACGCGCGTGCGCACCTCGAGTTCCTTTTCATACGGCTCGATGTGGATATCACTGGCGCGCTCCTTGACCGCCTGCTGCAGGAGCGCGTTGAGGAGCCTGATGATGGGGGCCTCTTCGGTGAGTTCGAGGATGTCCCGGGGCTTCTCGAACTCCGTGGCGACCGAGGCCAGGTCTTCCCCGGCGATGCGGTCCATTACTTCCTCGGCGGAGCCGAGCTGGCCGTAGAAGCGGTTGATCATGCCCAGGACGACCTCGTGCGGCAGCATGACCTCCCGGGGTTCGAGGTCAAGGCTCCGGGCCAGTTCCCGCAGCGCCAGAAGGCCCTGTTCGTTGGCCACGGCGCCCACGAGGTTGCCGTTGTCGCGTTTTACGGGCATGACGAGGTTGCCCTTCGCGAATGAAAGGGGGACCTCCTGCAGAAGTGCGACCTCTACGTCCTCGTCCTTGATTTCCCAGTCTTCCATAGTATCCCTACAGTATAGTATATAATAAAATAATCTGAACCCCGAATGGACGGAAGGCAATGCTTATTTTCGAGAAAATAGCCGAACAGCGCATCCGGGAGGCAATGGAGAACGGCGCGTTCACGGGGCTTGCGGGAGAGGGGAAACCCCTGATATTCGAGGACGACCGAATTGTGCCCGAGGACCTTCGCATGGCCTATCGGGTGCTCCGGAGTTCCGGGTTTACTCCGCCCGAGGTGGAACTGCACCGGGATATCGTGAACCTGCGCGGCCTCATCGTCACCCTTGACGACGACGCTGAACGCCTCCGCCGTATCCGTGAGCTGAATTTCAAGGTCATGCGTTTCAACGAGATGCGCGGCCGCGCGCTTTCGCTTGAGGCCTTCCCCGAGTACGAGGAGAAACTCTATACGAGGTGAGGGGATTGTACCCCTCTCTCAAAAAGCTTGTTTCATTTCCTTCCTTCCCCTAAAATACGCATAACGTGATAGAAACACTCAGGGATATCAGCCAGACCCTTCTGCGTGAGATAGGCGGCGGCCACCACCGGCGCGAATCGCTTGGGCGCGGTGCGTCCGGGGACAAGACCTATCCGGTGGACACACGGGCCGAGGAGATCATCATCGAGGGGTTGCGGGATTCGGGCAGGCCCATGACCGTTATTTCGGAGGAGGCAGGTGAGGTCGCCCTGAACGGCGGCGGGGGGATGCTCGCGCTTATCGATCCCATAGACGGGAGCAATAACGCGGTGACCGGCGTGCCGGTCTATGCCTCTTCTGTTGCACTGGCAGAGGGCGAAAGGAAACTCGGTGATGTCCGTTTCGCCTGTGTGGTGAACCTCGTAAGCGGTGAGATATTTGCAGCTCAGAAAAATGAGGGCGCGTTCCGGGACGGCGAGCGTATATATACCACTGAGGATGAGACCATCAGCGCCGTGGCATATGAAACGAGCAGCCCCGGTGCCGGAATTACGAAGGCCATGCCTCTTTTGTCAAAGGCAAGACGGACCCGGTGTCTGGGCGCGGTCGCCCTGGAGCTGTGCTATCTGGCATCGGGCGCGTTCAGCGCGTTTGTGTCTCCTACTCCCTCAAGGAGTTTTGACTTTGCCGGAGGATGGCTTATTGCGAAAGAGGCCGGTGCCGTTATCTCCAAGCTCTCTGGGGAACCGCTGGATGAGCTGGAGCTGAAGCTGGACAAGCGGTCCTCGTTCCTGGCCTCCGCAAACGCCTCCATTCACAATCGTGCCATGGGGCTTCTGTCGTGAGCAGGGAGACCATAGCGTCGGCCCTCGTTTCAGCCGCCCGCGAGTTCGCCAGCCGCCCGGCCTTCAGATTCCACAGAGGCGGATGGCAGACCATTGCGTATGAGGATTTTCTGAAGGCGGCCAACGGGTTCGCGCTTGCGCTGAAGGACGCCGGGGTTGCCCGGGGCGACAGGGTGTCCCTGATGTCCGAGAACCGCCATGAATGGTGCGCGGCGTATCTGGGTATTCTGCTCGCCGGGGCAGTGGCCGTTCCCGTGGACGCGCGCCTTACCGCCATGGAGGTCAGGAACATCCTTGCGGACAGCGGGGCGAAAGTGGCCTTTTGTTCCCTCGGGACCCGGCAGACCGTGGATGAGGCCGCCGGAAGCATGGAGGTAAAGCTGCTTTTGATTGAGGAGGTCAGCCCCTCGGAGAACACCGGTATCGAGCCCCCCGACACGGAACAGGGAGCGCTTGTCTCCCTCCTGTATACTTCCGGCACCACCGGGAATCCCAAGGGCGTGATGCTTTCGAACAAAAACTTCCTGGCAGATGCCGAGGCCGTGCGCGAGGCCGGGGTGGTGACCCCCACCGACAATGTGCTGAGCATCCTTCCCCTTCACCATACCTATCCCTTTACCTGTACGTTCCTGCTGCCCCTCCTTCTTGGCGCGAGCATTACCTACCCGGTGGGTATCAAGGGCCCCGAGATAAAGTCCGCCGTGCTGGAGACCCGCGTTACGGTGCTCATTGCCGTTCCGCAGCTTCTGGAACTGACGCGCAACCGCATATTCGAACGGCTGGGCGCTCTGCCCGCCCCGGCGGTGCGGATAGTACGGATGTTGCTGTGGATACTGAGCAAACTGCGCAGGGGCCTGGACCTCAACCTTATGGGGTTGTTCTTCCATCCCATGGGAAGGCAGTTCCGGTTCTTTGCCTGTGGAGGAGCGCGGCTTGACTCGAAGGTCATGGCGGATCTGGAGGCCCTGGGGCTTACGGTAGTCGAGGGGTACGGCCTGACGGAGACATCTCCCATCGTGAGCTTTAATCCGCTCGACAAACGCAAGCCGGGTTCCGTGGGCCGTGCGGTAAAGGGGGCCGAATTTAAAATCCTCGAACCCGACAAAGAAGGCGTGGGAGAGATATCGGTCAGGGGACCCATGGTCATGCAGGGGTATTACAACAAGCCGGAGGAGACCGCGGCGGTGCTTGATGCCGAAGGATGGTTCCGCACGGGGGACCTGGGGTATCTGGACGGGGACGGCTACCTCTTCCTGACTGGAAGGGTTAAGGAGGTCATCGTTCTTTCATCGGGAAAGAATATCTACCCCGAGGAAGTTGAAAGACACTATATGCAGTCGCCGCTGATAAAGGAGCTGGCGGTGTATGATGACGGGGGAAAGCTCCGGGCCGTCATCGTTCCAGACCTTATTGAGGCCAAACAGCGGGGTGTGGCCAATATCAACGAGACCCTCCGTTGGGAGGTCCACACGCTTACGGGGCACCTGCCGCCGCACATGAGGATAATGGGATATACCCTCAGGAGCGAGCCGCTGCCGCGTACGCCCCTTGGCAAGCTCCGCCGGTTCATGGTGCAGACCGAGGCCGGCAGGCAGAGGCCCGAAGAGCCGCAGGAAGAGGACCGGTCGCTCCAGGAAAGCGAGGCAGGGCGGGCTGTGGTCGAGCGTATCCGCTCACTGGTCGGTGCGGACGTCTCCGTGCATGCATCGGACAATATGGAGCTCGACCTGGGTCTTGATTCGCTGACGAGGGTCGAACTGCTCGCCGCCCTGGAGAGCAGATTCGGGCTCCAGCTTCCCGAGGATGAGATGGCAGGGGTCCATACGGTCGGGGAACTAGTGGAGGCGGTTACCGGACTGCGTGTCTCCGGGGACGTTCAGACCGCTGCGGGAGAGGATGAAGATCCGCTTGATTCTGTGCTTTTGGGTGAACCTGCGGACGAGGACAAGCGCGGTGTGGGATTCCGGCACAGCGGGGCGGAGTGGGCCGCCACGGTTGCCGGTGTCGGAGCGGTGAAGTTCATGTGTAAACTTTTCTTCAGCTTCAGCGTGGAGGGGAGGGAGAACCTGCCCGAGCCGCCCTATATCATTACCCCGAACCATTCCAGTTTCCTCGACGGCTTCCTGGTGGGTGCCGGGTTGCCCCTGAAGTCGTTCAGGCATTTCTTCACACTGGGTATCCGGAAGTATTTTCGCGGCAGGGCGGGGAGGGCTTTCGCGCAGATAGCCCATGTCATTCCGATAGACCCCGAGGCGCATGTCAACAAGGCTCTTGCTCTCTCGGCCTATGTGCTGCGTCACGGGGAGGCGCTGCTGGTTTTCCCCGAGGGCGGGCGCTCATATGACGGGGGGCTCATGGAGTTCAAGAAGGGCGTTGGTATTCTCGCAGTCAAGATGAATGTTCCCGTGGTGCCCGCGTATCTCGAGGGCGCTTACGATGCCTGGCCCCGCACCCGGCGTTTCCCCCGTCCACGGCGCATTACCATGCGGTTCGGGAAGTCCCTCAGACCGGGCGATGTGCATGTCCCGGGCGCCCCTGACCCCTATCAGGCCTTCGTGGATGAACTGCGGAAAAGAGTGGAAGCCCTTTCTCTCAGGTAGTGAACGTATCCTCAGGGCTTGACCAAATAGTACAGAAATATATACTCTAAATATATGATTGTCAGAGTGTCGGTCATATTGATTGCGGTTTTCCTTTCATTGTTCGCGGTGGCGTTTATAACCGGCTGTGGCGACAGCCTGCCCCCTACGACACCGACGGGGCTTACCGTTACCGCACAGACCTCTACTTCCATACTGTTAAGCTGGGAACCCTCCGACGATTACGGTGGGGTCGAGGGCTACCGGATATTCCGCAACGGAAGCAAGTACGCAAGGACGGGAGAAACGTCTTTCCTTGATTCGGGCCTGACGAACTCCACAACATACTGTTACCAGGTTGACGCATACGATGAGGAAGGCAACCATTCAGACAAGACGCCCGAGGAGTGCGCTACCACCCCTGCGTCGGGAGTCGCGGTGCTGCCGCCGACCAATCTGATCGTGAACGCCGTCAGTGCCAGCCAGATAGACCTCTCGTGGGACGCCTCTGCCAGCCCCGATGTCAATTATTATGAAATATGGCGTGATTCGAGTTTTCTTGATACCGCGACGGCGCTTACGTATTCTGATGCCGGACTTACGAACAATACGTCGTACTGTTATTATCTTCTTACCGTAAACTTAACAGGATCAAAATCGTCCAGGAGCACTGAGCTGTGTGACACGACCGATCCATGATCCCGGTTTCGTGATTCAGGCTTTTTTCTCTTTAAACCCTAAGGCAGCCGAATTCAGACAATAGCGTTTCCCTGTAGGACGGGGCCCGTCGTTGAAAACGTGTCCCAGGTGGGCGTTGCATCTGGCGCAGAGCACCTCGGTCCGTACCATGAAGAGCTTCCTGTCCTCTTTTGTGGTGATATTGTGTTCCGAGACGGGTTCGTAAAAGCTGGGCCATCCCGTGCCCGAGTCGTACTTGGCCCCAGAGCTGAACAGGGCAGTGCCGCAGCAGACGCAGGTGTAAAGCCCCGGCGTTTTCCGGTCATGGTATTCACCGGTGAAAGCGCGCTCCGTACCTTCCTGCCTCGTTATCCGGTACTGTTCAGGAGTTAGAAGTTTCCGCCATTCCTCGTCCGTTCGCTCGACCGCTTCTGCCTCACCGAGTTCTCCCGTTTCGGGGTCGTAAAGCATTACTGTCCTCTTATCGTTCATAACCTGATCTTCCCACGTCGTGTGATCCCGCGCAAGAGCGGAGAGACATGAGAAATGTAATGCGCACGGCCTGCATGTTAAAATAATAAAATGAACCTTTTAAGAACCAGTATATCCGTTTTGTTCGTATTGTTCGCGCTTGTCTGTATCCCCGGAAATGCTGACGCATCCCGTCTCAGCGAGGAAGACCTCAGGCGCGCGGTTATCAAGGTGTTTACCGTTTCGTCGCCGTATGATTACCAGACACCTTGGCGGATGAGCGAACCCCGCAGACAGACCGGTTCGGGGTGCGTTATCGCTGACGGCAGGATCATTACGAACGCGCATGTGGTATCAGACGCCAAATACATCCAGTTCCAGCTCTACGCAGACCCCCAGCGCTACCGGGCCCGCGTCCTCTATGTTTCTCATGAGTCTGATCTTGCGTTGATCGAACCCGAAGACCCCGCTGTACTTGAAGGTATCAAACCCGTCGTGATCGGTGAGCTTCCCGAGACCCTCGAAGAGGTTCTGGTTTACGGCTATCCGCTGGGCGGCAATACGCTGAGCATTACGAAAGGGGTGCTTTCCCGGATAGAGTTCCAGACATATGTCCATAGCAGTTCGTCCTTTCTGGCGGGGCAGATAGACGCCGCCATTAATCCGGGCAATTCGGGAGGTCCGGTGATCGTTGATCGCAAGGTGGTGGGTATTTCCATGCAGAAACGGGCGTCTGGCGGCGTGGACAACATCGGGTACATGATCCCCTCTCCCATGATTCAGCATTTCCTCAGCGATGTGGAGGACGGCCAGTACGACGGATTCCCCCTCCTGGGGATAAACTACCAGCAGATGGAAAGCCCCAGCCTCCGCAGAAAGTTCCAGTTGAAGGACGACCAGTCGGGAGTTCTCGTGGCATATATTAACTGGGACTCTCCCACCCGGGATATTCTGCAGGAAGGTGATGTCATCCTGGCCATCAACGGATACGACATCGCAAACGATGGAACGGTCGAGTTCCGCGAGAAGACCCTGATAAGTTTTGCCTATTATGTCCAGATGGTGCAGATCGGTGAAACGGTAACCCTCCGGGTTCTCCGGGACGGTGACGTGATTGATAAGGAGATACGCCTTGCCCCCACTGAAAGGAATATGGGACTTGTTCTTTCCCAGCAGTACGAAAGGGAACCCTCGTTCTTTATTTTCGGTGGCCTGGTCTTCATGCCCCTGAGCGCCGACTACCTGTGCACCTGGAAGAACTGCAACGCCCCTTCCCGGCTCATGGCCTACCTTGACGGCACCCGTGACGAGAGCAGGCGGGAGGTGGTGGTTCTGACCAGGGTTCTGCCCTCTGCGGTCAATGAAGGGTATCACGGGTATTCCAACTTTGTGGTTGAGACCGTGAACGGGAACCCGTATGCGGACTTCCGGGAATTTCATCGTCTGGTGGCCGGCTCCGACGCTGAGTTCGTTACCTTTGCCGATAACCAGAACGTACAGGTCGTTATTGACCGCGAAGAGGCATCAGAAACCCACGAGAATGTTCTTGAGACCTACGGCATAAGCAGGGACCATTCGCCGGACCTGGTGCAGTAGCGTGTCCATTCGCCCGTTGCGAAGCAAGCGGATCTGTTGTATTGCTTGCCATTTAACACCCCGTTTTTGTATCTTTTTATGATGATAGATCTCCATATGCATACGATCCTCAGCGATGGCGCGCTTCTGCCGTTCGAGCAGGTCATGCGCTGCATGCATGCCGGATACGAGGCCATGGCGATAACGGACCATGTTGATTCCTCGAATATTGATTTTGCGGTGCCGCGGCTTGTTGAGGCTATTGAGAAGATAAGACCTCACGTCCCGATCGAGGTCATTCCCGGGGCAGAGATAACCCACGCCCCCCCTGAACTAATCGGCGACCTGGTGGCCCGTGCACGGGAACTTGGCGCCCGTATCGTGGTGGTCCACGGAGAGACCATTGTAGAGCCTGTTGTACCAGGTACGAACCGTGCCGCTATCGAGGCCGGAGCGGATATCCTTTCGCACCCCGGCATTATATCTGAAGACGATGTGGCCCTGGCCAGGGACAGGGGCGTCGCACTGGAGATCAGCGCCCGGAAAGGCCACTCGCTTGGCAACGGCAGGGTCGCGGCGCTGGCCGTCAAACTCGGTGCCACGCTTGTTTTGAACACGGACGCACATGGTCCGGGAGACCTTATATCCAGGGAAATGGCCGGGAAGGTGCTGCGTGGCGCCGGGCTCGGTGAAGAAGATATTCAGAAGGCCTTTGACGCGTCGAAGGCCCTTGTTGAAAAAGCCCTCAGGAGGAATAATGCCTAAACCGATCAAGAAGAAACTTCAAAAACAGGGACAGGGACAGGACGACGCCATCGACGTTNNAGAAGAAACTTCAAAAACAGGGACAGGACGACGCCATCGACGTTCTCCATCGCATGCGCGATACCGCCATCGCGCGTCAGCGGCAGCTGACCGCCGCCGCGGTCGCACTGGTGGCCATTCTTGTCCTGATACTGGGAATTTATTATTACCGAACGAGTTCCGCCAAGGATGCGCAGAAGCTGCAGTACCAGGGATACAAGACACTTGAGGGCATGTACGATGCTTCCGCGCTTGAAGAGTCTGAGCGGGCACGGAAGGCGCTGGAGCTGTTCCAGAAATCATATGAGACCAGAAAAGCGCCCGCTACCATGATATACATTGCCGAGAGCCATACTGTCCTGGGAGAATATGAGCAGGCTCTTGCGGCCCTTGACCGCGTAACGAAGGAGTTCCCGGGTGATTATCTGTTTGCCCCCATGGCGAACTTCAAGAAGGCATCGATCTACTTGAAAACAGGCGAAAAGGAAAAGGCCCTTGAAGCATTTAACGGCCTTACTTCAGCGGGAGTGAGCGTGCCGTTCGGGGACCTGGCGCTTATGGAATCGGCCAGGCTTCTCGAGGGGATGGGCCGCACCGACGAGGCAATGCAGAAGTATGAGATAATCGCGAACAGGTATCCCGAGTCCATGTATTACCAAGTCGCTCTCGAGAAGACCGGACGTGGTGTCGCTGGAGCCGGTGGGATCAGAACCATGGGAGAAGAATCATCTGAAGGTTCTCCGGAAAGCTCGGAGATCCCGCCCATCCCGGGAACAGAGGGAGCGCCTTTAACCCCGGGACCCGGAGGTCCGGAAGAAGCCCGGTAACAGATTCACTCGAAAATATCCGTAATGGAACGGACGACCGTGGAAGGGTCGTCCGTTTTTTTCTGAACATGCATGTGAACAGAGGGAAAATCTGTGCAGGTTGGCGATAATTTCGGGGAGCATACGCTGGTAATGAAGCGCTCCTCGGCAAGGACACTGGAAAAAAACCGGTGAACGCGCAGAACCATCGCTCGTGCAAGCTGAGTTGCTATTATTACATTACTTGCATTTTCTACGCTTCGCTGTCTTTTCCCTTTCCTGCTTGCCCTTTCCCTTATACCTTTGCCCTTGAGAGGCACAAAGATCGAGCAACAGCCCCTCGTTGCCGCCTCCGGTAAAGAGAAGCTCTTTTATGCCTGATGCCTCAATTTCAAGAATTTGAATCTTATTCTGCTCGGATGTTGTGGAAGCCTGTCCAACTTCATTGTCAGCTTCGTCGAACGCTGTCATAATGATCGGCTCCGAGGTATAAATCACCACATGGGCATGGACGTGGTCAGATACGAATGGCAGTTGGACACGAACCCCATCTCTAGCTAAAGCCAGTTTCCCTTGACCTTGCGGCTCACCCCACTGAACAATATGCAGTCCTCCATTGCCTGTGACCTGGAAGGTGAAGCCTTCCTTTGCGTAGACAGTTCCAAGATCCTGAGAACCCCTGTCTTTCCTCCAGTTTACACACTGCTCCTTCGGTTCAGATGGCTGCTCTTCCGGTTTCTCTGGCTCCTCAAGAGGACACGGATATGGTGCCAGGGTGACATCATCGAAGAAAGCGGCAGTGCCGCGATCTTCAGAAACTGCTTCAAGAAAGATAGTGATGTTATGGCCTTCGGCTGTGACACGCCTGACCAGTTGAGCCCAGTTACGATGTTTATTGCCCTTTGTCCATTCGATATCGGCTGAAGCGGGATCGTTACCACCCGTTGGATCGATCCCGAGACGACAAGCGCCGCCTGCGCGTTCGTCCAGATGGTACCAGACAGATACCTGATAGTCCCAATCTGGATTTGCCCCGACCTTCTGATAGATACCGGCGCGGAAATTGCCGGCTCCGGTGATGCACTGTGACCGCTGGCCGCTATGGACGACGAACTCTTCAGCCTTGAAGAAGGATATTCCTGCTTTACCGCTCGGCTGGTCAGATGCAGCTATTGCCCCGGCAACACCTTCGTTAGCTATGTAGGGCTCCCAGGCGTTGGCTACCGTTCCGGCAAGACGGTTGCGGAAGCCTCCCTCGAAGTCACGGTTCAGAACATGAATGGCGTGCACAACAACGGTATCTTCAGTGGTCCCGCCATCGTCGTCCGTTACTGTACACTTTGCCAGGTATGTGCCGCAGGAGTTATATGTATGTGTGGCGGCTGCTATTCCATAGGCCTCTGGTGGTTCGTTTACCTCACGCACGGTTGCCGGCATTGGCGGAGTGCAATCGCCAAAGTCCCAGACCGCGGTATGCGTATCACACCAGCCCGGGTCCGTAAAGTGCGCGACCAGGGTAATGGGAGTGCAAGGGTAAGCAAATACGTAATCCCCGGCCTCTACCGTTGGCGCTACATTCCGCACGGTTACTTTGAGCGTGTCTTCACTGACACCCCCGTCATCGTCGCGAACGCGCAGGGTAACGCTAAACTCGCCACTGTCGCAGTAAGCATGACTTCCGGTGACAACGCCTTCCGCCCGGGGCGGGTCGTTGTTCTCAGTGACGATGCCTGTCTCCGGAAGCGTGTCGTCGCCAAATATCCAGACAGCTTCGTGAGTATCCTTCCATTCCTGGTCCGAGAAACTGCCCCTGAGGGAAAATTCCTGCCCCTCGTCCACTACTATATCCGGACCGGCGTCAACCACCGGCGGAACATTCTGCATTCGTACCGCGACGGAATGATGCGTGGTCGCTCCTCCTGTTTCAAGAACAGTGGTCGTGAGGCGGGCTATGTAAAGGCCGTCATCTTCATAAGTGTGACTCACATGGTTTCCTGTGGCGGTATGCCCATCGCCAAAGTCCCACTGATGGGTAGCCTTTGGATTGGGGACGGCAAAGAAATCGATAGGCATGCCAGCCGGGCCTGAGTATGGCCCCCCCGCCTGTGCCGGAAATACTAAGGTGAGGGCATAAGTGGCAGTTACGGTTATGGAACCTGTGTAATTAACAGCAAACATAAGGCCACTCGGCTCAATGAGAACATCTTCCTGAAAAGTGGTCTCAACAGTACCGATTCCCTGGAGTTGTTGAGGCCAGGCCCCAATGGTTTGCAATTGGCCGCTGACCTCATCCTCCATAACTGCCCCGCCTACCCGCTCTGCAATGTTCTCAACAACAACCGTAATTACGATCGCGATAACTCCAAGGATAAGGCCAAAGATGAATCCCAGCACTGCCAGAAGCCATGCCCACCAGGGCAGGTCAACATCATGGTCGATCATAAACGGTTCCAGGGTCTGACGGCCTGAAGCATCTGGAGGAAGCCACCTGAGTCCAATATCCGCCCAGAAGGTGCAGTCGGCGTCGGCCCCACAGAAAACATCGAATACGGTCACGTCTCCCGAAAAGTGGATAGCCCCGTTTCTCAGTTCCCAGTTAAGCGTGTTCAGTCTGGCATCATGGCCTTCAATATTGGAGAAGTCCCTGGGTATGCCGCCAAAACCACCTTCGGACTCGGGCCGGTTAATGATATCTCCGATAGTTTCGATTACGAAGGCACCGTCCAAAGCAATGCCCATGGCCTGGTCCGGTGATATAAACCTCTCCAGAAGGTTCTCATCCGCACCGGCTCCGGCGTTGATCCCGATAGCCAGGGCATCGGCTAACGCCTTTGGGCGCAGGTCATTGATCGTTACAGGAGAGCCTTCCGGGGTTTCAGGTGTCCAGACACCCATAAAGCTTCGGGCGACCACCTCCTGATGTACACGGTCCCCTATGAACGTCTCAATGTCTGTCAGGGTAGGACACTCAACAATGATGTCCCCCATGCCCTGAACCATGTCTCTGCCTGTTGCACTGATTGCTTCTTTGAACATGAGGTCAAGGTCAATGCCCATGGCTGAGGCCCCCGTCTTATTAAGGCTGTAATTAGTGCCCTCAGTTCCCGGGGCTGGCGCCAGGTCCAGCACTTCAACAGTTGTTGCCGGATCCGTTAAAGCTGCCGTGATCTGGCCGGACGTTTGCTCGTAAGGTGCTGTGATGACCAGATTGGCGGTTACTCCCATCGGGGACAGGATTGGCATTGGGCCACTGATATTGCTCAGCCGTATATAGGTGGGTATGGTTACGGACACATGGTCCGGGTCCGGGCGTTGTACTGATATCTGACGGGCCGGGTCTGAAGGGTCGTCATAGAACTCGACAAAGACATCAAAAGTATGTCCTAATGAAGATTGCCCTGTAAGTGTAATGGTATGAGGGAATACTTCCGCATTCTCCTGATAAAGGTTATGGATATATTCGGCGATAAGGGTATCTGTTATCGGGCCGATGGGGTCTCCACTGGTTATACTCACGACTACATTATTTCTCGGCAATCCCTCAAAGATTATACCCATATTGATGTCTGTTCCAGGGACGATCCCGAAGGGAGCTGTTATTGAGATATCAGCTGACATTTCTAAGAATGAAAGAGAATCCACCGGAATTGTGTCAGGGTCCAGGGCCACCTGAATATTGGTTCCCAGGCCCACTTCCACTCCGTTGGCCGAAGGGGCCATATCCAGGGAAAGACCTTCTCTGGGAATCTGGACCTGACCATGTTCCACACGGTAGGGCCCGAACGTAACTCCGTCAAGCATGACCTCGTGGGGTATGGTCCCCGGCGCATTCGTGCCTCCGTTATCCCATGCAGACCTGAGAAACATTCTCAGCGATTCAATATCAACCTCTGCTACGACCTCAANNCTCAAAACCATGGGTATCAGGCATTTCTTACCTCCTCATGGTGTTCGGGGAAGCGTACTTTAACTTTCGTTATGGGTAATTTACGTTTTCCCGATTGCAGTTCTTCATAAAGGCTCCGTGATGCAAACCCCGGCGTTTTTGCATGAAGTTCCCTGTAAGCCAGAAGCGAAGGCATAAGCGGGTGTGCTTTTTTCAGAGATTCGAGTGGATCAGACCAACGGAGTTGTTTTCTTTCTG
>JABAHP010009708.1_pt2 | contig 15470 bp, 13 predicted proteins | sample 7062081 | NCBI WGS metagenome assembly JABAHP01 (sample SAMN14534357, study PRJNA622989) | marine sediment metagenome | biome: marine biome [ENVO:00000428]; feature: marine pelagic biome [ENVO:01000023]; material: deep marine sediment [ENVO:00002113] | place: India: Gulf of Kutch | collected...
GGGCTCAGTTCAGCGAGGAGCTGAGAATCATCCGTGCTTTGCTCAATAAGCTCAAATTGGGCTTCGTCGAGGTCAAAGGGAACACCGCAAATCGCAGCGCGCTGCAGGATAAATTCAACGAAGATCCCGAGTGTCGCGTATATCTGTCACAGATGCAGACGGGTATCGGGATTACGCTGAACGCAGCGAACTACGTAATCTACGCTGGCTGGACTTACGATCTCCAGTCGTATCTTCAGTCGCTAGAGCGCAACTACCGGGTGGGGCAAACTCGTCCGGTCTATGTCTACCGGCTCTACGTACCGAAGTCGGTACACGAGTTCCTCCGCACGATCCTCGAGTTCAAGGAGCGCATCGGCGAAGCGATGACGACCCATGCGGTCTGCTCGCTCTGCAAGCATATGCCTCGGTGTTTTGAGGACAACATCAAGCCGTTCACTTCAGCGTGTAAGGCTTGTCCTGAAGAGACGAGACGGATCAAGACAGAACCTCAACTACTTCCTTAGAGGGCACTATGGCTCTGAGACTGACAGTGACGATCCTCGACAGAGAGGAAGCAGAGAAGATCATCCGGGAGTACTACGAGCAGGTGTATCGAGTCCCGGTGAAGAAGGTCGACATCGAGGCGATCCTTCGCCAAGACGACGGACTGACTACAGAGACGGTGCAGGTCACCGTGCAGCACGAGCTACCGGCTGTGGGGCGGCTCATGCCGTGGGACGCCCCTGATGACAAGGTCGACCACAAGAACGTGCGTGTGAAAGAGGACATCAGCTCCGACATTGCGGCGCCACCGGTCGTGCCTGTGGAGCGCCCGACTCAGAGCGAGGATGGTATCAGGATCGGTGGTGCCGATGGGTCGACGCTCGACACCGATGCCAAGATCGCTGAGGCCAATGACTGGACTCAGAATCCGGAGACGGCAGGGAGACACCGTAAAGACACGGTGGAGCGAGTGAAGAAGCGAGCGAAGAGGATAAACCGACTGCGCGAAGAGCAAGAAGCTGATCAGAGAAAGATCGACAACAAGAACTCCAGATAGGAGCGCGAGCACATGGCGAAGGGTCTAGACGTAGATGAGAAGGAAGTCGAGCATGACAAGGACGAGGAAGAGCAAAATGTAGGGCACCTGCTTCCGACGGGAAAGATCTCGTGGTCGCAGCTGACTCTGTATTTCTCGTGTCCCAAGCGGTACGAGTTTCGTTATGTGAAGCGGGCATCGGGGAGAAAGACCTCCTACATGGCGCAGGGTGGCCTGGTTCACGCTGTCGCCGAAGAAATGTGCAAAGCCTGGATGGAGAGCAAGTTCAAGAAGCTCCCGTCTGCAGAGCTGATGAACGACACTGTCTCTACCAAGATCAAGGAAGCCACGGAAGCAATCTCGGTGTGGGAAAAGAACCACGCAGACATGGCCAACCCGGAGCCGTTCTTTGAGGAAGAGACGCGTGCTCTTTGTGAGAGATACCGTGTTGATCGGATTCCGACGCTTAGGCCTCGTGTGCTTGAAGCGAAAGTCACTGGTTTCATCAACGGTGTGATTCCGATGGTCGGGTACATCGACGTCATCGATCGCGATCTTGAGGCTGAGAAGGCGTTCGGGATACCTGAGTCTGACAAAATTCAGCCGACTGACGTTGTCCGCGATACCAAGGTCACAGCGAAAAAGTACAACCCGATCCAGGTTTGCAACAGCCTGCAATTGTCGTCTTACTGTCTTCTCACCGAGACACGAAAGGTGGGGTATGACCTGGTAGTTCGTCGAACGAAGCGGCTCCCTGAGCGGCTTTTCATGCTCCCAGAAGACAGCGACGGTGTTGCTGTTCGGACTGAAGGGGAGCTAAAGTGGGCTGCTGATGTGATCCAGGATACAACGAAGTCCATCATCTCAGGGAACTTCCCTCGGTGTGATCCAGAATCGTGGGCATGCAATCCGAACTACTGCGACTACTTCGACCAGTGTCGCGGCCAGTACGGACCACTCACGTTCTATAGCACCCCGTAGACAGGCAGCGCCCGGGTTGGTATCCTGGTTGGTCCGAGGAGTAGGAGATGAGCGATGGAAAAGTACGGAGTCGTGACCGAGAAGGAAGCGCCGCAGGAAAAGCGTGCCAGCTCAACCGAGCGTTCGTGTCCAACCTGCGGCAGGCCAGTGACCAGCGAGGGCCCAGTGCACCGGTGCCCGAAGCACGGGACATTACCTTTCGAGAATGGATCAAATATTCGAAAGAGCAAGTGAGAAAAGAACTCTACGGAGCTGTTCCGATCATCGTTACGTTTACGCTGTTGTTCTCGTCAGCGGTGTGGGCTCAAGCTCCTCAGCTCAAGAAGCCTGACTGGACTGATTGCACGGTCGCCGGTCAGCCGTTTGCTTGTCTCACCTTGGAGCAGACGAAGCACTACCTCGAACTCTACGCTCGTTATATGCAGGATCAGAAGGAGATTTCTCTTCTCGAGGAGAAACTGATCTTCCACGAAAAGTGGGAGCTAAAACGAGAAGAGAATTTAGAGAAATGTTTGGTACAAGTGAGTGCGTCCAGCGAGTTGATTCGAAAGCTTCGTGACGCACCACCACCAGATAGCGGCATCCCAGTTTGGGAGGTCTTTGTTTACGTGCTCGTCGCCGTGATCACGGGGGCGGGAATCGGCGCCGGTGCCGTAGCCATCGCTAAGTAAACCCTCTTTTCCCGACAATTTTCTTTTCAATTGACGAGTTGGTTTGAGTTGAGTACTCTAGTCCGACTTGTCCAGTGGAGACATGTCCATGGCAAAACGCCCTACCAAGGAAAAGCCTCCTGCGAAGGAGGAGCCTGTATCTCTGGCTATCGTTCCTTTGAAGATGATCCGCGTGGAGTTAGAAGCCAATCCTCGCGGTACTGACTGGGTTGATTCTGACGAGCTAGAAGCTCTCAAGGTCAGCATCGTCAAGACCCAGAAGCGGGGTTTCACGAGCGGTCTTCTCCAGTCCGTCACCGTGAAGCCAATCCCTCAAAAGAAGAAGACCGATCCGCCGTACCAGCTGGTAGCTGGCTATCGCCGGTTCGTTGCTCTCCAACAGTTGTCCCAGCTGAAGGACAAGCGCAAGCGGCGACTGCATACTTGGGCAGATCAGATCCCGTGTATCATTCAGCTCGGAGAAGATGCCAACGGCGAATCGACGCTCGATGCATTGGTTGAGAATCTCCAGCGCCAGCGGATGCCTCTGTTCGAAGAGGCCAAAGCTTTCGACGCGATCCTCAAGGCCAAAGGTTGTACTCGACAAGAGCTGGCCAAGACGATCGGGAAGTCACCGGCGTACATTACTCAGAGGATGAGCCTACTGAAGTTCGAGCCTGAGGTCCAAGCAAGGGCTGCGGAGCTAGGACTCGGTATGGCGCCTCTTCGCGATATCGCACGGCTTCCAAATGCTGAAGAGCAGCTCAAGCTTCTCGATGAGGTCGCCTTTGACAAGGTGTCTACCGACGATCTCCGGGAGAGGGTGACTGCTCAGGTGGGCAAGAGCAAACGCGGTCGGCCGAAGAAGGAGACGCCCCCGCCTGAGCCGTCACCGGAAACCACGCCTGATCCTTCCACAGAGCCTCCAGAGACAGATTCGCCGCCGCCTCTCGAGACTTCCTTTGACCAGGGAGTCCCAGTGGTTCCAGACGATTCTGAGCCCTCTGAGGAATCTGCGCCTGCGAAGCTACCAGATCACGCAGGCGATGGAAGTGAAGGCGAGTACTTCGTCACAGGCGAAGCACTCGATGACGATGACGACGCCGAAGCAGAAGCTCCGGCACCGGTGGAGACGGAGTCTGTTCAAGGTACTACGGTGACTGACGAAGCAGATCTCACGTATCTTCACCACGTCGCTAAGACATCCAACAAACACGCAGTTCGACTCGTCTGCGTGGCTGTTCAAGAGTGGGAGAAGCGCCGCCAGGGGAAGAAGTCGGCGTTCTCCGATCAATACAGCGCCGACAGCCTCCACGAGGCGTTGGCTGATAAAATGGATTTCGAATTCTGACCTGCGGCTGATTTACGCCGTAAATCAGAGGTGCCCGGTGCGAGCCGGGCTTTGCACAACTTGGACAACTTGCACGTCTTGAACAAGGAGAAAACACATGCAAGATCTAGTCAAGTACACCAAAGCTCAGGGTCTCAAGATTCCGAAGAAGGATCAGGAGGCTCTCGAACGACTAAACCGCCTGGTTACGAAGCCGACGAGGGGCATCGAAGGCGCTGGTGATTCGACTTACCGGCCGGAGATGCTCCGCCTCTTTCAGAGAACGACGACTGACGAGAGCGCCCCTGAGGGCTGTGTCCCCGGCGACGTCTACGCCGGTGGCCGGATCCTTCACAAGGGCAAAGGTGGTGATGGCCTTCTCCTCATTCCGATTCTGGGATGGATCGGCCATCAGCGCTGGTATGTAGGAGATCCTCGTCCCAATTGCAGTTCGCAGGACGGGAAGTGGTCTGTCACCGGTGTCGAGTGCACTACGTGTCCCGACGAGCCGTGGAAGGATGGCAAGAAGCAGGACTGTCAGAAGGTCCTCCACTTCTTCTTTCTCCCGGCGGATCTCAGTGGCGTTTACTACGTTCCGTTCCGCNNAGAACATCGTCCGCGCCATGAACTCGCGAGACAACGTGTGGGACGCGATCTTCCGCGTGAAGACCGAGATGAAGACCGGTGATATGGGGCAGTACCAAGTTTGGAAGACGTCCATCGTCTCCGACGACGAACCCGCACCCCACATCAAGGCAATCGCTGAAGTCCTGAATCAGGAGCTGGGTGACGCTCGCAATGAGCAGCTGGCTCTCCAGCGCAAGCGGCGCGAGGCTCTCGCTGCGGCTGAGGGTGCTGTTGGCGGCGGTGACACCATCGATGTCTCTGCTGACGATGATGACGAGGACGACTACGACGAGATGTAGCAAGCAGGGTGAGGGGGAGGCGCGGCTGATCTAAAAAGGTTGCGTCTCCCCCGAATCTTTTTTGATTCGAGGTTCACCATGCCAATCTGGACACACAGTCGTCTCGAGACCGCCGAAGCCTGTCCTCTGAACTACTGTTGGAGCTACTTGGAGCGCCGCTCTGGTTACTCGATTGCATCGGGTGCTGGAAGGATCGGTAACACCGTCCACTCTGCGTTGGAAACTCTCATCAAGAATCCAGGAGATAATGTCGAGGTCGTGCTGCTTCGTGCTATCATGGCTCATAACCTGACAACGCAGGAGGAGCTAGAGGCCTTGACCTTCAGATCGAAAGTCGAAGCGTTTACTCAGCGTTTTCACGCGTGGCGCCAAAAGCACAGTGTGGAAGAGGATCAGTACTGGGTTGAACGCAAGCTAGCCATGGACGCCGAGTTCGAGGCTTGTAGCTACACAGATCGAGATAAGGCGTTCTTCCGAGGAGTCATCGACCTCGCAGCGATGGTGACGAAGAAAGATGGCGGCAAGATCCTATTCCTGTGGGATCACAAGACTGGTGAGCCGACTGACATCAAGGAGAAGGCCAAACAGTTCCATGGTTACTCAATACTCGGACTTGCTACGTATCCCGACGTAGACGAGGTTCGATGTGCTATTCACTACGTAAAGACAGGTCAGATCATTTTCTTTCCACAGAAATTCTCTCCTGAAACAATCAGGGCAGAACTCCAGAACGGCCTCATGGATCGCATAAAGAACGCGGAGGAGATCGCGTCTCTCAACGACCCACCGGCTGTGGAGAGCTGGAAGTGTACGTTCTGCCAATACGCACCGGTGTGTCCGCTCAAGGGAGGGGCTGCGCCGTAGAAGGATCGAAAGATGGTTCGCGCCAAAAAGAAGAAAGGCTCAAGTCTAACTGACATCCGTCAGGTTTGGGCTGGGGTCACGCCCTCGCAATGGATCGCAGTTCTCAACAAGCACGCTCCCGCCGGTAAGTGGGTAGAAAAGAATCCAGGCCAGATCCTGGGTCACTGTCCATTCCACGACGAAAAGACTCCCTCGTTCTACATCTACACAGATAAAGGGTACGCTCGTTGCTACGGCGGGTCTTGCGGAAAGTACGTCAAGAACCCGACCATTCTTCTCCAGAAGATCACCGGTAAAACTCCACGCGCAGTTCTCGGGGAAATCTACCACTCAGCGTGGGGCCTCAAGTTCCGTTCAGGGCTTACTGACGAAGTCAACGCGTTTGAAGATCTTCAAGAAGCCAAGGAAGCGCTGTTTTGGGCCATGCAGACAGCGCTTCTGGCTGTGCTCGAGGCTGTGAGGACGAAGGACACCGCTGCGCTTGCTCAGTGGAGCTATTGCCTACCTACGGTGAAGTTTCTCCAAAAGCGACAGATCCCGCTGACTGAGAAATGGGTGCGCCGATACGGAATCGGCGTAATGCCTACGTGGCGCGACCTTCGTGCGCTCATTAACTCGAAGTACAATAGCCCTGATCCAAAGCAACAGAAGTTCAGGAACCCAGAGATTCTTCCTCGGGTTCAAGAGTACATCCCCGAAAACAAGCTGCGAGGATCTAATCCTGTAGAGGTCTTTACCTACACCGGATCTCTCGCATTNNTCTCGGTACAAAAGCCGAGAAAATCGGAGTCTTTGGGATGAACGCCTATCGGTATCAGATCAACAGAGAAAAGACACTTCACGCCGTAGAAGGTGAGTTTGACCAGCTGTCTATGTTGGCGGCCGAGCTACAGAAGACGAGCGGCGCCCCTGAATGCATCGTTTTCGGGTGCGGAGGTGGAGGTATCGACAGCTCTGGGCTCGAGTTTCTCAAACACGATCTTGGCTTTGAGCGTATCGTCGCTATCGGTGACAACGATGCAGGCGGCATCGGGTTTACGCGGACCCTATTCGAGCGTGTCGGTGAAGGAAACGTAGCTGCGTTTGACTGGGACAAATCCGCCTTCAGCGGAAAGAAGCACTGCGACCCGGACGAGCTAGTCAAGGCCGGTCACTACGATGCATTCCGAGCTGAGTTCTTGGATGATTCCCAGCTCCTTTCTCGGCATGACTTCGTTTTCAAACAGCTCGTGAAGAAGGCCGAGCAGACGACGGATGTCTCCACTGTCGAGACTGAGATGCGTCTGTACGCCGATGCGCTACCGACGATTTTGGATCGACAGATCGTTGTCGACAAGCTCAATGAGGACAAGACCATCCCAAAGGCGCTTGTCCACGGTACGCTTCTGCTCACATCCAACGATGATCAGTACATCGAGTTGTGTCGGCAGATGCTCTCGACGATGATCATTCCGTTCTTTCAAGACGAGAATAACCGAGTCACGCTGTACTCGATGACTAAGAAGCGGATGTTCTCTGTCACGACTGACCGAGAGAAGCCACTCATCAACGCTATCGAGCTGAACGTCACCGGACAAGTCGTCTACGAGTGGTGCCGCGATAAGCTCGGCGAGCCCCGCTGGCTTCTCTACGAGGGGTATGGGGAGGACAAGACCGAGCGTTCTCGAACAGATCGCGAACGGATTGTCAATGCACTCTTCATCTCCGCGTTGAAGGGCATCATCGTCGACGACGTCGAGACGTCTAGTGCCATACGGCGCTTTGGTCAGGGCGTGCATCACTTCGCCCACTACAAGTTCGCCCCGGGCCACGGCTTCGAGAACTCTTTGTACATCGCCAACGGCAAAAGCGTCTACAAGTCTGACTTCACAAGGGACTCTGATCGGATTCAGTTCGAGAAGCTGGATGTCCCGAGAGATAAGTTCATCGTGTTCAATAGCGCTGAAGTTCCATGGTCTCGCGCCATTGCCTCAGAAGAAGATCTCAACACCGACTTCGAGACTAAATTCGGTGTCACGAAGCAAGAGCTGTTCTGGAAGATCGTCGATTATGTTAGCACGGGGTTCACGTTTTCCACTGACAAAAACATCCAGAAGAAAGAGGCCGAGTACTTCGCGGCTTTCATCTTTTACGTGGTGATCGCACAGGTCTTCCCTGTGATGCACCAGGCCTACATAAACGCGCTGTTTTCCTCAGGAAAATCAACGCTGTTGCTTGGTGTGCTCTCGTCGAACATGGAAGGCGGCGAGTTGACTCTCGTTGAGCACTCGCAGGCGTTCACCGATTTTACGGCAGCTGCAGTTCGAGCTGCGATGCTCGGAACTCCCCTACTGATGTGCCTGGACGAGTTCGAGGATCCGGATGCCCAGGGTTTAGACCGGAAGATCGCTGAACGATGTCGTGCAGTGTCGGGTTTACTTCGAGGAAACATCACTGGCGGGGTACCTGCGATCAGAGGAACTCAGACTGGTGGACTACGAGAGTACTTCTTCCGCGCTCCGGTCGCCGCAGCGGGAATCAATCCGCCACGCAACGAGGCTGATGTGTCTCGCTGGAACTTTGTGTTCCCCGACAAAGTCGTTGGCCGCACTCACTCCCCCCTCAGCGCTATTGTAGAAAAGTTTACCAAGGAAGAACGAGACGTGATGCGTCAAGGTGTCACGGTGTTACCGATCCAACAGCTCCCCGAGATTCTTCGTGCTTATGAGAAGGTGAAGAGCTACGAGATGCGTAAGGATCTCCCTAAAGGGATCGAGAACCGTGCACTGAAATCGATCTCTCCCATCGGAGCTATCCTCGAGTGGGTCGGTATCGACTCCTTCACTTGGCTCTGTGAGTACCTCACTTTCAAGAAGAGCAAGCTAGCCCAGGAGCGTCCCCAAGAACGCGACACTGTTCTGTCCGACATTCTCGAGACTCCCAATGTCAGGCTCGAGACAGATACCGGGATCATGACTGGCACAGTCGGTGCTGTCTTGTATGACCAGGACATTCGAGAAAGCATCAATCGCAGCTACTGTGGGGTCTACTACCTCCGTAGCCGCGGTAGGGCTCCGGCGTTGGTGGTGTTCTACTTGCCTCAGATCGTGACGCATCTACTCAAGAATCACGCGAAGTATCGCGGCCGATCTACTATCGGCGTAATGAAGAAGGAGCTGAGCCAGAACCCCGCTGTGCTGAAGCTCAAACGCAAGAAGATCGAGCAGATAGCTGGTCGATTGAAGCCGTACCTCGGCAGTCACAACATCCGAACGGATGGGATCGTGGTCGCCGAGTTCCGTAACGTCATTGCAGACATCGAAAAGCCAGACAAGGTTCAAGAGAGTCTCGACGACAAACCCATGTGAGATCCATGAGTGCTGATACTGTATCCCAGGTAGAGCGAGATCTTATCTGGGATTCCAATAGGAAGAGTACGTCCATTTGTTCACAGTGCCCGTTCAAAGAGGAAAAGTGCATGCTGGCCGGCGTTCCGACCAGAGCCCCATACAACCTTTTCTTTCTTTTCGAGTCCCCGGATCAAGGTTGTCTCGATACTGGACAACCGATCGCAGGAAACATTCTGCGTCTGATCAAGAAAATCAAGAAGGCAGTGAATCCTCTCTTGGCGGGNNCGCTTTTTCTATCGGCGCTGTATACAAGAAAACCCCGCCATTGCCGGCTACCGTAGCGTGTTCGAAGTTCCTCGCAACGAAGATGCGCGATGCAGCCGACATTGTGAAGTACCGCGCTGAGGAGCAAGGGGTTCCTGATCCGATTAACGTCATCGTTCCTTTCGGGACTGGCGCGTGCAAGTCGCTCAACTTGTCTGGTGCGTCAATCGACAAGATGCGCGGGAAGCCCCAGTCAGCTGGGTTCAGTGGTGTCCGCTACACTGCCGTGCCGACACTGTCCTTGCGACATCTCTACGTAAATCCTAACTGGATCAATCAGATCATCATCGACGTCAAGATCGCACTGAAAGTGCTATTCGAGAACTACACGCCTAGCTCTATCGAGCGACTAAGTCGCCAGTATGTACTGCCTACGACGCTCGCCGAAGTAAAGGATGTGTGTGGTGAGATCGTTTCCTACACAGACGCGAAGAAGCAACCTGATCCAGATAGATGGCCAATCGCGGTCGACACCGAGACCACTGGACTCCTTCCTCACGCCAAGAATCAGCGGATCTTGATGGCGAGTGTTGCTTGGGATGACCGATTGGCGACCTCGATTACACTGGATCACAAGGACGTTCCGTATGATCCGAGGGAAGCGTGGAAGCACTTCCTCCGTGTTCTGTCGTGCAACAAACCGAAGATCCTTCACAACATGAAGTTCGACTGGAAGTGGTTCACCTACGTATCGAAGGTACCGGTGAAGAACATCTGGTGGGACACGATGCTGGCGGAGCACTTCCTGAACGAGAACGCGAAGGGCTTCTACTCCCTCAAGACGCTAGCGCTCTCCTACGCGCTCCATTACGCCGGCTACGAAACACAGCTCAATCGGCTCCTCCTCACAGCGAACAAAGGGAAGAACATCGGGAAGATCGTTCAGTACGACTCAGCTCTAAAAGAGGGGGTGTTAGCAGGTCACGAGGTTCTTCAAGATCTCGAGGAACAGTACGTCCATGCATACTTCGAGTGGTCGTTGTCGAAGAAGAAGAGCAAAGAACGCGAAGAAGCGAACAAAATAAAGAACAGCCTACGGAACAAGATCATTCGCCTCTACAAGAAGGCGGATATGCCACCCCCGCCAACAGCGTCGCTCAGTGTCGCGACTGACTACAGCGACTCTGAGGGGCTATTCGAGACGGTTCCGCTCGACATCTTGGCTCGGTATGCTGCAGTCGACGCGGACTTGACTCGGATCATCTGTAAGCAGCAGCGCCGTATCCTGACGAGAGAGGGCAAACGCAAGACTGGTCCGTCACTAGCTGACGCGAACCACGTCATGAAGACGCTCTATTTGCCCGGGAGCTATACACTCGGGAGGATGGAGCAACGCGGTATTCGCGTCGATCAGAAAGGAATCGATCAGTACGAGAAGGAGATCCTCGAGTGCCGAGACGAGTATAAACGCCGCCTAGAGGACCTTCTGTGTGTCGAAGCTGACACGTTCAATTTCCGCAGCCCAAACGATCTTGGGAAGATCTTCATTGAGGTCCTTGGTCTCGATTACGACTCGTTGTTGAAGACTGAGTCTGGTCAGATCTCTACTAAAGCTGAAGCGCTGAAGAGTCTCCAAGAGAAGAACGCTGGGAACCAAGTCGGAGACTTCTGCCACAACCTGCTCGTGTTTCGCTCAGCCAACATGGCCGTCGGGACCTTTCTGAAGAACCTTCGAAGGCTGTCGTCTCTCGACGGAAGGATCCACTGCGGCTTTCATCTCAATGGCACAGCGACAGGGCGCCTATCGTCCTCGAAGCCAAACATGCAGAACCAGCCTCCGTTCATGTGCCGTGAAACGTACAAGGGGTCTGACGGTAAGATCCTTGATGAGCTAGAAGGTTGGTCGATCAAGCGACTGTTCGTGCCTTCAAACGACAAGTACGTGATCTTTGACGTCGATGTCTCAGCTGCGGAGATACGGGTGCTCACAGCGTATATCGGCGAAGATCCGCTGACTGACGCAGTGAAGGCGGGGCTCGACGTTCCATCGTTCATCACGTCTCGTGTGTTCGGAAAGAAGATCTGGAAGGAGTACATGCTGAACCAGCCTCTCACTGGGTCTGGTCCTAATGACGTCTATGACGAGGAGAAGGTCTATGCCTGGATCGAAGAGCATAGAGAGGGAAACGCTGACATCACACTTCTTCGTGTCGCCTGTAAGCGTGTGCTGTACGGCACCCTCTACGGTGCAGGTCCTTTCACCATCGCTGAGCAGATCTATGGGGGGCTTTCCGGAGACGAAGACGAGCGAGATCGTCAAATTCAATTTGCTTCTGACGTGCAGCAAATGTTCTTCGAAATGTCTCCTGGTACCAAGCGATACGTCCAAAAGACGGGGCACGAAGCGATTACGCAGGGTCACGTGAAATCCATGTTCCGACGGTATCGTCGCTTCCCCATGGCGTCAACTGACGATCGAAAGATGATGGGGAAGGCGAAACGCGAATCGACGAACTTCAAGATCCAGTCAGCGGCGTCGGACTTAGTATTGTCGCAGCTCATTGAAATCGAAGAGCAGATTGAGTTGATTGGCGGTCGTGTAATGCTCACTGTCCATGACTCGATTGTTGGTGAGATTCGCAAGGACAGCATCATGGAGCTGCCTGCGTTTTTCGACAAGTGGATCGTAGCTCGAGTCAAGGAGAAGTTTCCGTGGCTCCCTGTAGAGTATAAGTACGGGCTCGCTGTTGGGATCAACTACAAAGACCTCGTTGCGATGGACAAGATCTTGAGCGGGGATCTTTCAGAGAAGGAGCAGGCAATCTGCAAGGAGATGGGACTCCACGTATGACTATGAATCTCTACCAGTTGATGCACGACTTAGCAGTCGATGTTTCGCCGGCGCAACGCCGGCTCATTGCTATTCTAGACCCTTCTGGCGGGCATTGCCTCGCTGGGTACGCAAAGATGGAACAGACTGTCCGGTTGGATCGGTTCATCCGACTTGAGTACCCAGCGATGATCGCGAATACCGCTGGAAACATCGTAGTAGAGAGCTTCCCCACAGCTGAGGGATCTTTTCTGGTCGACATAAGCCAGTGGGGAGTAGGACTTGGTTTTCTGTCTACGGGGTACGTGGCCTACTATCAAGCGTGGTTGCGCCAGACGCATCCTGAGCTATTCAAGGATCTGCCTGCTCCAACACCGCCGCCAAGGGAACCTGAGTTCGCAGACTAGGCTGCGAGCTGGAAGCGTTCTTTCTCGGTCCCGTAGAGAACGAGCCGTCCGCGAGCGATGTCACTGGCCAGCCAACCGAAGACCTGTGCGTGGAGACAGTCGTCGGAGGTGTTAGGGGTGCGAGTCCAGACTCTGACACCGGCGCCGTGCTTGGTAATCTCTGTGTGCAGATTGAGCGTGTCGTTGAACGGGATCTCACACTGATCCTTGTGTGGGTAGTAGACGCGTTCGCGCTTGATCATTGTCATAAACGTATCGATCGCAGCAGTCTTGTCAATCAGGATCTTGTTGGCTCCTTTTGAGAAGTGCTGCTGGTATGATCCGTACTGAAACTGGACGACGCGAGCTTCACCAAATGCCTCTCTGAGGAAAGAGTTTGCGTGAGCGCCACCACCGGCATCAGCTCCGATGAGCTTCACTCGGAATTTCTTGCAGATCTCGACGATGTCCTTGATGTCTAGGACAGGTTCTCGTTTTGGAAAAACCCTGTAGTAGAGGGTCTTTAGGGCGCTTTCGCTGCCTACGACACCCCAGATCCACAACACTGTGCGACTCGTACCATCCTCCCCTGCGCCTGACCAGTCGATCCCGGCGTAGATCTCTCTTCGTCCCTCGATGTCGATCTCGACATCTTTGACCATGTAGTCTGGAGGCGGATAAGAGACCGCATAGGGGCGACACTGGTTACGGAGATCTTTGAGTGTGATGAAGCGAGTCCCTTCAGCGACGGAGATACCGAGGACCTCGTTGTTGAATTGGACTTCAGGATAGCCTTCGAGCTTCTCGAGGATCCGGTACCAGCGTCGCGCGTTCTCGTTGTTCTTCGGTAGAATGAGCTGCGAAATGTGGTAGCCCCACAGCCCGTATTTCCACTCCTCCGGAGTCGTTGGGGGCTTCAGTGGGTGCCAGAAACCAAGGCGCGGGTTGAGGTACTTCCCGCAGTTAATGCAGATGATCCCTTTCTTGCCAATGCATCGAACTGAGTCGCAGTAGTTGTACTTGTTACAGCCTTCACACTTCATGATCCACTCGCACTGAGTAGATCTTTGCCACAACCACTCGATGGTATTTTCGTTCGACTTCGGGGTTCCGCAGTAGACCTCGAATGCGTAGTCAGATTCCGCCATTGTCTCGTTGACAACGGGGATGACGAGGTCATAGATGATATCCTGAACCTCGTCGTAATTATTCTGATCGGTAGAGATACCGCGAATTCGATCGGGGTCATCACCGGCGTAGGAGAAGTGCATCTCCGAGCCGTTGGTAAACTGCTTGTTCCAGACTCCCAAGCTCATCGCTGACTTGATGTATTCCCTCTTGATCAGCGGTGAGTGAAGCAAAGACTTCTGGACACGAGATTTGCTGAAATAGGTAGCCTGGCTACGCAGTGGCGCGATGTAGAGAGATTGAAAGTGAGGAATGGCGCAGGCGTTGATCGTTGTCCAGTTGACGATCGAGGTTGACTTTGCGACCTGGCGTCCACATTTGAGGAGCGTCTTCGTGTGCAGACGATCGTAGATGTCCTTGTAGAAGGGGTAGTCGTATAGACGGAAGGGTTTTCCGTCGAGGCGGATCATAGCCTCGGCGAACTGGGTTCGCGTAACCTGCAGTGGGTTTCCCACTCTACCTTCGCTCCTTGGCCCTAAATCGTTACAAAAATCGGGTACAAGAAATCAACTACCGTAGATCATCCTAGCTGATGGTCATCACCCCTGCAACCACTATCAGGAGGCCAATGAATGGGTGAAGAAGAAAAACGGGGCTTTTGGGAGGACTTCGGGTTGGACCACCCCATCAGTCTCACCGCAGCGCGCCGGGCGCTGTACCTATGTCTGATCAACAATATCCCGGTACTGCTAATTTCAGAGACTGCTCAGGGCAAGACTGCCATGACTGAGCAGTTGACCTCTGCTATGGAAATTCCGGCCCTCGAGTACTTTTCGATGATAGGTACCGAGCCGACGGACTTGACTGGGATCCCGTTCTTCAATGACGACGGGGTCACGTTTAAGCACCTGAACGATGGCCGAATTCCTGTAGGTGACGACGAGAGTATTGTTACGATCTTCCTCGACGAGGCCAACCGAACTGAGGACGCGACGATCAACAGCATCTTTGGGTTTCTGAATGGTCAGCTTGGTCCTCATCGGATCGGCCCGAACGTCAGGATCATTCTCGCTGCGAACCCTGCGAACTCCACCTACCTGGTTGCCGGTCAGATGACCAGCGATCCGGCGCTGCTGCGCCGTGTCGTCGTGTTGCCGGTAGTGCGCACGGTCACCGAGCTGATGACCTACATGCGAAACCCGGGTGAGGCATTCGAGCTGGAGGAGGGTCTTCCGTCGTTCGAAGAGGCAACCAATCTGCTCAGAGCGGGAGGAAAGAAGCTCGATGAAGAGGACGAGGAAGAAGGGCTCGAAGCGGTTCTCAATGAGGTGAAGAAGACTCGACCGTGGAACAGAAAGGTGATCGACTTCCTCACATCGTTCCCTGACTGCATCGAGTCGATGAACGAAGCCGACTCAGGTCGGGTGTTCGCTACTTCGGCAGGGTGGGAGCGGATCTCGAACATCGAGCACTGCCTCGAGATGCTCAACATCAATCGCCACGACGTGCTGAACGCAATGGCGATCCGTGCTATCTACGACGGCACGGTTGGTCCGCAGATCGCAGAGAGGTATCGGCAGTTCGTTGAGAACCCCGCGTTCTCGCTGACACCGAAGGAAATTCTCTATGACTTCAAGGATGGGTCACGCGCCGATACCGTGTTGCGAGATCTGACAGAAGCCGGACGAGATGCGCAAATCATTCAGCTGCTCGAAGGTGTCGCGTTGTTCATTGCGAACGAGGCGCCAGACATCCACAAGA
>JABAHP010031036.1_pt1 | contig 15428 bp, 10 predicted proteins | sample 7062081 | NCBI WGS metagenome assembly JABAHP01 (sample SAMN14534357, study PRJNA622989) | marine sediment metagenome | biome: marine biome [ENVO:00000428]; feature: marine pelagic biome [ENVO:01000023]; material: deep marine sediment [ENVO:00002113] | place: India: Gulf of Kutch | collected...
GTCTCCTGCGGTTCCTGTTCATCCGCTTCTTCCCCCTCAGCATCCTTTTCTCTCTTTTGCTCTGCAAGGGTGTCCACCTCCTCCCTGAGTTCAGCAAGGTCCGCGAAGAACGCCTCCGCAGGCACGCTTGAGAGCCACTTCTTGTCCACGGGCTTCAGCGTCGAGGAAAAACTGATGTTGTTGGAAAAATCCGAACGGTCCAGGTAGTCCGGGATGGTAATGCTTCCGAAAATGACGACCGATATCAGAACGGAGGCCACCACCCTGCGGACCGGCCGGGCCCTGGTTATTATGGACAGATGCCCGAAAAGGATGAACGCAAACCAGAGCACATATCCCGCCTCCTTGATCCTGGAAATATAATCAGGAAAAGTAAGCACAAAACCGAGATAGCCGTAGAAATTCTCGTACAGTATGATACCGGGCAGCACCACACTGAGAAGCACCAGATGGGAAAGGAACCTGAATGAGTGCGACACGAGACGGTTCAGAAGGGACCAGAAGCCCGACCAGAGGAGAAAAAACATGCCGACGGTAACGAGCTCTCCCAGGAGGTCCGAAGCCTCATACTTGCGGTGACTCGACAGGTAGGACTGCAGCATCATGACAGTCATCCCCAGCGAAAAGACAAGAAGCGCGATAAATACGTTTTCAAACGGCCTGAAAACATTTCTCCATCCCGAGCGTTCTATCTCCGCAGGAGGAGGCCGGTAATCCTCCTGACGGAACCTGAAAACAGTATGGCCGGCACGCACGTGGGTGTCCGGACCCAGGGTTATCTTCTGAAGCCGCTTTGGCGGTTTCATCTGATAGATGCCGTTGACGCTGTCAAGGTCCTCCGCTATCAGCGTGCCGCGCTCATCAAAAGAGACCTGGAAATGCTCGGGACAGATAAACCTGTCATCAATGATGATATCGTTGCCGTAGGACCTGCCGATGGTAACGGGGAACCGGTCCACCCTGATACGGTTCCTGACCTTGCCCCTCCGGTTGAGTATCTCCACGAANNCGAACACTACTCTTTCCATGATATCTCCCCCAGATACCTGTCCGCGAGGCCCACCGCCGTCTCGAAGCTCACCCCGTTCATCGTCAACATCGTTTCAAGTCCCGTTTCCATGGATTCCAGTGATGCGGCCTTGAATATCGCGTCATAAAGGCCTTCGAGCTTATGGTGCTTGCGCAGGCAGAAGACCGCCTTGAAGGTGATATCGTTTCTTTCAACGAACCTGGTACTGCACCTGAAACTGGTGATCTCGTCCTCATTACCGTAATATCCGGGGGAGCCCATTCCGAACAGAGAAGAATAGAGATCGAAAAAACGGAACCGGTTCAGGTCCTTTGCGGTTAAGACCCTGTGCTGGAACGAAACACTCAAAGCCCTCCTGCTGCTGGAGATGAATACGGAGTCGTACCCGGAACAGGTATGGCTCACGGTCTCGTATGGCATATCATCGTCCTGGTTCCCTTCCCCCCAGCAGTCAACGAACGGGGCAGGGCTGCTCGGGAGGACATAATCCCCAAGCTCCACATGATCATCCAGCCTGAAGACATCCTCGTTGAAGTATTCTTCCTGGTGAGACAGAAGCTGGGAATCGATCTCCTTGAGAAAATCCTCAGGCCCTTCCTTTTCATTCCCCAGCGTTTTTTCCATAAGCTGTACCACAGCCTTGACCGGGACAAGAAAGCTCACCTGGTTGCCGGCAGTGGCGACATTGACGCCAACCACCTTTCCGGAGGCGTTCACCGCAGGCCCCCCGCTCATGCCGGGATTCAACGAACCCGTAAAATGTATCTTCCGGTAGAACGCCTTCTCCATAAAGCCGTTATACGTGCCTTCCACGATACTGATGCCGATATCCAGGGGATATCCCAGCGAGTACAGGCGCACCCCCTGTTTCATGTTTACGGGCCCCAGACGGAAGAAGGCGGCGGGCCTCGTGTCAGCCTGGACGATCGCCAGGTCGTTCAGGACATCTATGCCAAGGACCGTGATATCCCGTTTCTCCCCGGCATGGTCCACCAGTTCCGCCCGGTAGCGTTCGGGATAGTATATGAGCATGGATATGACATGGTAATTGGTGATGACATGGCCTTCATCGCTGATATAAAAGCCCGAGCCGATGGAGGTCTTCGAGCCGGAGCCGGACTCAAGCACCTCGATCTTCACCACCCGTTCGTTGAACCGCTCAAAGACCTTCTGGGCGTCGCGGGGCACTTCGGCGGTTTTTTCGGCCATGGAATCCGGGACCCGGGCCAGGAAAACGACCAGGGCCACAAGACCGAGCGCCGCGATACATAACCGGGTGCATCTTAAAGGATTGAACACAGGTCGAAACATACAATAATAATACTATAATACGTGCATTAAGGATTTCATGCGGATGAAAGAAATGCAACCTTGCCCTTCACTCACTAATGTCGACAATTGAGCAGAGGAACGTTACAGGCGTGTCGTCCGGAGGCCAAACTTAAAGCTGTCGAGCTTTTTTGTATTCTCATCGTTGCCTGGTTTACGGGCAGGGAGAATTTCCGATAGCAAACAGTAACTCAAACGGATTGACCAGCCCGCTGACAAAGGTCCCTGCCTTTTCACCCGTCTCAATATCAAATTCAACTATTTCGCCAGACTTGGTACTTGATACAAAAAGGTTCCCGTTGGGGCCGAACGCAACACCGTGAGGATGGTCAAGCCCGGTTGAAAAGACCTTTACTTCCTCACCCGTACTACCGTCGAATTCATACACTGATAGCAGATAGGGGCTCGCTACAAAGAGATTCCCGTTGGGGCCGAACTTCAGTCCCCGTGGCTGAGTAATATCAACAAACTTGCCCACATATGCTCCGGTATCTCCGTCGAATTCATAGACAGCACCCGGCTCCCAGTCGTAACGCCCGCTGGCGACAAAGAGATTGCCGTTGGGACCGTAGGCAAGGCCAAAGGGGGCGCTCATACTGATCCCGGATGTAAATGTTCCTACAAGATCTCCGGTCTGGCTGTTTATCTCAATTACATTCTCCAGAGATTTTGAGGATACCAGCACGTTATTGTTCGAACCGAGAGCCAATCCGGTTGGACCAGATATCTCACTGCCCGAGAACAGCACCTTCACGAATGCTCCGGTCTTTCCATCGAATTCAACTACCTGATTGGTCAACTGCTCTGATACAAGAAGATTTTTATCCGAACTGCAGACCATGCTGTAGGGACTACTGTCCGCAGTGTTTTCTGAAAATACAGAGATGAATTCTCCAGTCTTTCCTTCAAATTCAACTACCTCACTGCCTGACAATCCATCTACAACGTACAGGCGCTGTTCCTTAGGTGATTTGTCATCAGATGATGAACCCCCGCCGCCACATGCGGCAAAAGCGAACAGAACAGCAAGAATGAATAAAAAATTATTTTTCATTCAATCCTCCAGCAATAATGTTTATTGGTTCAATATCAAAGTATTGTAACTGACAAATCGATATAACTACAAAAAAAGCACTACACCAGATATATCTACAATCTTGAATTATGAGCAGGGATTAACGTCCTGAGGATCGTTTATACTCTCTTACCAGCTTGCGGAGATCCCGGCAAGCACCAGCCAGGCCGAGCCGTCCTCCATGGCGGGATTCTCGTCGTTCTCCACGGTATCATCAAAATCGAGGTATTTGCCCTCAAGGCAATAGCCGAACCTGCCGGTGCCCCGGTAGTCGGCACCCAGTTCGTAGCGGGTCTGCCGCACCCCGAGTTCCGAGAAGGAATCCACCCCGTCCTCGTCGAACCGGCTCATGCCCGTGGTGCGGGAAACCCCCGCGTGTAACGCGAGGTCGGTCTTCGTCGTATGATTGAACCCGAGCGAATAGATATGCGCCGTTTCCTTGTACTCCACATTATTGGAAAATACGGTCTCGTAGTACAGATCCTGCCGCACCCTCCGTTGCATAAAGGCATAGGACGCACTGAGCGTCGAGCGTTCGCCGACCATATAGGAGAACATGGCCGTCCCCCCCTGACGGCGCACCGAGCGGTCCTCGGCGCGTGAGTCCGCGAACTTCAGGCTCGAACGCCGCTCATGGGCCTGCTCCCAGACCAGCACCGCCAGAGCCCTCCCCGAGGGGGACATGCTCAGATACAGCATGCCGGAATCGGCCCGTTCCGGTTCGGAATTATACGCCGGGTCCTCCTGCTCCACATGCTGATAATGAGCCCTGAACCTCGCCTGCCACGGCAACCGTGTGCGGAGAAACACCCTGGTCTCCCTCCGGGTCGTGGTATCGGGCACATTCCATCCGCCGTTGTTCCGGCGGCCGGTCTGTCGTATCCGGTGATTCACGCCCACCATGGTGGAGCGGGTCACATGGTAATCAAAAAGCCCCTCATAGGTTTCCTCTGTAGTGGATATGTTCTCGCGGGCCACCGCTGTGGCGGTGGTGAAGGCGGGGAAACCCAGATACTGCGCCGGAAGGGTATCGGGCGTCGTGGTGTCCTTTATGAGGCGGCGGTATTTCAGCGCCAGCATGGCCCGCTCCGTGGGCACAATGGTCAGTTCGCCCTGCGCCATATCGTAGTCGGCCTCCGCGTCGCTGGTGGTGTTCTCCCGGTGCGTCCGGCTGAACGTGGCCGACGCCGTGACCCGCCCGGTATACGAGGTATGGACCTTCACGGTATCGGTGGAACCCTCGGTCTCGGATACAACATTATGGGGATACGTCCCTGTGGCATAGAGGTCGGACATTACGTCGTCGCCCCCCGGCCTGAACCGTTTCTCGCTGTGGGCGTAGTCTATTTCCAGGACTCCCAGGTGGGAGTTCGCCCCGAGCGTTACCACGTCCGATGTCCAGTCGATGTCCCGCTCGCGCGATGTTCGCGTGAAGTTGCCCGCCCCCGCCAGGAACCGCTGCTGGGCCGTGCCGCGTTTTTCGGAACGTTCGACCGTGGCGTAAATGTGGAAGGGAAAATTCAGCGGCTTGCCCCTCAGGTACACGTCGTCCAGTACTGTCTGGACGCCGTAGTCCTCGCCGCCGTCCCTGCGGTCCACCGCAAAGATGGGGCTTAACTCCACCAGTTCGATGTTCTCCAGATTGTGATATATCGAGCGGCGCACCCACCGCGACACCAGTTTGTCCCCATATGCGTAACCGAGGTCGGCAAAGTAGTCCCTGTCCCCTACCCCTTCTATCTCAAGGTAGATCCGGTGGGGGAGCGGAAACACGACCGCCTTGATACCCAGATAGGGGGCTCCCTCGGGATGTTCATACTCAATGGCTCGTTCAGAACCCTCAAGTCCCACGAACCGGTAGCCTGCCTTTACTGCGTAAGAGGGCTCCACTTCGGGGAACGTATAAATGCTCGGTTCATCGGCCCGGGCCCCCATGGCGAAACAGGCGCAGAACAGCATTGCCAGGAGCGCGGGCCTTATCCAACGCGCGCCGCTCACCGGGTAAAACTCCCCCCGCCGCCCAATCCCGGAACGTCAGAGCCGTGAACCTGGGAGTGACAGTCGGTACACCGGGTATAAAAGGCCGCCCTTCCTTCACGGCTTCCGGGGAAATGCCCCGCCCCGCTCTCATGGCACTGAAGGCAGAGGTAAGGCTCGGAGACGGTCAAAAGATTGTCGTTGACCGAACCGTGGGGCTCATGACAGGCCGAACAGTCCTCCGTCGCTCCGGCGTGCCCGTATACGAAGGGGCCCTCTTTTTCGGGGTGGCACCTTGTACAGGTCGCCTTGACGGTCTTCTTTCTCAGCAGATGGTCATTGGGGGTCCCGTGGGGGCTGTGACAGTCGGTACACAGCACCTTGCCCTCGGCCACCGGGTGATGGCTCGGAAGGTTGAAGCGGGCCCTGTTGTCCTCGTGGCATTCGATGCACATCTGATACGCCAGGTCGTGGCGCACAATGAGGTCGGGTCCCGCGTGGACATCATGACAGTTCGAGCATGAGATCTCGGCCAGGGCATGGGCCCCTGCGTTCCAGTTATGGAGATTGAACGTCGCGTTGGCGGAATGGCATTTCAGGCAGATCAGGGACAGTGCCGGTGAGGGCAGGCTCTTCAGGTCGATTAGCGTTTCGTGCCTGCATTCGGTCCGTATGCCCTTTTCGGCGTCCGCCTTCACCCGTTCAGCCGTTATCCCCTCGATGGCGAGGCTTCCGGGACCGTGACAGCTCTCGCAGTCAATGAGCGGCAGTCCCGTGGTCCCGGACATCTGGGCGCCCATGGTGCTCGCTTCGAAGTCCTTGCGTATCCGGTCATGGAAATGGCATGCACTGAGGCAGGTGTCGTTGCCCACATAGTCGGCATCAAGCCTGCCCACTATCATCTGCTCGTATTCCCTCTGCATCACAATGGGCTTTGAGCTCTTGAGCGTTTCGCACCCGTGAAGCAGAACGACAAAAGGTATGACAGATAAAACCGCTGTCAGGGCCAACCGCCGTATGATCAATCCAGTCCCCTCTCTCCCATAAGGCATATTCAACCGTGGGGAGACCCACAAGATAATGCGCTATAATAAGATACTATAGTAAGCATATAACAATAATGTCAATAATTCAAAGGGGAACATGGCCGGGCCGGCAGGGTTCTGACTTGAAAAAGACCTCTGCTTAACAGTATATTCTTCGTATGCAGACATTCATCAAAGACCTCATAACGAAAAACGACTCAAAGATAATTCTTCTCGTCCTGGACGGGGTGGGAGGGCTTCCCCAGCAGGCGGGTGCCAAGACCGAACTGGAAGCGGCCCGCACGCCGAACCTTGACGCGCTTGCCCGTGACTACGCCTGCGGTCTTCATCTGCCGGTAGATGTCGCGATCACTCCCGGCAGCGGTCCCGGCCACCTGGGGCTGTTCGGCTACGACCCGAAGGAATTCCCCATCGGGCGGGGCATACTCGAATGCCTCGGACTGGGGCTCGACGTGCGTGCAAGGGACATCGCCCTGAGGTGCAATTACTCCACTATCAGAGACGGGATCATCAAGGACCGGAGGGCCGGGCGCATCCCGACCGTTCAGAGCAAAAAGCTCACTGAATGGCTCCAGGACGGTATCAAGGAGATCGATGGGGTAGAGATAACCTTCTCTCCGGGTATGGAGCACCGCTTTGCGGTGCGCTTACGGTTCCCGGACGCCCTCAAGGCGGGCTCCGACGCCATAAACGACACCGACCCGCAGAGCGTTGATAAAAAACCCCTGGCCCCCATTGCCAGCACTCCGCAGGCCGAACCCGTGGCAAAGATAGCCATGAAGCTCATCTCCCAGGCATCGGAAATACTGGAGAAGCAGGAACAGGCGAACTATATCCTTCTCCGGGGATTCTCTCAGCTTCCCCACATGCCCACGTTCGAGGAGGCCACGGGACTGAAGCCCCTTGCCGTCGCCGCCTACCCCATGTACCGGGGCGTGGCCAAACTCGTCGGCATGGAAGCCCCCGATATCGAAGGCGACCTCCGCGAGGAGATCGACTTTCTGAAAGAGAACTACAAAAATTACGATTTCTTTTTCGTACATGTAAAGAAGGTCGATTCCTACGGCGAGGACGGCAACTTCGAGGCAAAAAAGGAAAAGATAGAAGAGGTAGACCGGTTCATTCCGGAAATACTGGAGCTTAACCCCGACGTGCTTATCGTGACCGGGGATCACTCCACCCCCGCCGTCATGTCGGGGCACAGCTGGCATCCGGTGCCCATGCTGATCAAGTCCGGTTACTGTATTGGCGGCCTGTCCGGAGCATTCTCCGAACGCGAGTGCTACCGCGGCGAACTGGGGGTCATCGAGACCAGAAAGCTCATGCCCCTCGCCCTGGCACACTCCCGAAGGCTGAAGAAGTTCGGCGCGTAGCCGCCCTCTTCATCACCCCCGGATGGGCAAGAAAGAACGGCAGCCGATTCCTTCCCCGGGCAACGCCACCCTGATAGACACCCACTGCCATCTCGAAATGCGCCAGTTCGACGGCGAACTCGAAGAAGTGATCGCGCGGGCGCGCGAGGCAGGGGTTGAGGCCATGATAACCATAGCCTCTGACATCGAGAGCAACGATGCGGCCCTGGGCATTGCCCGTCAGCACGAAGACATCTACTGCTCGGTAGGCCTGCACCCCCACGACGCGAAGGACTTCACGGAGGCGTTCTTCCTGAAGATGAAAGAGCGCGCCGGCGATCCCAAAGTGGTCGCCGTCGGTGAGACCGGACTGGACTATCACTACGACCACTCACCCCGCGACGTGCAGCGCGAGGTCTTCGCGCGGCATCTGGCTCTGTCGGTGGAGACCGGACTTCCGGCCGTCATCCACAGCCGGGAGGCGGACGACGACACCATCGAAATCATCAGGGAATCGGGCATCACCAACGCGGTCCTGCACTGTTTCTCGGGCAGTACCCCGCTTCTGGAGCTGGCTCTGGAGCTGGGCCTGCGCGTCTCGATCGCAGGCCCCGTGACGTTCAAAAAGGCCGAGGGATTAAGAAGCTCCGTCCGGAAGGTCCCGGACGATCTGCTCATGGTGGAGACGGACGCGCCGTACCTCACGCCGGTCCCCTACCGGGGCAAACGCAACGAGCCCGCCTACGTGTCGTATACCGCACGCGAGGTCGCGGCCATCAGGGAGGTGTCGTTCGAAGACATCGCCCGCATCACCACCCTGAACGCGAAGAGGTTCTTCGGTATCGGCGAGCTTCCGGCGCAGGGGCAGTTCACGTATCAGATACGGCAGAGCCTCTATCTGAACATCACCAACCGGTGCACCAACAAATGTTCCTTCTGCGTGCGCAGTTTTTCCGATTTCGTAAAGGGTCATAACCTGCGCCTCTCGAACGAGCCTGGCCTGGAGGAACTGCAAAAGGCCATCGGAGACCCGTCACGCTATGCCGAGGTCGTGTTCTGCGGCTACGGCGAACCGCTGCTGCGGCTGGACCTTGTCCGGGAACTGTCCGCATGGATCAAGGAGCGTGGGGGGAAGGTCCGTATCAACACGAACGGGCAGGGCAANNGAACATCCTTCCCGAGCTTCAGGGGCTGGTGGATGCCGTTTCGGTAAGCCTTGACGCTCCTGACGCTGAAACCTACGGCAGGATATGCCGTCCCGTGTATCCGGGCGCATTCGAGGCCGTGGTGGAGTTCATCAGGGAGGCACACAATTACATTCCCTCCGTACAGGCAACGGTCGTCGAGATGGAGGGGGTGGACGTTGAGAGAACCAGGGAGCTTGCCCGAGCGATCGGGGTCACGCTTCGGGTACGGAAGCTTGACGTGGTTCGGTTAGTCCACGCCTCCCAGTTCACTGATCACCAGGTCCAGAAGCGCCTTGGGACTGAACGGCTTGGTAATATATCGGGTCACTCCGCACTTGAACCCGAGCTTCTCGTCCTCCTCCTGCCCCTTCGCCGTAAGCATGAATACGGGGATATGCGAGACATCGGAGTCCGACTTGATAATCTTGCACAGTTCGATACCGCTCATCTCGGGCATCATCCAGTCAAGGATGATCAGGTCGGGCATCACTTCCCTGATGGTCTCCAGCGCGGTAACGCTTTCACGCGAGGTCACCACCTGCAGGCCCGCCCGGGTGAGCTTGTCTTCGAGCATCATCAGTATGAACGGTTCATCATCAATAAGTACGACCTTTTTCATCAATTCCTCCTGATCGGCAGATCAACGATCACCGTTGTTCCCTGCCCGGCTCCGCTTTCGATGCGGAGATCTCCTCCATGCATCCGGGCAACTCCCCTTGCGACATACAGGCCCAGTCCCATGCCCCTGGCCTTTTCGGCATTCCTGCCACGGTAGAACTTGTCGGTCACGTACGGCACCTCGTCGGGCTCTATGCCGGGGCCGTCATCTCTGACCAGTATACGGACAATGCCGTCCCGACGTTCAATATTTACCTCAACACAGCAACCCCGGTCAGAGAACGTAAGGGCATTTTCAACCAGATTGTACAGGAGTTGCCGGAGTTTTTCCACGTCTCCACGGTAATTTCCGATATTTTCGTCCTTATGTACTCTGAAAGCGGCCTGTTTTTTTTCTACAAACCCCTCGACCCCTTCATGGAGAGACCTCAGCAGGGCACCGAAATCGACAGCGGACTCCAGGAGCATGTCCCTGCCCCGTTCTATCTCGGCGGCGTCAAGCACCAGGGCCACCATATCAGAGAGGCGCTTCGACTCCTGAAGCACGGTCTGCAGATAATCACTCGCCTTTTTCCCTTTTATCTCCCCGTCCAGTATCATCTCGGTCATCCCCACAATGGCGGTAAGCGGTGTCCTGAACTCATGTGAGACGCTTTTGACGAAATCGCTCTTCATCACCTCCAGTTCCCGCTCGGAACTGAGGTCCCTGAGTACGAAAACAACCCCCGCGGTCCTCTTGCGGTCATCGTACACCGGCGCGCTACGCACGACCAGGGGGATAAGCCCGCCGTCGGGGGCGTGGAACTGCCCCTCCGCGCGGCACACATTGCCCTCCAGCGCGTCCTCATGGCAGCCCGTTATCCGCAACTGCAGCTCCGTATTATCGGATGTCCCTCCGAACAGCTCTTCCAGCGAGAATCCGATCGCATCGGAGGGCTCCACTCCCAGGATGGTCCCGGTCGCAGGGTTCGCGCTGACGACCTTCCCCGATGTATCCACGGTCATCACGCCGTCGGTTATGCTGCTCACAATGGTATCGGCAAGACCGCGCTGGATGACCTCACGCTCATACAGCCTGGCCCTTTCCAGGGCAACGGAAAGGATGCTGCCCACGGTCTGCAGGAAATGAATGTCCTCCTCCGAAGGGTCCTTGACCGATTTGAAGTAGAGTGTCAGGGCACCGATATCCTTCCTGCCGATGAACAGGGGAATGGAACAGGCATTGCCATATCCGGTAAACCGCTCGTCCAGACAGAACTTATCGCGGGATGCCAGCCCTGCCAGGACCGCAGGCTCCCGGCTCGCCAGTGCATGGGCCTCCAGCGATTCCTCCCCTGCCGCCGTCACAACGGTCTGGCCCTCATCGAAGCCGTCGCGTGAGGCGGCAAGCAGGGTGAACCCTTCACCGCCGGCGGCCTTCTCATAGAACAGCACCAGGCCGGCCTGGCAGGCGGACTCTATCAGCAGGGCCGCGGGGGAAAGCACGTCGCCCAGCACCAGCGTCGAGGAGAGCATGGTGGAGAGGCTCATGACATTTCGCTGTTCCTCCGCACGGCGCTGACGGTTCTGGATATAGAGGGACTTCATCTTTTCATAGAGTCTGGAGTTCTCGAACGCGATTCCCATCATCTCGCTGACCGATGTCAGGATATGCCGCTGCTCCTCATGAAACTCGCCGNNGAACAGGAAGAGTACGCCGATGAGCTTCTCCTTGCCCCTTACGGGAACGGCCGCGTACCGCTTGATCCCGGAGTGGCGAAGACTGGAGTATTCGGCCCTCCGGTCCGTCGAGATATCGGGGATAAAGTGGCTTTCAACGGACACGGCCACCTTGCCCGGCAGGTCCTGTCCCATCTTGACCACGCTGATGTTCTGTACAAAGTCCTTTGAAAGCCCCCTGTCGAAACGGAGGCGCAGGTCGCGGTGCATCTCGTCCATAATATAAATGCCGCCTCCGTCAAGGCCGGTGATGGATATCATCTTTTCCAGGACCTCGCCGAAGACTTCTTCGGCGCCCAGGGAATGGGCAAGTACCTTCGATACCTCGTTCAGCACCCCCATCTCACGGTTTCTGAGCTCGAGTTCGTCTTCCGCCTTCTTTCGCTCCGTGATATCACGCATGACCTCCACGGCATGGCGGACATTACCGGCGTTGTCCCTGACGGGATACGCCGCGATCTCGACAAATCTCCATGAGCCGGGATTCTCGGCATGCCGGTGCACGGCGCGATACGGCTTCCCGGTCTCGAAGACCACATTTACGGGGCAGTCCTCGCCCATCAGGAAACACTTCTGTTCGTGCCCGTGAAATACCATGTGGCATTGTTCTCCGATGATATCCTTCCCCGCGCTGATACGTACCGCCATATTGGCCCGTACTATCCTGTAGTCCCGGTCTATCACCACCATCTGGTCCGACATGCTGTCCATGATGGCCTCGGTGCTCTCCTGTTCCCTGCGGATATCCTCACGCAGGGACACCTCCTGCCTGAAGTCCTTGATGATGCCTATCCTTCCGGTCACGGAACCGTCCCCGGACGTAATGGGGGACACGCTCAACAGCACGGGGATAAGTCCCTGGCTCTTGGATATCATCGAGATCTCGTACGTCGCGTCGCCGACCTTTTCCTGCTCAAAGAACTTCCGGCGCATGAGCTTTTCCGCATCCTCGTCGAGGAAGTCGAAGATGGACGAACCGACGACCTCCTCCTTTGCATACCCGAACAGGCGGGTAAAGGCCGGGTTCGCGTCCGTGACCACATTGTCGTTGTCCACCACCCAGAGCGGGTCTACCATGGCGTTGATGTACTGGTCCTTGCTCCGCAGTTCCGCGTCCCGCCGCTGCAGTTCGCCCGCCATGTCATTGAATGCCGCGACCACCTCGCCCAGTTCGTCCGTGGTGGTGGACTCGATCCGGGTATCGAACCGCCCCTCCCTCAGCTGCGCCGTCCCCCGCTGGAGGTCCTTTACGGAGAGCAGAAAGCTCCGGGACAGGAAAAGCGTAAGCAGGAACGCGAGCACAAAGACATAGAAGGACAGGAATATCAGGTCCTCCAGCAGTTTGTCGATATAATTCTCGAACAGGGTTTCCTGCCCCGCCAGAAGCGGCTGGATGAGTTCGATCCGGTCAAGGAGCCCCGCGGCCCCCCCCGAAGCTATCAGAATAAAGGGGACGGCGAAGACCGTGAAAAAGATCGCCAGGACCAGAAGCAGCTTATAGGACAGGCGGTAGATCAGCATCTCATACCATCAGGCTCGCGGCAAGATATATGGCCAGGACCACGATGCTCCAGGACAGGAACGATGCAAGCAGGGTGGTTGAGCCCCTGCGGGTGATGGCGTCGAACTCCACGGTCATTCCCACCGCGGCAAGCCCTATGGAAAGCAGCACCTTGCCCGCGATCGCCATCGGCGTGCCGAGCGGACCGTCCAGCCCCGTGAGACTGGCTGTCGCGGCCAGGACAAGGAAAACGCCGAGGAACCAGAGAGATTTCCATTTTACCCCTGTGCCGCCGGAACGCGGAATGAGCGCCACGGCAAAGAACACCGCAAGCACCGCCATTCGAAGGTACATATAAACGTCCGCGCCGCCGTGCCCGGAAAGGGTCACCTGGACCATGCCAAGCATGGGCAGCGAGGTTCCCGTCAGGAAGGAAAGCAGGGGATTTTCCAGACCGAACAGGTCGGGAAGGAACCTGAAGATGAGCATGCCCGTCAGCCCGACCGTGAGGACGGAAATGATGGAGATGGACGAATCGTCCCGGTCCGCGCCATACCCCGGAGACAGGAGGGCAATGGCCGCGGGACCGCACGAGGAAAGCCCGATACCGGTAACCACCGCGTTTGCCCTCCGCATGCCGAATCCCCTGCCGACAAAGTAGGTAACGAAGAACATGAGCGCGGCCACCCCGAGACCCGCGGCCAGCGATTTCACAGAGAGAGCGGAAACATCAAGCTGAAAGCCGTAAAAGGCCAACCCCAGAGGAAGAACCGTTCTGAGCAGGAAATCGATACCGGGGACGAAGGGCTCGCGGTCGCCCAGGATGTTCGAGGCGAGCATGCCCAGTATCAGCGTCAGCGCAAGCGGGTCGAATCCCGGATGCAGCGCGGCAGCGAGAAACGATAACATCACTATGGAAAGAGCAACGCCAAAACCGGGCATCAGGTCAGTAAACCTGCCCATCATCCCCTCCCCGTTATCAGTCCTGTCTCAGACGTTCGGCAAAAAAGCCCCGTACAGAGGAAAGGTCGGCCTCGCCGGAGCCTTCCCTCTCCAGGTCCTTCCAGTTGAACACGCCCCGGTCCAGTTCATCGTCTCCGATGATGGCCGCATGGCGTGCGCCCAGCTTCCCTGCCCTTCTGAGCTGGCTCTTCAGCGAGCCCTGCCCGTAGGCCAGTTCCACCCACAGTCCCTCCTGCCGGAGTTCGTGCGCCATCTTCATGGCCTCCCTGCCCGCCCGGTCCCCGAGCGTAGCAATGAACACATCAGGGACCGGAGCCCTGGCCGAGGCGTCGCCGGTCAGGGCAACCAGCCGCTCCATGCCCACGGCAAAACCGATGGCCGGGACCTCGGCCCCGCCGAACTCCTTCACCAGTCCGTCGTATCGTCCTCCGGCGGCAACCGCGTTCTGCGAGCCCAGGTGTTCGGAGGTTATCTCAAAGGTCGTGCGGCGGTAATAGTCCAGCCCGCGCACCATCTCCGGGTTAAGCTTATAAGGTATCTGCATGAGTTCAAGCAATGATTTCACGCTGGAGAAATGCTCGCGGCACCCCTCGCACAGGTGCTCGGACACCACGGGCGCGCCCTGCCGCAGCTCGATGCACCGGGGCACCTTGCAGTCCAGTATCCGCAGCGGGTTCTGCTCGTAGCGGCGCTGGCAGTCCGGGCACAGCCCCTCGCGCTTGTCCGCGAAGAAGTCCAGCAGCGCCTGCCGGTAGCCGGGCCTGCACTCGGGACAGCCGATGGAGTTGAGTTCCACCTGAAGCCCCCCGAGCCCCGCCTCCTCCAGAAACGCGTGGAGCATGGCGATGAGTTCGGCGTCGATCTCGGGGCCGGGCGAGCCGAAGGCCTCCGCCCCGATCTGGTGGAACTGGCGCAGCCGGCCCTTCTGGGGCCGCTCGTAGCGGAACATGGGGCCCATGTAATAGACCTTCTGCGGGGAAGGCAGGTTGTGCATGCCGTTCTGGATATAGGCCCGCACGATGGGCGCGGTGCCCTCGGGCCGCATGGTCACACTGCGGCCTCCCTTGTCCTCGAAGGTGTACATCTCCTTTTCCACGATGTCCGAGGTCTCGCCGATGCTGCGGGTGAACACCTCGGTGTGCTCCAGGACCGGAAACCGTATCTCCTGGTACCCGTAGAGGGAGAACACGCGGCACGCCGCGGCCTCCAGGGCCTGCCAGACATGGACATCCGGGGGCAGGATGTCCTGCATGCCCTTGACGGCCCTATACTTCAAACTCGTCCTCTCCGGGGAATTCCTCGGTCAGCTGAAACTCCTTCAGGGGCGCGCCGGTCTGATAGCTCTGTGTGCCGGGGCTCTGGGGCTGGGTCTGGGTACCGGGGCTCTGCTCCTGGTCCTCGGCCTCCCGCTCGGAGTCGAAGTCCAGCATCCTGATGTGCGACTCGATCATGCGCCTGAGCTCTTCCTTGAAGTGGCGGCGGATGCCCTTGAGGTCCACGATGTCCTCGTGTATCTTGATCACCTTCTCCTGGGCCTCCTGGATCATGGACTCCGCCCGCAGCTCCGCCTCGCGGGAGATAAGTTCGCCCTCCTTGCGGGCGTTGACCTTGTAGTCCTCCACCATCTGCTG